>Ga0111539_10010564_pt1 | contig 11626 bp, 10 predicted proteins | sample RhiMethybrSRZTD1_FD_79667 | JGI IMG/M metagenome (GOLD analysis project Ga0111539, IMG submission 79667) | Populus rhizosphere microbial communities from Tennessee, USA - Rhizosphere MetaG P. TD hybrid SRZTD1 (version 2) (version 2) | ecosystem: Host-associated > Plants > Roots > Rhizosphere >...
ACACCGCGCCCAACGTCGCGCCGCGAAGATGATTCGGGAACTGCGCAGCCTCGGCTATCGTGTCGAACCCGCGTCACCTCCCGCGAGCAGCCTGGCATGATCGCGGGAGTCTTTCGACCCTGGACGGCGGCCGTCCGCAGGTAGCGAACTGCCCAGGCGGACCTCACCGCGAACATCCTCGCCGCAATTCCCGCAATCTTTACAAGAACGCTGGTACGCACAAGCTACGTACTGTCGCAGTCGTGATAAACCTTCTCGGCGGATTCACTGTGTCTCCCCGACGGCGCTGAACATGCTCGTCGCTCGAGCATGCTGGGCGTCGGCCGCCGTTTCGTCTACGTGCTTCGCAGTGAGAGCAACCCGGCGTGTCAAAACGTGGGCGTGGCGGAGAATGTCGAGGAACGGCTCGACTGGCACAACGGCGGTCCATGCCGTTACACGCGACGGCATCGCCCGTGGCGTACCACGCCGAATTGGCTTCAGTCGAAAACGAGTGACGTCGAGAGTTCCCGATGCTCTCGACGCCGACTTCCTGGATTTCACTCGATCACTTCGATGTGCGCCCGGTGACCTGGCGCGTTGGCGAGCGGCGTGTCGCAGGTGACGATCGGTGCATCAAGCGCCTCTGCGAGCGCGACGTACATGGCGTCGTACGCCGTGACGTTGTCGCGCAGCTTCCACGCGCGAGTCAGGAGATCGAGGTGAGGGTGACGGTGGAGATCGAAGTCGGCGAGGTCGGCAATGGCCTCGGCCGCCCGGCCAGGTGACACCTCGCCTGTCCGAACGAGGCGTCGGAGCCCCTGAGTCACTTCAACGTCTGCCAGGTGAGGTGAATGGAACTCGTCCTGGTCTCGGAAAAGACGGGCCTCGACTCTGGTGCCAAGCGGAGTTTGCAGCAGAAACTCGAGGAGGGCCGAAGCGTCGACGACGATCACGCCGAGTCGCGCTCCGCCCGGATGACCACCACGGCCGGCGTCTTCAGGGTCACGCGCCTTCGACTGTGGAGTCGCGTCAGCATCTCGTCGCGCGTGGGTCGCGCGGCCAGACGTTCAAGTTCGGCCAGGAGGTAATCGGAGAGCGTCTGTCCCGAGTCCGCGGCCCGGACCTTCAGCTTGCGGTGCAGGGCGTCCGGCACATTCCTGATTTGGACCATCCTCGACATGTGATAAGCATGCGTGCATGCTTGGCGCATGTCAAGGTTCAGGCCGCCTCACAGACCAGGCAGTTGCGGATATCGTCCAGTGCGGCGAGCCAGCCCCTAACGGGCCTCGAAGCGGTCACTTACGGATCCAGCCAGTCGCACGATAACCTTTCACAGCTATGTGGTTGATTCGGTGCTCGCGATGAGTCGATGCGGACAGCGTCTGCTTCAATTCGCCGACAGACCGTTCGCCATCGCGCGCGAAAACAGCTTCGATTCGTCGCGGCACTTGTCGACCGCCTGCAGAAGCGCATCAGCGCCGCATTGCGCAGTGCCGCCTGTCGTGAGGATTGTGTCTAGGGGTCCCGCCGTGAATAATTCCTTGCACCAAACCACCCGAACGTCGCACACATCTACGGCGACGAAGACTCGGATTCCACTCATGGGCTCATCATGGAGTTGGTCGAGGGGCCGACGCTCACTGAGCGTATCGCGACAGGCGCGCTTCCGCCGAACGAGGCGATCAAACTGCGGCCCGACGGTGGTTTCCGGATGGGTCTCGCCTTCTGATCGCAGCGCAAGAATCCAAACGTCCTCCGTTCCTGTTCGTGCAGGATGTGGCCGGCGGCGCGCCGCGCCGGTTGGTCGAGGGTGCCGCCGCGGGTGCAGTGAGCCCGGATGGCCGGATTGTGGCTTCGATGGGCGCGGCCGGCTCTATCGTGCTCACGCCGGTCGACGGCAGTCAGTCGCGCACGCTCACTGGCGTCCCAATCGGGGCGAGCATCTCCCGGTGGGAGGCGTCGGGACGATATGTGTTCTTGAAAGCGAGCGGTGAGTTTGGCGTCAACGTTTTTCGTGTCGACGTCGCGACCGGGCATGCGGAAGCGTGGCGAACGCTCGCACCTTCAGATGTCGCGGGCGTCAGATATCCCACCTACAGCCTCGCAATGACGCCAGATGGGCAATCGTATTGTTACTCGTACGGTCGCCGACTGAGCACTCTGTTCGTTGTGAACGGGCTGAAATGACTCGCGCCCATTGCCGCAGGTCGGTCAGCATGAAAAATCCGACGGCACGTGAATTGATTCGACCGATACGGCGTCCTGAAGTCATCGTCTTGCCGGCGCCTCCTCGCGATTCTGGAATCCTCGCTCGAAGGATGAGCATTAACGATGGCGAGTTCACTCGGCAAGGAGCGTCACGAGGCTGTCCACGGCCGAGTCCACACGGGCGTATTAAAGCGATAAGATCGTAACTGCAGCTGCGCGACCTGCCTGTCGAGCCTGCATTGGAGAATGCCATGCCGAACGAGACCATCACTCCAAACAAGTCACTGGACGGATCCAACGAAGGCACAACCGGCTCTGTTTCAGCCCTTGACGAAAACCTGATGAAGATCGCCGAGGAGCTGGGCACGTGGTTGGGGAAAGCCGAACGAAAGACGAACGAGTTCCTTGCCCAGCAAAAGTCGATGACCGACCATCTGGTCACAATCAGGGACACAGCCGCGCGATTGCTCGCGCAAATCGAAAAGGGACGCGAGCGGACGCGCTAGCCTCTAACGTGCGGAATCGGCAGCCCTCAGGTCGATCGTCACCGTGGCCGTGGCGGAGCAACCGCAAACCTATCGCTCAAGTCCGACCAGTTACCCGCAGAGCCCGCGCCCTTACCCTGAAGGTGTACGTCGTGGTAGGACTCAGGAACACGATTCTCTTCGCCGTTCCTGCAACCTGCCCATACCACAGCTGGCCGTTCACGTAGATGTCGAAGCGCGGGGTTGGATCGCTGTCGCCGTAGGACCACGCAAGATCGACATGGGTCGGCCCACTACCGGTTGATGAGACCCGAGCCCTGATAGACAGCCTCGATAGCCCCATGCGAGAACTCCACTCGGCGTTCTCCAAGGGCGGCGACGAGCAGGCGATGGTTGATGTAACCGGCGACAACATACTTTGGGCGCGATCGGTCGACTCCGACGACCGTGTTTCTCCGTCGGAGTCGTAGCCCAAAGCAACATCCGAGCCCTGCCGGCGTCAACGACCCGTAAAGCAGGGAAATCGTTCCGTCACAGCGGGGAGATAACAAGAATGTATGGTGACTCTCAAAATTGCCGTTCGTCCCCGCTGCTTACGCCAGCGCCTTGCCGTAGAGCGCGAGCAAGCGTGTCCAGGCCTTCTCCGCCTGCGGCTCGTTGTAGACGCCGGAATCCGGCGGACACCAACCATGCGCGGCACCCGCATACACTTCGATTTCCGCCGGCAGGCCAGCCTTCGCGAAGATCTCCTTCATCACATCTTTCTCTTTCGGCGAACGCTGGTCATCGTTTTCCGCGATCGCCACCAGAAACTGCGCCTTGGTCTTCGAGGCCTGCAAATGCGGACTGCTCGGCGTGTCGTTGACCAGTCCGCCGCCATGGAACGATGCGGCCGCGCCAACGCGATCGGGCACCGCCGCGGCGGTGCGGAAAGCGATTGGCCCGCCCATGCAATAACCCTGAGTGCCAACCTTCCGGTTCTTGTCAACCGACGGCTGTTTGTCGAGCCAGGCGATGAACGCCTTTGCATCGGCCATGTGCGTCGTCTCGTTGAGACCTTGCGCCAGCGGCCGTACATCTGCGATCGGTGTCGCCGCGCCGTTCGGCGCGGTCGGTGCCTTCTTCGCGCGATAGAACGGGTTCACGACCAACACCGAGTAGCCGGATTCCGCGAGTCGTTTGCCCATCTGGCGAAACGCGGGACGCAGTCCGAAAATGTCAGGCCAGACGAGAACACCTGCCGCGGCGCCACTCGCTGGATGCACGAAGTAGCAGTCTGCGGTGCCGTCGGGCGTCGTCACGGTCACGTCCGATTCGGTCACCGCGACGGCGTTGACGACCTTTGGCAGCATCATCGTGATACCGGCGCCGAGAACGACACCAAACTGTCGGCGCGTGACCAGCCCGAGCGCCTCGTACTTCTGTCGATCGTCCTCAAAGTGATCCTGATCGCACATGTGCACTCCTTGTCGACGCTGTTGCTGCGTCGTTGATTCACAATAGGAACACTGTATATCCCAATTTGTGGTGTCGTCACGGAGGAAACCATCATGAACGATCGCGCCCAGGCGGACACGACCGCTGCAGTCAGCCTGACCGACGAAGAGGGTGTCAAGCGGATCCTCGTCAATTCGATTCTTGGACTCTGGGACGTGGTCAACAATCTGACCCGTCTCAAAGCCTCTCGTCGCGATCGCTGTCGTGTGACGATCTTCGGATCCGCGCGGGTCCAGCCAGGATCCTTTGGCTATGAGGAGACCAGGCGCGTGGCCGCCGCTCTCGCCGAGATGGATTGCGACATCATTACCGGCGGCGGGCCGGGCCTGATGCAAGCGGCAAACGAAGGTGCCGCGGCGATCAAGGATGCCCAATCAATCGGCATTCGCGTCGACCTCCCGTTCGAGCAGGAGGTCAACGCGTTTGTCACTGAGGCGTTCGAGCACCGGACCTTCTTCACCCGACTTCACCAATTCGTGCTTGCCTCCGACGCATTCGTTGTCGCGCCCGGAGGCATCGGCACCGTGCTCGAGACCATGATGATCTGGCAGTTGCTTCAGGTGAAACACCTCGAAAGCGCGCCGCTCATCCTGGTCGGCAAAATGTGGCCAGGCCTGGTCGAGTGGACTCGCAGTACGATGCTCGCTGAGAATCCGCCTCTCGCATCTGCCGCCGATCTCGCGATCCCTCGATGTGTCGCGAATGCCGATGAAGCGATCGCGGTGCTTCGCGAGTACCATGCCTCGTGGCGAGCGAGCCATACGTCGGCGCCTTGATCGACAACGGCGGCGCGTATCGCAAACGCTTCAGCATTCCGGCTTTTGCTCGTACATAGATTACATGCCACCACACACAGAGCTCTTTGCCGACGCCAATCCTTACGAGCGATTCATGGGCCGATGGAGTCGGCGGCTGGCAACGCAGTTCATCAAGTTCGTCGCGATCGGCGAGTCTGACTCGATCCTCGACGTTGGGTGCGGGAGTGGCTCGCTTGCGCTTGCCATTGCCGACGCGTTTCCGTCCGCTCGGGTAACGGGAGTCGATCCGTCGGCGGCGTTCATTCAGCATCTGCAAACGAAAGCGGATGAGCGATTGCGGTTTGCGGTCGGCGACGCGCAGGCACTCCAGTGGGGCGACGCGACCTTCGACAAGACCGTCTCACAGCTGGTGCTGAACTTCGTCGCCGATCGCGACACGGCTGTGCGTGAGATGTCGCGAGTGACCAGACCGGGCGGCGTGGTCGCGGCGGCGGTATGGGACTACAGCGACGGCATGAGAATGCTGCGCGTGTTCTGGGATGAAGCGGTCGCGTTGGACCCGGCGCTTGCTGAGCGCGACGAGCGGAACATGCCGCTCTCGAAGGGAGGCGGACTCGCGACCCTCTGGCGCGCTGCTGGACTCCAGGACGTCGAAGATCAACCGATCGTCATCGATCTCGCGTTCTCGTCCTTCGATGATTACTGGACCCCGTTTCTCGGCGGGCAGGGGCCGGCCGGTGCATACGTGGCGTCGCTGTCCGACGCCGGCCGCGCGACGCTCGAAGGGCGTCTTCGCGATCGGCTGTTGAATTCACGAAAGGATGGTCCCTTCGTGCTCCAAGCGCGCGCGTGGGCGGTGAAAGGCGTAGTCGCTCCACGCCCGTGAGAGCTGGCGCCATTGATGAGCTAAGCGGCAGTTACGTCGCGAGTATCGATTCACGTCGCGGCAAATCGTGGGTCGAACCGCGTCAACTCTTCTTTTCCGCCCGAAAGCTCCGATCGTTCGCGTCAACCGTTGTAACTCAGCTTGCATAAGAGGTGAGTGAGCGCTCGCGAGTGGGTCGCGCTCTACACAGTATGGTGTTCTCCGCCAGAAAGCTGGCTATCCCCGCCTCGTCATTTGCCGCTGAGCTTCTCGGCGTCGAACTGTTGGAGGAGCGTGCGCGCCGACTTGCCGCCGCTCTCACCACCGCCGGCCGCGGTGCCAGCGCGCGCGCCCATCTTCGTCGTCTCGACGAGCACATGCGAGTGCTGACGGGTGTGTACAGCTCGCTCGCAGACGACGCGCGAGCCGGTGAACCACCGTCTCCGGCCGCCGAATGGCTGCTCGACAATTACTTTGTCGTTTCGGCAACGGCGCGCGACGTGCGGCGTGATTTGCCTGCGTCGTTTTTCAAACGGTTGCCGAATGTGGCTGCCGACGAATTCGCAGGTCAGCCGCGAATCTACGCGCTCGCGAGTGAAGTGATCCGCTTGAGCGGTCTGCGGCTCGATGCCCAGCGGCTCCAACGATTTATCGCGGCTTTCCAGTCCATCGCGCCGCTGACAATGGGGGAGCTCTGGGCATGGCCGAGCGCGCTGAAGCTCGCGCTGGTGGAACACGTGCGCATTCATGGCGAGGTGCTCGCCGTCAGCCGGACGCAGCGGCAACTGGCCGATCGGCTCGTCACGCGGTTCGCGTCACAATCGATCGCGGCAGCCGCATGGCCTGCCCGGCTGCACCCGGCGTTCATCATCCGGCTGCTGCAGCGATCGCAGGAATTCGAGAACGCGACGGCATTACGCCGCGATCTCGAAGATGCGCTCGCCGCCCGCGGCGACTCCGTTGAAGAGGCGATCACCTCGGAGGGGCGACATCAGGCGTCGGAACAAGCGGCGATGGCCAGCCTGGTCGGCAGTCTGCGCCTCGTCTCGACGTTTGACTGGAGCGAGTTCTTCGAGAGCGTCAGTCTCGTCGAACAGGTGCTCCATCGCGATCCGGCCGGCGTCTACGGACGAATGGATTTCCGGAGCCGCGATCGCTATCGCCATGCGATCGAGGAACTGGCCGATCCGACGGGTGAAGCACAGCTCCGCGTCGCGCTGAAGAGCGTGGAATACGCCAGGCGCGGCGCCGAGCGCGGCCCAATCGAGGCGCGCTCGGCACATGTTGGCTACCACTTGATCGGTGCCGGCCGCGACGCCTTCGAGAACAGCATTGCGTGGGTGCCCAAGCTCGGCGAGCGGCTCCGCCGATTCCTGTTCCGTTGGGCGACGCCCGGATATCTGAGCACGATCGCGCTCGGCACCGCGCTGTCGATGGCGGCCGCGGCGTGGTATGCCTCCACGCGTCAGGCACACGGAGCCTGGCTGCTCGTCGTGATACTGCTCATCGCCGTGCCGGCGAGCGAATTCATCATCCAGATTCTGCAGCGTCTGATCAGTTATTTCGTGCCACCCCGGCGCCTCCCGCGGATCGAGTACGACGAGATCCCGAGTGACGCCCGAACCATGGTCATCGTCCCGACCATCCTCGACAGCGTCGAGCGCGCCATCGATCTTGCCGAGCACCTGGAAGTCCAGGCGGTCGGCAACCTCGATCCGCACATTCACTTTGCGATACTCAGCGACTTTCGCGATGCGCCGGTCGAGACCCAGCCGCACGACGAAGAGATCCTCGCCACAGCGCGCCGAGCGATCGAACGGTTGAACGAGAACTACGCCGACGCGCCGGGAGGACGCTTCTTCCTGTTCCATCGACACCGGCAGTGGAATCCCGGCGAGCGCCTCTGGATGGGATGGGAACGCAAGCGGGGCAAGATCGAAGAGTTCAACCGCCTGCTGCGCGGTGCGACGGACACGAGCTTCTCGGTTCAGGTCGGCGATCTCGGGCTGTTGCCGTCGGTGAAATACGTCATCACGCTCGACAGCGACACGCGATTGCCGCGCGATGCCGCGCGCGAGCTGATCGGTATCATCACGCACCCGTTGAATCGGCCGGGGTTTGATCCCGCCGTCGGCCGCGTCACCGAGGGCTACGGTATTCTTCAACCGCGCGTCAGCGTCACCTTCAAGAGCGCCGCAGGATCGCTCTTCGCGCGGTTGTACGCAGGACACACCGGCGTCGATCCATATACGACCGCTGTATCGGACACATACCAGGATCTGTTCGGCGAAGGGATCTTCACCGGCAAGGGGTTGTACGACGTCGACGCATTCATGAGCGCCCTCGAAGACTCCGTGCCGGAGAACGCGCTGCTTTCCCACGATCTCTTCGAGGGACTCCACGCGCGCGCCGCGCTGGTATCCGATGTCGAACTGGTCGACGAATACCCATCGAGTGTACTGACGCACGCGCGCCGGCAGCATCGTTGGATCCGCGGCGACTGGCAGATTCTGCTGTGGCTGCTTCCGGCCGTTCCCTCGCGGCGCGGCCTGAAGCGCAACCCGCTGCCGCTGATCAGCCGGTGGAAGATTTTCGACAACCTCCGGCGCAGCCTGCTCGCACCGACGCTGCTGGCGTTGCTCATCGCCGGATGGACGGCACTGCCCGGCTCGCCGCTGCTGTGGACGGTTGCCGTGGTGACGGTTCTCGCGTCCCAGCTGCTGCCAGTGCTCGCGCGTCTGCTGACCGGCCCCGCCCGCGCACAGTCAGTCCCCGTGTTCCTGCGAAACGTCCGAAACGATGCGGTCACCGCCCTCGCGCAGGTGGCGCTCGGCGTCGCTCTGCTCGCGTATCACGCGTTCGATTCGGCGCACGCGATTGGCCTGACAATCGTGCGCCTGGCGGTCACCAAGCGGCGTCTGCTCGAGTGGGAAACCGCGTCAACTTCGGCGGCGAAAGGAGCGGGTCTGCCGGCCTGGGAGGCACTCGCTCGGTTTTCCCGCGAGATGAGCGCGAGCCCGATCATTGCCGCGGTTGCGGCTCTCGCCGTCGTCGTCAGCGGCCGCAACACGCTCGGCCTTGCCGCGCCGTTCCTCTTTCTCTGGATGCTTGCTCCGGGGATCGGGTGCTGGCTCAGTCTGCCGGTCGGCGCGCGTGCTCGCCCGCTCGATGACCGACAACGTGCGCGCCTTCGACGCACGGTGCGAAAGACCTGGCGGTACTTTGAAAGGTTCGTCACCAACGCCGACGGATGGCTGCCGCCCGACAACTTCCAGGAGTACGGCCAGGTATCGACGCTGGCGCGGCGGACCTCGCCGACCAATATCGCGATGGGGTTGCTGTCGACGCTGGCGGCGCACGACCTCGGGTACATTTCGAGCAAGGCTCTGGCGACCAGGCTTGACCAGATGCTGACCGGCCTCGAAGGGCTGGAACGGTTCGAAGGTCATTTCCTCAACTGGTACGACACCTCCACACGCGCGCCGCTTCATCCACGCTACGTATCTACCGTAGACAGCGGCAATCTCGCCGGTGCGCTGATCGCCCTTGCCCAGGGATTGCGGACGCTGGTCGGCCTGCCGCAGACCCGTCTGCAGCGCCTCGACGGGCTCGAGGACACGGCCGAGGTGCTGGCCGCCGTGACGGCGTCGAGCACGGCGGCCGCCGGGGCGCGCCGCATCGTGACGCGCATCAATGAAATCGCACGCGCGATTGCCGACGAGGCGCGGCGCGCTGCGAGCGACGAGCCGCGCGACCAAGACGTCGCGGCGCTGGCCGCGGATCTCGAACGCGCATTCGCCAATGTCGCGGCCGGCGATGCCCGTTCCGACGTCGCCACCGACTGGGACGACATCGAGTACTGGACGCAGGCGACATTGGACCGGGTCGGCGAACTGGAGGTGTCGCCCGATGTCCCTGCCGACGTGTGGGAATCGCTTGCTGGACGCGCGTCGGCGCTCGCCGACGCGATGCGGTTCGAGTTTCTCTACGACCGTCGTCGTCGCATCTTTTCGATCGGGTATCGGCTGGCGGATGCCGAAGGTCCTGGGCGTCTCGATAGCTCGTTCTACGATCTGCTCGCGTCAGAAGCGCGCCTCGCGAGCTTTATCGCGATCGCCAAGGGCGACGTGCCGCAGCATCATTGGTTCCATCTCGGACGGCCGGTCACCAACGTTCATGGCCGGGCGGTGCTGGTGGCCTGGGGCGGCACGCAGTTCGAGTACCTGATGCCGCAGCTGCTGATGCGCAGCTTTACCGGTACGCTTCTGAATCAAAGCTGTCGCGTGAGTGTCCGGCGCCAAGTCGAATACGCGCAGGAGCGGGGCGTGCCCTGGGGCATTTCCGAATCGGCCTACTCGCTCACCGATCGCGCTGGCAACTATCAGTACCGCGCGTTTGGGGTGCCGGGCCTCGGTCTGAAACGCGGCCTTGCCGAAGATCTCGTGATTGCTCCGTACGCGACGGCCCTCGGCGCGCTCGTTGATCCCGCGGCCGCGGCCGACAACTTCGAGGCATTGGCCCGTGCCGGGCTCGAGGGCAGGTTCGGCTTCTACGAATCGATCGACTATCAGCCGAGGATTCCCGTCGACGGGGCGGAGCCCGGCGACCCGCCTCAGCCGACGATCGTCCGCGCATTCTTCGCCCACCACCAGGGCATGTCGATTGTCGCATTGGCCAACGTGCTTGGTAGCGATCGCTTCGTCGAGCGCTTCCACGCCGATCCGCGAGTGCAGGCAACAGAGCTTCTGCTGCAGGAGCGGATTCCGCGAGAGGCGATCCTCTCTGAGCCTCGGCCGGTAGAGAGCACGACATCGTCGCTGATCGTTCCCACGTTTGCATCGCGGCACTTCCGTACGCCGCACACGCGCAACGCCCACTCGCACGTGCTCTCGAACGGCCGCTATGCGACACTGATCACCAACTCGGGCGGCGGGTTCAGCACCTGGCGCGACCTCGCGGTGACGCGCCAGCGCCAGGACTGGACATCTGACAGCGGCGCCAACTTAATTTACCTGCGTGATCCCTGGTCGCATCGCGTGTGGTCGGTCACCTATCTTCCAGTCGGGCGTGAGCCCGACAAGTACGACGTCACCTTCGACCTCGAGAAGGCGACCTTCCGCCGCCGCGACGGCGATTTCGAGACCACCCTGCAGGTATCGATCTCGCCCGAAGACGACGTCGAAGTGCGACGGTTGTCGATCGTCAATCATGGCCATCGGCCGCGCGATCTCGAGGTCACCAGCTATTCGGAGCTGGTGCTGGCGCGGCAGGCCGACGATATCGCGCACCCCGCGTTTGGCAAGTTGTTCGTCGAGACCGAATTCGATCCGCAGAGCGCCGCGCTGCTCTTCACCCGCCGGCGGCGCGCAGCCGATGAGTCGGCGGTGTGGGCGTTCCACGTGCTCGGCCTCGACGGGCGGGCGCGCGGTGCGATCGAATGGGAGACCGATCGCGCGCGGTTCCTCGGTCGCGGCAGGGGCCCGGCCAATCCGGCAGCGCTCGATGGCCGCGCGCTGTCGGGCACGACCGGGGCGGTGCTCGATCCGATCGCCGCGCTCCGCGAGCGCGTCCATCTTCCTCCCGGCGCGTTCGTGCGCATGACCTTCGCCACCGGCGTCACCGACGGTCGCGACTCGGCGCTCGCGTTGGCGCGCAAGTATCGCGACGGCAGCACTGCGGCCCGGGTGCTCTCGATGGCGTTCACCCATGTGCACACGACGCTGCAGTATCTGGGTCTGACCGACGATCAGGCGATGCTCTTCGATCGGATGGCGTCACGCGTTTTCGGCACCGATCGCTCGCTGATCAATGCTGAAGACCTGGCCGCGAAT
>Ga0111539_10010566_pt1 | contig 11625 bp, 8 predicted proteins | sample RhiMethybrSRZTD1_FD_79667 | JGI IMG/M metagenome (GOLD analysis project Ga0111539, IMG submission 79667) | Populus rhizosphere microbial communities from Tennessee, USA - Rhizosphere MetaG P. TD hybrid SRZTD1 (version 2) (version 2) | ecosystem: Host-associated > Plants > Roots > Rhizosphere >...
AGGACGACCTCATGGGCCAGATCCGCGACACCAGCGCGACCGGCGTGCTGATCGACATCTCGGCCCTCGACGTGGTCGACTCCTTCATCGGCCGCACCATCGGCAACATCGCGGCCATGGCCCGCATCCTGGGCGCCGAGACCGTGGTCACGGGCATGCGGCCGGCGGTCGCCATCACGCTCGTGGAGCTGGGGCTCTCGCTGGAGGGCGTGCGCACCGCCCTCGACGTGCAGCGGGGCATGGAGATGTTGCAGCGTCCAGATCCCGCGAAAGGCGGACGTGGCCGCCATCCGTAGCCTGGACCACCCGCTGCGCAGTGACGAAGACGTGGTCCGGGCGCGGCAGCTGGCCCGCCAGTGGGCCATCGAGCTCGGCTTCAGCCTGGTGGACCAGACGAAGATCGTCACCGCGGCCAGCGAGCTGGCCCGCAACACGATCCTGCACGGGGGCGGCGGCGCCATGCGGCTGGAGATGCTCGACGAGGGTGCGCGCCGCGGGCTGCGCCTGACCTTCGAGGACCAGGGGCCCGGCATCGTGGACATCGAACAGGCCCTGAAGGACGGCTTCACCACCGGCACTGGCCTGGGCCTGGGCCTGAGCGGCTCCCGCCGGCTCATGTCGGAATTCGCCATTTCTTCCCAGGCGGGGCTGGGGACGAGGATAACCACAGTACGCTGGAGATAGTGCCGCCCCCCTCCTACATGCGTCCCCGCTCGCTGGGAGTGGGCATCTCGGACGCCTCCCAGGTGGGCGAGGCGCGGCGGCTGACGGGGCGCCTCTCCAGCGAAGCCGGGTTCGACGAGACGCTGGCCGGCCAGGTGGCCATCGTGACCACCGAGCTGGCCAACAACCTGCTGCGCCACGCGGGCGGGGGCGAGCTCCTGGTGCGGCGGCTCAACGGCCCGCCGGACGGGCTGGAGGTCGTGGCCCTCGACCGCGGCCCCGGCATCGCCGACGTGGGCCGCGCGCTGGAGGACGGCCATTCCTCGCGGGGCACTCCGGGCAACGGCATGGGCGCGGTGCGGAGGCTGGCCAGCCTGTTCGAGGTGTTCACCGGATCCGGCGGCACGGCGGTGCTGGCCCAGTTCTGGCCGGGCGGCCCGCCGGACGAGATGCTCCACGGCGCGGTCAACCTGGCCATGCACGGCGAGACGGAGTGCGGCGACGCCTGGTTGCTGGAGTCGTCCGCCGAGGCCACCCGCCTGCTGGTGGTGGACGGCCTCGGCCACGGGCCGCAAGCGCACGAGGCGGCCCGGGTGGTGTGCAACGCGGTGGGCCCGGCGCGGGCGAACGGCCCGGCCGCCGCCCTGGAGGACGCCCACCTGGCCGCCCGGGCCACACGCGGGGCCGCCGCCGCCCTGGTCGACGTGCGGAAGGACTGCACGGGGCTGCGCTTCGCCGGCGTCGGCAACGTGACCGCGGTGGCCGCGGGCCCGAACGGCCAGAGCCTCGTCTCGATGAACGGCACGCTGGGCCAGGGCATCGTGAAGCCGCGCGAGTTCAGCTATCGGACCGGCGGCGGCCTCCTCGTCATGTGCTCCGACGGCCTGGCCACCCGCTGGTCGCTCGACGCCTACCCGGGCCTGGCCGCGCGCCACCCCAGCCTGGTGGCGGCCGTCCTCTACCGCGACTTCTGGCGCAAGCGCGACGACGTCACCGTGCTGGCCGCGCGGCTGGGCTGCTGATGGGCCTGCCTCTCCTCACCGTCGCCCTCCGCAACGAGGCCGACGTCGTGGCCGCGCGCCAGCGCGCGCGCCAGCTCTCGCGGCAGCTGGGCTTCGAGGCCCAGGACCAGGCCCGCATCGCCACCGCCGTCTCGGAGCTGGCCCGCAACGTGGTCCAGTACGCGGGGCGGGGGCGCATCGAGTTCGAGCTGGAGGGGCGCACGCCGCCGCAGCTCCTGCTCATGCGTGTCTCCGACGAGGGGCCCGGCATCCCCCACCTCGACGACATCCTGTCCGGCCGCTACAGGTCGAAGACCGGCATGGGCGTCGGGCTCCTGGGGGCGCGCCGCCTCACGGACCAGTTCCACGTGAGCGCGGAGCCGGGGCGCGGCACCACCGTCACCCTCAGCAAGTTCCTGCCCCGTGGCGCGGCGGTTCTCGATCCGGCCACCACCGCCGCCCGCATCTCGCAGGCCCTGGCCGCCGAGGGCTTCCAGAACCCCCTGGCCGAGGTGCAGTACCAGAACCAGGAGCTGATCCGCGCCCTGGACGAGCTGCGCACGCGGCAGGAGGAGCTGCTGCAGCTCAACCGCGAGCTGGACGACACGAACCGCGGAGTGGTCGCGCTCTACGCGGAGCTGGACGAGAAGGCGGAGCACCTGCGCCGGGCGGACGAGATGAAGACGCGCTTCCTCTCCAACATGAGCCACGAGTTCCGCACCCCGCTCAACTCCATCCTGGCCATCGGGCGGCTGCTGCAGCAGCGCACCGACGGCGACCTCACGTCCGAGCAGGAGAAGCAGGTGGGCTTCGTGCTCAAGGCGGCCCAGGACCTCACCGACCTGGTGGACGACCTCCTCGACCTGGCCAAGGTGGAGGCGGGCAAGATCGTGGTGCGTCCGGCCGAGTTCGAGGTGGCCGGCCTCTTCGGCGCCCTGCGCGGCATGCTGCGCCCGCTGCTCGTCTCCGACACCGTGCGCCTCGTCTTCGAGGAGCCGGTGGACGCGCCGCCCCTGTACAGCGACGAGGCCAAGGTCTCGCAGGTCCTCCGCAACTTCATCTCCAACGCCCTCAAGTTCACGGACAAGGGCGAGATCCGCGTCTCCGCCAACTTCGACGCCTCCACCCAGCAGGTGTCGCTGCTGGTCTCCGACACCGGCATCGGCATCGCGCCCGACGACCAGGCCCGCATCTTCGAGGAGTTCGGCCAGGTCGAACACGCGGTGCAGCGCAAGGTGAAGGGCACCGGCCTGGGGCTGGCCCTCTCCCGCCGCCTGGCCGAGGTGCTGGGCGGGAAGATCACCCTGCAGAGCGCGCCGGGCGCGGGCTCCACGTTCGCCCTGCACCTGCCCCTCACCTTCACGGCCGCGCCCTCGGTGGAGGCGGCGCGCCACTGGGTGCCCGATCCGGGAAGGGTGCCGGTGCTGGTGGTCGAGAACAGCAGCGTCTCCCAGCACGTCTACGAGCGGCTCTTCCGCAGCTCGGCCTACCAGGCCCTGCCCGCGCGCACCCTGCGCGACGCGCGGGCCTGGCTGGCCTCGGGGCATCCGCGCGCGCTGGTGCTCGACATCCTCCTCTTCGGCGAGGACACCTGGTCGTTCCTGGCCGAGGTCAAGTCGCGGCCGGGCACGCAGGGCCTGCCGGTGGTGGTGGCCACCAACGTGGACGACGAGAGGAAGGCCATGGCGCTGGGCGCCGACGCCTACAGCGCCCAGCCGGTCGACCGTGAGTGGCTGCTCTCGACGCTGGGACGCCTCACCGCCGCCGGGGGCCGGCAGCCGGTGGCCATCGTGGACGACGACCCCGCGGCCCGCTACGTGATGGGCGGGCTCTGCCGCCGGCTGGGGCTCCACCCCCTCGAGTTCGCGTCCGGCGCCGACATGCTGGAGCGCGTGGGGTCCCTGGCCCCCTGCGCCGTGGTGCTGGACCTGGTGATGCCCGAGCTGGGCGGCGACGAGATCCTGCTCCGGCTGCGCTCCAGCTCCTCCACCGCCTCCCTCCCGGTGGTGATCGCCACCTCGAAGGTCCTGGAAGCCGGGGAGCGCGCGGCCCTCGAGGCCCGGCACGCGGTCGTGCTCTCCAAGGCCCGCCTCTCGCTGCCGGACGCCGAGGCGCTGCTGCTGCAGGCCCTGCAGCAGGCGGCCGAAGCGGCCGGCGCGCCCGCGCTCGCCCTCGCGCTGGGCCACCCGGCGGGGGCCTCCTAGCCATGCCGCCGGTGGTGCTGGTGGTGGACGACACGGAGGCCACGCGCTACGCCTCCGCGCACGCCTTGAAGCGGGCCGGCTTCGAGGTGCGCGAGGCCGCCACCGGCACGACGGCGCTGGCGCTGGCCCGGGAAGGGCCCGACGCCATCGTGCTGGACATCAACCTGCCCGACGTCTCGGGGCTGCAGGTGTGCCGCACGCTGAAGGCCGATCCGGAGACGGCCTCCGTGCCCATCCTGCACCTGACCGCGGCCTTCGACTCCAGCGAGGCCCGGGCCGAGGCGCTGGAGGCCGGCGCCGACGCCTACCTCACGCTGCCCGTGGAGCCGATCGTGCTGGTGGCCACGCTGCGGGCGCTGCTCCGGACGCGGGCGGCCGAGGCCCGCGCCACCGAGCTGCTGGCCCGCGAGCAGCAGGCGCGGGCCGAGGCCGAGCGCGTGAACCTCATGAAGGACGAGTTCCTGGCCACGCTGTCGCACGAGCTGCGCACGCCGCTCAACGCCATCGTGGGCTGGGCCCAGCTCCTGCGCCAGGGCCTCACCGACGGGCCCAACCTGCGGCGCGGGGTCGAGGTCATCCTGCGCAATGCCCGCCTGCAGGAGAAGCTGATCTCCGACATCCTCGACGTGTCGCGCATCGTGGCCGGCAAGCTGCGCGTGGAGTCGCGGCTCATCGACCTGGGCGACGTGGTCAGCCACGCCGTGGAGGCCTCCCGCCCGGCGGCGGCGGCCAAGGGGGTGGCCCTCGAATGGGCGCCCGCCGACCGGTCGGTGCGCCTGCTGGGCGACCCCACGCGCCTGCAGCAGGTCGTCGGCAACCTGATCTCGAACGCGGTCAAGTTCACCCCGCGCGGCGGGCGGGCCGCCGTGCGGCTGGAGGAGCTGGAGGCCTCGGTGCGGGTGACGGTGGAGGACGACGGGCCCGGCATCGACCCCGAGTTCCTGCCCCACGTCTTCGAGCGCTTCCGCCAGGGCGACGCCTCCAGCACGCGTCCCCACGGCGGCCTGGGCCTGGGCCTGGCCATCGTGCGCCACATGGTGGAGCTGCACGGGGGATCGGTGCACGCCAGCAACCGCGAGCCCGGCCCGGGCGCGCGGCTGGAGGTCACGCTGCCCCGGCCCCCGGCCGTGGCCGAGGGCCTGCCCTCGCTCCGCCCGGCGCGCCGCAGCGAGGGCACCGACGTGAGGGCGACCCTGGCCGGGGCCTCGGTGCTGGTGGTGGACGACGACACCGACGCCCGCTCGCTGGCCGCCTTCGTGCTGGAGCGCTGCGGGGCGCGCGTGTTCATCGCCAACTCCGCCGCCGAGGCCCTGGCCCTGCTGCGCCAGCACCTGCCCGACGTGCTCCTGGCCGACATCGAGATGCCGCACAAGGACGGGCTGCAGCTCATCCGCGAGGTGCGCGCGCTGCCCGAGGAACAGGGCGGCCAGACGCCGGCGGCCGCCGTCACCGCCTACGCCAGCGCCCAGGACCGGGCGCGGGCCCTGGAGGCCGGCTTCCAGGTCCACCTGGTCAAGCCCATCGATCCCGACGCGCTGGCCGCCGCCGTGGCCCGCCTGGCCCGCCCGCGTGCTCCGCGATCGCCGGCGGCGGGGGTTTGACAGCGTTGGGCGTGGATGTTGTGATCGCCATTCCCCATGTCTGAGGGTCGCCCCGTGGTCACGTACGTCGAGGACAACGAGGGCGTGCGCTACGCCACCGCCCGCCTGCTGCGCGAGGGCGGCTTCGCCGTGCGCGAGGCCCGCCGCGGAGAAGAGGGCCTGCAGCTGGCCCGCACTCCCACCCTGACCGACCTGATGCTGGTGGACGTGCGCCTGCCCGACATCTCCGGCCTGGAGGTCTGCCGGCGCATCCGCGAGGACCCGGTCACCGCCTCCATCCCCGTGGTGCACATCTCCTCCGTGCACGCGGCCAGCGACTGGGTGGCCCAGGGGCTGGAGGGCGGCGCCGACGGCTACCTGACGGAGCCGGTGGACCCCCGCGTCCTGCTGGCCACGCTGCGCTCGGCCCTGCGCGCCCGCCGGGCCGAGATGGAGGTGCGGGCGGCCAACCGGCACATGCAGGACGTGCTGGACAGCATGACCGAGGCCTACATCTCGCTCGACGCGGAGGGCCACGTGCTGGAGGTGAACGGGGCGGCCCAGTCCTTCTTCGGCCGCGAGCGCGCGGCCCTGATGGGCCGGGTCTTCTGGGACCTGTTCCCGCAGGCGCGCGGCGGCGCCATGCACCGCCTGTGCACGGAGGCCCTGGCCGACGGCCAGCCGCGACACGTGGAGATGCCGTCGGCGGTGCAGGACGGCCGCTGGTTCGAGTCCCACGTCTTCCCGCGCGGCGGTCGGGTGGAGGTCTTCGGCCTCGACATCACCGAGCGCCGGAGGGCCGGGGCCGAGCGCGAGGGCCTGCTGCTGCGCGAGGCCCAGGCCCGCCGCCTGGCCGAGCAGGCCAACGCGGTCAAGGACCAGTTCCTGGCCACCCTGTCCCACGAGCTGCGCACGCCCCTCAACGCCATCGTGGGCTGGACGCAGATCCTGCGCACGGCCGGGGCGGACGACACCCTGCGCGAGCGCGCGCTGGACGTCATCGCCCGCAACGCCCACCTGCAGGCGCGGCTGATCGAGGAGATCCTCGACGTCTCGCGCATCGTGAGCGGGAAGCTCAAGCTCGACGTGCAGGCCGTGGACTGGGCGCAGGTGGTGGAGGCGGCGGTGGAGGCCGCCCGCCCGGCCGCGGCCGACAAGGGCCTGGCCCTGGATGTGACGATCGAGCCGCAGGCGGCGCCGGCGCTGGGCGATCCGGCGCGGCTGCAGCAGGTGGCCTGGAACCTCCTCTCCAACGCCATCAAGTTCTCGGAGGCGGGGCGGGTCTCCGTGCACCTGGGCGGCGACGCGCAGACGGTGCGCCTCACGGTGCGCGACGAAGGGATCGGCATCGCGCCCGAGCTGCTGCCGGTGGTGTTCGAGCGCTTCCAGCAGGGAGACCCGACCACCACCCGCTCGCACAGTGGCCTGGGCCTGGGCCTGGCCATCACCCGCCAGCTGGTCGAGCTGCACGGGGGCCGGGTCACGGCCGCCAGCGAGGGCGAGGGCCGGGGCAGCACGTTCACCGTGGAGCTGCCGCGCCGCCCGCTCCACCTGGCCGGCACGCCGCCGGCCCCCACGGCGCCCGCGGCGGCGGCCGCGCCCGCGCTGCTGGACGGCCGCCACGTGCTCATCGTCGAGAACGACGAGGATGGCCGCGCGCTGCTGGAGACGGTGCTGCGCCGCGGCGGCCTGCGGGTCACGGTGGCCGCGTCGGCCGAAGAGGCCAGGGCGGCGCTGGCCCGGGAGCTCCCCGAGGCCGTGGTCTGCGACATCGGCATGCCGGGCGAAAGTGGGCTCAGCCTGGTGCGCTGGCTGCGCGCGCAGCCCGCCGCGCCGCGCCTGCCCGTGCTGGCGCTCACCGCCTACGCCGCCGAGGGCGACCGCGCCCGCGGCCTGGAAGCGGGCTTCGACGCCTACCTGACCAAGCCCTTCGACCCCACGGAGCTGCTGCAGCACCTGGCCACCGCGCTGGCCCGCTGATTTCCTGCAGTTGCTTTGAGGGGTTAGTAGGCCTGGGCGAAATACACCTCGCCCGGTGAGGGCTGGTCGCAGCGGACGCACGGGCCGGGGACGGCTTCCATCTCCAGGGGGATGCAGCGGACGGTGGCCTTCGTCTCCGCCTTGATGGCGGCCTCGCAATCGGCGGTGCGGCACCACTGCGCCACCAGGAAGCCCCGCTTGCCGGCCATCACTTCCTTGAACGCGCCGTAGCTCGAGACGCGGGTGGTGTTGTCGGCCACGAACTGGCGGGCCCTGGCCAGCAGGTTGGCCTGGATGGCGTCCAGCAGCTCCGCCGCGCGCCCGGCCAGCCCGGCCAGGGGCACGAACTCCTTCTCGCGCGTGTCGCGGCGCACCAGCACCACCTGCTGCTTCTCGATGTCCTTGGGCCCGATCTCCAGGCGCAGGGGCACGCCGCGCATCTCCCAGTCGGCGTACTTGAAGCCGGGCAGCTGGGTGTCGCGGTCGTCGAGGTGCACGCGCAGGCCCGCCCCGCGCAGCGTCTTCTGCACGTCGCGCGCGGCCGGCAGCACGGCCTCGTTCACGTCGCCCTTGCGGGGCGGGATGGGCACGATCACCAGCTGGTGGGGGGCCACCCGGGGCGGCAGGATCAGCCCCGCGTCGTCGCCGTGGGTCATGATCAGGGCGCCGATCATGCGTGTGGTGGCGCCCCAGGAGGTGGACCACGGCCGCGCCCGCTGCTGGTCCTTGTCCAGGAACTCGATGTCGTAGGCGACGGCGAAGTTCTGGCCCAGGTCGTGGCTGGTGGCGCCCTGCAGCGCCTTGCCGTCGGACATCAGCGCCTCCACCGAGTAGGTGCGGGCGGCGCCGGCGAACTTCTCGCTGTCCGACTTGCGGCCGGGCACCACGGGCACGGCGATGACGTCTTCGTAGAAGCGCCGGTAGACCTCCAGCATCTTCAGCGTCTCTTCTTCGCCCTCCTCGGCCGTGGCGTGGAGCGTGTGCCCCTCCTGCCACAGGAACTCGGTGGTGCGCAGGAAGGGGCGCGTGACCTTCTCCCAGCGCACCACGTTGCACCACTGGTTGATGAGGATGGGCAGGTCGCGCCACGACTGCACCCACTTGGAGTACATGGTGCAGATCATGGCCTCCGAGGTGGGCCGGATGGCCAGCGGCTCCTCCAGGTCCTCGCCGCCGCCGATGGTGACCCAGGCCACCTCGGGCGAGAAGCCCTCCACGTGCTCCTTCTCCTTCTCCAGGAAGCTCTTGGGGATGAAGAGGGGGAAGTAGGCGTTCACGTGGCCGGTTTCCTTGATGCGCCGGTCGAGATCGGCCTGCATGTGCTCCCAGAGCGCGTAGCCGTAGGGGCGGATGACCATGCAGCCCTTCACGGGGCCGTAGTCGGCCAGCTCCGTCTTGAGCACGACGTCGAGGTACCACTGGGAGAAGTCATCGCCCTTGGGCGTGATCTCCTTCATGACGCGTTCCTTTTCCATGGCTCCTTGAGTCACTCCTCCGCGGCGTGGGCGCGCGGGAACAGAAGCGAGAGCAGCACCGAGCCGCCGATCACGCAGACGATCACCCCCAGCGAGAGGCCGATGGGGAAGTGGCCGCCGTACATGCGGTTGAGCACGAGCATCTTGAGGCCCACGAAGATGAGCACGATGCCCAGCCCGTACTTGAGCAGGTGGAACTTGTCCACCGCCCCCCGCAGCATGAAGTAGAGGTTGCGCAGGCCCAGGATGGCGAACACGTTGGAGGTGAACACCACGAAGGGCTCGTCGGTGAGGGCGAAGATGGCCGGCACCGAGTCGACCGCAAACACGATGTCCGTGAGCTCCAGGAACTGCACGGCCACGAAGAGGCGGGTGGCGTGCAGCTTGCCGTCCAGGCGGGCGAAGAAGCTCTTGCCGTGGAAGTCGGGGGTGACCGGCATCAACATGTGTGTGAGACGCACCAGCACGTTCTTCTCCGGCTCCATCGGCTTCTCGGGCGCGAACATCACCTTGAAGCCGGTGTAGACCAGGAAGGCCCCGAACAGGATCAGCACCCACTGGTACTGCACCAGCAGCGCGCCCACGGCGATGAAGGCGGCCCGGAAGATCAACGCCCCCAGGATGCCGAAGAACAGCACGCGGTGCTGCAGCTCGGCCGGGATGGCGAAGTAGCTGAGCACCACCACGAACACGAAGATGTTGTCGATGGAGAGCGAATATTCGACCACGTAGCCGGCCAGGAACTCGAGGGCGGTGGCGCGGGCCACCACCGCCGGGTCGAAGCCGGGCAGGGCCATCAACGTGGCGTCGAGGGGCAGGCGGTGGCGCAGGTAGAGGTAGAGGCCGAGGTCGAAGACGAGGGCCAGCGTGACCCACACCGCCGTCCAGCCCAGCGCCTCCTTGAAGCCCACCGTGTGCTGCTCGCGGTGGAACACGCCCAGGTCCAGGGCCAGCAGGCCCATCACCATCACCGCGAAGGCGCCGTAGAGCCACCAGTAGGTGGCGAACGGGAAGAGCGTGATGTCGTGGGCGGTCATGCTCCCCTCAGGTGGCGGACGAAGGCCGGAAAGGCCAGCAGGCGGCGGCGCCCGGCCACGATCTCGAGCACCACCAGGCCCATGAGCGCCAGGTAGACGTAGATGATCTGCACGCGCAGGCCGGGCACCACGAACTGCACGAACCAGAGCACGAAGATGACCACCGCCTCCCACCAGTTGAAGGTGAGGTCGGCCAGCAGCAGCAGCCCCAGCAGCGACTGCACCACCGTGAGCAGGATCTCGTGCCGGTGCATGCCGTCGAAGGGGATGCCGGCCACGCGGTGCAGGCTGAGGCTGTAGACCACGGGGATCATGCCGGCCAGCACCGTCCACTGGTTCACGTTCGAGGAGACGACGTTCATGAGGGCCATGGGCGCGTGGCGCACCGACCTGGCCCAGCGGAAGGCGGAGAGGAACTCCGGGAACTCGGAGAGGAAGGGCGCCACCCACTGGATGAAGACGTACTGGCTGATGCCCATGCTGACGGCCAGGGCCAGCAGGCTGTCCACGAAGGGATGTGTGCACACCAGCAGGATCAACCCGCCGCCCACGAACATGGCGGCCACCACGGCGCCGCGGACGCCCGGGCGCAGGCCCATCACGTGGCGGGGCACGAAGTCGAGCTCCTCCGCCTTCTCGTGGTCCTTGGGCGGGATGCGGTTCACCACCCAGAGGTAGGCCAGGTAGAGGCCGGTGAGGGCCAGGCCGTCCCACACCGTGAGCGAGGCCTTCCACCAGATGAAGGCGAAGTAGACGATGGGCAGCAGCAGGCCCATCACCTCCACCGCGTGCTCCTCCTCCAGCTCGATCACCTTGAGGAGCTGGCCGGAGCGGCGCCAGTGCACGAAGGCGGCGGTGCCGAAGATCATGGGCCAGCCCAGCCCCACCAGCAGGCGGATGCTGCCCGTGAAGTTGGCCGTCATGTTGGCCAGGTTGCGGTCCCAGGCGATGGAGGCCTCCACCGCGAACTCGGGCAGGATCTGCAGCCAGGCCAGGATGGCCAGGGCCAGGCCCTGGCTCATGAAGAACTGCGCCACCTCCGCGCCCCAGGCGATGACGAAGGCCGAGAACAGCATGGCCGGGAACGTCCACAGCGCGGCCGCGGCGCCGGTGGTGGCGGAGGAGGCGGCGGCCTGGGCCAGGGCCAGGCGCAGGCGGCTCAGCACGAGGTGGTCTGTTCCACGGGTGTCTCCACGGGGGTGAGGCGGGCCGCCCCGCCTTCGAGGCGCGTGTGGCCCAGGAAGCGGGCGTCGTCCCGCTCCGGGAAATCGCGGCGGAAGTGGGCTCCGCGGCTCTCCTCGCGGAAGAGCGCGCAGCGGGCCATGGCCTCGGCCACGTCCACCAGGTTGCGGGCCTCGGCCGCGGCGCGGTCGGCCGGAGGGCCGGCGGTGGCCGCGCGCAACGGGGCCAGGTCGGCCAGCAGGCCCGCCAGCCCGTCCGCGCGGCGCTCCAGGCCCAGCGCTTCCCAGGTCCGCGCGCGCAGGCGCTCGACCACCGCCCGCACGTCGCCGGCGGGAGCGCCGCCGGAGGCCGGCCGCTCCCCCTCCGCGGGCAGTCCGGCGGGCGGGGCGCCGCCGTCGGCGATCATCGACTCCGCGGCCCGCGCCCCGAACACCAGGCCCTCGAGCAGCGAGTTGCTGGCCAGGCGGTTGGCGCCGTGGACGCCGGTGCCCGCCACCTCGCCG
>Ga0111539_10010568_pt1 | contig 11625 bp, 10 predicted proteins | sample RhiMethybrSRZTD1_FD_79667 | JGI IMG/M metagenome (GOLD analysis project Ga0111539, IMG submission 79667) | Populus rhizosphere microbial communities from Tennessee, USA - Rhizosphere MetaG P. TD hybrid SRZTD1 (version 2) (version 2) | ecosystem: Host-associated > Plants > Roots > Rhizosphere >...
CGATCGTGAACCGGTGGAAGCCCGGCGACGTGGAGTTCGAGTCGCGCGGCTCCAGCCACTCCGCTCGTAACATCAGCCACCCGGTCGACGTCGTCCTTGTCGCCCTCAAGCCGTAGCGCCACGGTGCCTGGCGGTCCGCGTTCGCTCGGTAGCACTCGTACGAGCTCCGGCGGGACAGGCCTTCGCCGTGTGCTCGGACTCGGCTTCGGCCTGGCGGTCATCGTCGGCAGCACGCTGGGCATCGGGATTCTCCGGACACCCGGCCTGGTCGCCGGCCAGCTCTCGAGTGCGTCATCGGTTCTTCTCGTGTGGATCGTCGGCGGGCTGTTCACGCTGCTCGGCGCGGCGTGCTTCGCCGAGCTCGGGACGATGCTGCCGCGGGAGGGCGGGTACTACGTCTACGCGCGCCATGCCTTTGGCGACACCGTGGGATTCGCGGTCGGCTGGACAGACTGGCTGAGTTACTGCGCCGTCCTCGGGTACGTGTCCATCGGTCTCGGGGAACTCGTCGGCGTTCTGGTACCGGCGCTGTCCACGTCGGTCACGTTCGTGGCGATCGCCTCGCTCGTCGGTCTGGTCGCCCTGCAGTGGGCGGGCGTGCAGGTGAGCAGCCGCTTTCAGCAGGCGGCGACGGCGGTGAAGTTCTTCGCGTTCCTGGCGCTCGTCGTCGCGGCGTTCGCGATCGGTCGTACGCCGCCAGCGCCGGCCGCCGCAGCGGCGTCTGCCTCGATTGCCGGTGTGGTATTCGCGCTGCAGGCCGTCGTGATCACGTATGGAGGGTGGCAGAGCGCGCTGTATTTCTCTGAAGAAGATCGCGATCCGGCAGGCAACATCCCGCGGTCGATGATCGGCGGCGTCCTCGCGGTCATCGTCGTCTACCTGCTGGTGAACCTGGCACTGCTGCGGGTACTGCCGTTGAGCGATCTCGGGCGGTCGACGTTTCCGGCTGCCGACGCGGCCAAGGTGCTGATCGGCGACGGCGGCGACCGGATCATCGCGGCGCTGTCGGTGATCTCGCTGCCGCCGATGCTGAACGCGATCATGATGATTGGGACGCGCATTCTGTTCGCGATGGGTCGCGACGGCCTCCTGTGGCGGAAGGCCGCAACGGTCGGGGCCGGCGGCACACCGACGGTCGCGACGCTGGTCACGACTGCGGTCGCGGTGGTCGGAATTCTCAGCGGCACGTTTCAGCGGCTGGTGGCGGTGACCGCGTTTTTTCTCGTGCTGAACTACAGCATCTGCAGCCTCGCGCTCGTGGTGCTGCGGCGGCGCGAGCCGGCACGTCCGCGTCCGTTCCGGGCGTGGGGGTATCCGTGGTCCGCAGGCATCGTGCTGATTGGCGCCGTCGCGCTGGTCGCCGGCACTCTGGTGGGCGACAGCGTCAATGGCGCCGGGGGGCTGGCGCTGCTCGCCGCGGGGCTTGCCGGCCGCGCGATCGTGAAACGGCAAGCGAAGGAACACGCGGACGGCGAGGATGTCGAAACCCGCCGCGCGCCTCTATAATGGCCTGCCTCGCCGAAGCTCGCAGGAACACGCTTGAGCGAGCGAAGGCGGGCGCGCGTTCCAGGAGGCACCACATGACGCGGCACCTCGGCGCAGCAGCAGCGTTTCTCATCGCGGTCGGCGGTCTCGGTCTGTCGTCGACGCTTCTCGAGCGGCGTGCGGCGGCGCAGGCGAAGGGCGCCGTGCAGGCGCCGCGGTTCGAGGTCGATCCGCTCTGGCCGAAGCCGCTGCCCAACAAGTGGATTCTCGGTCAGACCATCGGCGTGTCGGTCGATGCGCAGGACCACATCTGGATCATCCATCGCGCCGGCTCGCTCGAACCGGGCGAAGTGCACGCCACGACCAATCCGCCGACAGCGCAGTGCTGCGCGCCAGCTCCGCCGATTCTCGAGTTCGACGCCGCTGGCAATCTCGTTGGCCACTGGGGAGGCCCCGGTCAGGGGTACGACTGGCCGGACTCGAATCACGGCATCACGGTCGACTACAAGGGCAACGTCTGGATTGGCGGCAACGGCCGCGGCGCAGCGACGCCAGCGGCCGGGCGCGGTCAGCCGGCCGCAGGGCAGAACCGCCAGCAGGACGAGAGTCAGGTCGGCGGCGTGCAGTCGTTCAACGACAACATGGTGTTGAAGTTCACGCGCGACGGCAAGTTCCTGATGCAGATCGGCAAGCCGCGCTCGAGCAAGGGCAGCAACGACCTCGCCAACCTCCGGCTCCCGGCGAAGACGTTTCTCGACAAGGAGACCAACGAGCTGTACGTCGCCGACGGCTACGGCAATCACCGCGTCATCGTGTTCGACGCCGACAGCGGCAAGTACAAGCGGCACTGGGGCGCCTACGGCAACAAGCCGGACGATGTCGATCTGGGGCGGTACGATCCGAAAGCGCCGCCCGCCAAGCAGTTCAGGAACCCGGTCCATTGCGCGGACCTCTCGGTCGATCGGCTGCTCTACGTCTGCGATCGCGTCAACGATCGGATTCAGGTGTTCAAACCCGATGGCACCTTCGTGAAAGAGGCGTTCTACAACAAGGAGACGCTCGGATCCGGATCGACGTGGGACGTGGCCTTCTCTCGCGATCCCCAGCAGCGATACATGTACGTGGCCGACGGCGAGAACGCCAAGGTGCACGTCGTCCTGCGCGAAACGCTCGATCACCTCACCAGCTTCGGCGAAGGCGGCCGGCAGCCGGGCGAGTTCTACGGCGTGCACAGCCTCGCCACTGATTCGAAGGGGAACCTCTACACCACCGAGACGTACCGCGGCCAGCGCGTGCAGAAGTTCACCTACAAGGGACTCGCGCCGGTGACGAAAAAGGATCAAGGCGTGGTCTGGCCGAAATGATTCGATTCATCCGCGATATCTTCGCGGGCGCCAGCAAGGTTCGCCGCCCTGTCATCTCGTTCGAGTTCTTTCCCACGAAGACCGATGAGGGAGAGCGGACGCTGCTCGAAAAAACCATTCCGGCGCTCCGTACGCTGAATCCGGATTTCTGCTCCGTCACCTACGGCGCCGGCGGCGGCACGCGCGACAAGACGCTCGGCATCGTCGACCGGATTCAGCGCGAGCACGAGATCACGGCGATGGCCCATCTCACGTGCGTCAACGCGACGATCGAGGAGACGCGCACGGTTCTCGACCAGACGCGGGCGCTGGGGATCACGAACATCCTCGCCCTGCGCGGCGATCCGCCGAACGGTGGCGAGTTCGTCAGGGCCGCGGGCGGCTTCGAGTACTCGTATCAGCTGGTGCAGTGCATTCGCGAGGTCGGCGAGTTCTCGATCGGCGTCGCCGGCTTTCCAGAAGGACACATTGCCTGCAAGGAAGGGAAGCAGGTGGACTGGCAGCGGCTGAAGCAGAAGATCGACTGCGGCGCCGACTTCGTGATCACGCAGCTGTTCTTCGACAACCGACACTACTTCGAGTGCCGCGAGTTCCTCGCCCGTCAGGGCGTCGCGGTCCCGATCGTGCCCGGCATCCTGCCGATTCTCAGCGGCTCTCAGATCAAGCGCTTCGTGGCGTTGTGCGGCGCCGACCTTCCCGCGCCGCTCTTGTCCGAGCTCGAGAAGCGCGGCGACGACGACCAGGCGGTGTCGCAATTCGGCATCGACTACGCGACGACCCAATGCGAAGAGCTGTTGCGGGAGGGGGCTCCCGGCCTCCATTTCTACACGCTCAATAAAGCCCGTTCGACCACCGAAGTCGTGACGAACCTCGCGCTCGATCCGCTCGCCTTTGGCGAAGCGGCATCGACCGTCTGATCTCATAGCCGCGATTCGATTTCCGAACCTCAACACCTACACCCTTACGGTTGGGCGATCTACGGCTGTGCCAGTGTGTGCCCTGGCACGATCGCTGCTGCGTCCAAACGAAAAGAGGTACGTGCATGAGCCAGCCAGATTTCAACCCGGCCTTTGCGACGACCTGGGAGACGGCCGCCGCGCTCCGTGCACGCACAATCTCGGCGCGCGAACTACTGGCCATGACGTATCAGCGGATCGATCGCCACAATCCCGCGCTCAAGGCGATCGTCTGGCAGGATCGCGAGCGCGCGATGGTGTGCGCGACACAGGCCGACAAGGTGCTGGCTGCGGGCACGCCGTCCGGCGCCTTCCTCGGTGTGCCGGTCACGGTCAAGGAATCGTTCGCGTATCGAGGATCTCCCAACACCTGGGGGTTGCCGCCGCTCAAGGATGCGCCGAGCCCTCGCACTGCCGCCGCCGTCGAGCGTCTCGAATCCGCGGGCGCGATCGTCGTCGGTAAAACGAACGTACCCGTGATGCTGGCGGACTGGCAGAGCGACAACCCGATTTACGGAACGACGAACAACCCGTGGGACCTGACGCGGACGCCGGGTGGATCGACGGGAGGTGGCGCCGCCGCGCTCGCCGCCGGGATGGGATGTCTGACGCTTGGCAGCGACCTCAGTGGCTCCATTCGCATTCCCGCGCATTTCTGTGGCGTGTACGGGCACAAGCCAACGCTGGAGTTGATCGACACGGCGGGGTTTCAACCTGGCCCGTGGGAAGCTTCTCCTGCGGTTCCAATGGATCTGTCAGTCGTCGGGCCGTTGGCTCGTGGCGCGCGCGATCTCGCGCTGGCGCTCGAGGCGATGGGTGGGCCGGCCAGGCCGGCGGCGATTGCCTGGACCTGGCGTCTTCCGCGTCCACGTCATACACGCCTCCGAGATTTCCGGATCGGCTACCTGATGGACGACGCGCGTGCACCGGTGTCGTCGGATGTCATCTCGGTCTACGAGCGCGTGCTGACGGAGCTGAGCCTGACCGGCGCGACGATGGAACGTGGCTGGCCGGACGGCCTCGATGTCGAGGGACAGCTGAAGACGTATCAGTTCCTTCTGTTCGCGTTCATCAATGCCGTGGGCCGCGAAGAACCCGCCAAACCCGAAACCCACTGGCGGTGGATGCAGGAGACGCAGCGCCGGCTTCGGTTCCGCGCGATGTGGCAGAAGTATTTCGAAACGCACGACGTCTTCCTGTGCCCGGCGGGATTCAGCGCCGCGTTTCCGCACGACCATAGCCAGCCGCTCGAGAAGCGTGTCGTCGAAACAACGGACGGTCCGCGTCCGTATCTCACCATGCCCTGGTGGACGATTTCCGCAACGCTGTCCGGCCTTCCGGCGACGATCGCACCCGTCGGGCTGACGGCGACAGAGTTGCCCGTCGGCATTCAGATCGTGGCGCCGATGTGGGAGGACGGAACCGCGATCGAGTTTGCCGCTCTGCTGTCGGACGCGATTGGCGGATTCATGCCGCCGCCCTCGTTTGGGGCATGACCCTCACCTGCCCCTGGATGTCGCGACACGCACCGGCTGCCCGAGAAATGTGCCGTAGCGGCGAGCGGCGTCCTCCACGGCTCGCCGCACCAGGCCGGTGAGCGGCGCAAAGGGGCTGAGCGTCACGAGGGTCTCGTGTTCGCTGCGAAGGGCCTTCCAGGTTCCAATCACCCGTCCATTCAGAACAATTGTCGGACCAAGGATGACGCTCGCGCCTCGTTTGCTGTAGCGCGGATCGAGTGCGGCGGCGCGATTCTTGTACGCCACCATGTATTCGTCGTAGACCGGCAGAAGGTGCGCCGCTCCCGCCGATCGCGGCACGGCTTTCCTCGAGGAGGCCAGCCAGCAGGCCGTGTCATCGATCACTTCACGAGCAAGGTCACCAGCCGCCATCTCTATCGCGGTTCTGGCATCCGCCGTTGTCAGCCCGGACCACCACACGAAGTCGTGCAGCGTGGCGGGTCCGCGGCTGGTGAAGTAGCGCCGCGCGAGCTCCGCCAGCGCCTGATCGCGTCTGAGCGCCGGACTCCGGGGCGCCCTGTCGTCGAGCAAGGCGTACGTGAAGTCCTTGCCGGCTCGCGGTCCGCTGCAAATCAGGCCATCCAGCTCGGCGCGCATCAACATCAGCACAAAGCGGATCCCGGTGGTGGGAAGGCGTTCGCGCTGAAATATCTGACGCAGTGCGGCACGAGTGAGCTGCTGCCCTCCGTCGAGTGCGCGCTTCAGCAATCTGCGACTGCGTTTGAAGGCGTTCTCGTCGAGCGAGGCGCCGCGCGCGTAGGAGGCGATCGCGGTCTTGATACGCGGGCCAGTCAGCTCCAGCATCCAGCGGATGTCTTCGGGCGCCACGAAGTGCCACGTCGGCCTGAGCACGTGCGTCCGCAGGATCGAACCCTCTGCAAACGCCCGCTCGACGCCGGCGTCCGTGCCGCGACGCATGCGCTGGCCGAGGGCCCACTTCGCCGGGGCGTACTCCTGCGCTTGAACGGCGCCCAGCCACCGGACGACCTCGACCGGATCCGTGAACCGGGGCGACGTCAGGCGCTGATGATGAAGCCTGACATGTGGAATATCCGACTGACGCATCACCGGCGCACGGCGGCCAGACGCCAGAACTGCTTCTCGTTCAGCAGCGTGATGCGCTGACCCTTCTCGCGCAGCCGCTTGATCTCCATGAGCTTGATACCGCCGTCGCGACCCGCCGCCTGCAGCGGGTTGGGCCGTCCGCGGACGACGACGCTGGTCTTTGCCGACGGGCCGCTGTGGATGATCGCGCCGGCTCGCCGCGCGGCCTTGATCGCCTCGCTGCGGCGCTTGCTGAGGATGCCGGTGAAGGCGAGGTGCACGCCTTTGAGGCTCCTGAGGACGCCGGCTTTGAGCGCGGCCGGCGGATGACTGAGCGCATCGATCATCTCGTGGGCGTTCTCGTAGCGTTTGCGCCGCTCGCCGATGCACCGATACACGATCTCTTTCAGGTGATCGGTGCACGACAGTCGTCGGATTTCGAACGGGCGAAGCCGCGTGCCGGCATCCCCCTTGATCAGCATGCCGAGCAGCTGACCGACCTGATACACATCGTCGCGCGCCTGCCAGCGCGGGGTCGCGCGCGCGAGGATGTCGCTCGGCGCCGTGAGGGCGTTCATCGTGTGAGCGGTGATGCCGCGGCGATCGCTCTGTTGACGGACGATCCCGAAATCTCCCAGCTTCAGACGCCGGCCGTCGCAGACGAACACGTTGAGCGGCGTGAGGTCGCGGTGCAGCGCCTGACCGCGGTGCAGCTTGGACAACACTTCGAGGATGCCCGCGATCTCGCGCCGGGCGCCGGCTTCCGACCAGCCTTTGCCGCCGCGCGACAGGAACGCGCTCAGGTCGCCGTGGCGCGCATACTCGAGCGTGAGGCAGTACAGGACATTTCCATCGGCGCGAACCAACGGAAAGGCGTCGTACACGCGAATCGCCCGTGGATGGCCATCGAGCAGCTGGCCGAAGTAGGCCTCGCGCAGCCAGCCGTCGATGCGCGCACTCACCTTGACGCAGACGACCTCCGGGACGACCGGGGAGCGGCCGAGCCGCGTGGCGAGATAGACCTGACCGAAGCCCCCTTCGCCGAGCAGACGTTCGATGCGGTACTGCAGGCCCGTCTCTGGACTCGCGATGACGCGATCCGGCATCAGCAGCTGCCGCGGCCGGTCGGGCTGGGCGCGAAAGGATCTGACGGTACGGGTCGTAGCGACGGATGCGTGCTTCACGGGACGGTCTAGAATCGCAGATTGTGAGCGTTCGTCCAAGACGATCTCGGCGCCGCCTGTCGCAGACACGAGCGCTTCGGGTGTTGAAGGAGGTGGCTGAGGCGCTCAACAGTGCGACTACAGAGCAGCGCGCGACCAGCGAGGCGTTGAGCCGCATGGTCGATCTGCTCGGCGTCGAGACCGGCTGGGTCTGGCTCCGCGAGTCGGACTCCGGCCATTTCTACAACGCCGCCGTGCAGAATCTGCCGCCGTATCTCCAGGAACCGGTGCGCATGACCGGGCGATCCTGCTGGTGCCTCGAGCTGTTTCGCAAAGGACAGTTGACCGCGCGCAACATCGACGTCGTCGAATGCAGCCGCCTCGCTCCGGCCGTCGCGTCGCCGGAGGCCGCGTCGACGGCCGGGTTGCGCTGCCATGCCAGCGTGCCGCTCTACGCCGGCGAGCGGCCGCTCGGCGTGATGAACCTGGCGATGCGCGGCTGGCGCCGCCTGACCCGCCAGGAGCTCGATCTGTTGACGACGATCGCGGACCAGGTCGGCGTCGCGGTCGAACGGGCGCGCCTCGCCGAGCAGTCGGTCGAGCACGCGCGTCACGACGAACGCTCGCGGATCGCGCGCGACGTCCACGACACGCTGGCGCAGGATTTCACCGCCATCGGCTTGCACCTTGAGGCCGGTCTCTCGCAGCTCGGGCCGCGTCACGACGCGCGCCCCGCGTTGACGATGGCGCTCGACGCCGCGCGCCAGGGACTCGAGGAAGCACGGCGCTCGATTGCCAGCATCCGGACGTCGCCGCTCGAGAATCGCTCGCTCGCCGAGGGGCTCACGGCGTTGGCGCGTCAGTTCACGGCCGAGACCGGCGTGCGCGTGCAGGTGGACATCGCCGGCGTAGGTCCGGTGCCGGCCGAGACGGAATCGGAGCTATTTCGCATCGCCGGCGAGGCGCTCACGAACGTGCGCAAGCACGCGAAGGCACGCGAAGTGTCGCTTCGGCTGGCGGTCGTGCGACGCCGTCTGCAGCTCACGGTCGCCGACGCGGGCGCAGGGTTTCGCACACGGGGCGCGCGTCTTCGGGGGTTCGGTCTGTCCGGTATCGAAGGCCGCGCGCGCAGTGTCGGCGGGCACGCGACCATCCGCAGCGCGCCCGGGCGCGGGACGACCGTGACCGTCAGCGTACCTCTGGCCCCGAATGGCTAGTCCCGGGATCAAGGTGCTCGTCGTCGAGGATCACCCCATCGTGCGCGAAGGGGTGACGACGGTGCTCGGGCGCGAGCGGGACATCAAGGTGGTCGGTGCGGCCGAGACGGCGCGCGAAGGCCTGCGGTTGGCCGCGACACTTCGTCCTGATGTCGTCCTGCTCGATTTGAAACTGCCTGACGCCGACCAGTTCGATGGCGTCGCCAGCTTCGCGCGTGAGGGACGCAGCATCGTGGTGTTCACCGCCTACGACTCGGACGAGGACGTGTTCCGTGCGATTCGCGGCGGGGCGCGCGGCTACCTGCTCAAGGGATCGCCCGCGGCGGACATCGCGCAGGCCGTCCGGCAGACGCATGCGGGCGAGTCGTATCTCAGCCCCCGCATCGCCGCGAAGCTCGTCAAAGGGGTGACCGAACCCCGTGGCCGCGCGGGGCTGCTGAGCGGCCGGGAGCGCGGCGTGCTGCGACTGGTTGCCGCCGGGCAGTCCAACCGGCAGATTGCAGAGACGCTGAAGATCGCGGAGCGAACGGTCAAGTTTCACGTGACCGCCATCTTCAACAAGCTCGGCGCCGACAATCGGGCGCAGGCGGTAGCTATCGCCGCAGAGCGGGGGCTGCTGACGGGTCGCTGACTGTGTTCAACTTGAGCTGGCAACCTGTCCGTTCGGACAGGTGGCCAGCTGTCCCGATGGCCGAAGGCAGCGCCTGCCTGCGGGTCCTACCATCGGGTCATGACACATCCACTCAACGACCGTCTCGACGGCGTCCGCATCGCGATCACCGGAGGCACCTCAGGTCTGGGCCTCGCGCTGGTTGACGAGCTCACGCGCCGAGGCGCGCGCGTCGCGTTCGTGGCACGCACGCGCGAACGGGTCGACGACGTCGCCCGTACGCATCCGCTCGCGTATGGGATCGTGGGCGACGTCGCGAAGAAGGACGACATCTATCCCATCGCCCTGCAGATCATGGGCGGCCTTGGCGGCCTCGACGTGCTCGTGAACAACGCCTCGAGCCTCGGGCCGGTCCCGCTCGCGCTCCTGGCCGACACCGAGTGCGAGGACCTCGAGCTGGCGCTCGCGACCAACGTCCTTGGACCGTTCCGGCTGACGAAAGCCCTGCTCGGCGCGCTGGCGGCTTCCGCACGGGAAAACGGCCCGCAGGCGGGCAGTGTGGTGGTGAATATCTCGAGCGACGCGGCCGTCAACGCGTACCCGCAGTGGGGTGCGTATGGCGCGAGCAAGGCGGCGCTGCGCCACATGACGCGCATCTGGGACGAAGAGCTGGCAGCGGAGGGCATCCACTTCCTGTCGTTGGATCCGGGCGACATGGACACGCCGCTGCACGCGCTGGCGGTGCCCGACGCCGATCCTGCCACGCTCAAACGTCCGGAGACGGCCGCGCGCGAGATCGCCGACGCGATTGCGGTCAGCCTGCGTGCCGGTAGCAAGTCGGCGGGACAGGCGGAGGCGGTCGGAGTCACACCGTGATTGCCGCTCACACACCCGTTCAGCGGCCGCGAGATGCGCGTCTATTGATCGTCGACGCGTTCGGCCGCATCCAACACAGCGCGCGCGACGCGTTTGTGGGGTTGCTGAACCCGCACGATCTGGTGATTGCCAACGACGCGGCGACGCTGCCGGCAAGCCTGCACGGCCGGCACGCGTCGAGCGGCGCCGTCGTCGAGGTGCGCCTGGCGGCCCGTGCATCGCTGGACACCGCGGACGTTCACCGATTCGTCGCGATGGTGTTCGGCGCCGGCAACTTCCGGACGCGCACCGAGGATCGGCCGCTGCCACCGCAGCTCGCGCCCGGCGATCGGCTCGAGCTCGGACCTCTTTCAGCGACCGTCGAATCGCTGCTCGATCATCCGCGGCTGGTGTCTGTGCGTTTCGATGGCACCGCGCGTGACATCTGGGCCGGTCTCGCCACGCACGGACGGCCGATTCAGTACGCCCATGTGCCGGCGCCGCTCGCGCTGTGGGATGTGTGGACGCCGATCGCCGCCATGCCGGTCGCGTTCGAACCACCGTCGGCGGGTTTCGTTCTTGACTGGGCGTCAATCCAAGCCATGCGCCGGCGCGGCGTCGCGTTTGCGACGCTCACGCTTGCCGCCGGCATTTCGTCCACCGGCGACGCGGACCTGGATCGCCGGCTGCCGTTCGACGAGCCGTATCGCATTCCCGCCAGCACGTCGGCGGCCATTCAGCAGGCGCGCCGGCAGGGTGGCCGCGTGGTCGCCATCGGCACTACCGTCGTGCGCGCGCTCGAGCACGCGGCCGGTCGCGACGGTGTCGTCCAGCCAGGCGAGGGCGTCGCCAATCAGCGGCTCGGTCCGGCGAGTGAGTTGCGCGTCGTCGATGCCATTCTGTCCGGAACGCACGAGCCGGATAGCAGCCACTACCAGCTCCTGCGCGCATTCGCCGACGACGTGACGCTGGCGGAGGCGACGGCGGCGCTTGAGGCGTCAGGGTATCGGACGCATGAGTTTGGCGACTCGGTGTTCGTCGCACGCCGTAATCGAGTGGTCAGACAAGTCGCGGCATAACCGACACGCGTTATAGTGAACCGCGACGACGTTCAGGGCTGAACGTAGCGCAGCCCTTCAGGGCTGCCGGCGGCCGAGGGCAGGCCTAAAGGCCTGCGCTACGAGAGGCCGCCGCCCTGGACTCGAGATCTCATGCGCGTGACCAGTCGATTCAACCTCCTCGCCATCTCGCTGGCGGTCGTCATGACGACAAGGACGACAGCGCAGTCCCCTGTACCCGTCAACGACGAGTTTTTCGAGACCAGGATCCGTCCGGTTCTTTCGAGCCGGTGTTACGCCTGCCATTCCTCCAGGCTCGCCGAGCCGAAGGGCGAGCTTGTCCTCGACACGAAGGC
>Ga0111539_10010576_pt1 | contig 11620 bp, 10 predicted proteins | sample RhiMethybrSRZTD1_FD_79667 | JGI IMG/M metagenome (GOLD analysis project Ga0111539, IMG submission 79667) | Populus rhizosphere microbial communities from Tennessee, USA - Rhizosphere MetaG P. TD hybrid SRZTD1 (version 2) (version 2) | ecosystem: Host-associated > Plants > Roots > Rhizosphere >...
CCGCTGAGCCGGCCGGACCTGGCCGAGCGCTTTCCTCTGGTGCTGACGAACGCCAAGCGTCCGCAGTACATGCACAGCCAGCTTCGAGGTCTGCCGAGCCTCCGGAAGACCGCGCCGAACCCGACCGCCGAGATCCATCCCGAGACGGCCGCGCAGTACGGGATCAAGGGCGGCGAGTGGATCGCCGTGGAAACGCCGAGCGGGCGCGTTCGTGCCCAGGCGCAGATCAGCGACGCCATCCTGCCGGGAGTGGTCTGCTGCTCGCACGGGTGGTGGGAGGCGTGCCCCGAGCTCGGCCTGCCCGGCTTCGATCCATTCAGCGCGGCGGGTGCCAACCAGAACTTGCTCGTTCTGAACGACGTGCACGATCCGGTCAGTGGGGGCACGCCGCACCGATCGACGCTCTGCCGCGTCCAGGCACTCTGACCGTCACTCGGCCATGACCCTGTACGAGAGCCGCGATGGGCAGCGCGCAATCGTGGCGCCCGGCGAGAGCGAGGTACAGGCGGCTTGGCGGTGAGGCCACGTCGCAGCGTGCTGTTCATGCCCGGCTCGAACGCGCGAGCGCTCGAGAAAGCGCGCACGCTAGCGGCCGACGTGCTCGTCTTCGACCTGGAAGATGCCGTGGCGCCTGAGATGAAGGTGGAGGCCCGCGCCCAGGTCGCCGCGACGGTCCGAGCCGGTGGCTACGGCCACCGTGAGATCGTCGTGCGGGTGAACGCGCTCGGCACACCGTGGGGCCGCGACGACCTGGCGGCGGCAGCGGCCGCCGGCGCGGACGCCGTGCTTCTGCCCAAGGTCGAAGCGGCGGACACCGTGAGCGCCGCGCTTGCCGTCCTGAGCGCGCCGCCGCCGGTGTGGTGCATGCTCGAGACGCCCCGGGGCATCTTGAACGCGCCCTCGATCGCCGCTGCGAGCCCGCGCGTGAGCGCGCTGGTCATGGGCACCTCCGACCTGACGAAAGACCTTCACGCGCGCCACACGCGCGAGCGTCTTCCATTGCTGACGAGCCTCCAGGTCTGCGTGCTGGCCGCGCGCTCCGCCGGTATCACCGCCCTGGATGGAGTCCACCTCGATCTCGACGACGACGCCGGATTCGCGGCGGCGTGCCGCCAGGCCGCCGACTTCGGCTTCGGCGGCAAGACGCTGATCCATCCCAAGCAGGTGGCCCTCGCCAACGAGGTGTTCGCGCCGGCCGCCGGCGACGTGGACTGGGCGCGCCGGGTGATCGCGGCCCACACCGAGGCGCTCACCCACGGGCGCGGCGTGGCCGTGCTCGACGGCCGCCTGATCGAGAACCTGCACGTCGACGATGCCCGCCGCGTGCTGGCCCTGGCCGACGCGATCGCCGCATCCGACGGAGGTGTGCGCTGACACCCCTGCGCCCCACCAACGTTCTCGTCATCCTGTCCGACGAGCACACCCGCCGTGTCCTCGGCAGCTACGGCAACCGCATCGTGAAGACCCCGCACCTCGACCGACTGGCTGCACGGGGAACGCGGTTCGCAAGCGCGTACTGCCAGACGCCCATCTGCGTGCCCTCGCGTGGAAGCCTCGCGACCGGCCGCTGGCCCCACACGATCGACTCATGGGACAACGCGACGCCGTACGTCGGCGCCGAGGCGCCGAGCTGGGGGCATCGCCTGACCGCGCAGGGCCATCACGTGACAACGATCGGGAAGCTGCACTACCGGCGCGTGGACGATCCGAGCGGGTTCCCGGACCAGCGGGTGCCTCTGCACGTCGTGGACGGGACCGGCGACCTCTACGGGCTTCTGCGCGGTGACATGCCGCCGCGTCCGCAGAGTCTCCGGCACGTCATCGAGGCGCGCGCGGGCGAAAGCGAGTACGTGCGCTACGACCGGGCGATCGCCGAGACGGCCTCGCGATGGCTCCGCGAGGAGGCCGATGGCGCCGGTCGCCGAAAGCCGTGGGTGCTCTTCGTCGGCTTCGTGTCGCCGCATTTCCCGCTCGTCGTTCCCGATGAGTACTTCGGCCTCTATCGCCAGGACGATCTTCCGCTGCCGGTCGCGTGGACCGACGCGCGGTGGTCGCGCCATCCGGTGCACGAGCTGCACCGTCGTCAGCTCGGGCTCACGACGGCGCTCGACGAGGCGACGCTGCGAAAGGCCATCGCCGCGTACTACGGCCTCGTCAGCTTCCTCGACGAGCAGATCGGGATGGTGCTGACGGCCCTCGAGGAAAGCGGGCTCGGCGGCTCGACGCGCGTGATCTACACGTCGGACCACGGTGAAATGCTCGGCGAGCACGGGCTCTGGTGGAAGAGCACGATGTTCGAGAGCGCGGTGACGGTGCCGCTCGTCGTCGCCGGCGCGGACGTCCCGGTCGATCGCGTGGTCCGCACGAACGCGATGCTGGTCGACGTGTATCCGACGCTTCTCGAGATGGTGGGTGCCGTGCCGTCGCCCGAGGATGCCGACCTGCCGGGCCGGTCCCTCGTCGCGCTCGCCCGCGAGCCCGACACCGACCGGCACGCGTTCAGCGAGTATCACGCGATCTTCTCGAGCCGTGGCATGTTCATGCTGCGGCTCGGTCGCTGGAAGTACGTTCACCATGTGGACGGGCCGCCCGAGCTCTTCGATCTCGACACGGATCCGGACGAGCTCCGTGACCTCGCTCTCGATCCCGGTCACGACGGTGTGCGCCAAGCGTGCGAAGCCGAGCTCTCGCGCCTCGTGGACGCCCAGGCGGTGGACGCCAGGGCCCGCGCTCATCAGCGGCGCCGGCTCGACGCGGGCGGCGGCTTCGAGCAGGTACGCTCCGGAGGCCCCAGGATCATCTACACGCCGCCGCCCAAGGAATTCCAGGGCGCCACCGGCACATGATCGAGAGCAGGGGAGACAGGGGAACGCCATGAAGCTGGGAGTCGCGCTGCCGCTGGCCGGTGACTGGGCCACGCCCGAGAATCAGATCACGGTCGCCCAGCGCGCCGAGGCGCTCGGCTATCACTCGCTGTGGGTCTTCCAGCGCCTGTTCTACGCCCTCGCTCCGCAGAACGACTATCCGCCGATGCCGGGACAGCCGTGGCCGGCGGGCTTCCGGCGGGTGTCCGATCCCATCGTCACGCTTTCCTATGTGGCCGGCGCCACCACGAAGATCCGGCTGGGCACGAGCGTACTGATCACCGCGTACTACACGCCGATCATGCTGGCCAAGCAGCTGGCCACGCTCGATCGCGTGAGCCGCGGGCGGCTCGACGTCGGCCTCGGCATCGGCTGGTCGCGCGACGAATACGAGGCCTCAGGTGTTTCTTACGAGCGCCGCGGCCGGCGCGGCGACGAGTTCATCAGTTGCCTTCGGGCCATCTGGGAAAACGAGACCTCGGAGTTCCAGGGCGAGTTCTACCGGCTGCCGAAGTCGATCGTCGAGCCCAAGCCCGTGCAGAAGCCGCACCCGCCGATCACCATCGGCGGCTACGGTCCGACGGTCATCAAGCGCGCGGTCACGCTCGGCGACGGCTTCAATGGCGGCAACGTCCCGCTCGCCCAGGTCGCCCCGCTGGTGGCCCAGGTCAAGGACGCGGCCCGGGCGATCGGCCGCGACCCCGAGTCGCTGCACGTCGTCAGCCGTGGCTCCTACGTGGTTCACGACACACCGCAGGGCAAGGAGCGCCGCCCGCTGTGGGGCTCGCTCGCCGAGATTCGCGAGGACGTCGAGCGCTACGCCGAGGCCGGCCTCACCGAGCTGTTCCTCGAGCCCAACTTCCAGCCCGGGGGCGCCAAGCTCGACCGCGTGCTCGCTGTCATGGAGCAGCTCGCGCCCAAGGGGTGACTTTCAGCGGAGGTGCGTCGCCAGAAACCTCCGCGCCTCGACGAAGCTCTGCGCCGCGGAACGAGACTCGTAGCCCGGATGCGTGCGCACCGCGAAGCCGTGTCGGGCGCCCTCGTAGAACTTGAACTCGCAGACCTTGCCGAGCGCCCGCATCCGGGCTTCCATCCGGCGCATGTCCTCGATCGGGGCGCGCTCGTCTTCGGTTCCGTGCAGGATCATGGTGGGCACGTTCACGCCCTCGGCCAGATCGAATGGCTCCACACCGCGCTGAGCGTTCGCGGGCCGAAAGGCGAAGCCGTGGAAGACGACGATCACGCGCAGCTCCGCGTGCGCCCGGGCGGCCATGAGCGCGTGCACCCCGCCTCGGCAGAACCCGAACACGGCGACACGCGCTCGATCGACCGAGCTGACCGACTTCAAGAAGGTCAGTGCTCCCACCAGGTCGTCGTAGACGGGCGCGTCCGGCGGGTCGGTGCCCCTGATCTTCCAGCCGTGCACCAGCGCGACGTATCCCCATTCGGCGAGTCGACGCGCAATCTCGGTATAGCCGTCGTCGGGCCCGGCCACGCCGCGCAGGATCAACACGGCTGGATGAGGACCCTGGCCTTCGGGCTCGGCCAGGTACGACGGGACGGTCGTTGCGCCGTCTCCGCTCGTGTAGCTCACGGACGCCAGCCGGACTCCCTGGATCGCCATGGGAGAAGAGCGTACTACGGCGAGTCGTGGTAGTGAGTTGGAAGGGCGGACGAGACGGAGTCCACGCCCGAGATCCCCCGGTCGGCTCCGCTTATGGCGGCCGCCGCCGCCGCGCCACTCTTCATGGCGCCGGACCAGCCCAGCGTGGGCGTCTCATCCGCCCCCCATTACCAGTCTATCCCTCACGTCACCCCCTTTCTCACGACCAACTTGTTACCCCCCGGCCTTTGGCGGCTGACTAGGATGAGGGCATGAGCCGATCACGAGAAGGAGAGATCCAATGCCAACCCACAAAGTGGTAAAGCACGACCAATGGCTCGCGGCACGGAAAAAGCACCTGGCAAAGGAGAAGGAATTCACCCGGATGCGCGACCAGCTGAGCCGGGAGCGGCGCGAGCTGCCCTGGGAGCTCGTCGAAAAGCCATATTCCTTCCAGGGCGAGCAGGGGACGCAGACACTCGCTGACCTCTTCGCCGGACGCGGACAGCTGGTCATCTATCACGCGATGTTTCACCCGGAGACCGCGGGGTCGCATACGCCATGGACGGCCGAGGCACCCTGCTTCGTCTGCTCGTTCTGGATGGACAACTTCAACGGCATCACCGTCCACCTGAATCACCGGGACATCACGATGGTCGCAGTCTCGCGGGCGCCCTATCCCAAGCTCTCCGCCTACAAGAAACGGATGGGCTGGAGCTTTCCGTGGCTGTCATCGGTCGGCACCGACTTCAACTTCGACTACGGCGTCTCGTTCGCCGACCCCAAGGCCGAGAAAGTCGACTACAACTACCGGCTCCGCCCGTGGGGACTGGCCGAGGCACCCGGTATCAGCGTGTTCCTGAAGGACGGCGGCCAGATCTACCACACGTACTCCACCTATGAGCGCGGGCTCGACATGCTGAACGTCGCCTACCACTACATGGACCTCGTCCCGAAGGGGCGCGACGAGGGCGACGAAGGCGCGGGTGCGTGGGTTCGCCGTCGCGACGAGTACCGGGACTGATGGACGGCGGCCGCCTCCTTCAAACGATCGGGCTGGTCAGGCAAGCGAGGCCGGGAGGATTCTGTCCAGCGTGCCGAGTGGTGCTGAAGGCCCTCGACGGCGGACAGGAGCTGGGCAAGCCCGTGGTGGCCACGCTGCTCGTCCTCGTCGTCGCCGCGATTGCGTGGGCCGCCATGGTCCAGCAATCGCGCGCCATGGCGGGAATGGACGGAATGGACATGGGCCTGGGCACGATCGAGTCCTTCGCCGCGGCATGGGTCGTGATGATGGCGGCGATGATGTTGCCCTCCGCGGTGCCGGTGGTCCTCGAGTTCGCGCGATCGGCCGAACGGCGACGGAGATGGCCGGTTGCCACGGCGGTGCTGGCCATCACGTACCTCGGCGTGTGGCTGATCTTCGGCGTGGTCTGCTACGCGATCTACACCGCGCTGAGAATGCCGTGGCCCAACCAGCCCATGGTGATCGGAGTGGCGCTTGCGGTGGCCGGCGTCTACTCCTTGAGCCCGATCAAGCGGGCGAGCCAGGCCCGCTGCCGCGAGCTCTGCGCGCTGCATGGCCCGCTGCCCTTCAACCTCATCCGGAGCGCCGCGGTCGCCGGCGTACGCTACGGGCTCAGCTGCATCGGATGCAGCGCGGCGCTCATGGTGGCCATGGTCCTGCTCGGGATGTCCAGCCTGTGGTGGGCGGTGATCTTCGGCGTCATCGTCCTCTTCTACAAGTGGGCGCCTCCGCTGCGAATGCGCTACGAGCTGGCCTTGTCCGCCGCTCTGGTGGCTCTCGGCGTGGTCTACGCCATGACCGCTTGAGCTACTTCTTCGCCGCCAGTATGTCGCGGATTCCCCGCAGAGCGAGCGCATAGCCGGCGATTCCGAAACCGGCCACGACGCTCTGGCTGACCGCGGCAGTCTGCGATGCCGGACCGCGCCGGATCGGGTTGGAGATGTGCACCTCTGTCGTCGGGAACTTGACCTGCGAGAGGGCCGCCACCAGGGCCGGGTAGCCCGTGCCGAACGCCGCGGGATTGAAGATCGCGGCATCGAAGCCCTGATCGTTGGCGGCATAGAGCCGGTTGACGATCTCGCCCTCGACGTTCGAGTGGAAGATCTCGATGTCCACGCCGAGCTCCTTGCCGTAGCCGCGGATGCGCTCGTCGTACTCGGGCAGTGTCATGGGACCGAAGATCTCGAGCTGGACCTTGCCGCGCATGTTCATGCCGGCGCCGTGGATCACCAGTACCTTGGGCATCAGTTCCTCCGTAGGGAAAAGGGTGCCCTATTCTAGCGGCCCGCGGGGCGCGGTCGTGGGGTAAACTCCCGTCAACCCTGGTATTGCGCGCCGCAGGCCGTCGCGGGGCTGGGGCCCTGCCGGCTGAGGCGCGCCTATTAAATGGGAGGTAGCGGCCATGATCGACATGCACGCCCACTGGAGACCCGCCGAGCTCGCCGACGCCCTGCGCGCCCGGAGCAAGGAACCGCGTATCGCGAAGAACCAGGACGGAGTCGAGGTGCTGAAGTCGCCACGCATGAGCGAAGAGCCGATCGCCAAGGCCTTCGATCACGTCGATTTCCATCTCGATCGGATGGATCGCCAGGCGGTCCGGATCAGCGTGCTGTCCCTCCTCGGCTCGTTCTGCTGGATCGAATCGCAGCCCCTGGACGTCGCTTTGCCGCTGTGCCGGACGGTGAACGACGCGCTTTCCGCCCTCTGCCAGGAGCATCCCGGCCGCTTCGCCGCTTACGCCGCGTTGCCCTTGACGGACATCCCGGCTGCGGCTGCCGAGCTCGAGCGAGCGCTCGGGCTGCCGGGCATCATCGGCGCGCAGCTCCCGGGCAACGCCTTCCTCACGCGGAGTCACGCCGAAGCGATGCGTCCGCTGCTGGAAGTCGCCAACCGCCACCACGCGGTGCTCTTCGTGCACCACGGTCCGCGGCCGGGCGATTCGTTCCCCAAGGTCGGTGGCGAGACGGACAACGCCCGCCGGCGTAACGGCACCCTCGACATGCAGGCGAGCCTGTCCTCGGTGATGGTGACGCTGTGCCTCACTGACTACCTCGCGGACTATCCCGATGCCATGGTTCACGTCCACAATCTGGGCGGCAACATTCCCTACGAGGTCGAGCGCATGGACCATCGCTGTCTGCTCGACACGCCGAGTGAGGAGCTGCCGTCCGCGCGCTTCCGGAAGGCGAAGGTCTACGTGGACTGCAACTCGTTCGGTCCGCGCGCGATCGAGGCGGCCGTGGGGCTGTACGGCGCCGAACGCATCGTCTGCGGCACCGACGGCACCGAGTTCGGCGTGGACTGGACGCGGAAGGCGCTCGCCGAAGCGCAGATCGGCGAGGAGGCGCGCGAGCAGATCCTGAACGGCAACGCCGCCGCGATGCTCGCCCGCGCCGCGGCGCGCGCGCAGCGCGAGACCGCCGCCGCCTAGACGGCCCCGCCGGCGGGTCGAGCCAGAGGGCCGCGTGCACCCCGGCACGGAGGTGCACGCGGCCGACGAGCTGGAGGGACGCACCATGCCGCCTGGCCGAAAATTACTGATGTCTCCGGGCTGGCTGCTGCTCGGAGTGGCGCTTTCGGTCAACGCGCAGACCCTGGCGACATCGGGTCGAGTGTCGGCGACGGCCGAATCCGTGTGCGTTCTGCGCGCTGTCGCCGCGAAACACCCCGACCCGAAGATCCGCAATCCGGACTATCTGGCGGAGAAGTTCGTGAGCGCGGAGTTCTGGCGCACATCGCCATTCCGCGCCGATCCCGAGCGCGCGCGGCACAACCCGAGCTACTTCTGGGTCAACGCGCGGACCCATCACATGGACGCCTTGCTGGTCGAGGCGCTCTCTGCGGGCGCCACGCAGGTCGTCAACCTCGGTGCCGGACTCGACAGCCGCGCCTACCGCTTCCGCGAGCGGTTCCCTCAGGTAAGGTTCTTCGAGCTCGATCTTCCGGCGATGATCACCGCCAAGCGAGAGCGCGTCGTCAAGATCTTCGGTGCTGTGCCGGACCGGGTCGTCCTGTTACCGACCGACTTCACCGCACGTCCGCTCGACCTCGTCTTGCGCGAGGGTGGCTACGATCGGGCGCAACGCACGTTCTTCATCTGGGAAGGCGTCACGATGTACCTGCCCGAGGCCGCCAACCTGAGCACGCTTCGATTCATCCGGTCGGGATCCGCATCCGGCAGCTCGGTGGTCTACGATTACGTGCTCGACGCGGCGCTTCGCCCCGATGGCGGCGGCATCTACGGCGCGAAGAGCGCGGCCGCGTACGTGGCCTCGGTGGGCGAGCCGCTGCTGACCGGCTGGAGTCAGCGCCAGGCGGCCGAGATCGCGACCCGTGAGGGGCTGGTGGTCGTCTCCGACGTCGGACCCGCCGAGCTGACCATGCGATACCTGGTCGGCGCGGATGGTCAGCCGGACGGTATGATGGCCGAGTTTCCGCGGATCATTCACGTGCGAGTCCCGTAGGGGAGGGAAGCCATGCTCGACTTGCTCATTCAAGGCGGTCGTGTCGTCACTCCGGCCGGGGCCGGCGACTGGGACGTGGGAATCGCGGGCGAGAAGATCGTGTCCGTGTCCTTTCCGGGCGTGCTTCCTGTCGAGGCGGCCAGGGTAATCGACGCACGCGGGAAGATCGTGGTGCCCGGCGGCATCGAGACCCACGCCCACGCCGTCGCCAACGTTCAGCCCGGCGCCCGGACGCTGGTGTCCGGGGTGCCCAACGCCGGACCACTCGAGCACTCGCTGGGCGCGATCTGGGGCGGGACGACGACGGTGATCGACTTTGCCCCGGTGCCGCACCTGGGTGACCTGGCCCAGGGGATCCACGACTACCTGGCGCCCTGGCGCGGTCAGGCGTACACGGACTACTCCACGCACTGCATCTACACCAACCGCACGCCTCCCGACGCGATCGCCCGGTACCACGAGCTCCCGGAGGCGGGCTTTCCCAGCGTCAAGATCTTCACGACCGACATCCGTCCTCCGGAGGGGCGGCAGACGAGCCTCACTCCGATCGGCAAGATCGATACTGGGCGCCTCGAAGACCTCATGCGGCAGGTCGCGCGGCACGGGGGCGTGGTGGCGGTCCACGGCGAGGACGATGAGCTGGTCATGTACAACTACCTCCTGGCGCAGCAGCGGGGCCAGTGGGACTGGCACAACGTTCATCTCATCCATTCCAAGCTGGTCGAGGAGCTGGCGTACCAGCAGGTGGTGCGACTGGCATCGCGGACGGGAGCCGGCACCTACTTCGTGCACGTCACGGCCAGCGAAGGCCTCGATGCCATCGCGGAGGCGCGCAGCAAGGGATTGCCGGTCTATGGCGAGGTGCTGACGCTGGCGCTATCCTTCACCTGCGATCGCTACAAGGAAGCCGACGGGATGAAGTACCACACGTACCCTTCCTTGAAGTACCCCGAGGACCAGCGGTTCCTGTGGGACGGTCTGCTGCGCGGCGATCTCTCGTTCACGGCCACCGACTCGAGCTTCACGACGTATCTCGACAAGATCGCCGGACGCAACGTCGTCGATGTCCGCGGTGGCAACATCGGCATCGAGATCCGCATGGGGGTCAACTACACGGAAGCGGTGGTGCGGCGGCGGATGTCGCTCGAGGATTACGCGGCCGTCACCTCCACCAACGCCGCCAAGCTGCTGGGCCTCTATCCGCAGAAGGGCGCCATCGCGGTGGGCAGCGACGCCGACATCGCCATCATCGATCCGGCGGTCAAGAAGACGCTGCGCATGGCCGACCTGCACGTCCGGGACTATTCTCCCTGGGAGGGCTGGCAGGTCGAGGGCTGGCCGACGACGGTGATCCTGAGAGGGAAGGTGATGGTGGCCAACGGCCAGCTGCTGGGCGCGCCTACCGACGGAAAGCTCGTGGCCCGCAAGATCGATCCACGAGTGTTGCGGCGCCCAGCGTTCTGAACAAGTACTAGCGACGCAGTGCGCGCCGCAGGCCGTCGCGGGGCTGGGGGCCCCGCCGGCCGAGGCGCGGCTATGAAAAGGAGAGAACCATGTACGCGGTGCCCGACGTCGACGAAGTCGTGGCGGTGGCCAGGGAGCTCGGCATCCACCTGAGTCCGGAAGAGGCCGTCCTCTACCGAAAGCACCTCATGGAGCAGCTGAGCCAGCTCGATGCGTTCGTGCAGGCGCGGATCGACGAGCCCAGGCCGCCGATGGTCTCGGCCGGCCGGAAACCGGGCTCGCGGCCGAGCGCGGACGAAGACCCGCTCAACGCGTGGATGTGGAAGTGCCGGATCGAGGGCGCGGCCGACGGCCTGCTGAAGGGCAAGACGATCAGCTTCAAGGACCACATCGCGATCGCCGGGATGCCGATGAGCTTCGGCTCCTTCGCGCTCGACGGCTTCGTTCCAGACTTCGACGCCACCGTGGTCACGCGCGTCCTGCAAGCGGGCGGGACCATCATCGGCAAGAACGTGATGAACGGGCTGAGCGGCGGCTTCGGGACCGGCGGCGGCATCGGCGACTACGGCCGTCCGCTGAATCCTCACAACCGGGAGCACGTGACCGGCGGATCGTCGTCGGGCTCCGGCGCCGCCGTGGCCGCTCGCCAGGTCGACATCTCGTTCGGCGGTGACCAGGGCGGCTCCATCCGCATCCCCGCGGCGTTCTGCGGAATCATCGGCCACAAGCCCACGTTCGGGCTGGTGTCGCACTTCGGCATCGGCTTCGGCTCGGACCAGTCCATCGACTACACCGGTCCGATGACCCGCACCGTCGAAGACGCGGCGGCGGCGCTGCAGGCGACTGCCGGGTACGACGCCTACGATCCCCGCTCGACGCGCGACGTGCCCGCACGCATGGACGTGCTCGGCCGGCTGACGGAGGGAGTCGCCGGGCTGCGCATCGGCGTGCTCCAGGAGGGCTTCGACGACGCGCAGGACGACGTGCGCGACACGGTCCTGGCCGCCGTCGACGTTCTCGCGAAGGCGGGCGCCGGCGTGGGCAAGGTCTCCATCCCCGCGCACCATGCCATCAAGACCGCGCAGGGGGCGCTCTCGAACGAGGGCGCGCTGGCGCTGTTCAAGTCCGGCTTCTTCGGCGCCTTCACACGCACCTACTATCCCGCGCCCGTCATCGCGGCCATCAACAAGCTGTGGGCCTC
>Ga0111539_10010577_pt1 | contig 11620 bp, 10 predicted proteins | sample RhiMethybrSRZTD1_FD_79667 | JGI IMG/M metagenome (GOLD analysis project Ga0111539, IMG submission 79667) | Populus rhizosphere microbial communities from Tennessee, USA - Rhizosphere MetaG P. TD hybrid SRZTD1 (version 2) (version 2) | ecosystem: Host-associated > Plants > Roots > Rhizosphere >...
CTCCTGATATGTTAACCAACACACCCGTCTCCGGGCCATTATGGGTATGCGAGGCTGAGAGTACCAGTTGCGAGCGGTCTTTTAATTCAATCTTTTGAGCCACCCGTGTATATAACGCGTCAGCAAAATGACTTTGAAACCCAATGAGATCAAGTGTTACCCACACCATCGTTGGTTTTCCTTTTTGACGAAGCACCAAAGCCTTTGCCCACAACTTTTGTTCAACGCTGTCAAAAACATTTTTTCGCGCACCATAACCCGTAAGACGGACCGGGTGGTCTGGAGTGATGTCTGTTCGGGATATGCCAATCTCTATAGGCCTATCCGTTTTGGCGACTATTTGTTCAAATGAAAAGAGAAGTGTAAGAATGAACAAAACAATCCAATTCCTAATCATTTTAATTCACATTTTGTACAGTCCCAGACGGGCACTTTTAATTTACTCATGTTTTGAAAAAAGCCGGAGTAGGACATTAAGAAAATAAGCGAATTGTCCGTCAACAGATAGAGTAAAAACAACCCGCGTTGCGTGGACTGTCTCATTCCAAAAATTCTTTTTCCTATTCTATAAATATAACTGAAAATCCATTCATAGCAGCGCTAGGCTTTACTGCTTATTGATTCTCTTTTCATTGTCTGCGGTTTCCAATAAGTAAGGCTTCTCCACAACCATTCTAATGGACCGAAATGAAATTGGCTCAACCACCAGTTGCTCAAAACAATTTGCAATGCGAATACGATTATGCTTATCAATACACAACAGGTTGTGCCGATCTTCCCCATCAATGCGAATCCGTATCCATAGAAAAGGAACAGGTTAATAACTGATTGCATTAAGTAATTTGTCAATGCCATGCGCCCCACTGGTGCCAACCACAAAAGATTTCTTTTCCACGTTGCACGTTGAAATAGCAGCGTTAAAGCGGAAAGATAAAAAGCGGCAAGCGCAACCATGCCTGTAAACTCTGAAAAGTGCGAAGCTACTAACCAAGGAGAAGAATCATCAAATAATTTGACGTTAGCGATTAGGACCCATGCCGAGTTGCAAATCAGTCCTATTGCGAGTCCCAACCACATTAATCTACGAAAGAACCGTAAGTTTTCGCGAGCATTCTGGAGCAGATGTCGCCGACCTGCATAGAAGCCGAGAAGAAATTTGCCAAAAATATGAGGCAGGGTAAAAAGAAAAATTCCTTTTAACCAAAAACTAGCGTTAATTTTAGCATTCTCAGGAAAAACATCCAAATATGTTCCTTTCGTGAACGCTGCTAACCTGACTGCTTTTACTGCCGGACTAGTCATTTCGGTTTTACTCCTGATTGCAAGCACAAGCACCGGCACTAAGATGGCGAGAATAAGACCCCAAGTGATGAGTGTGCGGTCGCTACGTAAGCGGAAAAGGATTAATGCAAAGCCAAGCAGTGCGTAAAAGACCAGGATATCACCATACCAAAGCAAATAGGCATGCATTAAACCAAAGCAAAGTAAAATAAATAAGCGTCGCATGTAGACAGGAACGATACTTGCATTTCTTGACTCGGCTCTACTTAGCTGCACTGAAAATCCAAGCCCAAACAGGAAGGAGAATAGCGTAACAAACTTTCCATCAATAAAGAATTGCACAAAATATCTCGAGATCCGGTCAATACCGGCTGTAGGTAGCTTCGAAAGCTGTTCGCTAGTAAGTGCTATTTCTTGGCTCAGCCATACCATATTAGCCAACAAGACTCCAAATAACGCAAAACCCCGAACCACATCAATTAGTAGTGTCCGTTCCTCTAGTGTTATAGGAATGGGTCGACTACTTCTTATGCTTGGTTCTTTTGAAGGACTTGAATCGGTAGGCATATCATGCTTTCACTTTTAACAATACTCCTGGGAACTTTCTCGTTAGGCTGAGGAATTTTGTAAAATATAATCGACAAAGTTGCCAGAAATTCATTGCCACCACCCTGATCTGCTGGAGAGCGCTTCCAACCATTTGGAAGGATCACTTGTTAGCTCACCTGCGCAAGCAGGGCGCCCGGAACAAACAAAACAATATGCATTTTATAAAGGCGGAACGCATTTCTGTTTTTTCCTGAAGCTACGAATGAAAACTGACTTCAAACGCTAAATTTTGGTTAGGTGATGTTCATGTTTCTGCGAACATTACCGGTTGCGTCAGGGCCGCTTTTCTTGAGTCACTGCGGATTTTAGTTTTAGGCGAATGTATTGTTGCAAGAGGTTTGGATATATGTTATAGAGCAGATTGCATATTGTTAAAATTAATACCCAAATGAATTGTCCTTGGACAGCTGCATAAATTGTGATCATCGTAAAAAAAAGGAACAATGAAAAATGGAATTTCTCGTAGAAATAGGTTTGATAGTATTGCTTTCTTATCGATGCATTGGTTTTATAGATAGATTTAAAACCGACATATTTCCTTTTCAAAATTTTATTGACGATTGTTCCGTGTTGGGCGAATGTGTTTATAATCCCGACACCAATTCTTCTGTACCAACGGGGGTTTCTGCTGAGTTGTACTTTATCAAAAAATGAGTTGGGGAAGAAGAGGGGTACAAGGCAAACCGCCAACAGGATATAGATTGTTCTAGGATTTATAAACGTATAGGAAAATATTGTTATTGGAGTAAGAAATAATGCGGTCCAGATCAGATTGGGTATCATGTTGTAGATCGCCGCAATCCTGTTTATTTTTTGAAGTTCTTTTTGTTCGGGGGAAATCAATGGTCTTTCAGAGAGTATCACTATACAACTAATGCTTAACCAGCTTACAACTTCCCACGCTGTTCTTAGTAGACACCTTCATAATGTAATATCCCGCCCGCAATCCTTCGAGGTTCAGTGGTATCGGACTTGTACCCGCCAACTCTATATTGTACTCGAACACGCGCTGCCCCAGGATGTTAATAATTTCTACCCTGCTGCTAGTCGTGGGTTCCTTAAAATGTAGATTGACTTCGCGCGTAAACGGATTGGGATAACATGTGAATCCGGCGTTCAGCTCTTCGGGTATGGATGTGATCACATCGTCACCGATTTCACGTTCGCCCGTGGCAAAGTACACCGGCCATTTTGTATTACTATACATCGGTACTTCGGCATCAGTTGAAGATATTTTATCCGCGGCAAGCTTGATGTAACTGGTTTGATAGTCTGTTTCATCGTCAAGCATAGCTGTAAAGCCAATACGGGTATCATTCTTGTCGTAGGACGGAAAACCTAACGTCTTATTTTCAACTATTACGTTCACGTCATTGGTTTCGATATTGCACCCGAGGATAGCGTATTCACCGGTTCCTTCATCCACATAGTCAAACGCGATGATGTAAGGAGACTTCTTAGCGAACGCAGGATTGCCGATACTTACTCCGTCCGGCAAACTAGGAAACAGTTTTTCTATCGTTCCATCTGCAAAATCACCTTCCTCATTATCCCATACATGAATAAAATTCACATCCCAATATTCAATGTCCGTACCATCTTCGTTCGCAATGCGGTTAAAACAGTCGTACACGAGAAATTCTCCGCTATAATCAAATTCAAGTGCATCTGCATAAACGGGGCCCGCCGAATTAACCCCCTCGGTATACGTCGGATTATAAAGCTCAAATTCACCCCACTCTTCAGTTTCGAAATCGTAGACATGGATTGTCGCATCCTGACCATTGGTGACTGCTGCAATCTTGGTACCTCCCTTCGAAATTACGACGTTGGACCACATTGCGTCGTCCTGCAAAACGTTTTCTACCGGATCTTTATCAGGCGATGTGGTGACCACATGGATCGTATTATCGTCGGCGACAAAAACCGCTACGTCACCTTTGTCGGTCACACTCGGCCGGCTCTTGAAGCCTGTTGTTGAAAGGGGAATTACTTCATTGTTAAAAAAATTGTCATCGGCATCTACCTTGACCCGGTATAGCGTATTGTTGTCACTTTCATCCGTATTATAAATCAGAAAATATTCTGCACCTGGATTATCAGGAAGGTTCTCAGTGTAGTCACCACCCTGGCCGTTAGTGATGCCAACGAAATCAAAAGCGAGACCCGCCTGCGCTACTTCATTGGAAGAAGTTCCAAACAAATCGCCGGCTGCCTTGACTACAGCAAGTCTCAGATCTATAAACTTCGAAGATTTTGTGAGGTAATCGTCTAGCGCCTTATAAAATACATCAGCCGCTTTTTCGCGGCCGATTGCTTCGGCGTATTTATAAAATGCATGGTTGGGAATACCGCTGTTGATATGTACACCTCCGTTATCCTCGAGCCCAGTGTACGCTTCATTCTTATGTTTAGGTTGAAAACCGGGACTGGAAAGGTTAGTGCCCCCGTTGTGCGGATCCTCCAGCGAGCGCAACGCGCCACCGGGAAAGACTCCGGGTTTTACCACATCTTCCCCGATCAGCCAGTCGGCATCGTCCATCATCGAACCGAAAATATCGGCAATAGATTCATTTATCGAGCCCGATTCTCCCTGGTACTCCAGGTTCGCGGTGCCTTGAACTACCCCGTGCGTCATTTCATGACCAGCTACATCAATAGCACCCGCGAGAGGTTTGAACGCGTCCAACCCATTTCCATAAAACATCGCTTTGCCATTCCAGTACGCGTTGTCCAAGCCAGTTCCGTCATCATCGGGGACATTGACTATCGATATGATCGTTCCTCCCTCACCATCGATGGAATTGCGATTATGAATTGAACGGAAGTATTCATAAGCTACTCCCGCATTGAAGTGGGCAGTTAACGCCTTTACCTGAGTGACGGTCGCCCACGTATTGTTTGTTGACGAGACATGCTTTACGCTTTGATCATCTCCAAACGTGTTGTTCATGTCAATTGTCAAAATGCCACCGACAGGTTCGTCAGGAAGTACTGATGTTGCAGCTATGTACATCGGCCTCGAGACGTCTAGCATATAATAGGCCGTTCCCTTCTGATACGTGTCTACCGTCCGGGAAATTCCATTCAAATCATTGCCAGTCGCTGTCCGTGGTCCATCCGCACTACAGGTGCTTTCAAAATGATGTAGTATCGCACCCGTTGTAGCATCCACAAAATACTCCCATCGTTCGACTACTGATGGACAAACAACAATGTGATATGCAAGCACATTCGTTCTTACCAGTTTTTTATCCTGGTAAATACAAAGAGTGGCCTCCGGCTTTTCGAACTGAACAAGTTTCTTTTCCAGGGCAGAAAGTTCACGATGAAATCCTCTTGCATTCAACTGCGAGGTCGCCCTTTCAATAGCAGATTGTTTTGATACTTGGGGAAGAGGGTTGATATCCTCGGTTACCTTTATGTAGTTTCCATTGAAAGCCTCCCCTTCGTTCAACTCGTTGAGGTGTACAACAACTTCAGCTCCATAAACAGGCAAACCTTTGTATACCTGATTCATCCGCACATGTGTTTTATTAAATTTATCAGTCCGGACGTTCCGCACGGCGAATTCTGATGGGACCTTTTCGAGCTGTAACAAAGGTTTCAACTCGTCGAGGTATGTTTTTGTCGCCTGGGTAATATCCCTTATAACACCGGACCTGGCAGAGGAACGATCTCGTGTCGAAGTAATAAACGTGGGCAGACCAGTTTCGGAAGAGTAAAATACTTTGCCAGGATCTTTTTGAAGTACTTTGGGAAACGATAGGTTCTTCTTTAGCATCACGGTTGATGGCAAACCACGTGCTCCCGCAGTTACACTGGAGGCCCCGTTGATTTTCAATGCGCGTAGCGATGTCGTATTGACCACCTTCTTCTCCTTCTTCTTCGAATCAAACGTCTGTTGCGCTCTGATTGGATGTGTCAGGCCCACCGTTAGCAATGTGAGTGCGATTATCGACCAGACGTTTTTCATAAGGGTCAATTTTTTATTTAGGAGAACCCGAACTAAATGTTAATCGTGACACTGCCGTATTGATCTTACTATACAATTTCTTAGCGTCTTCAGGAGCCGGAAACTCAGCATGGCCCCATGTAATCCTGTTTTCCTTGCCTTCTTCATACAGCGCAAGCGAAGAGTACATGTTTCCGGGGTGAATGAAATCGGGGGACGATTTTAGAACTGCTTTTGCGTGCTTAAAGTATTTCTTTGCAGCGCATTTTTTCAGCTTGCTCTCTTCTGTGTACGTTATTTCACCTAACCCTTGTCCTTTCATAACCTTGCCAGCCTTATCGATCTTGTAAACGGTTGCTGTGCCGGCGACCCCTCCGCCATTGCTGACGAGCAGGTAACTTTCCTGCGCATAGCTTGACAGGACACAAAATGACAAAAACATGCCTAACTGAAGGCTCTTCATAAGAGAGGGGTTATATTAAAGATACTATCAAATAACCAATTATTTGCAAAAAGATACATCCCATGAAAATGGGAATTTCATAAGTCATGGGTAGGCTTGGAGTAACGGTTTTAATGTCCGAGTTGATTGAGACAAAGTCGTAAACGAGATTAGGAGTTTATGCGTGAAAATCTTCAGAACTATGCCGGCCCAACTCTGAGTTTGTAGGTCAGCAAAATCTCAAAATCGCAGAATAATGATGTCGCCCGATTTGTTATATTTAGCCTATGCCGTTTCGTGGCCTCCCGTTTCAAATAACTCTCGCGATTCGTGTCGATGGACACATACCAGTCCAGGGGGGACTGTTGTTCAAATTGATTTCGGAATCCTAAACTAATTATGCATTCTTTGATCCCAGGTTATCAGTACGATGTATTTATCAGCTACCGTCAAAAGGACAACAAATATGACGGGTGGGTAACAACATTCGTGGAAAATCTAAGGCGGGAGCTTGACGCCACATTTAAAGAAGATATTTCAATTTATTTTGATGCAAATCAGCATGATGGGCTGCACGATACGCACGATGTTGATGAAAGCCTTAAGGAAAAATTACGGTGTGTCATCTTCATTCCCGTGGTGTCGCGGACATATTGCGACCCTAACAGTTTTGCGTGGAAACACGAGCTAATTCCCTTTCTTCGTTTAGTTGAGAACGATGCTCATGGCCTGAAAGTAAAAGTCAATAATGGAAATATCGCGAGCAGGATTTTGCCGATCCGTATTCACCAGCTTGAAGTGGACGACATTAAGCTTTTTGAGAAAGAGACCGGCAGCGCTATAAGACCAGTCGATTTTGTCTTCAGGACATCGGGTGTAAACAGGCCGTTACGTGCTGATGAAGACAATCCACATGATAACCTCAATAAAACTTACTATCGCGACCAGATCAATAAGGTCGCCAATGCAATCAATGAGATTGTAAGCGGACTTCTGTACGAGCATTCAACACACCAGAATATAACAAATGATGCTACTATCACTGGAAGATTGGAGCAAAAAAAATCTCGATCTCCGATAAAATGGACATGGGCTACTTCGATCATCCCTTTGTTACTGATCGGTGTCCTATTGTGGAACTACTTTAGAGGGTCTAATCCTGAAGTCGCGGGACCTTCGGAAAAACAGTCCATTGCTGTAATACCTTTCAAGAACCTTAATGAAACGAAAGAAAATGAAGTGATCTGTAATAGCCTTGCTGAGGATATATTGACCCACTTGTCAGGTTTGCCAGATTTGAAAGTTCCTTCGCGTATCTCTTCCAACGCATATCGTAACTCAGAGAAAAGCGCGAAGACCATTAGCAATGAACTTGGAGTTCGTTATATCCTCGAAGGCAGCGTACTTGCCACTAACGTCGACCTGAGAATAACGGCCCGGCTGATCGACGCCGAGAAGGACGAAATCGTCTGGACAAAACCCTTCAACAGAAAACTTGAAGACTACTTTAAAGTACAGGGGGAAGTGGCACAGTCTGTGGTTTCTTCTCTTCGATTGAATCTTCAAGGACATGAAAAAGACCTGTCGCAAATCGATCAGTTCGATATTAAAGCCTATGAATTGTACAAAACCGGTCTCAACAACCTCGACAAAGGCGGAACACTTCCTACGTTGGAGAATATCATTCCATATTTTGAAGAAGCCCTTAAGATCGATTCATCTCTATATCCCGCGTATGCGGAAATGGCAAATGCATACGTGAAGTTTATGTCTTATGGAAGAGGAGCCTCCAAGGAAATTTACCCCAAGGTAAAAAATGCTCTTGACCGATGTAAGGCTTTAAACCCTGAGTATCCCAAATTGTATAGTGCCCTGGCAGCAACAGCATTACATTTTGATTTTGATTTAGATATGTACAAAGTCTACACGGAAATGGCGATGAGACTCGATCCTAATAATCCGGATATATACTTTAATGAGGGATTGTACTATACTATTAAGAGGGAATTTGACAAAGCATACCAGGCATATGATAAAGCAGCTGAATTGGATCCCGCTGGAAAGCCATGGTATAATTACAGTAAAGGATTCTCCTATTACGTCGCGAGAGATTATGAAGGGGCCATTCGAGCTTTCGATGAAAGTCTTGCATCAGATCCACAGTACAACAGTGCACTTTGGGGCAAGGGCCTCACGTATGTCCAGCTAAAAGAATATAACAAGGCAGTTGAAACGTTCCACAGGCGAACGGCCGGTACTTATACCAATTGGGTTTTGGCGAATGCCTTATCAAAACTCGGTAACAATGAAGAGGTGAACAAAATTTTGAAGTATAATGTCGACCTCGCCAAGATACAATATGTCTCTCCTGTAGTGCTTGGACATCTTTATCTTGCGGCCAATAATAAGGATGAAGCTTGTAAGTGGTTTATGAAGGAGGCAGAAACTCTCGACGGAGGAATTTACTGGATATTAATGGTCAAACTTGATCCCCGCATGGATGATATGAGAGGTCATCCATGCTATGATGAGATACAGCGGCGAATGCCTTTGTAGATTTTCCCTCCATCGCTCACTGCTCATTGCTCATTACACAAAATAGCGCATCCTGAATATCTTCAGTAACCTGTATCTGGCAAGCTAATCGACTACAGCTCGTTGCGTTTGGGAGAGTGTCTATCATATCGAGCTCGTTGTCACTTGCAGGAGGCAAAGCTGCAAGACCGCTTTTTACTTCAACATGACAGGTGGCACACAACGCCATGCCTCCACAAGTTGCTGGAATGGAATATTCGGATGCCTTTAGTACTTCCATCAGATTCAGCTTGATGCCTTCCGGAATTTCTATGAGCTTCACCAATCCGTGGCTATCCTCTACTTGAAATGTGATCATTGACGTATCCATTATCTAAAACGCATTTATTCCGTTGACGGTGGTGTATTTAAAGCTCAGCTTCTGGTTAGGATAAACAAACCGGAAAGCACTTTGTGCCATGAGCGCGGCTTCGTGGAATCCACACAAGATCAACTTGAGCTTACCGGGATATGTATTGATATCACCGATAGCATACACGCCGTCAACATTGGTTGAATAATCCAACGTATTAACGACAATTGCCTGTTTATCCATACTAAGTCCCCAGTCGGCGATAGGACCCAGCTTCGGACTCAAACCAAACAGAGGGATCAGAAAATCGGCTTCCAGTTCGGTGACCTGCTTGTCTTTACCCACGCATGCCACTGAATTCATCACACCGTTACCATGTATGGAGTGAAGGTTGGTATTAAGTAAAAGGTTGATCTTTCCGCTTCGCGCCAGAGCTGCGACTTTTTCTGCTGAGTCTGGTGCACCCCGGAATGATTCATTGCGATGTACAAGCGTGACCTGTTTAGCCACCTCGGCAAGGTGTAACGTCCAGTCGAGAGCTGAGTCCCCTCCTCCTGCGATAACAAGCTTTTTCTCGCGAAATGATTCAGGATCTTTGACCATATAAACCACACCTTTGCCTTCGAAGTGTTCGAGGTTCTCCAGTTCCGGTTTACGCGGTTCAAAACATCCCAAGCCCCCAGCAATTACCACAACCCGACACTGGATCGTGGTCTCATCAGAAGTGGTCAAAACGAACGAACCGTCGTCAATTCTTTTAAGACTGGTGACTTTTTCACCTAGCGTAAATGTTGGCTTGAAAGGCTCGATCTGGACTCGTAGGTTCTCTACCAGGTCGCCGGCCAATACTTCCGGGAATCCAGGAATATCATATATCGGTTTCTTTGGATATATCTCTGAAAGCTGGCCGCCGATCTGCGGCAACACGTCAACCAGATGACAGCGCATTTTTAGTAATCCTGCCTCAAATACCGCAAACAATCCAACTGGCCCTGCCCCGATAATACAAATGTCAGTGGTGATCATATCCTTAAACATCTTTGCTAGCTTAAAATTAGTATAATTATTATTAGTATGACAACTATTTTCCTATTTAAATACGAAAGGCCGGCCAAAGAGTTCGTGCTTTTAACTCAAATTGTTATAAATAGTATTTAGGATTTTTTTGAACTGATTGAAATCGCGTTCTGTAAGCCCCTCCCATGCCTTTAAGCGTACAGCGCGTATTTTCGGTTTGAGCTGCTCCACTTTCTTCGCACCTGCCCTCGTTAGCGAGACGATGAAGCTCCTTCTGTCAGAGGGATGAAGGATCCTTTCCGTGAGGCCTTTCTTACAGAGGAGATCGACTATTCTTGTGAGTGTAGGATTGTCCTTATTGATGAGCTCGGCTAATGCATTTTGTTTCATCTCAGGATGTTCATACAAATGTTTTAATACTAGCCATTGATCGACGGTGATGTTAAAACCCATCACCTTAAACTCTTGTTGCGCGTAATGTTTGACCTTTCTGGCAGTGCGGTCCAGCAGTTGTGAATAGGCGTTGTACGACTCATCGCTCATAGCACGAATAATTAGTATGACAAAAATGTAAACAATAGTAGCAATTTTAACATTATAGAGCGAGTATCACTTACGCATTCGTATATTAGGATTGCGTATGGTATCAATAAAAGAAGCTTCCACCTGGGCACTCGCCTATCCTGAAGCCGTTGAGCTCCCCCACTTTGAAAAGACATCATTTCGTGTCAGAAAAAAAATTTTTGGAACGCTGGACAAAAAGACCCAAAAGTTTTGTGTGAAGCTTTCCGAGGTAGACCAATCCGTATTTTCAGATTTTAATCCGGGGGTCATCTATCCGGTACCGGGAGGATGGGGCAGACAGGGATACACGCTCATCGAATTAAAAAAAGTTAAAAAAACCGTGTTTAAGGATGCGCTTCAAACATCGTATTGTATAGTCGCGCCCAAGACACTTTCTGCACTCGTCAATAAGAGTTAATACTCAAGTTACTCGACAGTGTCAAATGCAAGTTTCACCCCGAGAACTCGGGGCAAAATGAATACGCAAAGGCCGCAATCGCCAACCCGATCAGCTTATACGTTATTGTAACTGCTTTTGCAGCTTAGCAAGGCCGCCAAGATTTCTCTGCAATACCTTCTCGACATCTTCGGTCTCGATGTGCCCTAGAATCCCGATCGTCCCTTTGTAGTCGGCCTTCTCAAGAGCTTTCAGCATATCAAGCTCGTTGTCGCCGCTTCCAACAGTCAATATTTGAGGCCCGTCCTTTTTCATCCCGTTGATATTTACCGTCCAGAGCCACGGTTTCATTTTTTTAACCATCGAGGGGAAGGATTCCATTTGATGGTGTCCGTGATGGAAGCTATAGACCATTCCAAAGAAAGGATTGTTCAATTGTTTCAAGATCCGGATTTCATTCTCCGGCTC
>Ga0111539_10010580_pt1 | contig 11618 bp, 9 predicted proteins | sample RhiMethybrSRZTD1_FD_79667 | JGI IMG/M metagenome (GOLD analysis project Ga0111539, IMG submission 79667) | Populus rhizosphere microbial communities from Tennessee, USA - Rhizosphere MetaG P. TD hybrid SRZTD1 (version 2) (version 2) | ecosystem: Host-associated > Plants > Roots > Rhizosphere >...
TATGCCTACTACTCGACGATTTCGGATCGGTTCCTGGTCTACGACATTTCCGATCCGGCAAATCCTAAACTAACCGACACCGTCAAGGTCGATGCGCGCCTCGTAAACGACATATCGACCACAGCCGATGGCAAAATTCTGGTGATTTCACGCGAAGGCGCATCGAATCGAAAGAACGGCATTGCTTTCTACGACACGTCTGATCCCGCTCATCCAAAACTGATTTCCGAGTACACGGCAACGGTAACAGGCGGTGTTCACAGTGCCTTCGTCAACAGTCATTACGTCTATCTAACCGACGACGCAACCGGCTCGATGCGCGTGATTGATTTCGCCGACGTGAAGAATCCGAAAGAAGTGGCGCGCTGGCAAACTGAGAATCCACTTGCGGGCACGATCACTACGAAGGAGGGCGACCACATCGCCGGACGTTACATCCACGATCTACAGGTCAAAGATGGTCTGGCTTATCTCGCTTACTGGCACGATGGCTTGATCATTCTCGACGTGGGTGCGGGGTTGAAAGGCGGCAGTCCGGAAAATCCGAAGTTTGTCAGCCAGTTGCGTTTCAATCATCACGAGCTTTACGGAGATGGTTGGCTTGCCGGCACACACTCCGTTTACCGTTATGGCAAGTATGTGTTTATTGGCGATGAAGTGTTTCCCGGAATCTTCGACATCAAGTCGCCGGAGCGCGTCTTCGTTCGTGGCATCGTGCACGTCATCGATGTCTCGGATATCAACAGCCCGCGCAAAGTAGCGGAGTATCCGGTGCCGGAAGGCGGCGCGCACAACATGTGGGTTGAGAATGATGTGATGTACGTCGGCTACTACAGTGGCGGCGGCCGCATTGTCGATGTCTCGGGCGACTTGTCTGGTGATCTCTACCGGCAGGGGCGAGAGATCGCGCGTATCTGGACGGGCGATCCGAATGCCTTTCGTCCGAATCTGCCGATGACGTGGGGTGCACAACCGCACAAGGGTTTGATCTACTTCAACGATATCAACTCAGGCCTCTGGATCGTGAAGCTCGGCGAAAAGATCGAGAAGGGTTCAACGACATCGCCGAGGTAATGGATTCGATCGGTTAGTTGGACAGGATTTACAGGATTTTTTCAGGATAGACAGGATTGAATCCTGTTCATCTTGAAACATCCTGTAAAATCCTGTCCAAATGTCTTACTTATAGAAATCAATCCCCGCCGCACCCGGGCCAACATCCAGCGTCGCCACAGTCTTCAACGCCGTAAGGTCGATGACTTCGACGGTGCCGGGCTCTGAGCCGATTCCCTCCACCGTCACAAACGCATAACGATCATCCGGTGAGACAACAACGCCGTGCAGCACCTTCCGCTTCGTCGGCACACGCGCTAATTCTCTGCCGCTCTTCAAGTCATAGATCGAGACGGACTGGTCCCGCTTGTTGGTCGCGAGCAAACGCTGGCTGTCATGTGTGACCTCGAGGTTGTAAACACCGGCACGCGCGGGGATGCGACGCACCAACGTCCACGCATTCGCATTAATCTCGACAATCTCACTCGATGCATTACATGCAACATAGACAGACGAGCCATCGGCTGAAGGCTCGGCCCAGGTCGGTGAACACGAGTTATCACCTGGCTTCGGTGGCTCTGATCCATGTCCCGGCATACCGTGCATCGAATACGTTGACTGCATTGCGCTGACGTTTGGCGGACCACTCAATCCCTTCTCCCGATCTCTGGTAACGATGAAATGACGTGTGGCCTTAAAGGAACGAGTATCAATCTCCACCAGCATGTCGTTCATCATGCAGGCCGAGTACTGCTTCGTGCCCTGCGGATTCAAACGTGAACCATGAGGCATCGTGCACGTCGGAATTCGCGCTACTTCTGTCATCGTCTGCGTCGAGACAACAGAGACCGTCGACGGCACCATATCGCCGTGCAGATTGAAATTGACGACGAAGAGAAAGTTGCCGTCACGCGAGATATCGAGTGTTGCGGGAAAGTATCCGAGAGTAGCCTTGCCGAGGACCGCGTCGTTCTTTGTCGAATATTTCCAAACCGTTCCGAACGGCCGTCCGTGCGCGATCGAAACGTAATAGAACTGTCGATCGGGAGAGATCACGATTCCGTGTGGACCATCGATATCCACCGGCATGTCACCCGTATCGATCTGACGTTCGATTCGAAACCCTTCCGGCCCAAAACGAACGAGCGCGATCTTGTCTGCGGATTCAGAGAGGACGTAGAGCCAATAGTCTTTGTCCGGCGTGGTCTGAGCTCCCGTCGACGGAGATAGGGCCAGCAACAGCAACAGGAAAATAAAGTTCAGATAGTGATGATACTTTTTGTTCAACTCTTTCGCCTTATTAGTTACATGGAGCGAAATCAGCCTCACGGCCCGGTTCTCGCCCGATATTTTAATCCAAAAAGGAGATACGAAGGTGAAGGAGATTACCACTCAATCTACCGGTGCCGCTCACAAGCTCACCATGTCAACCATCATTAAGCGAAGCATTTTTGCTCTTTTCTTCGCAATTCAACTCTTACTTGTCAACATAGTCGGACAAGCTCAACCCTACCAGATCATCAACACTCAAAACTCCGTTGTCGGCGGAGATCTGAGTAAAACCGTCACCACCATTCAGGAAGGCAATAACTCCCTCGACCGTTTTCTCATATCCGAAGTGGTTAAGTAATGCCGCCGGCAATTTCCTGGAAGATCGTTTGTTCTTTGCAAATGAACAACTGGTCCACGACAACGTGGCCGTGTTCGAAGATTACACGCCAACGAGAATGTTGCGAGATCTCAACTGTGGACTCGCGGGAGAGACGACGTTTACTAACAACCTGGGCAGCTTTACAGGTCCAGTGATGATGTTTGCCGGCGGGCATGGATTCGGGAGTGCGATGGTTGATACTGCACAACTGATGAGTTCAGCAGACGTGACCATTAATTTCAGAGCCGCCTACGGACACGTCGATTACGTGTTTTCAAAAAATCACCTGCAGGAGGTCGAACATCCGATTTTCAATTGGCTCGTACAGAAGCCACTTAGATAGGTCGCCTCCTTGGAGTGCGGCGCCAGGTCGCCGCACTCCAAGGTTTACTACTGCAGGTCCAGTAGCCAGATATCGCTTTCAGTCGTGTAGGCCGAGAAATAAATGTATTGACCGTCACGCGAGACGGCAACACCCTGAATCTGCGCATCTCGCAATGCCAGGATTTCACGGGCACCTTTGGTCGAAATATCACCGAGAAACGCTTTTCCTCCCGATATGCAGATATAACCTGAGCCATCAGGAAGCCACATCGGGTATCCGCCGATGTTAGACTCGACTCTTTCATACCGATTTGTCTCAAACGAGTAATAACCGATTTGCCCGTCAGTGAATGTTCCGATCAGTTTCTTTCCATCCTGCGACCAATCCCACACCGCAAAAGACTTGTCTGTCGCCGGTAATTGCTGCAGCGTTTGCGAGGACCAATCTTTACTGAGATCGAGGATCACATTCACGCGATTTCGCTGAAAAAGCAGACGTGTCCCATCCGGAGACCAGAGCGGCAACGTAGCGTCTCCGGGACTGTCGAAACTGACTTGGCGAAGATTTGTGCCATCGGCGTCTATGGTCCAGATCTCGTAACGACCACTTCGATCCGAGGTAAATACAATCTTCTTTCCGTCGGGCGACCAACGCGGATAACGATCGAAGAACTTATCGTTTGTCAGATCTCGCCAATTCGTCCCGTCACGCTGGACGATCACGATGTCTTCCTGCGTTCCTCGCAAGAGTCTCATCACGAAGCGACTGCCATCGGGTGATAGTTCGGGGCGCACTACCCGAATATCGCCTCGCGTGATCGAGATTGGCTCACCCACAACTCTGCCACGTTCCTGATCAAATTTGACGGCCTGGATATTTGCACGGCGGTCTGTCTGCACATAGATGAGCCGTTTCCCGTTGCGCGAAAAATTCATGTGACGGTTGAATGTTGCCGGAGTTGATACGGCTTCCGGTTCACCCAAAACTTTTCCTGTCTCTTCGTTAATTGGCACCCGCCAGAAACTCATGTTGCCGCTGCGGTCGCTGGCGAAGTAGAGAAACTTGCCGTCTGGTGACCACACCGGATTCCAATTCGTCGACGCATCTGTGGTTACGACTTCGATTTCTCCGCCGGCTTTGGAAATCGTCGCGATGTCGCTCCTGCCCGCGTTCGGCGGGTTGAACCAAAACGCGATGCGAGATCCGTTCGGGGACCACGATGGCTGCATCGCGTCATTTTCACAAAGCTGCCGTTGCGCGCCAGTTTCCACGTCTGCAATCAACAACACACTGGGATTGATGTTGCGAGTTGACGGCAAACTATGACCGACCCTGCTGCAAACGATCTCCTTATTGTTCGGGGACCATGCAGGATGGTGACAACGCGGAATAAGTGGTCTGACGTTTTCACCGGTCGCTTCCGTGACATACACGCCTGCCGGTTCGCGGTTGGAGTAGAACGCGATGCGTTTGCCATCCGGAGAGTACGACGGCTCATATTCGTCTGAAGGTGTATTCGGTGTTAAGGACCGCGCGTTCTTCCCGCCGACACGCTGCTGGAACAGATCAAAATTGCCTTCCGGCTCACTCGAAAAAACAAAATCTTCGCCATCGGGAGCAAGCGTCGGAAAATATTCGGTACCCGGTTGATTTGTTAACTGGAGGTGCGACGCACGCGACCAATCGGGAGCAGTAGTTTTTGCTCGCGTTAAATACCAGCCGAGCGGAATGGAGGCGCAGATCAGCGTGACCACGATCGCAACCGGCCAGAACCACGAGCGTCGCGCGATTTGCGGCAACGGGCCGGTGACGGCTTTAGGATTTGAGATCGTCGCAGCCGAGTCAATCATTCGCAGCAGACGGCGAATGTCGGCGCGGAAATCTGAAGCAGTTTGGTAACGAAGCTCTCGATCCTTATCCAATGCCTTGTTCAGGATCAGATCGACATCGGAAGGAAGTGTTCCATCGATCGCCGTAGCTGCTTTAGGTTCGCCCGAAAGAATCGCGTTGATAGTTGCTTGTCGCGTTTCACCTTTGAACGGTTTGTGCCTCGTGACAAGCTCATATAGCAAGACGCCGAGACTCCAGATATCAGTACGATGATCGACAGCTTCACCACTCGTTTGCTCCGGTGACATGTACGCGAGCGTTCCCATAGCCACGCCGACTTGAGTGCTGAGTTGATCTTGACCGGCGGCAACTTCACTGAGTTTCACGAGGCCAAAATCAAGCACTTTCGCGTAACCATCCGGACGCACCATTACGTTCTCAGGCTTGATGTCACGATGCACGATGCCCGCTTGATGCGCGGCGGCGAGCGCTTCTGCAACCTGGGCCACCAAAGCGAGACTCTCTCGCAGTCCGAGATTCTCTCGTAAAGAAGAAAGGGTCTGTCCCTCGACGAATTCCATGGCGATGAAATGAACGCCGTCGGCTTCGCCGAATTCATAAATCGTAACGAGGTTTGGATGATTTAAAGCTGAGAGCGCGCGGGCCTCACGTTGGAATCGACCGCTACGCTCAGTGTCGGCTACGAAATGCCAGGGAAGGATTTTGAGCGCGACGAATCTATCCAGTTTGCTGTCGCGAGCAAGGTAAACCTCACCCATGCCACCCGCGCCGAGAAGCTTCTCAATCTTGTAATTAGCAAGCTGTTTCCCAATCAGTGAAAAAGACGTCGTGAGGTTCGAATCCTGGGCCAGCGATTCGGCTGCAACTCTCATCGCTGATCGCTCCATGAAGTTTGTTGCTTGCGCCTGAGCCTCCAGCAGGCTCAGCACTTCATCGCGCAGCTCTGTATTGTCTTTGCTCGCCTCGACGACAAACGCTTCTCGCTGGTCTGGCGGTTGGGCCAGTGCCTGGTCCAATAAAGCATCAACTTTTTTCCAGAGGTCGGGATCCATCGAGTTAATTCGAGGCAAGCTCGCGATAGAGCCAGGCTTTCGCTTTGTTCCACTCACGCATAACCGTGATGGGCGCAATCTTCATTACTTCCGCAGTCTCCTCAACGCTGAGCCCGCCGAAGAAGCGCAACTCCACGATCTGACTCTTGCGTTCGTCGATCGTACCGAGGCTCTTCAAAGCCTCGTCGAGCGCCAACAAGTCTGCGTCTTTGTCAGTAGTGACGGTCATCGCCTCATCCAGCGAAATGTTGAGCGCTTCGACGTCCTTTTCCAGTTTCGGACGTTTGCGTGCGAAATCGACGAGGATGCGGCGCATCATTTGTGCAGCAACGCCGAAGAAGTGTGCGCGGTTTTGCCAGCGCACCGCCTTCCAATCGATCAGTCGCACATAGGCTTCATTAATGAGAGCCGATGTTTGCAGCAGGTGATCCGGGCGCTCTCTGCTCATGTAACGTTTAGCCAGCCGGTAGAGTTCGGCGTGAACGAGCGGCGCAATGCGCGCCAGTGCCTCTTCATCGCCGTTTCCCCAGGCAAGTAAAAGTTCCGTGAGTTCGTGAGCCCCAGGTTCGTCCATAGTGGGACCTTCAGGACCAAGCAGGTGGAAAAACGGGAGAGAATTTATCACACACGCGGCTGGAGTAGTTGCGCTTCTTTCGGGCTCATCAGGTCTTTGTGAGTAATTGGCGACCAGGCAAAGAGACTGCACGTTACAAAACCGAAGGCATTCAGAATTCCGTGCGTCATCGCCATCGCCGGAATCGTGAAGATTAATGTGTGTGTGGCGAGACTGTAAGCGTAGAGACTCGCCAGCACCATCGCCAAACAACTGAAGAGTGCTCCGAGAGTTAGGAGTACCTTTCCGAGTGGACGAGTCATGGCTGGTCTAACCCAACCGATCGTTAGCACCGCGAGTAAAACAAGTCCCACGGAGAGAAGTAGTGTTCCGGCTAAACCAACCACCGGCGTTAGTGTAATTCCTGCTGCGACGAGTGGCATCGCCGCCACGATTGCGAAAACCACGAAGGCAAAGATTTGCCGTGGATGATCTTTTGTCGACAGAACTCGTCCGCTCAGTCCCGCGATGATCGGTGTTGCAAAGCCTGCGAAATGAAAGTGGACCGCCGTTAGTAGGATGATGATCTCGCCGAAGCCGAACGGTTGAATTCCGAGGCGATAGATTACGAGCCATGCGCCTGCGACCGGGAGATAAATTAGACCGGCATCGATGCTCAGCTCTGCTATCGGAAAAAGGCTGCGACGTGAGATCAGTCTCGTCACACCGTACAGCGCGATTACGATGTAGACGATAAGCGTGCCGCAAACGAATGCTCCGGCTAACGTTCCCCTCTCAAGAAAAAATGAGAGGAATGTGAATGTCGCTCCGCCCGACTGCAGCGCAACGGCAATGTTGTATAGCCAGAAGCCAATGCCGCTGCGATCAGACGGTGGAACCAGGGAAAGTCCCCACGGCACGACGACCATCACGGCAAAGAGAACGATCCTGTGAATCAACTCGGTCGAAGCCGAATCCGCCGTGGGCTTAAGCAATAACACAAGCCAGGTGACGAGACCGACAGCAGCGCTTCTCTTCGGATTGAGAGGTTGCATTGCAGCGCATTATATCTCCAACTCAGATCGCAATTGGGCGCAACGTGGCGGTATGGGCATAACGTGGCGGCATTGGGCGTAACGTGGCGGTATTGGGCGTAACGTGGCGGTATTGGGCGTAACGGGCGGCATTGGGCGTAACGGGCGGCATTGGGGTAACTGTAGGGGCGGCCCTCCGTGGCCGCCCCTTGCCGGATTCTTGCTTTTGAAGGTTGGATCTTTGCCGCGCGAGAGGCGGCGATTCTTTCGAAAGAGTCTAATTCCACGAAGGGGCGGCCACGGAGGGCCGCCCCTACAATCACGCCCAATACCGCCACGTTACGCCCAAAATGCCGCCACGTTATGCCCCATACCGCCACGTTGCGCCCAATGCCGTCACGTTATCCCAATGCCGTCACGTTATCCCAATACCGCCACGTTATCCCAATGCCGCCACGTTACCCCAATACCGCCGCAGGGCTTTTACGCGATCCTTCTTCTGCCACAAAGAAGCACAAAAGGCACAACAAAAATCAGAGGCAGTACGAGCACAAAAAGAAAATGCTCCCAGAACGGACTCCCTTCTTGAGATGAATACCTTAGCAACGGAATTCCGAGCGTCGTGGCGTAATAAATGCCGAGTGGAAAGAGCACCAATCTTCGACTCGGTGTTTCCCGTTTCTCCGTCAACATAAACAACAGCAACAGGAACCCGAAATAGACCACAATTCCCTCGAGCCGGTGCAACTGGTTCTCCGACAACCCACTAACGTGGACTGAATGCTCTTGAATCTCCAGCGCGATGCAAATGCGCACTGTGTTTGCAATCACCGTTGTCACATAAGCCACCACAGCCGTAACCGGAAGAAACCTCCAACTCACGGCCTGAAACCGCTCGCGCCACAAACACCGCAGCCCAAGCATCAAGAACGCCGTGAGCAGGAAATTGACTCCGGCACACGAGACTGCGATGACAAAGCGATGATCGCTGCTCATGTAACCGGCATGCGACTCAAACACGAAAGATCGTCCACTCAACAACTGAACCAAAGCAGTTGTCGGAGCGAGTATCCACCGCAACTCATCCGGAGTTGCGGTGGAGTAATAAAATTTGAGTCCCAGAGCGCACAGCACGACTACCAGCAACTGTGCGCTCCAGATAAACTTCCGTTTCATACAACCCACCGTCGTCTCCGCACGATCATGATCGTCGCCAATAACAGCGAACCCACCATCAACCAGATCAACTCGGGCTCACTTCCGACTTCAGTGCCATCACTGACAGCCAGCTCACTCACGTGCAGCGGCAGAGGCAACGGCTGCTTCACGTCCTGAGCCGAACCGTTTGGATTCGTTACCACTTCACGGACGGCAATGAACGACGTGTATCGAGTCAAAAGGTTGTATTTCAACCCGAGCGCCGTGATCGCTTTAATGTTCTCTTCAGCCAGGTCCGACGAACCATAGTCAGACAACTCTGCAATTCGCGATCGTGCCCACAGATAACGCAACGCGCTGTTGGCCTGATCCGGCTGGCTGTTGGCGACGTCGAGCTCGCTGACAAAGTCACCCTGGCCAGTTCTGCCGGTGAGTTCAATCGTGCCCGCTACCGGACCACGCCATTTACCAAACAGAATGATCGGGCGTTGGGCCAGAAGATCGGGGAAGCGCATCGGATTCACGTCGTAAGTGTCGAAGCCGATTGAGCGCACCTGGATGTCAGTCAACACCGGTGTTTCGATGTACTCGCGGAACTTCGTCGCGGCACCTTCAGCTTCACTTTCATCAGTGACGATGAACGGCTCACCCATGCCGGCCTTTGCGATGCCTTCGATGAGATAACGATTTACCGAGCCACCGATACCAAACGCGAATACGTTGCAGCGATTCAGATTCGCGCGAATGTGTTCAAACACACCTTCCTCGCCTGAAACGTAACCATCCGTGACGAGGACGACACTGCGCGAGATGCCATCCTGCCGCGGCAAACTCATCGCTTCCTGAATCGCCGCCATCAATTCGGTGCCACCACTGCCGCGCTGTTGCTCGAGTAAGTGAATGGCGCGATCGATGTTTGCCTGGTTTGCCTGAAGTGACTGGGGCGAGAGCACTGTCGAGTCGCCGGCAAACAACACCACGTTAAATGAATCAGTCGGTCGCAGTTTTCCGATCAAATCCTTGAGCAGGCGTTTCGACGTGTTCAGCGGAAAGCCTTCCATTGAGCCCGAAACGTCGACCACGAAGATGTACTCACGCGCGGGGATAGCGTCGGTTGCCACGCGCTTCGGCGGCTGGGCCATGTAAAGAAAGAAGTTCTCGTCGGCGCCCTGAAACAGAAGCAGACCTGAATCAATCTGGTCGCCTGCGAGACGATAGCGCAAGACAAAATCGCGATTGCCCTGGAACGGGTTCGAGTCATCGAGTGTCAATTGCGCAACGTTCTGACTTTGCCACTGCGGCATGATCTGGTGCGATGGGCACGACAGATCGTAAATCGGGAGGCCCGCCGCAATCCTCGTTGAAATGTGCAAAGCACTCGCCGGTTGTTCACCGCCACGTTGATAAGGAGTTTCGACGAAACCGTCTTCTTTCTTCGTGTCATCCTTTGGCGATGCGTATCGTGGTCCAACGACTGTCGGGAACACGACCTCGTAAACGCTGTCGGTTGGAACAAGAAGCTCCGTGTAACGCAGTTCGATCTCGACTTGTTCCTGCGGCATGAGGTTCGCCAGGCTCATCGAGAAGACATTGGGGCGTTGCTGCTCGAGCAGCGACGCACTCTTCCCTTCCTCTTTCGCCTGCTCGAAGTCTTTCTTCGCCTGTTCGCGCTCTTTGATCTTCGCAACGATGATCTCGTCGCCTATCTGCATACGCATCGAGTAAACCGCGGCGCGCGTCGATGCAGGAAAGACGTAAGACGCATTGATTGGACGTGAGCCTTCGTTACGATAGATTTGCCTGACTTTGACGTCGGCAATAACGCCTGAAACTGAGATATCGACTCGCGTGTCTTTGAGTGGTAGATGGTCGACGCTCGGGTCTCCCTGGACCACGAAATAGGGCGCCAGTGTTTTGTCTTCCCGGGTCTGCGCCACACCCGAAGTGAAAGCGATCGCAACCGCGATCAGAGCCAAACACAGATTCCGCAAATTGACTTGCATGATTTCCTCTCCGCCTCTTAGGGCGACCAAACTCGGGCTTCTTCAGCCCCTACCTAAAACGCGGAAATCCTAAGAGATGGAGAGCTTTCAGCGACCGTTACGAACCACAGGACAGCACCGTACCGGCCACAGTTTGCGGGTGAGGTTCAGCCACAAAAAGGCGCAAAGAGCGCAGGAGCTATTGGGAAAAACTTATTCAGTTACCGGGTTGTAGAGAAACTACGAGTTTCGAATTGTTGCCGCGCTTCGTTCGCGAGGATACGACGATGTACAGCGAAGTCACGTTCCACCCACCCGGCTTACTGCAACGGAGTTCATATTTACCGGGCGGTATCCCTGGAAAACAAAATTCTCCATTTGCTCCAGTCACGCAGGCAGCCACTCTGTGTTGGCTGGGCTTCCTTGCTTGGCGTTCCATCGCATCCATCAAAAGGGCTTCGGGTTTATCGTATACCTCAACTAACACTCCATCCATTGGCTCATCCCGATATCCTCCGACGATTTCACCTTTTAAGGAATTGACGGCACTCTCATTCTTTATGATTAAGTTTTCCTGTCCCCAACTCGTGGTAGCGTCGGGCGACGCCGCCTGGCACTTGCACGTCTGCGGCATCGAATAGCTCAACGAACAAACGGTTAGTAATAGCACAGCGATTTTGATGCTGTTTAGCATTACTTTTGCTCCCTAACGTCAAGCTGGTTCCAGCGCGCGAAGGGCAAGGCCTTTCGCTACGGTGGTGAGTTCTTCGCCGCTCTTGAGTTTGTCCGCGCCGAAGGTTCTCGAGAAGTAACGTCGCACCACCGGCACGAAGGAGGATCCGCCGGTGAGAAAGACGCTGCCGACGTCTGAGTTTTTAACGCCGCACCGCTCCAGCAGAGATCGAATACACGCGGCGATCTTCTGAATGTCGTCCTGAATCCACGACTCAAACTGCCAA
>Ga0111539_10010583_pt1 | contig 11617 bp, 11 predicted proteins | sample RhiMethybrSRZTD1_FD_79667 | JGI IMG/M metagenome (GOLD analysis project Ga0111539, IMG submission 79667) | Populus rhizosphere microbial communities from Tennessee, USA - Rhizosphere MetaG P. TD hybrid SRZTD1 (version 2) (version 2) | ecosystem: Host-associated > Plants > Roots > Rhizosphere >...
ATGCAAGCACCATTACTATCACTCTGACCATATTCAACTTTTATTTTCATCGTAGTCACGGTTGTATCAGTCTCGATCAACCTGGATTCGCGTCCGGCCAGAGCGCGTGTTATGTGTCGGGCAAGGCGTCACCTATGAACTGCGCAAACTGTCGACTCAGTTTCAAAGTTGATGCGCTGACCCGCACCACCACTTTTCCTTTTTTAAGATCGACCCCCGTCTCACCGTTCCAGGCCTTCCACACCCGATTCTTCTCTTTTGAGTTTCGCCAACCACTTCCAAGTACTTCTACTCGTCCATAAAACTCTTCGGCGGTTTCAAGATAATCGAAGGTTTCTGCCGCCTCTTCTGATGATTTCTGAGGAAAGATGAAAACATACACCAGAGATTTACCGAATTGATATTTCAAATAAGAGAGGTTGCGACTGCAAGTTGCACTCTTCCTCACAAGATTCCATGACGGTTCATTCACGCGAATGCAGTTTTCTATCTGCATGCACGCTGACTGGCTTTCTTGGGCTAGACACGTCGCTATGGAAGCCAGGATCGTGATCGTCACAAACAATGATTTTCTCATTGGTCCAATACTGTGTACCGTAGATGCATGACGCGGATTCAACGTCGAAGGGCGAAACACGCGCGCGTCATTCGGGTCCAACGAGTTGTTTGGCAGCACCGAAAATTAATCGCGAGGTTAGGATTTGATCCTCTGTTCGCGCCCGTCGCGGTTGCCACTTTCACAACGGGAAAATAACTCAATTTGTGCGAGCAGGTCATCAACTGGTCGCTCGCCTTCCAACCTCAGGATTGGCGTTTGAAGATTTTTCAACCACGCCTCGTGCAGTTTTCGACTTCTCATTTCAAAGCCAGCAGTATCGTACTTATTGGCCCATTCAAGAAACTCGATGTTCGCCAGGTGCTGATAGCGCTGAATCTCACGAGCACGCAGTCGTTGCATCCGTACTTCATTGGGCACAATCAGAAAAACCACCAACTCAAACTTTGGAATAAGTGGATCGCCCCAGCCGGCGAGCGAACCGGAGAGTACCCAGGAAGTCGATCTCTGCATTGCCTCCCTTAATAGCTCGAGGCGTTGTTCGATCGGACGCTTTTCAACGAACGGGGGATCCGTTGGGATCCAGTAAAAGTTATCCGTATCCAAGTGTGTGTGGCCGTGTTTCGCCGCAAGTGCTGCGGCAAGTGTTGTCGTACCACTGCCTGATGCACCCAAGATGTGAATATGATTTAACAACTACACTGTTCTCAGTCGTGTTAAGTGAAGGAGCCGATGGCTCTATTGATCTTTACTTGTGTGAACCAATCCCGCCCGCCAGCTAACGCCGAATGCCAGGAAGGGGTGAGGTCCGGTGTCTCCGTGTACTCTGGTTCCGACGGCCGCATCTAGCTGAAGGTTCTGCCCGATTATTAGAGCCACTCCACTATCGACAATCGCACCAGCCGGGCCATGTTTTCTTTCCGGAGACTGCACACCCACATCGACGAATGGATTTAGCCTTTCCTTCGGGAGATAATTCAGTGTCATTGCAAACAATCCTGCCGCAAACTGTCGGCCTTGATCATCTTCATACCTTCCCACGCCGATGTTCGGGTTCAACGAAAGCTTCGGTGCAAAATCCCAATCAGCCGCCAAACGGATATCACCAGTCGTGTGTTGCGTGCGAAACTCTTTCGATCCCCACGCGGGAAAAACGCGGCCGATGGTTCCCAGCGAGAACCGATGACAACCCGTTGATTTGTAGATGTGATATTTGAAACCCAAAGACACGGGTGCAAATCCGGATGTGATATCTGTGGAATCAGAGGTCGTGACTCGAGTAAATGTATTTCCCTCGATGCGAAATTCCCAATGACTGTCGACTCCAAATCGCAGCAGCGTGGGAACAAAGAAAGTATGCTCACGACTATCTCCGCTCCGCCGAAATTCCTGCTGAATTCCGCTCTCTATCTGAATTGTTCCGGTGTCAATCACGGTGCTGCCGTCGGCGATTCCGGGACGGTCAGCATTGATCAGATCCGGCTCATCAGCACACTGCGGTTGAGTAGACTGCTCTGGTTGTGGTCTATGTGATTGAGCTAAGGCTGAAGCCGAAAAGAACACGGCGATCAATAATGCAATGAATCTCGGAAGCAGCTTGAACAAAGGCGTCTAACCTCGGTACGTCAAGTGTAGCAGCCACAAAAAGCGCAATAGTGTCACTTCTAAGGTATCTCGTACCCGCATCGATTGATTGACATCTTGTTCAATCCTGTAAATCCTGTCTAAAAGAAGGCGTTAACTGACGCATCAAGCTGGGCGGCCTTGGTAGGTGCTGGTTACTCACGTGGAGATCACCGATTAGGTAGAGGTCGCTTTCATCCATATTTCTCTTTCAAGTCCGAATGTTTTGAGACACCAGAAAAACCTAAATGTCGAAACTCAGCGAACAATCCCCAGGTACTCTATTTTTGAGGCTGTTAGTTGGAACCTGTACCCACCCAGATGCCCGTAGTGCGCTCCAGGACGCGCGAAAAGAATTCCTGTAACTCGAACTCGGTTTGCCTGCGATCCCACGGTGCCGGATTTTATGATCTGCGTGCCGGGTGCAGTTTCGAGCCACATCTCATCCAACACGGACACCTCGAATCCGGTTTGATAAATTCCCTCGTATAAGATTTGCTTGCGGTCCCATTGAGCAGGATCGGTTTTGATGACGTCCAGCGAAGCAATTCTATGAGGAGGTCCCATCACAATTGGTTTCATCGATAACACGCGAACCACGTAGGCCGGCCGATGTGTAGCCTTGGACATCTCATCATCGCTCAACAACTCCCCTTTCACACTAACAGGCGATTCGATTACGCGGTCAAACTTGTTGCGGTAACGGTTGGGATCAGTTGCTTTGAAAGCTGCCGGCACCAGCGAAAGAGTTCCGCCCATTCCTTCCGGGATGCGAACCTCTACCTGGCCATATTCGGCTCTTGCAAGGTCCTCCGGCCGGGATGGGCCATACAAAGGTTCGAGAATTTCGAGGTCGATTGTTTGATTCAGGTACCTATCGGCGTTCTCAATTAACTCTGACGGCCGTAATGGGTTCTTTCTCGTTTGTGCAGGCAAACCACACGACAAAACCATCACAACCAGTAGGAGATAGAATGGCACTATTGTTCGCAAGGGAAGTTCCTGGTCCTTAAACTCTAGCAACTACAAATCTGTCAGGCGTCGCCCAAAAGCAATGAGCGGATTAAGCCCGTTCCAGCGCGGGTTAGGCTTCCTTATTCCGAACGTAGATATGAGTAATTGGGGATCCATCCGTCGCAGCAACTTTCTTCACCTTAAGATAAGGCTGGCGACTAATAAGTTCGCCAAGCTTCTCGCACCCATAGTTCCGCGGATCAAATGAGGGATCGCTCTTTGCGACCAATGAACCCACATTCGACAGAAGCGCCCAACCATCCTCTCGCGCCGCTCCAGCTACTGCGGTAACGAGAAGTGGCTTCAATGGCTCCTGTGGCGCTTCGATCGCGGCGGGTTCAGTTACAGGTACGCGAAGAATCTCGGTGTAAATGAACTTATCACAGGCTGCCACAAAGGCGAGCGGGGTCTTCTTTTCTCCAAATCCGTAAACCGCAAGACCTGCCTCCCGTACCCTTGTCGCCAAGCGCGTGAAATCACTGTCTGATGATACCAGGCAAAATCCGTCTACTCTTCCACCATGAAGCAAGTCCATGGCATCGATTATCAGAGCCGAGTCGGTTGCGTTCTTTCCGATGGTGAACCGGAACTGCTGGATTGGCTGGATCGCGAGCCGGTGAAGAGTGTCTTTCCAACTATTGAGATTGGGTGTTGTCCAATCACCATATGCTCGCTTGATCGTGGCGGTGCCGTACCGCGCGACCTCCCTCAAAAGGTCAGCAATGACTGATGACTGAGCGTTGTCTGCGTCGATGAGTACGGCGAGCTTGTCAGTAATTGGTGACGTCATTGAGACTTCACGAAGCGGTTCAATCAATTCCGGGATCGCGAGGACCAAATGCCTTATATCACAAAAGACCAGCTATGCGCGGCGCTAATAGTTGCTGCTCGGCTTTGCCTCAAAACTCCGAGTCCATGCTTGGATCGGGTCAGTACACCAAGCGGTAGCGACCTGGTCAAACGATAGGAGTCACGAATCATTAGGGAATATCGGATGCTAATCACCGACCAGGTTCTTCACCAGTACGTTAGTAACCGTCGGGTTATCTGCGTGGGAGTGGACAACCCGAACTCAGCGTCCCAACTCGATGCGTTCGAAACAAGTTCCATTGTCCAATTACCGTGTTCATCATACTCGCGTGTGAAGATAGCCCTGGCCACACGCACCCCGGAGTCATAGGTCACCTCTTCAGACTTATTTCCCACTTCGTCGTAAGCGAATGTTTGTCTATTGACTTCCATGCCCATCATCATGAGCTTTGATTCGATTAACCTTCCTTCGGTGTCATATGAATGGGTGTGCCTGGACATCACACTGCCGGGCGAGAACACCTGCGCCAACTCCGCCTTTTGTTCCTCGGTGAGCGCTGCCATCTCCTCGGTGGAGCATGAGTCAGAGGCACACACGTTGAACGGGAAAGCATCTCCGATATAGTGCGTCGCTTCGAGCGGATTGCCCCGTGCGTCGCGGGTGATCTCAACCCTCGTGACAAGCGTGCCATCAATGTTGAAGACTCTGACCTCGACCACTTCGTCTCGGTCGTCATAGCGCGACTCAACCCGCTTCGCATCAGCCGCACTGACAGCGGTTACACCCTCGACGTCGATCATTATGTTCGCCTCTCCAGGAAAGTCGAATTCTTGAACCTGTAGTTTTCCGCCCGCGTCGTCGTAGGTGTAAGTCATCGGCGTGGTTACTCTGCCGTCAAGATCCAGGTGCTGCTCGGCGATCAGTCGATCGTTAGCATCATAGATGTACCTCGTCTCACTATTAGTCGCTCCCGTGGGGTCAAAGCTCCTCGTCGCCAGCAACTTGCCGGAGTCGGAGTAATCGTTCACGGCGCGCCACTCCGAGCCGTCAGGGTTTCGGTTAACCTGCTCGATCACCTGGCCACTCTTATTGAAGTTGACCGTATGGTTGAAACACGGCTTTTCAGCGATTTGCCCGTCCTGATCCTCGAACCGCGCTGTCACAATCTGCACGTTCTTTACTTGACCTATCAGTCCGTATTTGGATTTGTCCATTGTCATCTGAGACAGGTCCAGGCGAGTTTATGTATTGGGCAAGGCTTAACGTTAAGCGCCAGCCCTCTTAGCCAATGCGCGGAGTGGCTTCATGTGCTCGGCAGATAAATTAAATCGGGTCTTTCCTAATTGCACTGTGACTTTCTTTGCATTGGCAATACTAATAAATTCCGGTGTCTTAACCGACAATTCCAGGGTTTCGCGCCAATAGCTCAGATTGTTGAGTTGTATATTCGTATCAATGCGCCGGTCCACTACACGTAGCTTCCCAAGGTTTAATGATTGACCATCCACCTGCACTGTAACCTCATCGGTGTCGCTATATTTTGCGTCACCCTGAACAAGAGATAAGAAACCCAGCGCCACAGACTCCGGCTTAACAAAAGTTCTCCCGGAATAAGTAAAGTATGCCGTCATCTGCAGGGTTTCTGAAGGTAGATTTCGAGTGCCTTCCGGAAAGCGCCCTTCGAGAGTTCCAAGCTTCTCTACAACGGTCATGATGCGGATTGATTCTGTAGTTTCGTTTTTCGGTTGATCGTAGGCGATTTTTACTTGCGATGATTGCGCGCTGATCGGTCTGGACATCGCGAGAGTGGAAAGTTGAGACACACCGAGAAGACAAGTGATGACACCGGAAATGATCAAAGTAAACTGTTTCGCGCTTGACATATTTATATGTACTCCCAACAGAGAAATTGGAGATGGCCCGGCATTGCATATGCGAAGCGGCAATTGCTCCTTCACTATTCAATCTTCTTAGCCTTCGAGTCCTGACATGAACCCAACCTCAATACCACGCCCGTCACCTGTCCATTTTCGTTCTTGACGAACATCATTTCCGTTTCTGTCTCTTTAGCGAAGAACTGCGTCTCCGATAGAGGAATGAGCGTAACCGGCATTCGGTTCCCACCGCGCCACCTGATAGTATCGCCTTCACGCGTCAGGGTCGCGATGGCGTTTGGTCCAAACTCATATTTCCCAACGAAAGAATCCAACAATTTAGGATCAAGGGTTATTGGTTTGCGCTCGGGCGCCAGACGCGTGCCTTGTGCCTGTAGTAGTTGCCAGTGGCCATCTTTTTTCACAAAGATGCTACTGACTGCAGTGCCGCGTACCGTGTGTCGCGAAACAACTACGTCACCGTACACTATGAGGCTTTCGAATGCGGGAGCTGGAACCGGAGTTGAGGAGATTGGATCGTTGCTCATGATTCCATTGATCTGAGTCCCCTTAGTTATAACGCCACCAGAAGGACGGATGTATTGGAACTCGTCCGCGTAGAGTTGTTCTAACCGAGCTCGATCTCGTTTCGTAATGGCTTCGTTCAAATCGCTGAATAGTTTTTGTATCTCTTCCTTCGTTTTCTCCTCTTTGATCTGGTGACCTTGTACCTGGGCCAATGCGGGTGTTGCAAACAAGAGAACCATCGCGACGTGCATCACTGTCCTCATAATCATACTCTCCTCTGTGCAATCGGTGCTGTCACACTCTGAGCAAGGATTAAACCGCGGTGCTAGTTGAGTAGCAACTGATCCTAGTCTTCATACTCATCAGAACCCAACACCCAGATGAACGACTGAATGTCTATCATGTCTCGCGGCCGTAAATCCATAACTTCACGCTGTACCGCTTGCCCGAACTGTAAAAACTCTGAATACGTTTCCCAGGAGGGACGCGTCTTATAGTGGAAGTCAAATCCAAATTTCCGCGCTGCAATCCTTGTCACATTCGGTTTCAGAAAAATATGCGTCTGGGGCTGTGCGATGAAGCCGAAGACCGTTACCAGGGGCCACGTGAGTACTCGTGTTTGTTTTCGAGGGAGCAAAGCAATCGTTTCGACCCAGGCTGCAAACCGTTCATTAACACTTAGAGAACCGTGAAGAAAGTCGTAAAGACCATTTGCAAACAGTCGTGCTCCGGCGCCTGACTTCACCGCATCACGCAAGGCCATCTTCTCAAACGAAAAAAGCAAATTGGTTCGGGACTCGATTCGAATCGCGCGGGCGGCGATTTCACTGTAGTCCTTCTGCTTTAACAGGTGTCTCAATTCGTTTCGATTTAGAAGTTCCTCCCATTGCTGATGCGCTTTCCATTTGTAGTTCCGTTCCCAGTCGATGTAGGTCTCATCGTGAAACCCACCGGGAAAGTAATACAGAAACTTGCGTCGACTCTTCAGCGCGCCGCTCGGTCTTTTCGTTAGTGTCTTACTCGAGACTCCCCTTCGCCCAACTGTCAGTTTTTCTGTACTCACAACCCCTCCTTGTGCTTTGGCTTCTCTGTGCAACCTTTGTGTTCTCTGTGACTCTACAAACAACAGAGACACAGAGGCGTACAGAGAAAATCAGGGTTGTGATGAGCAATTGCCGGGCCAGATCCAAGAGCTTTGGCTGAAATTTTATAATTCTGAGAAGATCGAAGCGCTCTGCCTTCGACGGTCACGCTTCCATTCCTCTACTGTAATTGCCCATCTCTCGTGATCGCGCCAGCGCCCAGCCAGTTTTAGATAACGAGGCGAGAACCCTTCCAGCCGAAATCCGAAACGCTGAACAAGCCGGCGAGACCCTTCATTGTCGGGTTGAATATTTGCTTCAAGCCGGTGTAGTCCGTGTCGAAGAAACGCTTCCGCCAGAACGGCGCTTAGTCCCCTCGTCATATAACCACGGCCGTTGTGGGGTACGAAAGCGTAGTATCCCAGATAGCCTGAACAAAATACTCCTCGCACAATCTCGTTGATGTTTATTACGCCTGCCAGCTCGCCGTTTTCAGTGCGTACCCAGTGTCCAATGTGTTTTGCGTTCCGTAGGCGTTTAAGATTCTCTCTGAATGCAACGGCAGTTTTTGGGGGAGACGCCCAGTGGCGATGGAGTTTACGGCTTCGAACCACTGCAGCCAAAAACTCGTCCTGGCGCCGCAATGTAGGTTTCTCAAGTATGGGATATTTCTTCATCGTGTGGCTTTGCACATCGTGTATTTTTTGTCTTCGAAACAGGAAGATCGAATTCCCCACCATCACTTCCGGCTTCTGCTGTCTATACGGATCGATAATCTCTTTCTGCTTGTCTGACAGATCAATCTCTGACAGATACCACGCGCCGATTGCTACGTACTCTGTCTTAATCGATTCAGTCTCGCGATGTTCATCAGCGCCCTCACCAGAATCTTCGTCAGAGTCGTCATCGTCGTACCATCCGGGAAAGTCATCGGTCTGGATTCCGTAAAACTTCAGAAACTCTCCACCAACCATAATACCCGTGACGCGATTCTCGCCGTGATCCTTGAGGTAGCGCGCCAGTGGCTTTACCTCCTGTCCGGTTTCGACGTTCGAGTCGGAGAGCGTCTGCGAACCTCGAGCGGCGCCACCGGCGAGCGGACTGAAGTATGTCAGGTAGTTTGGAAACGCTGAGCCCGCGATCACCAGACCAGGAACGAGTGTGATCGCGACGAGCACGACTCCGAGGCGTTTGTCACGCTTCAGTCCAAACTCAATAACGGCGGAAGTGAATCCAGCTCCAGCTATGGCAGCGAACGGAAACATCGGTAAGAGGTGACGCACACCGATATTTAGATGTGACGTCATCGTGAGCGCCAAATAAAGTATCCCTGGCAGCAACACATAAGCGGTCGCGTATCGTTTGCGAATAAGCAGTTGATACACAGCCCACACTAATCCGCCGACGGAAGCCAAGAGAAACGGAATTGTTGTTTTGAGTGCGAACGCGACTGGAAAATAGTACCACCAACCGGTGTCTGAAATCTGGCCCAGCAGAAACGCCGGCCTGCCGTCGCGACTATCCTGGACTACCATGTCGATGCCATACACGAAATACCGTGGCAACAGCGGAGGAAGCCACATCAACATTCTCTTAAAGGCTTCAGCAGTATGTCCTGATAGATAAAACCAACTGGCGATTTCAGAACTTTCGGTTGCGTCTATTCTGTCGATGTGGAAGGCGTAAAACGCGATCAGGATCAAGTAGGCTGTAACGAACACGACAAACGACGACAGCACAACGGCCGCGAGCGAGGATCGCTTCCGTATCAACCGGCACATGCCCCACGCGATCACTATCACACACGAAACCGGCGCAAGAACTATGAGCGAGTACTTCGTAACCAAAGCAAGACCTACTGCGCCTCCCAGCACAGACGCACCGGTCACGCTGGCATCAGTCGTAAACTTTTTGACCGCAATCACAAACAACAGAAGCGCGAACGCGGCAGCGACATCGTTCTGCACAACGATAGCGTTGCCCAAGGTGTTTGGCTCCGTCGCCATTAGAAATACGGCGATGAGCGCAGGCACCGGCCCAAACAACTGGCGTGTAATCCACCAAACCGCCAACAGTAACAACAGCGGGATAACCAGTACGGGCAGTCTTCCGTAAAAAGCGATCTGCTCAAACTGTTTCGCGTTGCTCTCAAAAAACGCTTCCTCGATCCGTACCATTCCATCTTCCGGATCGCCGGGTGTTGCGGCCTGCTGCCAGCCCGGTGATTCGAAAGGAAAATATGGATGCAGTTTCCATAACCCTAAACCGCTGAGCAGTTTGATGAGTGGAGGATGCTCCTGATTCAAGCGGTAGTCGTGAGTTAAAAGATAGGAATAGCCGGCCGGCATGTGCATCGAGTCGTCGATGAATAAGCCCTTTTGCGATAGGAGTACGAGTGAAACAACGAGGAATGCCAGCAGCATTCCCGACAGCAGAGCTGCTTCCATTGAACGATTTATGCTGATTGCGCTTCCGGAGGGAAAAACGAACGAGGGATCTTCTGCTAACGAATGCTCACCCATTGCCCTAATTTCGGATCTCTCTGTGCAAACCTCTGTGTTCTGTGGTTAAAGGAATGTACGATACAACAACCACGGAGACACAGAGAACACGGAGGCGTGCACAGAAAAGAACTTCAAATTAGGTCACTACGAAGATTCCCGAGGACTTTCGCGCGCCTAGCTTGCCGGAAGATCGTCCAAACCCCAGGTCTTCACTGCGAATCTTGATCCATGCACAGTGCCCTGAGCCGTAGCAATCGTCAACTTGCGCCTTCTCACGTCTTCGATGAATCTCGGCCTGCTGTTCTCGGCGACTACGTTAGCAATGATGATTCGCAGATCTTGCTGCGTGGCTGGGTGATTTTGGTTGATTTTCGCTCTGATGCGAGCTCGTTCGGTCGAATCGATGCCTCCGTTTTGGACGGCAATGTCAAAACAGAGTGCGAGGCCCAACTCGTTTTGCACATCGAAGAGCTGCCGGTCGCGTTCCGCTATCTGGAAAAACTTTTCCGTGCGCTGAAGCTGAATCTCCTGCGCGGACGGATCGCTGCCCAACTTCTCAAACGCCTTTGCCCACACGTCCAGGATTCTCATCTTGCTGCTGCCAAGTGAGATGCTATTGGCGAAGTGAATCTGCTCGCTATGAGAACTGTGGATTACTTCAACTATCCTGGCCTCCAATTCGCCGAAGGCTGCGCTAAAAACTGCCGGATGAGTCGATCTGATCTCAGTGAGCACCGCGCCCAACTCACCATTGGACAGCGTGAATCCGATGATGCCCCAGGTGATGCCGGCGCCGTCGAAATTTCCGACGGCTTTGGTGAATCCCGTCCCTTCAAAATCGGCCGTGAGTTGCAAACACCTTTGCTTCAGATCGGGAGCAGGAGAGGACATCAACGCCTGCCACGTCTGGTCGTCGACTTTCCCGGTTGGGGCAAGTTGATTCTGCTCCTGAAAGATTTGCACGGCGCGCTCCGTGTTGCCGCCGAAGATCCCGTCGTCCGTATCGTGGAGAAGGTCCTTGGCAATGAGGACTTTCTGCATCTTCTTAATCAACTCCCCCTGAACGGTGCGAAATCCACTCGGCGCGCGTTGAAAAAATACTCGTGTCGCCATCTCTAATACTCCTCTCGATTGATGAACTCAGTTCCGGTTAATGCGTAATGGCTCCGGTATATATGATTGCCGGTTGAAAAATGTTTCCCGGCCAGCAGATTTTGAGGGATGGGATCAGACGTGGAGACTTATCGCGATGCAAACCTGCGTGACATACGCACGGCCGCCATGCCGGTTACGGCTAATCCAATGGGAAACACGATAAACAGCACGAGGAATATCGGAAGTAGTAAACCGACATCAGCCCAGGAGGTGATTGCCGACAGTTCGTTTTTCAACTGCGGCCATATTGCGAACACAATGCCAATCAAATAAAGCCACCCGATGCTAAAACCTATGGTTCTTGCTTTTTTCTTATCGGCGTTTGAGAGAGTAACCAGCAATCCCACTAAGGCCCCAGCCGAGCCGCAGACGATAGTTACGATTAGTATTATAGATGTGAGGATCGCCTTATAGTTGAGCATCAAATCCACAGGCGGATCGCCCGCGATAACACTAATGAGAAGCAGCAA
>Ga0111539_10010584_pt1 | contig 11616 bp, 10 predicted proteins | sample RhiMethybrSRZTD1_FD_79667 | JGI IMG/M metagenome (GOLD analysis project Ga0111539, IMG submission 79667) | Populus rhizosphere microbial communities from Tennessee, USA - Rhizosphere MetaG P. TD hybrid SRZTD1 (version 2) (version 2) | ecosystem: Host-associated > Plants > Roots > Rhizosphere >...
ACTTGCCCTTTGTTGCCGATGTGGCATGCTCCTCCCCTTAGGCCCATACCAGGCTGAACGGAGGAGAACCATGGATCTGCGCTTCACGCCGGAAGAACTCGCGTTCCGGGACGAGGTAAGGGGGTTCTTTCGCGACGCACAGCCTCCTCACATCCGCCGCAAGATGGAGCTCGGCCAGCGGCTGTCGAAGGACGACATCGTCAGCTGGCAGCGCATCCTGAACAAGAAGGGCTGGGCTGTGCCGAGCTGGGCCCCCGAATGGGGTGGCACCAACTGGGGCCCGGTGAAGACCTACATCTTCAAGGAAGAGATGCAGCTCGCGCCCGCGCCCGATCCGCTCTCCTTCAACGTCAGCATGATCGGGCCGGTGCTGATCGAGTTCGGCACGGAGGACCAGAAGCGGCACTTTCTGCCGAAGGTCGCCAATCTCGATTACTGGTTCTGCCAGGGATTTTCCGAGCCGGGGGCGGGCTCCGATCTCGCCTCGCTCCGGACCTCGGCGCGGCTCGACGGCGATCACTACGTCGTCAACGGCCAGAAGATCTGGACCTCCCGGGCGCAGCACGCGGACTGGATGTTCTGCCTCGTGCGCACCGATGGCGGCGCCAAGCTCCAGCGCGGCATTTCCTACCTCCTCATCGACATGAAGACGCCGGGACTGACGCTGCGTCCCATCCTCACGATCGACGGCGAGCATCACTTCAACGAGGTGTTCTTCGATAACGTGCGCGTCCCGGCTCACAATCTCGTCGGCGAGGAAAACAAGGGCTGGAACTACGCGAAGTACCTGCTCGGCCACGAGCGCGTCGGCATCGCCCGGATCGGCGCGTCGAAATATCGCGTGCAGCGGGCGAAGGAGCTCGCGGCGCGCGTGTACGTCGGCGACAAGCCGCTCGCGGAAACGGAGCGCTTCCGCGAGAAAGTGGCGGCGCTGGAAGTGGAGTTGAAAGCGCTCGAGATCACCCAGATGCGCGTCATCGCCAATTCGCGCAACCTGCCGCCCGGCGTGCAGGATCCCGCCTCGTCGGTGCTCAAGCTGAAAGGCACCGAGCTCGCGCAGGCGGCGACGGAGATTCTCATGGAGATCGCGGGACCCGACGCCATGGCGTGGCAATCGGAGCACCTGTGGGGCACCGCCACGGACGAGCCGATCGGGCCGGAGTGGGCGGCGACCCTCGCGCCGGACTATTTCTACACGCGGGCGGCTTCGATCTACGGCGGGTCGAACGAGATCCAGAAGAACGTCATCGCGAAGCGAATACTCGGGCTCTGATCATGGATTTTGACTACAGCGACGAACAGAAGATGCTCAAGGAGGGCGTCGAGCGTCTCATCACCGAGCGTTATCAGTTCGAGAGCCGCAAGAAGTACCTGAAGGAGGAGCCCGGTTACAGTTTGGCGATGTGGGCGCAGTACGCGGACATGGGGTTGCTGGGGCTGCCGTTCGAAGAGCGCCATGGCGGCAGCGGGGGCGGGGCGGTCGAGACCATGATCGTGATGGAAGCCTTCGGCCGCGGGCTCATCCTCGAGCCGTATCTCGCCACGGTCGTGCTGGGCGGCAGGACGGTGCAGCTTGCCGGGAACGAAGCGCAGCGCGCGGCCATCCTGCCGAAGATCGCGAATGGCAGCCTCAAGCTCGCCTTTGCGCACTCGGAGCCGGAGTCCCGCTACAACCTGGCCGATGTGTCCTGCACGGCGAAGCGCGACGCGGACGGCTGGATACTCGACGGCACCAAGTCCTTCGTTGCGCACGGCGACCGCGCGGACAAGCTGGTCGTTTCCGCACGCATCGGCGGCGACAGGCGCGGTCGCGACGGTATCGCGCTCTTCCTGGTCGACGCAAAGGCTCCCGGCGTGTCCTGCCGCGGCTACCCGACGCAGGATGGCCTGCGCGCCGCGGAGATCAAGCTAGCGGGCGTCAAGGTCGGCTCCAACGATGCGCTGGGCGATCCGGGCAAGGCGGCTGCCGTAATCGAGCGGGTGGTCGATGGCGCGCTGGCGGCAATCGCCGCCGAGGCCGTGGGCGCCATGTCCGCCGCGCACGAGATCACGATCGACTATCTCAAGACGCGCAAGCAGTTCGGCGCCGCGATCGGCAGCTTCCAGGCGCTGCAGCACCGCGCGGTCGATCTGTTCGTGCAGCTGGAGCAGGCGCGCAGCATGGTTTACTTCGCCACCATGAGCGTGGACGATCCCGATCCGGCAGAGCGGTCCAAGGCGATATCCGCCGCTACCGTGCAGATCCGCAAGTCGGGCAAGTTCATCGGGCAGCAGTGCATCCAGCTGCACGGCGGCATCGGCATGACGCTCGAGTACAAGATCGGGCATTACTTCAAGCGCTTCACCGCGATGGAATCGACCTTCGGCGATACGGACCATCATCTCGCCGCGCTTGCGCGCGCCGGCGGCCTAAGCTGAGGGATGAGGGCGGACGGATGAGGGATGAGGGCGGAGGCGCCACCTGCGCGTGGTGTTCCGCCCCCCGCGACACGGGGACCAACTGCCCGCGCTGCGGCGCGAACTACGAGAAGGCCGAGGCGATCAGGTCCACGGGACGTGCAGCCGCCATCGTCCAGCCTGAGACGACGGTTGAAGACCTGGTTTTCGTTGACGCGGCTCATGCGGAAGAAGCGCCGGACGAGTGGAAGAACGTCCGGGATCCGGAACTCGAGCGGAAGTTCTGTATCGCCGCGATACCCGTCGCCCTGATCCTCGGCGCGATCTTCAAGGCTTCTGAATTCGGCGCCATGCTGCAACGCATGTTCATGGGCATGCCGCTCCACGAGCTTGGACATGCGATTGCTGCCTGGTTCTGCGGGTTTTTCGCGATACCGACGCTGTGGTTCACTCCGGTGGCGGAGACACGCGGCCTCCTGACGCCGCTCGCGCTCGCGGGCGCCATCGGATACATGATCTATCGCGCGCACGGCGTAGGGAGGATGCCTCTCGTGTTTTTGGGTTGCGCGCTGCTCCTCCTGCAGGGAATCGGCACTCTCGGCATCAACCCGGATACCGCGCGGGCGGTGTATATCTTCTGCGGGGACGGCGGGGGAATGATCCTCGCGACGCTGCTCATGGCGAGCTTCTTCTTCGGCAAGAGTACGCAGCTTTACAAAGGCTCGGTGCGATGGGGACTCGTGGTGATCGGTGCAGGGGCCTTCAACGACATATTCGGCACGTGGTGGCGGGCGCGCGGCGACGACCAGAACATTCCGTACGGCACCAGCGCCGGCCGACCGTCAGACTCCATGTGGTTGATCGACGACCACGGCTGGACCGCACAGAGTCTCACCAACGGCTATCTGCTTCTCGGTGCGTGCTGCCTCATCGTGCTCGCGGTCGTGTATGCGCGGGCCGTGTGGAGAGCGGGCAAGGAAGTCGAAGCGCGCCAGCTCAGGGAGAAGCGGGCGGAAAGGGAAAAGCGGAAGCAGGAAGCGAGGTGACAACCCCGTCGGAGCGCGAAAGATCCGGTTCCGCTCACCGCGCCGGACCTTGCCGTGCCATCTCTATCACTTTGTCCACCACCGCCAGGAGTTCCTCGCGTGTCCTGGCCTCTTTCGCCACGACGAGGTACTTGCCGGCCACGCCGAAGGAAGGAACGCCGGTAATACCGAAATCCGCCCCGGTCTGCTCTGCGCTCCTCGCCATGGTTTGAATGCCGAAGGACTGGTACATCCCGGTAAATTTCTTCGGGTCTGCGACGTGCTTGACGGCCCAGTCGATCACGTCCTTGTCGGTCGCGAGCGGCAGTTTCTGATCGTGCACGGCCGAAAATACTGCGCCGTCCATCTTGGCGAGATCTCCCGTGCCGTCGATGGCGAGATACAGTTTTGCCAGCGATTGCCACTTCGGGTTCCCGAACGAGATCGGCACGCGCCGGAAGCGCACGTCCTTCGGCAGAGTCGAGCGCCACTTGCTGACGGCCGGTTCGAACTCTTTGCAGTGCGGGCAGCCATAGGAAAAGAACTCGATTAACTCGATGCCGGGCTGCGACTGGGGGAGGGGCTGGCCGACACGGACGAAGTCGATTCCCTCGCGTAAGGGGCTCCCGGCCGCGCGCGCGGGTGGAGCAGCGGCAACGACCGAGAGCACGGCCAGTGCGCGCAGTACAGAACGCCTGTTCATCGAATTCCCCTCCGGTTGAGCGTAGCCCAGACAAGACAACAACAGGCCACGATTGGTTCCTCTGGCGTTTGGGGTCTGACCCCAGGAAGTGGCTGGTTTGACTTGCGGAGTCTGGAAAAATCAGCCCGTTTTTGCGCTTGGACGGCCAGTTTTCGGGCAGAAATTGAGTTTGCGGAGTATCGCCTGACCGATCCGGCAATCATTGAGCGGCGGCAGTGTCCTCAAGAATCATGTCTGCGCCTTTTTCCCCGATCATGACCGTCGGTGCGTAGGTGTTGCCCGATACGAGGGTCGGCATGATGGAGGCGTCCACCACGCGCAGGCCCTGAAGCCCGCGAACGCGCAGTCGATCATCGACTACCGCCGAGGCGTCGTTACCCATCGTGCAGGTGCCGACCGGGTGGAAGGCGATTCCACCGCGCATACGCAGGTACTCCATGAGATCGTCATCGCTCCTGCATGCGGGTCCGGGATCGTGCGCCCGTCCCACGTAGGGGCGCATCGCAGCGGTCTCCATGAGGCGCTGCGTCGCCTTGACCCCCGCCAGCAGAACCGCGCAATCCTTTTCCGACGACAGGTAGTTGGGCGTGATCGCGGGCGGCTGCAATGGGTCGCCGCTTTGGATCAGCACGCTGCCCCGGCTCTCGGGCCGCAGAAGGCGCGCCGCCAGCGTAAAACCGGGGAAGCCGTGCAGCCTGTCCCCCGGCTTGTCGAAGCTGAAGAGCGTGATGCTGGTCTGGATGTCGGGGGTCGCGGCCGCGGGGTCGGCGCGGATGAAGCCCGTCGCATACGACTGCCCCATGGCCAGGAAGCCCTTGCGCAGAAAAGCAAAGCGCAACGCAGCGGCCACGCTCTTCGGGAAGCTTCCCACGATATCGTTGAGCGTCCACGGTTTCGTGCATTCGTACACCAGACGCGCGGTATAGTGATCCTGGAGATTCGTGCCCACGCCGGGCAGATCGGCCACGACATCGATGCCGAAGCGTCTAAGCAGCGCTGCCGGTCCGACGCCCGAGAGTTGCAGCAATTGCGGGGAGTTGAACGAGCCGCCGGCTACCAGAACCTCAAGGCGGGCCGTCGCGGAACCGGGAATACCATCGCGCACGTATTCGACGCCCGTAGCGCGCTGGCCTGCGAACAGGACACGCGTCGCGTGCGCGCGGGTGATGACCCGGAGGTTGGCGCGCCGCCGGGCCGGGCGCAGGTACCCGGTCGCCGCGCTGCTACGCAATCCCCGGCGTATCGTCCACTGGTTGTAGCCGAAGCCTTCCTGGGTCGCCCCGTTGAAATCCGGATTGCGCCGGTAGCCGCATTCCTCGGCGGCGGCCAGGTAGGCATCGGCCAACGGGTGCGGCTCGGGCGGATCGGAAACCCAGAGCGGCCCGCCCACGCCGTGATATTCATCCGCGCCGCGCTGCTGATTCTCCGCCTTGCGGAAGTACGGCAGCACGTCGGAGTAGCCCCAGCCCGCGTTACCGAGATCTCGCCAACGATCGTAGTCCTCGTGCTGTCCGCGAATGTAGAGGAGGCCGTTGATCGACGTCGACCCGCCAATCACTTTGCCGCGCGGCTGGCCGATCCGCCGGTTGCCGGCGCCCGCCTGCGGCTCGCTGGAATAGAGCCAGTTCACCTTCGGATTGGTGAAGTGCTTTCCGTAGCCCAGAGGAATGTGTATCCATGGGCTCACGTCCTCGCCCCCGGCCTCGAGAAGGAGCACGGAGTAGCGTCCCGACGCCGTCAGCCGGTTGGCAAGCACGCAGCCCGCCGCGCCCGCGCCGACCACTATGAAATCGAACGAATCCGGCGTACTCATACTAGTCATAGTGTGTCATGAAAAGAAAAATTTCTTCCATCTCGATTATTGGGCACCGAAGCATCCCATGGCATCCGGCATCATCCACATTCGGGCTTCCATATCGTGCCATCAAGTGTAGAGCATCGCTTAGCTCCGATATGGGTGATCGCAAGTACCCTGTTGAGAATGCGTGGAAAGTTGAATCCGTGATACACAGTACTTGATGCGTTGAATCAAGACCTGTGATGGACATGAGCAGCCGGGTGGTCCCGAATACCCCTGCATTGCGTCGCTGCAGTGTCATCATCCGGCATTTCCTAGCAATCCTCTGTGCTTTCCGTGAACGCTGTGGCTCGTAGTGTTTTTGAGATAGGTTTTAGGAAAAAATCTTTAGGTCGAAGCCGCGCTCGATCATCCAGCCCAGGGCGACGGCCGCGATCACGGCCGAGCCCGGCACGAAGATGACCCGGCGGTAGAACCCGCTGCGCCGGACGGCGTACGCCAAGGGCACCAGCACGGCGACGATCAGCAACTGGCCTGCCTCCACCCCGAGGTTGAAGCCGACCAGCGCGAGCAGTAGAGCGCCCTGCGGCAGGCCGAGATCGGTGAGCACGCTGGCAAAGCCGAAGCCGTGGATGAGTCCGAACCCGAAGGCGACGAGCCAGCGCCGGCCGTGCACGACGGGCCAGATGTTGTTGAGCGCCGCGAGCAGGACGGAAAACGCGATCGCCGTTTCCGTCAGGCGCGTAGGCAGGCTGATGATAGCCAGCGCCGCCAGCGACAGGGTGATCGAATGCGCGACCGTGAACGCCGTGACTACCCTGAAGACATCCCAGAAAGCCGGCATGAAGCGCTCCACCGGCGCCCAGCCGCGCCGCGCGGGCACGTACACGGCCGGCAGGAGCAGCGATACGAGGAACAGCACGTGGTCGATCCCGATCCAGATATGCCAGACGCCTTCCTTGCCATAGGAGAGGAACTGGCCGAGCGGTGACGCAGCCTCGGTCGCAAGACGGAACTTCGCGCTGTCCGGACCAAGCACGGCCGTGACCGTGCGCCCCGCGGCCTCCCACCGGAGCAGGCCCCGGTGCGTCGGGTCGAGATCGAAGAACAGGCTGTACTCGACCTCCGCGTTGCCATCGGCGCCGGGTCCGCATTCGACCTCGAAAACGAGCACGGCATAGGCGCCGTCGGAATGATTATCGGCCAGGAGATCCGTTACACGCTTGCTGCATTCGCGGTCGGCCCGGGTCAGTTTCAGTCGAGCCAGCGCGTAACGCTCGATTGCGGCCTGCCCGGTGCGCACCTCGCCCCAGGTGATTGCGCCGTCGCCGTCGGCGTCGAGGCCGATGGCGAATTCCAGGTCGCGCAGCGCGATATCCCATTGCCCGGTGATGCGCGCGCCGTCGGCCCGCAACGCAAGGTAGCTGTCGCTCGGCTTGTGCGCCTGCGCCGGTCCGGGGAGGGTGAGCAGCAGCGCGAGCAGCCACAAGAGCCGCATCAACGGTTCACCTGCGCCAGTGCCGCGGCGAGCTCTTTCAATCGCGGATCCTCGATGCCGGTCTTCGCCATCCATTCGATTACCGGCGCGGCCGCCGAATGATCCCGGTTCGCCAGCGCGGCCTGCAGCACGAGTTCCGCATCCCGGGGTTCCTTCTGCACCGACCAGTTTTGCAGCGCCAGGGCCAGGGCGCCTTTCGGGTCGGCCTCGAACTCGAGCCGGAACCAGGCTTCATCCTGGGCGTTGGTATTGTCCGATCGCAACGCCGCATCAGCGAAGCGCGCACGAAGCGCGACTGCGCGCGCTTTGGCTTCGGGCTTGCCGAGCGCGCGTTCGGCGCGGGCCAGGGACAGCAGCAACACATCGGACCGCTCCCATTTTCGCAACAGCGAAACGATCTCATCCCAGCGGCGCTGGTGGCCAAGCAGCTCGGTGTACGCGGCGAGAACGTACTGGTCCGAATCATCCGTAGCCAGGGCGGCGCGGTAATGCGCCTCGGCCGCCGCGTTGTCGCCGAGGCGCCGGGCGATCTCGGCCAGCACCGTGAGCGTCCAATGTTTCAACGTCGGCCGCGCATCAGGTTCCGCTGCCAGGGCACTGCGGAGCGTCTCGTAGGATGGGCGGGCCTTTCCGAGTGTCGCATCGAGATAGGCGCCGCAACCGGTGGCGAGCAGCTTCTCGCCCTGCTCGCGCAGCCGGGTGCAGTCCTCCCGCACCGCCTCGTAGCGGGCGGTTACCATGTTTACGGCGGCCCGCCACGTGAGCGCGCGCCGGTGTTTCGGGTCCTGCGCGATCGCCGCGTCCAGCAGGGCGCGCGCCTGCTCGAACTGGTGGCGGTATTGCAGGAGCTGGGCGCGCATGACGAGGATATCGGTCGGAACCTGCGCCAGAGGAGTAGTCCGCCATGCGGACAGGGCGGCTTCCGCGTATCCCAGGTAGCGCGCGTCTCCGCTGTCCAGCACGAGGTTGAAGTATCGCCGCGCGAGATCGAGCGCCGCGCCGACGTCCGCCGGGTTGGCCGCCTGTGCGGCGCGTAGCCCTTGCAATTCGCGCTGGACGGGGTCGGTCGGCCGGGTGGGCAGCCGTTCGAGCACTACGCTGTCGTCATTGGGACGGTAGGGGGCGGCGGGGCCTGCCCATGGCCACGCGACGGCTGCTGCCAGGAGTAGTTGCAGCCAAGCCACACCGGAGCCGCCTGATCTGCCCGGCCCGGGGGTCTTGGTCACTGATTCAGTTGAGAAATTTCGCCTGAGGCAATACACTTTGTGCGCAGTTACTTGTAGGGAGGTTACACATCGGTCAACCCGATGCGAGTTGAAGCGTTAACTGTCATGGCGATCGTGGCGCAAAGCGCGCCTCCGAGGATATCGCCTTAACCACACTAAAGGAGTCCGCAATGACGAAGTTAGCAGCTTTCCTGGTAGCCGCAATGTTCGCGCTTGGCAGCACGAGCGCTTTGGCCGCGAAGCATGCGGCAGCCGAGAAGGACGCGAAGAAGCCCAGCGCAGAAGAGTGCAAGAAGGACCCCAAGATGAAGGGCTGCGAGGCGAAAGACGAAATGAAGAAGGACGCCAAGAAGTAAGAACTGCGCTGTACTGGCATTCCAAGGGGCGGTGTATCCGCCCCTTTTTATTGTCCTATCCGCCTGCTTCAGCCCGCGGGCATCTGCTCGAGCAGGCGGCCGAAGCCTGGCACGCGCTCACCGCCGAGGTGGCGCGCCATCGCCCAGACCGATGCCTGGGTAGAGGTCACCACCGGCTTTTTGAATTCGCGCTCCCAGGCGGCGATAGCCCCCATCGTGGGGAAATTGGCGCCGGGCACTACGAAGGCGTCGATCTCCGCCCGGTCGATGCGGGCGAAGGCATTGCGCGCTTTTTCCGGCTCGAGCTTGCCGATCGCGTAGGAATCGGTCGCGGCAAAGCCGTCCACCACGGCGATTTCGAGTCCGTGCTTGCCGGTGAAATAGCGCCGCGCCCGCGCGTTGACCTCCTCGGAATAGGGCGAAACGAGGCCGACGCGGCGTGCGCCGAGCGCGCGTAACGCGCGACCGACCGACTGCGCGGAGGTGATCGCCGGCACTCCGGCGGCGGCGCTCATGCGGCGCGTGACGGTCTCGTCGTAGTCGTCGGCGAAGAGGCTCGCCGAGGTCTGGATCAATATCACCATCTCGACCTTCGCGGTTCCGAGCAGCTTCGCCTGGTAGTCGATGTCTTCGTCCCGGCTCGGCGCGAACGGATGACCCGGCGTGCTGGAGAGCAGCCGCGCGTAGTGCGCCTGATAGCCGGACGGCAGGCGCGCCAGCTCGGTCTCGACGGTGGTGTTGGTCGACGGGATGAGGATACCGAAATGGCGGGTCATGCTGCGATACTACTACACCGCGTGAGCCTTTCCGCCGGGGGACGGGGATGCCATACTTCGGTCCCCGGCCCACATCATCAGGAAAGACCCCGACCATGACAACCCGCCTGCCCCTCAACGGTTTCAAGGTACTCGACCTCACGGCGCATCGCGCCGGACCGACGGCGGTGCGCCAGCTCGCCGACTGGGGCGCCGACGTGATCAAGATCGAAGAGCCCGGCGGTCCCGATGTCGATGCGACGGGCAGCCGGCGCAACGGACCGGACTTCCAGAACCTGCACCGCAACAAGCGGAGCCTTACCCTCAACCTGAAGACGCCGGAGGGTCTCAAGATCTTTTTCGATCTCGCGAAGACCGCGGACGTCGTGGTCGAGAACTACCGGTCCACGGTCAAGCACCGCCTCGGCGTCGATTACGAGGCGGTGAAAAAGGTCAATCCGCGCATTGTCTACGGCAGCATCTCGGGTTTCGGGCAGGACGGCCCGTACGAGGGCCGGCCCGGCGTGGACCAGATCGCCCAGGGCATGGGCGGGCTGATGTCGATCACCGGGCACGCCGGCGGCGGCCCGGTGCGCGTCGGCATCGCGATCAACGACACCTCGGCCGGCCTGCTGCTTGCCAACGGGATCGTCCTGGCTTTGCTCGAACGCGAGCGCAGCGGCGAGGGCCAGTGGGTGCACACCTCGCTCATCGAAGCGCAGATCTACATGCTCGATTTCCAGGCGGCGCGCTGGCTGATCAAGGGCGAGATTCCCGGGCAGGAGGGCAACAACCATCCGACCGGGACCGGCACCGGCATGTTCCAGACGGCCGACGGCTACATCAACATCGCCGCCGCCGGAGACAAGGTATGGAAGCGCTTCTGCGAGGCCGCGGGCGCGCCCGAGCTCCTCACTGACCCCGATTACGCCACGCCGGCGGCGCGCTCGAAGAACCGGTCGGCCCTCAATGCGCGGGTGGTCGAGATCGTCCGCCGCCATCCCAACGACTACTGGGTCGCGGCCATGGACAAAGCCGGCGTGCCGTGCGGACCGATCAACACGGTCGACAAGGTGTTCGCCGATCCGCAGGTCAAGCATCTCGGAATCGCCAGGCCGATCGACCACCCCAAGTACGGAAAACAGACGGTCGTCGGCCAGCCGATCCATCTCTCCCGCTACCCGCAGCCGGAGAAGCTCAAGCACACGCCCGAGCCCGGCGAGCATACCGAGGAGATACTGAGCGGGCTGGGTTACGACAAAGGAGCGATCGCCGCGTTGCGGGAGAAGAGGGCAGTTTAGGGAAGACCTGCGCAATGCAAGTTGTCGTAATTCCCGCGGCGGCGGGGATACCCCGAGGTTTCCGTGGCGAACTGGCTCAAGAGATTACTTGCGCCTCGACAGGCCACAAGTGCCGAGACTCGCATCTGCACTGTTTCGTTCACCAACATGGTCGGCTACGTCGGGATTGCGGAGCACATGTCGCTCGACCATCTACCGATCTTCATGAATCGCTACTTTGAGGTGATCGGAACGGCAATCCATTCCAGGAACGGCACGATCGACAAGTACATCGGAGACGTTGTCGAGGCGTTTTGGTGGCAGCCCATGGGTGCCCAACTCGCGTGCGAGTCCGCGCTCGACCAGATGCAGGCGATGAGTGAATTCCATGCCTGGGCAACGGAAAACGGTTATCCTCCCCCGCCCATTCGCATTGGTATCAACACAGGTCCGATGCGGATCGGAGAATTCGGTACGAGATACCACAGCAACTACACCGTGATGGGAGACCACGTGAATCTCGCCTCCCGGCTCGAAGGAATTAACAAAGAGTACGGAACCCGAATTCTGATATCTGA
>Ga0111539_10010590_pt1 | contig 11613 bp, 9 predicted proteins | sample RhiMethybrSRZTD1_FD_79667 | JGI IMG/M metagenome (GOLD analysis project Ga0111539, IMG submission 79667) | Populus rhizosphere microbial communities from Tennessee, USA - Rhizosphere MetaG P. TD hybrid SRZTD1 (version 2) (version 2) | ecosystem: Host-associated > Plants > Roots > Rhizosphere >...
CATCGTCATGGTGAGCATCCACACCAGCATTTCGGTGCGGTAAGCCACCGCCGCGGCAAAGCCGATCCGCAAGAGCGTCGGGTAGGCCGAAAGCGCCGCCTTCACGTCGATTCCGTGGCCGATTGGGCGAAGAGATCGCGCAGAACCTCTTCGAGAGGGGGATCTTCGATGGTCAGGTCGGAAAGCGCCGGATCGAGCAGCAAGTGGGCCACCGCTTCGCGCAGATCGGGGCGAGCCACGCGCACCACCGCCTTGGCTTCCTCGCATTCGGTGACGGTTCCCAGCCGTTCGAGAGCCGCGCGATCGGGGCGATGCGCATAACGGAGCACGATCGACTTGTCGGGCCGGATCTTCTCCACCAGCTTGCTGAGCGAGCCGTCGTAGCGCAGACGCCCTTTGTCGATGACGATGACCCGCGGGCAAAGCGCAGCGACGTCGTCCATGTAGTGCGACGTGAGGAGCGTCGTTGCGCCGGTGCGCTCGTTGTAAGCGCGGATGAAATCGCGCACGGCGAGCTGCATCGAGACATCGAGACCGATGGTCGGCTCGTCGAGAAAGAGGACGTCCGGCCGGTGCAAGAGCGCCGCGGCTAGCTCGCATTTCATGCGCTCGCCCAAGGAAAGTTGCCGCGTCGGCTTCTCGGCAATCGCGCCGATGCCGAGCAGATCGTCCAGCTCTTTCAGCGTGGCGTCGAACGCCGGTCGCGCAATGTCGTAGATGGCACGATTTTGCGAAAACGTGTCAACCGGGGGCAAATCCCAAAGGAGCTGCTGTTTTTGCCCCATCACCAAGGTGATGCGTTTGAGAAAGCGGTGCTCGCGCAAGCGGGGCTCGTGTCCCGCAACGCTCACGCGCCCGGCGGTGGGGTGCAGAAGGCCGGACAAGATCTTCAGCGTCGTCGTTTTTCCGGCGCCGTTGGGGCCGAGGAAGCCGACCCGTTCCCCCGGCTCGATGTGAAATGACAGGTCGCGCACGGCGGTCACGGTTTCGTACGTTCGACGAAACACCGAGCGCAGCGTGCTCGCCAGGCCGCTCGTGCGCCGGTGGACGCGGTAGTCCTTTTGCAGCCCCGCGACGTCGATGCCTTGCCCGCGGTCGTTCATGCGGGTGCGACGCAACGAAAGCCGAGGTTCGAGAACCGCGCTGTCATCGGGTAACCGTTGCGCCCGAGACAGCTCACGCTCCATTGCAAGGTGTTCCACGCGCCACCACAGGTCGTGCGGCGCAGAGGGGCAGGGGACCCTTCGGTTGGCTCGTCGTCTCCGCTGCCCCCCCAGCCGAGAAACGGATCGCTGCACCACTGCCAAATACAGCCGACCAAATCGCGGACGCCGTACGCGCTTTGTCCCTTGGAGAACACGCCAATGGGGATGGTGCTGCGCGGTCCTACGCCGCGCATGCCGCACGCGTCATCGCGCCACTCGTTGCCCCACGGATACTTGCGGCCGTCCGTGCCGCGCGCCGCTTTCTCCCATTCGGCTTCGCTCGGAAGGCGCGCGCCGCAAAACGCTGCGTACGCCTCTGCTTCGTAAAAGCTCACCCCCACGACGGGGTGATTGGGCACGAGGTACGCGCGCCATTCTTCCTCGCCCCAAAATCGCGGTGCCTCGATGGCCCCTTGCTGTCGCCACGCCCACCCCTCAGCACTCCAATGGCGTGCATCGCGGTACCCGCCCGCCGCGATGAATCGTGCGTAGGCGGCGACCGTCACGGGGAACCGATCGATCGCGTACGCCGCGAGTTCGACCTGTCGCGGAGGATCCCCCATGGCAAACGCGCCGCTCGGAATGACTACGCGGTCCACGGCGTGCGCGCGTGCGTCCCCGTGGGCAGCGAGCGCGTGCGCAGCCTCGATGCGTTGCTCGAGCGTGGCCTCTGCGCTCTCGATAACGGCGATGAGATGATGAGGAGCCGGCGGCATAGGACCAGCCGGGACCCGTGCCCGGCGTCTCCGAATTACCACGAGCCGGCCCAGAACACCGAGCCGGTCGAACCGAGTGCGACCGGCTCGGCGAGCGGACATCGCAAGGTGCGAAGGGCTGCGACCCGCGATGCCCTGCTCTTGGGTGGCCTAGCCGTCAGTGTATCGGCGGCTGAGCCTCCGAGGTAGGACCCTCCTTCTCCTCAGTGGAATTCGACGCATTATCGGATGTCGAGCGGAGCGCCTGGCGCCGGTGTCCCCCTTCTCGACCAATCTCCGCCATGTGCGCGCGATCACCGCTTACGGACTGGCCCCCTTCACGGCCGATTTCCGCCATGTGCTGGCGATCCTCGCTCACGGCTGCTCCGCCCTTTCGGCCGATGCGCGCCATGTGCGCCCGATCACCGCTGACCGCTTCGCCACCTTTGCGGCCGATTCGTGCCATGTGCAGCCGGTCTCTGCTGACTGCCATGCCACCCTTACGACCCGCTTCTCGGGCCTGCTCCGGCGTAAACTCGTGAGCTCGACCTTTGATGTGGGCAGCTTTTCCCCCCTTGCTAGCGATTTGCCGTTGCCTCTCCTGCGCCATCGAGGCGAAACCGCGCCTCGTACCTTCCGACATGATGCCTCCTGATTCCGTTCCCTACCGCGCGGTGAGAAAAGGCTCCTAGGTAGGTAGCCCTCACTCAATCGTCGCGTTCAAGAGCGGTTGCTTTGGACTGTTGATGCAACACCTAAGGATGAGCTCATGTTCCGGGTAGTCCGCGAAAAGAACCGCTGTGTGTTGAAAAGAACGGGGAACAGAGGATTTTACACGTCACGGACGGCAGGACGGCGAAATGGAAATCGCGCCGCGACGCGATCGAAGCGCTGGAATCCGGGGCACTACTGCTAGGTTAGCGCCGTGATGTGGCTCGTTACCCTGTCGGGGCGCTTTGGAGCGTTGCGGATCGTGACAGCGGCTCTCCTACTTTGGTCCGTGACCCTTGCAAGTTGTCGAAACGCGCGCGAGGAAACCGACGCAGCGCCGCCACCGAGTCTCGCCAACCAGCCCGCGAAGGAGAGCGAGCGCGCTAAGGACGAACTTTGGCGGCGTGCGCGGGAGGGGGATCCCGTCGATCTCGCGCGACTCGCGGATCGTGAAGGCGCGGGTGGGCTCCTGGAGGGGCTCGAAGAAGGGGGACCGATTGGGCTCACGGCGCTCGCCGCGCTTCCTTGGACGGACGATGCCGACACGGCGTACCAGCGGCTCGGCGAAATCGTGCGCCAGCTGGATCCGACCGCGACGGGGCCGGTGATTGGCGCCATCATCGGGATGGCTGCGCGTCCGCGACGTCAAACCGAGCCGCTCGACCCCGCGGGATTGCGTTCTTGCGCCGACGCGCTTTTGACGGTGGCCGAGCGCAAAAGCCTCGCGAAAAACGTGCGCGCGCCAGCCATCTCCGCGCTGCGCCTCTTGGCCGAACGAGGTGCCGTGAGCGCCGCGGCCATCCCGAACGATCTGGATCCGAAGTAGTTGGGTTAGGATGGGCCATGCCGCCCATTGCACGCGCGAGCGGCACCGCATGAGCTCGAGCCCCTACGACAACGAGGCCTTCTTTCATCAGCTGTTGCAAAAGGCCGTCGCGGCCGGAGCCAGCGACATCCACGTCAAAGTGGGTCAACCTCCCGGCGCCCGGGTTCGCGGGGACATGGTGTACTTCCGTGTCGACCGCATCGCCGCCGCCGACTCGGAAGCGGTGGCGCGACACCTGCTGAAGGGGCTGAACCCCCCGCGCAACCTCGACGACGTCCGTGAGATCGACACGGCGTACGCCGTCCCCAAGCTCGGGAGATTTCGCGTCAACGTCTACCGTCAACGCGGCAGCTTCGCCGCCGTGCTGCGCACCATCCCCGCGCAGATCCCGACCTTCGAGGAGCTGGGCGTCGCAGTGGCGTGCCGCGAGCTCGCCGAGAAACCGCGGGGGCTCGTGCTGGTCGTGGGTGCCGCAGGCAACGGCAAGAGCTCGACGCTCGCGTCGATGATCGGACATCTGAACCGGTCGCAGCCGCTGCACATCGTCACCATCGAAGACCCGATCGAGTTCTTGCACACCGACGAAAAGAGCTCGGTGAGCCAGCGCGAGGTAGGGCTCGATACGCCGAACTTCGCGTCAGCGCTGCGCGCGGCGCTGAGGCAAGATCCCGACGTCGTTCTTCTCGGCGAGATCCGCGACGGGGAGACGATGGAAATCGCGCTCATGGCCGCGGAGACCGGGCACCTCGTGCTCTCCACGCTGCACACGCCCGATGTGTACCGAACGGTGCAGAGGATGCAGGCGCTGTCGACGGGGGACCCCAAAGAAGTGCGCGAGCGCATCGCCGACGTGCTGCAGGGGATTGTCGCGCAGCGCCTCGTGCCACGAAAGGACGGGCAGGGGCTCGTGCTCGCCTCCGAAGTGCTCATCGTGACGGGTACCGTGCGCGAAGCTTTGAAGCGCCCCGAATCGAACCCGCCGCTGAAAGACCTCATCGAGAAGGGGACGCACCCCTACGGGATGCAGACCTTCGAGATGCACCTCAAGCACATGCTGGCCCAAGGGATCATCGACGTCGAAGCGGCACGTGCCGCGGTCGGGTTCTGACGGCGAGCGCTCCGGGCTCGGATTCGGTGTTCGGCGGGGGAAAAGTGAGCTAGAACGCGGTTCGCAATGGGTCCCCGCCAAGATTTCACCTTCGAAGAAGTACGCAAGCTCTACGACCTTCCCCTGTTCGAGCTCATCGATCGCGCCCGCGCCGTGCACCTCGCGCACCACCCGGCCGGCTCGGTGCAGCTCTGCACGCTGCTCAGCGTGAAAACGGGGGGCTGCCCCGAAGACTGCGCCTATTGCCCGCAATCGGCTCACTACGAGACCCCCGTCTCCGGCGAAAAAATGCTCTCTGTCGACGACGTCCTCGACGCGGCCGGGCGGGCGCGCGCAGCGGGGGCGACGCGCTTCTGCATGGGGGCGGCGTGGCGTGAGGTGAAAGACGGGCCCGCGTTCGAACGCGTCCTCGACATGGTCCGCGGCGTGAAGAGCCTGGGCCTCGAGGCGTGCTGCACGCTCGGCATGCTGACCGAGGAGCAAGCGCGCCGCCTCAAGGAGGCGGGGCTCGACGCCTACAACCACAACATCGACACCTCGCGCGAGAATTACAGGTCGATCATCTCGACGCGCACGTACGAGGATCGGCTGCGCACGCTGCGCCTGGTGCGCGAGGCGGGCATCACTGTTTGCACGGGGGGCATCATCGGCATGGGGGAATCGATCGACGATCGCTGCCGCATGCTTGCCGAGCTCGCCGCGCTCGATCCGCACCCCGAGAGCGTGCCCATCAACGCCTTGGTGCGCGTGGAGGGGACGCCCCTCGCCGCGCTCGATCCCATCGACCCGCTCGACCTGGTGCGCATGATCGCCTGCGCGCGCATCCTGATGCCGAAGACGATGGTGCGCCTTTCGGCCGGGCGCACCGAGATACCGCGCGAAGCGCAGCTCATGTGCCTCTACGCGGGGGCCAATTCCATCTTCTACGGCGAAAAGCTCCTCACCACCCCGAACCCCGAGAAGGACGAGGACACCGCGCTCCTGCGCGAGGCAGGGCTCGTCGCGCTCCCCCCCGTCGCCGATGCCATTGGACAGCCTTCGGCCGACGCCAACGGTGGGTCTCCGGCGCGGACGAGCGCCGACACCCGCGTGGCGCCGCGCGCGCTCCCAGTGGTTTGACCGGGCACCGCGCCCTTCGACGGATCGGATGGCGCGTTGACAAGGCTGCGCTAGCCTGGTCTAACGAACCAGTCGCTAGGGGTGCCTCGTAAGGCTGAGAGAGCCGTGAAAATCGGCCGACCCTTCGAACCTGAACCGGGTCATGCCGGCGGAGGGAAGCGGCGGCCCCGGCACGGTGCCTCCTCTTCTTCCGCGATGGAGAAGAGAGAGATGAGCCCTAACTCGAAGAACATCGCCGGCGTCGACGAAGCGCGCCTTTCGGCCATTACCACCGGTCCCTTGCCGGCGTCGCGGAAGGTCTACGTGCGCGGCTCGATCCATCCCTTCTTGCGCGTGCCGCTCCGCGAGATTGATCAGACGCCGACCCGCGCGCCTACCGCAGGTGGCGGTCACAGCGAGACCCCCAATCCGGCGGTCCCCGTGTACGACACGAGCGGGCCGTACACCGATCCCGAGGTCACGGTAGATCCGCGCCAGGGACTCGCAGCGACGCGCCTCGAGTGGATAAAGCGTCGCGAGGACATCGAAGAGCTCTCTACGACGAGCTCATCCTACGGTCGGACGCGCCGCGCCGACGCCAAGCTGGCTGGGTTGCGCTTTCATCTGTCGCGCAAGCCGCTCGTCGCCAAATCGGGGCGCAACGTGACGCAACTGCACTACGCGCGTCGCGGCATCGTGACACCCGAGATGGAGTACATCGCCATCCGCGAGAACCAGCGCGTCGCCGAAGGGCTCGGCTCCCAACACGAAGGGGTGACGTGGGGCGCATCGATTCCGCGCACCATCACGCCCGAGTTCGTGCGTGACGAAGTCGCGCGCGGCCGCGCCATCATCCCCGCCAACGTCAACCACCCCGAGCTCGAGCCGATGATCATCGGCCGCAATTTCCTCGTGAAGATCAACGCCAACATCGGTAACTCCGCCGTGACCTCGTCCATCGAGGAGGAAGTGGAAAAGATGGTGTGGGCCATCCGCTGGGGCGCGGATACGGTGATGGATCTTTCAACGGGCAATAACATCCACGAGACGCGCGAATGGATCGTGCGCAACAGCCCCGTCCCCATCGGCACCGTGCCCATCTACCAAGCGCTCGAAAAGGTGGGGGGCAAAGCCGAAGAGCTCACGTGGGAGATTTTTCGCGACACGCTCATCGAGCAGGCCGAGCAAGGGGTCGACTACTTCACCATCCACGCCGGCGTGCGCCTCGCGTACGTGCCGCTCACGGCGCGCCGCGTGACGGGCATCGTCTCGCGCGGAGGATCCATCCTCGCCAAGTGGTGCCTCGCGCATCACGCGGAAAATTTTCTCTACACGCACTTCGAAGAGATCTGCGAGATCATGAAGGCGTACGACGTGAGCTTCAGCTTGGGTGACGGGCTTCGCCCCGGATCCATCGCCGACGCCAACGACGAAGCGCAGTTCGCCGAGCTGCACACCCTGGGCGAGCTCACGAAGATCGCCTGGAAGCACGACGTGCAGACGATGATCGAGGGCCCCGGGCACGTCCCCATGCACCTCATCAAAGAGAACATGAAGCGGCAGCTCGAAGTTTGTCACGAGGCGCCGTTCTATACGCTCGGTCCCCTCACGACCGATATCGCCCCCGGCTACGATCACTTCACGAGCGGCATCGGTGCGGCGATGATCGGCTGGTTCGGTTGCGCGATGCTCTGCTACGTGACCCCCAAAGAGCACCTCGGCCTTCCCAACCGCGAGGACGTGCGCGAAGGGGTCGTCACCTACAAGATTGCGGCGCACGCCGCCGATCTCGCCAAAGGGCACCCCGGTGCCCAGGCGCGCGACAACGCGCTCTCCAAGGCGCGCTTCGAGTTCCGCTGGGAGGATCAATTCAACTTGGGGCTCGACCCCGAGCGCGCCCGCGCGTTCCACGACCAGACACTGCCGGCCGAAGGGGCCAAGCTCTCGCACTTTTGTTCGATGTGCGGGCCGCACTTCTGCTCGATGCGCATTACGCAAGACGTGCGTGACTACGCCGCTTCGCAGGGTCTCTCCGGCGAGGACGCGCTGCAAAAGGGGCTCGAAGAAAAGGCGCTCGAATTCCGCGAAAAAGGGGCGGAGATCTATCGGTAGCGGTGCAGGACGACGGGGGCGCCGCGATTTCGCGCCCCGCGGCTCGCACAGCGCGGAAAATGAAGTAGAGTCGGGCCCATCATGTCTTCTACCGTCACGCTCATTCGGGGGGATGGAATTGGTCCCGAGGTCATGGACGCCGCCGTTCGCGCGGTCGAAGCCACCGGGGCCGTCGTGTCATGGGAACCGATGGACGCGGGGGCTGGCGCGATCCCGAAGCACGGGTCGCCGTTGCCCGAAGCGACGCTCGCTTCGATCCGCACGAACCGCGTCTGCTTCAAAGGGCCGCTCGCCACGCCCATCGGCGGCGGATACCGCAGCGTCAACGTCGCTCTGCGCCAGGAGTTCGAGCTCTACGCCAATCTCCGGCCAGCGCGCTCGTTCCTCGGCCTCGTCACCCGCTACGATAAAGTCGACCTCGTCGTCGTCCGCGAAAACACGCAGGGCGAATACTCGGGGATCGAGCACTTCATCGATCCGACGAAGAGCGCCGCGGAAGCCATCTCCATCATCACCCGTTTGGGCTGCGATCGCATCGTCCGCTTCGCGTTCGAATACGCGCGTACGCACGGACGCAAACGCGTCACGCTCGTCCACAAGGCGAACATCCTCAAGATGACGTCGGGGCTCTTTTTGCAGGTCGGGCGCGAGATCGCCCAGGCCTACACCGACATCAAGTTCGACGACATCATCGTCGACAACTGCGCGATGCAGCTCGTGCGCGATCCCACGCGGTTCGACGTCATCGTCACGACGAACCTCTTCGGCGACATCTTGAGCGATCTCACGGCGGGGCTCGTCGGGGGCCTCGGGCTCGTCCCGGGGGCGAACATCGGGGAGAACGCCGCCATCTACGAGGCGGTGCATGGGACGGCGCCCGACATCGCCGGCCAAGGCATTGCCAATCCGATCGCCGCCATGTTGGCCGGCGCGATGATGCTCGAGCGGCTCGGCCAGAAAGAGCGCGGCGTTCGGCTCGAAGCAGCCGTGCGCCGCGCGATCGCCAAAGGGAAGGATCTCACGCCGGACCTCGGCGGCACAGCGACGACGCGCACGTTTACCGATCGCGTCATCGGCGAGCTCGAAGCGGACCCGTCCCCCGCGCGCTGAGCGGTCTTTCTCCCGCGTCACGGCGCTACAAAACGCGCGAGGCTGAACCACCCGCCAGCGGGTGATTCAGCCTCGTCGCTACCGCGCTTCTGACGTCAGCCCGGAGGCGCGTCGGTCGGAGGCATACCGGAGTCGCCGCCGACGCAGGTGCCCGCCGTGCACGTTTCACCCGGGTCGCAGGCGTTGTTGCAGTTGCCGCAGTGGGCGTTATCGGTCTGCGTGTTGTAGCAGCCGATGGTCGCCGCCGCGTCGCTGCCACGGCCGCCGCCTACGGTGCACTGCGTGAGCCCCGTCGGGCATCCGCACGTGTTGTTGGCGTTGCAGATCCGGCCGCCGTCACCGCAGTGCTCGTTGGCCGTGCACGTCACGCAGGTGTTGTCGGTGACCCTGCAGTGCGTGTTCATGCCGGTCGTGCACGTGGTGTCGTCGGTACAGGCGACACACGTGTTGGTCGTCGGCAGACAAACCGGCTGGTTCGCGTTGCCGCCGCCTGCATCGGGACCGCAGTTGGCGTGCGTGAGGCACTCCACGCAATACCCGGCCGTGGTGTTGCAATGCGGCAGGGCCATGGTGGTGCATTGCGCGTCGCTCGTGCAAGCGGTGACGCAGGTGTGCGTGTTGAGGTTGCACGCGGTGCCGCCGTCGCCGCCGCAGTTGGCGTTCGACAGACAGCGCACGCAGGTGTTGTTCGCGGGATTACAGTAGGGCGTATTGCCGCTGCAATCGGCGCTCGTACCGCACTGCACGCAGGTGTGGGCTGCGCTGCAGACCGGCGTGGCCATCGGGCAGTTGTTGCTCGAGAGACACTGCACGCAGAAGCGGGCCGCTGTATCGCAATACGGCGTGGGGGGGCTGCATTGTGTGTCGTTCATGCACGCGGTGCGCGGCACGTCGCTGCTCGCGTCGACGCTGCCGCCCGAAGAGCCGGCCGATCCGTCGGGCATGCCGCCGGTTCCGCCCTTGCCTGCGGTGCCGCCGCTGCCTGCGGTGCCGCCGCTGCCTGCGGTGCCACCGCTGCCTGCGGTGCCGGCCGTACCACCTTTGCCCGCGCCGCCAGCCGATCCGCCTTTGCCGGCTGCGCCGCCGCTACCTGAAGTGCCCGCGGCTCCGCCGGTCGTCGTGCCGCCGTCGGTCCCGCCGGTGCTTCCGGCGCTACCTCCCTTGCCGGCGCCGCCGCCGGTCGCTCCCGAACCGCCCGATCCGCCGGTCGTGCCGCCGGTTGTCGGGCTCGTGTCGTCACCACCGCAATCGATCAATCCAATGACGCCCGCGAGGGCAACGATAGCGATGGTCGCTCGTGTGGAGGAATAACGCCTCATCTAAGCCTCCTCTGTTAGTTGAAAAGACTTTTGCCACAACGCGATTGAGATAGCAAGACTCGGTCAATTCACAATGTCCCGATTTTCAAGCAAAAGTTCGTCGCGATCGCGCTTCGCGCTCGTGAAGACGAGCTGCGCATTCGAAACGAGTTCCACCCCCGAGGCAAACTTTTTGCGAGATCATAAATCATCGAAGAAGTGTGTCGTCAACACCACGCTCGTCGTCGCCGTCGGATCGCGCGACATCCGACGCAACGAGGCGCGTCACGGTGATGCGACGAATGCGCCTGCCGCCGCGTCGCACATCGACGTGCCAAGTGGCGTCGACGCGGTGATCGCGGCGATTGCCTACATCGTCCGCAAAACGATCGTCGGTGACATACAGGATGATGGGCGCGCGTCCCCAAACGGCAGAAGGCAGCCAGCGTGCGAAGTCGTCGGACACCTCGGCTTCGCAACCAACCTGCACCTCGGCGGGGAGACCCGCATGAAGCTGCGCGCATACAGTCCAATGCGGACCCACGACGATGGCAGCTGGTCGGTCTGCGAGCGCTGATTCAACGAGCGCCTGTCGCACGACGGGGAGCCCTTGCTTCCACGCATAGAGGTCGTTCGCGAGATCGTAGCGAGGCACGTAGCTCCCTCCGAGCAGACGCGGCCCGATGGGCAGGAGCACCCACGCGTGCACGAGCGCAATCGCTACGGCGCCCGTCGCGAGCGCGCTCTTGGCGAGGCGCGCGCTCACGAGACGCTCGGCGCCCATACGCGCGCCGCGCGAGGTTGCAAAATGCAACGGCAGCGCGAGGTAGACGGGCGCCACCCAGTGGGGCTCAGCGACGCGTGAGACGCAGCACAGGAGCACGAGCGGAAGCGCGGTCACGGTGACCGACCACAGGAATCGCGATACGGCATCGTCGTCGCGTCGCCGGTGCAGGTCGCGAGCGACGAAGAAAGCCGCCACCAGCAGGGGCGGGGTCACATAGACGAGCTGTCCGCCGACGAGCGCCCCGATGTTGCGCAGCGATAGGCCCGCATCTTTTTGCGTATCGACGAGCCGATGCCGCAGCATGGGGAACCCGCGCGCGATCTCGTCCGCGACGACCGGCGAGAAAATGAGAAGAGCGACGGCGAGCCCCGCCCAGGGGGCGATCGTCCGTCGATGGGCCTGCGCTTGCGGCGCCGCCCACCCCCACGCAAGGCCGGCCAAGAGCAGCACGCCGCTGACCTTGGCATCGCATGCGAGCCCCGCGGCGACGCCGCTGCCGAGCGCGCCGCCGAGCGCCCGGAGCGATCCCGGACGTGCCTGGATCGCCCAGAGGCTCGTGCCGACGCTCGCGTACCAGAGCAAGATGAGAAGCAGGTCGGGGGTGAGCCCGAACAAGCCCAAGCTGATTTCAGGCGCGATCATCATCGCGAGCGCAGCGAGGGC
>Ga0111539_10010595_pt1 | contig 11608 bp, 8 predicted proteins | sample RhiMethybrSRZTD1_FD_79667 | JGI IMG/M metagenome (GOLD analysis project Ga0111539, IMG submission 79667) | Populus rhizosphere microbial communities from Tennessee, USA - Rhizosphere MetaG P. TD hybrid SRZTD1 (version 2) (version 2) | ecosystem: Host-associated > Plants > Roots > Rhizosphere >...
ACGGTCGTGCCGCTCACGGTCGTCCCCTCCGGGGGAGTGGTGCTGCTCGAACCCGGAGGCGTGACGGTCGTGCCGCTGACCGTGGTTCCCGTCGAGGTCGTCGTTGTGGTCGAGCTGCCGGGGGGCGTGCTCGTCGTCGAGGTCTCGGTCGTGGTGGTCTCGGTCGTGGTGGTCTCAGTCGTCGTGGTCTCCGTCGTCGAGCTTGGAGGAGACGTCGTACTCGTGGTCGTGCTCGTGGTCGTACTGGTCGAGCCCGCCGTGCAATGGGAGATCGTCAGGACCGGCGTCGGCGCGGGGCCCGAGTCATCCCACGTCCATGTCGCGACGGCGCTCGTGGCCTGAGCGCTCGTGTTGGGGCCGGGGACATCAGCCTTGAAGTTGTTGCCCTGCGGCGGCATGGTGATACTCGCGCCGCCGTTCACACTGATGGAGACGTTGCTCACGCCGCCCGCGTCATTGCCGAAACCCGTCAAGATCCACAAGGTTGTCCCACTGCAAGGGACGAACCCAGCCCCGTTCACGTGGTTCCAGGTCGTCTGCTGCGTGCTCGCGAACGCCGCGGTGGGGAAGACCACCCAGGCAGCCATCAAGACCGTGGCAGCCGAAACGGTGATCAATCCGGCCACGGTGAGCCGCCGGCTCTGCCTCTTCTTGCGCTCAGCAGGCATGTCGTCCTCCCATTGTCGGTCGCTCAGTCGAGGGAACCGTCCCTCAGATGGCGATCCTATTGGCCTTACCCGGGCTACTCCATCGGGCGAAGGTCTCTGGCTTCCTGTAGGCCTTTCGCCCTAGGGGCGAGTGACGAGGAAGTGTACGTAGGCTCCCCGCGGAAAAGCAACCGCCTGACCTGCGGCGAGGCGGCCCGGACGCTGTGACACAACGGTCGCGGCGGGATCGAGCCTTGTCGCGTGCCTATACAGGTGCGATTCACCCGTTCGGACGCGAACATGAGGTCTCGTTCAGATTGGGGCCTGGGGGAGGTGTCTTTGTGGGGTTTCTTGGAAAGGAACAATAGATAACTTGTCATAACGTACATTCCCGGCGTTTTCAGGACAGGAATCAGACTTCGGGTTCTGCCCGGAACCGGGCCCTCAGGCCCCACACGGTGACCAGCCACAGGGCCTCCACGACGATCCTGCGGCTGATCTTGGACTGGCCGTGCTCCCGCTCGCGGAACGAGATCGGCGCCTCGCCGACCGACAGACCGAGGTTCCAGGCGCGGTACACAAGCTCGATCTGGAAGCCGTACCCGTCCGAGGACACGGGCGCGGCCGTGATCTCTCGCAGGGCGCCGGTCCGGTAGACGCGGAAGCCGCTGGTGGCATCGTGGACCCTGAACCCGAGCCAGAACCGCGCGTACAGGTTCCCCGCCTTGGACAGGGCCACCCGCGCCGGGCTCCAGTTCGTGACCGAGCCACCGGGGATGTACCGGCTGCCGATCACCAGATCGTGCTCGTTGGCGGCTTGCAGGAGCCTCGGGAGCTCCTCCGGCCGGTGCGAGAGGTCCGAATCCATCTCGACGACCAGGTCGTAGCCGTCCGCGATCGCCCGCTCGAACCCGACCGCGTACGCGCTCGCGAGCCCGGACTTACGCGGCCGTTCGATCAGGGTGAGCCTCGGGACGGTCTCCGCGCGCGCACGCACCAGGGCACCGGTCCCGTCGGGCGAGCCGTCGTCGATCACCAGGACGTCCAGATCCCCCTCCAGCGACCCGATGCCGTCCAGAACACGTTCGATCGTGGCTCGTTCGTTGTAGGTGGGAAGGATCACGAGCGCTCGGGGGCGCTCGGGCAGGGGTCCCGGCTGACGCTCGGGCCGCCGGCGCCCGCGCGGGAGCGCGAACAGCCCGAGCACCAGGACCAGCGACCCCCAGGGCACCCAGTCCCCGAACCTCGTGTACGGGGTCTCCCGGTCCGAGGCCCGGATCCTGGCACGCATCGTCGAGGGCTCGAACAGGCCCCGGGAGGCCACCACCCGGCCGTTCGGCTCGATGAACGCGCTGATGCCGGAGACCGCGGCATGGACCACCCAGCGGCCGTTCTCGACGGCGCGCAGCCGGCTCATCTGTAGGTGCTGTTCGGAGGCCGCCGTGTGGCCGTAGGAGGCGTTGTTGATCACCACGACCAGGAAACCCGCACCATCGGCCACCATCTCCCGATCGATCACGGGGAAGCTGTTCTCGTAGCAGATGGGCGTGCCGATGACCGGCAGCCCGGGTATCGAAAGCGGCCGCACATCGGTGCCCGGCGTCCGATCCACCGGCACCTGGTCGGTGGCCGAGATCCAGCTCAGTTCGCGCCGGAACGGCACGTACTCACCGAACGGCACGAGCTTCACCTTGTCGTAGCGGTCCACTTCCCCGCCGGTGCCGTCGAACGCGAGCGTCGACGTGTGCTCGGTGCCGTCGGGGTCGTCGATCACCGCGCCCGCGATCGTGGGGGCGCCGACGGCCGCGATCGCCTGCTCGACCTGGGCCATGACCGCCGGGTCGCCGGTCACGCCGGGATCGAGCGCCCCCTCGCCCCATACGACCAGGTCGGGGGGATCGTCGGCGAGGCGCCGGTGGCGGTCGATGTTCAACTGCGCCACCGCGATGTCCTCGTCTGCGCCGACCAGGTCCTGCACGGAGGCCACGTCCACCTGGATCGCGGCCACGTCGACGGTGCGCCCGTCGGGTTCAGGCAGCGGGATCGCGGCGGGGACGAGGGCCACCCCGATCGCCCCCACCAGTAGCCACGCCGTCGCGATACGCCGGCCGCTCCCCCACCGCTCGAGCGCCAGCAGCAGCAAGCCCGAGGAGAGCAGCACGGCGAACGACAGTCCCCAGACCCCGCCGATCGATGCGAGCGGCAGGCCCGGCGCATCCACCTGGGTCACGCCCAATTGCCCCCAGGTGAAGCCGCCGACGGGGATCATGCTGCGGATCCACTCGACGATGGTCCACAGGGCGGCCAGGCCGAACGTCCCGAGGATCGGGTGCCCCCGGCGCCACACCGCCGGTGCCAGGGCTCCGAACGCGGCCAGGAAGACGCCGGAGGTCAACACCAGCGCCGCCCACCCGAGCTCTCCGAACAACAGGATCCAGTACAGGAGCGCGCCGAAGTAGGCGAGCCCGAACACGAAGCCGCACAGCGCGGCCCGGCCGGGCCTGGACGTGCGGACCAGCCACAGCAGGGGTATCGGCGCCAGCCAGACCAGCGGCCACACGCCGGCGGGCGGCAGGGACAGGGAGAGCAGGGCCCCGGAGGTGGCCGAGATCAGGAGCGCGACGGGAAGCCGGAGACGGCTCGGGGTCAGGCGCAGTCCCGGCAGAGCATCTTGGCCTTGTCCTTCAATTGGCTCCGATGCTTCACCAGGTAGCAGTTTGAGCATATGAACTCGGTCGGCTGAGGCGGGACCACCTTGGTCGCGAGCGGTTCCAGGCGTTCCTCACGCGTCAACGTGAGGACGGAATCGTCCTCCTCCTCCGCCTCCTCTGCCCGAGCCTCCTGCTTGACCAGGATGTCCTGGATCGACTCTACGTCCTCGTCGCCGGCACGGGGTGCGGGCGCGGAAGGCGTCGCCGGGCTCTCCTCGTCCACGGGCGAGTCGGCGCCCTCCTCTTCGACCTCTTCGTCTTCGAGCGTGTCTTCGAGGTCTTCCACCTTGCGATCCCTCTTTTCGGGCCGGGGGATTGTACTGCCGAGCATCCGACAGACAAGTGTTCCGGCCCAACAACGTCGGACAGGCGGGATTCATTCCCGCGCAGGCAGGGTCCAATCGGGTTGGGAGCCGGAAATCGCACGAGGAAAAGGCTGAGGACCCAAGAGACCTTTGGGGCCGCAGCGCCGGGGCGCCGCGTTCTCTACTCAGCCTCTTGGGTCCTCCGTGCGCCTGCCGCCGAAGCGGCCGACGCAGCGCGGATGATACGCGGCGCCCGGGCGCTGTCAAACGCGCAGGTATCAGGCCGCGTACACGTCGCGGCCCAGGCTGACCGTGAGCACGGGGCGCACGCCCTCCAGGCCTTCGATCTCCAGGGGGTCGACGTCGTAGACGGCGAAGTCGGCGTGCTTGCCGGGCTCGAGGCTCCCCTTCTTGTCCTCCTGGTGCGCCAGCCTCGCGCTGCCCAGCGTGAACACGCGGATCGCCTCCTCCCGCCCGAGCCGCTGCGCGGGGTCGTGATGGGCCTCGAACGCGGCCACGCCCGCCAGCGGGTCGATCGTCGTGATCGGCGAGTCCGACCCCGCCCCCACCTCCATCCCCCGGCGGACCAGGTCCCGGAACGGGTTCATCGCCAGCGCGCGCTCGGGGCCGAGCGCCTGCTCGTACAGGCCGCCCGGCGCGCCCCAGCGGGCGTCGAAGCTGGGCTGGACGCTGACCCCGAGGCCGAGCATCGCCGCGCGCTCGATCACCTGCGGCCCTGCCATCTCGAAGTGCTCGATCCGGTGACGCCGAGCGCGGAAGTGCCGGCGCTGCCGGGAGTCGAGCGACTGGTAGACGCGCTCCCACGTGGCGACCACCTGCTCGATCGCGGCGTCGCCGATCGCGTGGACCCCCACCTGCAGCCCGGCCAGGTGGCCGTCGTGGAAGTACTGGGCCAGCTCGTCGTCGCCGAAGTACCCGCCCGGGTCGTCGTCGCGGTCCACGAACCCGTCACGCACGAACGCCGTCCGCGCGCCGATCGAGCCGTCCACGGGCAGGTCCCCGCCCACGCGCGGGAGGCCGAGGTCCATCACATCGGAGATGTCCGTCGTCGCCACGTAGCTCACGACGTCCAGCGGCAGTCGGGCCCGGTGGCGCAGCAGGATCTCGAGGTCGCGCAGCCCGCGTTCGGCGGGCATCGACATCTCGTGGATCGTCGTGACGCCGTGGGCGACCGCCAGGCTCGCGGCCTCGAGCTGGAGCTCCTCCACGTCGTGTTCGGACAGGTGGGTGGCGAACCACCGCTTGGCCGCCTGGGCGGCAGGCCCCGTCAGCCGCCCCGTGGGTTGGCCGGCCGCATCGGTCTCCACGCCGCTCTCCCCGGCCGCCTCGGTGGCCTCGATCGCCTGGCGGTTGGCCAGCAGCAGATGCCCGTCCACGCGCGCGAGCGCCATCGGGCGGTCGGCGAGCGCATCGAGCTGCTCGAGCGTGGGCAGCGTGCGGTCGCCCCAGCCCGACTCGTCCCACCCGTGCAGGTAGACGGGCCCTTCGCGCGCACCAACGACCTCCGACGCCACCGCCAGCAGGTCGGCGGCCGAGCCCGCGGAGATTAGTCCCGGCGCCTGGTGGTGCACGCCGGTCCCCGTCAGGTGGACGTGGGTGTCCACGAAGCCGGGGACGATCGTGGTGCCGGGCAGGTCGACCACGCGGTCGGCCTCGGGGACCTCGCCGACGCCGACGCGCTCGACGTGGCGCCCGTCCACCAGCACCCACTCCCCCGCCACCGGGTAGGACAGGGTGCGCACGCGCGAGGCTCGATACAGCGTCCTCATCGCGGCCGAGCTTAGCCCAGGCCGGGTCCGGCCCCGCCCGCTAGCGGCTCGGAGAGACGACGGTGCGGGCGCCGATCTGCCCCCGACCCACGACCACGTGTGTCTTGCGCTCGTTCAGCCGCAGGCCGACGTTCGCCAGGGCGTCGCGGAGGACCCCCAGCGCGGATCCGGGGTCCTTGGCGGCGAGGACCAGGTCGTCCACCCAGCGCAGATGCTGGATCCCCGCCTCCGAGAGCGCCCGATCCACCCGCGCGAGGACCGCGTTCGCAAGGACGGCCGAGGGCTCTGGGCCGACGGGCAGGCCGGTCACGCCCGCGTCCTGGAGCTCGCACAGGAACCGTTCGAGTCCGTCGGCGGCGCCGATCCCGTCCCGCCGCAGCGCCTCACCCACCGTCGCGGCCGAGATCGACGGGTAGCACCTGCGAACGTCGGCGAACGCGATCGCGTCCGAGGACGCGGCCAGGGCCGACAGCCGCGCGGCGAAGACCCGGCGCTCGACCCGCCAGGGCCGCAGGCGGAGCTCGGGCGGCTCCAGGCGCCACGACCGGACGCGGTTGGCGACGACGGCGTCGCAGAGCCCGGCCTCGACCGCGTCGGCCGAGGCGGCCACGAGCCTCACGTATCGATCTCGCGTGGCCGGGTCCAAGATCGCGAGCCGGCGCTCGCCGCCCGCACGGCGCAGGCGGACCAACCGAACGCGGGGGGCCGAGGCTGTCGCGACCATCTGTCCTCCCGGCTCCGAGGAGGACGAGCCACGCGGGAGTTGTACCGCGACCGCGCGGTCGCGGGGAATCGGCCGGCGCGGGGGTTCGGGCGCTCGGCCGTTCGGGGCGCCGTACGATACGCGGGCGGTGGACGAACGCGACCTGGAGATCATCGCGGCGTTGCAGGAGGACGCCCGGGCGACCTATGCGGACATCGGCCGCCGCGCGGGGCTCTCCGCCTCCTCCGTGCACGAGCGCGTCCGCAAGCTCGAGCGCTCCGGCGCGATCCGCGGCTACCGGGCCGTCGTGGACCCGGAGGCGCTCGGCCTGTTCGTCACGGCGCTGATCTCGGTGACACCGTTCGATCCCACCCAGCCCGACGACCTGCCCGACCGCGTGCGCGACGTCCCCGAGGTCGTGGACTGCCTCAGCGTCGCAGGAGAGGCCAACTACATCTTGAAGGTGCGCGTTCGGACGACTGCGGACCTGGAGGAGCTGATCCGCCGGCTCCGCGAGAAGGCCGAGGTGGTGACCCGCACCACCGTGGTCCTGTCGGTCCCGTTCGAGGGACGGCCACTGGACCCCGGCCCGCCGGCCCGCTAGTCCTCGGCGTCGTTCAGGGCCGCGAGCCGCTCGTACGCGGCGCGGTAGCGGACCCACCGGCGCCCGAGGTTCCCGGTCGGATCCAGCTGCGGCAGGCTCTTGGCCTGGATCCCGAACCGCCCGCCGCCCAGGCGCGGGCGCCCGGGCTCGAACCCGAACTCCTCCAGCACGGGGTCCATCGGGCGCGCCGCGGAGGAGATCGCGACCCAGACGCGGTTGGATGGATCGTCCAGGTCGCCCAGTGCCGGGACGTCTCTCCCGCCGCCGAACGCCCGGGCGAGCCACTCCGGTACCCACGGCGACCACCCGCTCTCCTGCCGGACGAGCAGGTTCGGGGCGGTCAGCGGCGCGAGCCAGACCTCGGGCTCACCGAGGCGCCGAAGGACCTCGGCGATGCCCATCTCGGCGGCCCGGCCCACCGCGTCGTTCAGCGCCCGTCGCGTCGGGCCGTCCATCCGGTCGGCATGCCCGGCCTGGTCGCGCAGCAAACGCTCGACGCCGGCCGCCAGGCTCTCGCGCAAGGCCGGCTCGAGCCCACGCACGAACTCCTCGGCCTCGGCGAGCACGGCCTCGCGCGCGGCCTCGAGTTCGGCGAAGGCGTCCCTGGGCACCCGAACAGCCTAGGGCCGTCTGGGGCTGGGGAGGTCCTTTCCGAGCACTCGGGGCGTACACTCAGGCAACCACCGAAGACCACTCCGGAGGTTCGCGATGGATCAGTACCGACGGTACGGACGCTGGCTGAGGCGGGCGGCGTGGGTGCTCGCGATCTACCTGTTCGCAACGTGGCTGTTCATGGGCCTGTCCCCGTCGCAGTCGCTGTCGAACCCCCAACTCGTGATGGACCAGGTGCGCCCGTTCATGTTGCAGGCGATGATCCTCATCTCCTTCATCATCCTCCAGTTCGGTGCGATGTTCTGGTTCCTCTCGCGCGGCAACGACTACGTGATCTACCCGAACGAGTACGACACCTCCTTCGACGACGTCCGCGGACAACCCGCCGCCGTCGAGGCCACCAAGGAGGTCATGCGGGTCTTCGAGGGCTTCAAGGACTTCAAGCAGATGGGCGGCTATCCGCCCCATGGCATCCTGTTCGAGGGGCCGCCGGGGACGGGCAAGACGCTCATGGCGAAGGCCATCGCGGGAGCATCCGGCGTCCCGTTCCTGTTCGCCACCGGGTCGGGCTTCGCGAACATGTTCATCGGGATCGGCAACCTCAAGGTGCGAAGGCTGTTCAAGAAGGCCCGCGTGAAGTCGGACAAGTACGGCGGGGCCGTGATCTTCATCGACGAGATCGACGCCGTTGGCTCGCGAGGAGGAGTGACGACGGATCGTTCCCGGTCCGAGCGAGCGACCGATCGGTTGATCATGGGCGCCGGCATGGGCGGCGGCGGCATGGGGATGGGAGTCATCAACGAGCTGCTGGTCCAGATGGACGGTTTCACGGTGCCGCGCGGCCTGTGGCGGCACGTCCGCCGGCTGGCGTTCCGGGCAAAGCCGAAGGTGCCCTTCTACAACATCCTGGTGATCGGGGCGACCAACCGCGCGTCGACGCTCGACCCCGCGCTCGTGCGCCCTGGACGATTCGATCGCAAGATCCACGTGGGCCTGCCCAACTACGACGGCCGTGAAGACATCGCCCGCTACTACCTTGCGAAGGTTCGGCACGAGCCGATCGATTACAAGAAGCTGTCGCGCATGACGATCGGGTATTCACCCGCCCAGATCAAGAACGTCGTGAACGAGGCGTTGCTGTTCGCGCTGCAGGACGGGCGAGACGCACTGCGCTGGGACGACCTGTGGCAGGCCAAGCTCTCCGAGGAGATCGGCCTCAAGCAGCCCGTCGAATACACGCCCCGTGAGAAGGAGATGGTGGCCATCCACGAAGGCGCCCACGCCGTGGCCGCGTACGCCCTCCGCCGGGAGGAGCAGCAGATCCAGGTCATCACGATCCAGAAGCGAGAGTCGGCACTGGGCCTGGTCTCTCGACAGAACCTGGAAGAGACCTACCTTTCGACCCAGAAGCAGATCCTCGCGGACATCCAGATCTCGCTGGCGGGATACGTCGCGGAATCGATCTGGTTCGGCCAGGTGACCTCCGGACCCAGCAGTGATCTCCAGGCAGCGACGCTCAGGGCCGCCGTGTACATCGGGATGTATGGCATGGGAAGGAGCCTCATCTCTGCCTCCCTCGATGCCGACCAGCTCGAAGACGCGATCGGCGCGACACTGGGCGATCGTGAGCGGCGGAAGGAGGTGGACGCCGTGCTGAATGAGTGTCGCGAAAGCGTTCGGAACCTCCTCCTGCAGAAGCGCCACGTCGTCGAAGGCGTCCGCGACGCCCTCCTGGAGCGCGAGGAGCTCGTCGGCGACGAGATCGAGGTCCTGATGGCCGAGCTCGGCGAGCGGGAGCCGATCGAGGTGCCGATCGCGGTCTCCGGAAACGGCGGCGGTGACGGGAGCGGCGGGGTCCAGCCGGGCGGTAACGGCGGGCCTCCGGGTTCGGGCAACGGCCACGCGCCGACCCCGCCACGCCCGGACGGGCCGAGCGGGGGGTAGCACCTCCGGGTCCGACCGGCCGTCGCGCGGGGCGACGCTATGCTTGCGTGACCGTGCGCCTGTACGACTCCCTCACGCGTGAGCTGCACGAGGTCACACCCGTCGACGGGGAGACCGTGAAGATCTACTCGTGCGGACCCACCGTGTACCGCTACATCCACATCGGCAACATGCGGTCGTTCATGCTCGGCGATCTGATCCGGCGCGCGCTGCGGTTCGAGGGGCAGCGTGTCCGCTGGATCATGAACATCACCGACGTGGGGCACATGACCGACGAGGTCTCCGATACCGGCCGCGACAAGATGGAGCTCGCCCAGGCCGACGAGGGCCTGTCGGCGGCCGAGATCGCCCGGAAGTACACCGATGCGTTCCTGGAGGACTCGGACCTGGTCGGGATCGAACGCGCCGACCTGTACCCACGCGCCACCGAACACATCGACGAGATGATCAAGATCATCCAGACACTGATCGAGAAGGGGCATGCCTACGAGGTCGACGGCACCGTGTACTACGACGTCACCTCGTTCCCCGGCTACGGCAAGCTCTCGGGCAACACGCTGGACCAGCTCCGCGCCGGACACCGCCAGGAGGTGGCGGTCGACCCGGCCAAGCGCCACCCCGAGGACTTCGCGCTGTGGAAGAAGGCCGGCCCCAACCGCGCGCTCACGTGGCCGAGTCCCTGGGGCGACGGCTATCCAGGGTGGCACATCGAGTGCTCGGCGATGTCGATGAAGCATCTGGGCGAGCGCTTCGACATCCACACCGGCGGCAACGACAACAAGTTCCCGCACCACGAGGATGAGATCGCGCAGTCCGAGGCCGCAGTAGGCCACTCGGTGGTCTCGACCTGGGTGCACGGCGGGTTCCTGCGGATGGGCAAGGTGAAGATGGCCAAGTCGGCCGGGAACATCCTCCGGGTCACCGACCTGGCCGCGCAGGGCGTCGACCCGTTGGCGTACCGGCTGCTGTGCTTCGGCACCCGATACCGCAGCGAGATGAACTTCGACTGGGAGGCGCTGGAGGGACAGAACCGCCGGCTCACCGAGCTCCGCCGCAGGGTGGCCGACTGGGGCTCCGCGTCGGACTCGCTATCCGAGCCCGCCGAGGCTCTCGACGCACGCTTCCGCCAGGCCGTGGCAGACGACCTCGACCTGCCCCACGCGCTCGTCGTGCTGAACGAGACCGTGGGCGCCACGATCCCCGGCGGCGAGAAGGTCGCCCTGCTCACGGCCTGGGACGAGCTGCTCGGGCTGGACCTCGGGCGGCTCGCGCGCGAGGCCTTCGAGCCCTCCGAGGAGGCCCTCGCGCTGATCGCCGAACGCGACGAGGCGCGGGCCGCCAAGGACTTCGCGAAGAGCGACGAGATCCGCGACCGGCTCCAGGCGATGGGCCTGGAGGTCATGGACACGCCGCAGGGCACGAAGGTTCGGCCGCGGTAGGTGCCGTGCCGGTACCTAGGCGGGAACCGCGGCCCACATCCCCGGCGCTCGAACAGGGATCCGGTCGGCCCGGTCCCGCGCCTGCATCCGGGCGCGGCGGAAGATCTCGCACCCGCCCATGCCCGGCAGCTCGGCGATCGTGCGGTCCATCTCGAACGCGGCCTGGCGGCCCTCGCCGTCCCCGAACAGGTGCACGACGATGAAATCGGTCTCGGACTGGGGGCGCACGCCGGTGCCGACGATCGCCCACAGGTGGTCCATCGCCCACCGGGTGATCCGCCGGGCCGCCGCGCTTCGCTCGAGCCGCATGCGCGACTGCGCCCGGTAGAAGGCGAAGTGTCGGCGCTCGTCCTTGATGATCGCGTTCAGCAGGTTGATGAGCTCCGGATGCTGCGTCCGGGCGATCAGCCGGTGGTACGAGGTCAGCGTGGAGAGCTCGTTGGCCGCGCCCCACGTCATGTGTAGCGTGACGAAGTCCTCCATCAGCGCCGAACCGAGCAACGTTCCGATGTGGCTCAGCTGCCCGCGCCCGCCGAGCCTCCGTCGGATCCACTGGTTCCGCGGCGCACGCGAGGGATAGGGCGAGTCGGCCTCTACGCGTTCGAGGTCGGGGGCTAGCTTCCACCCCGCCTCACCGAGGAAGCGGCTGAACGCCTCGCCGTGCCACAGCTCCTCGTAGACCCAGCAGGACAGGAAGGCCGTGACGTCCGGATCGAACGCGGCCGGCGTGGCCAGCAGGTCCCGGAGGTAGATGGAGGTGTGGGACTCGATGTCCATCATGTAGGCGAGGCACCGGGCCTCCGCCTCCGACAGGGGGTGGCGATCGACCTGGTCCCAGGCGACGCCGGACAGA
>Ga0111539_10010598_pt1 | contig 11607 bp, 13 predicted proteins | sample RhiMethybrSRZTD1_FD_79667 | JGI IMG/M metagenome (GOLD analysis project Ga0111539, IMG submission 79667) | Populus rhizosphere microbial communities from Tennessee, USA - Rhizosphere MetaG P. TD hybrid SRZTD1 (version 2) (version 2) | ecosystem: Host-associated > Plants > Roots > Rhizosphere >...
ATTGCTGGCACCAAACCGGCGCGTGATCGCGGTGCAGCGTGCGTTGACCGATTTCGGCTACGGCCAGATCAAGCCGTCCGGCTTCATCAATCCGGAAACCAAGGCGGCGATCGAGCATTTCGAACGTGATCGCAAATTGCCGGTCAGCGGTCAGATCTCCGACCGGTTGGTCCGCGAACTCGCGGCTGTCACCGGCCGGCCGCTGGAATAGTCAGAATCAACGCCAGCGGGCTTGCTCTCGGCGCGGTCCTCTTTAGTTTGCCGTCATGCGGCTGAAATCCGGCATATGGGTCGCGGCCTATTTGCGGCGCTGCCAGATCGAGGGCGCTTTCGCGGTGGTGCGCCGTCGCGGCGCCGACGAGGCCGGCGCTGTGTTCATCAAGATTTCTCGGCTTGACGGCACCGCCGACGTATTCGGGCCGGCGCCGCAAAGCGCGTTCGACGAGGCGAGACCGTCCGATCGAGCTTTCGCACCAGCGCTCAAGGTCCAGCCGGCGCCCGACGCCGATGCCGAAGCCTACCTGGCGCGCCAGATCAAATTTGATCCGGACGTCTGGATCGTCGAGGTCGAAGACCGCGCGGGCCGCAATTTTCTCGACGCGGTGGTGCGCTGAGACCTATTGGTTTTCGGCCTTGCCGGCCTGCGCATGATCGTCCCAGCGGATCCGCGGCCGTGCCGGCAGCGCGGGGCGCTCCTCGACATGCCAAAGCTGCGGCTGATGGGCGGTCGGCCGCGGCGTTGCGGCGCGCGGCTGTGCGGGTTGCGGACTGGCGGGCCGCTGTTGCGGCGGCCTTTGACCGGCGCGCCATATCGCAACCATGCGCAGGGCCACTTCGAGGCCGATCTCCTCATAAAGTCTCGCGAGCTCGTAGACCCGCAACACCGACTGGCTGATCGATGGATTGAGGCACAGCAAGATGCGTTGCAGCACGTCAGCCGGCATCGCCAATGCGCGGGCCGCCACCACGACCGGCTCGCCGGATTCGTCTTCGGTGAGCCGCCGCGCCAGTTCGCGTGACAGGCCGAACGCGCTCTCCAATTCGCGACAGAAGGCTGCGGTGTTGTGGGACAGTGCCGCGGTCTCCAGCCGTGCTATGGCCGGGAACGCCACCGCAAGCGGAATGGGCTGTGCCGGCGGCAGAGGTGCATAGTCGAGGTTCACCAGGATCAGCCGCCGTTCCTCGGCACTGGCCCCCAGGAAGAGTTCACAAAGTTCGATCACTGCCGCGGCACCCGGCGGGCGTGCGGCCGGCGATGGCCGCGCCGCGGCGCCGACGTCTTTGCGCTGCAGGCGGCGCATCACCGCTGCGGGCGGCGCCGAATAGGCGGTGAGCTTGCTGGTGACGGTTGCGCGGGTCGAACCATCGACGGCATCGATCAGGCGGAGAGCCAACTCCGTGTAGTGTTGCTCTTCTTCCGCCGAATGGTGCGGTTTCTGCACATAAAGGTCGGTCATGACCCGCAGCAGCGTGGGCTTGATGTCGACCCCGTCGCGGTTGGCGAGCGTCACCAGACCGTCGAGATTGGGAATGTTGTGCTGTTCCGCCATTGCTGCCTCGGGCTCGCGGCCGTGTGGTCCATGTCCACGATATCGCTCCCCTGTTAGCGAACCGTTAACCATGCCGGCCGCTTAATCGGGCATTGGGGCGAAACGGCGCGAGGCAGCAGTCCCGTGCCGTCGGAGGAAGGGCATGGGAACCATCGTGGAATTTCCAGCCGGGCAACGCCCGGCGAGCGGCGGCCGCTACGTCGACGCCAACTCGGAACCGGCAAATGTCATCATCCTGCCGGTGGTGCGGATCGAGCGGCATCCAGGCGACCATCCCACGGATGGCCTCGATGGCGGCCCTCATGCCACCTCGGGACGCCGGCGACGGCGCCGCGCCTCGCGCACGTGAGGCTTCGGCGGCAATGCCGATAGAGCTGCGCGCCGGCGGATGGGTTGCCGCAGTGCTGGGAATGGCGCTGAGCGGCTGCGCGGTGGTCGGCGATTTCGGACGAGTCCACCCCGCGCGCACCAGCGATGACATCCATGCCTGGATGGGGCCCTATGCGGCGCGCCCGGTGGCCGAGCCGCCGTGGCGGCACCAACTCACCGATCATGAGCGGCGGCTGCGCGATCTCGCTTTTCCGCTGATCGACCCGCCCTACAATCGCAACCATTGGGACAGCGTGCTCAACGAATACGGGTTGCTCGGTCGGCCCTATCCCTATCCGGACCGCGGCGCCTACGCGTCACGGCTGTTTCAGACCGCCTATCGGTCGCAGACCGCGCGCTACAACAAGCTGATGGAAGACATCCGTAACGACGTGACGCGGCTCGATCCGTATTTCGCGGTCGCCCGCACCGTCGCCGACCTCGATCAGAAGCGCGGCCGTGCCCTGGCCTATGTCTCAAATCTGTCGCCCGAAGAGCATGCCAATACGGTGCAGCGGATGCGCGAGAACGAGGCCATCATGCTCTGGGTGCAGGGTTCGCTGCACGAGCGGGTGGCATCCTATCGCGTGGCGCTGGAGCGATTGGTGATCGCCGCACCGTCGCCGCTCGCGGTCGAGGCCGAGCGCCAGTTGACGCTGCTGCAGCAGCGCATTGCGGCTTACGGCGCCTGACACATCCATCATTCGCATTGGTCCTGTCGCGCGTTCCGACGCGCACATGATAGGCTTTTGTCCCACGTAGCAGGGGACGGGCCATGAGGATGAAGCCGGCGATCACGCTTGACGACGCCAAGAAGCTGTTGGCCGCCGCCGAGGCCGAGGCGGTCCGCAACAATTGGGAGGTGGTGATCGCGATCCTCAACGACGGCGGACGGATCGTGGCGGTCCATCGCATGGATGGCGCGCGCCCCGGAAACGACCAGATTGCAATCGCCAAGGCCACGACATCTGCGATGACATGTCGCCCCTCCGCGGTCTGGGAGAAATGGATCGATGGCCCGCATCCTGCCTATGCTACGTTTCGGTTTATCGCCGCGCAGGGTGGGCTGCCGATTATCGTCGACGGCGATCTGATCGGCTCGATCGGAATCTCAGGAGTGAAGTCGACCCAGGATGAGCAGATCGCTCTGGCGGCGATCAAAGCGGTGTTTCCGCAGGCACGCACGACGCGCGCCGGTGAAGAAAATGACGCACAAACGTTCTGAGAGGATGGCCATGTTCAAGCGATGGTTGGTGCGTACGGCGCTGGTTGCGGCCACGACATCTGTCCTGGCTGGCGTGGCGACGTCGGCGATGGCGCAAGGCTTCCCCAACCGCCCGATCCGCGTGCTGGTCGGATTTTCGCCGGGCGGGCCGTCCGACATCATCGCCCGCATCGTCGGCGCCAAGACCTCGGAAATCCTGGGCCAGCAGGTGATCATCGAGAACAAGACCGGTGCTGGCGGCATCATCGCGGTCGAAGCCTTGGTCAATTCGCCGCCCGACGGCTACACGCTCCTGAACACCGCGACCTCGATCGCCGTCAACGAGACGCTCACCAAGAGCATGAAGTGGGAGATGGGCAAGGATTTCGTCGCCGTCGCTTTGCAGGCCGAGACCGCAAACATTCTGGTGGTGCATCCCTCATTGGGCGTGAAAACCGTTGCGGAATTCACCGCGCTCGCCAAGTCCAAACCGGGCGAAATCCTTTACGCCACCGCGGGCCGCGGCAGCGCGACGCATCTGACCTCCGAGCTCTACAACATGATGGCCGGCACCAAGACCATGCCGGTCCACTATCGGGGCGGCGGCGACACCATCAAGGATCTGATCTCCGGGCAGGTCAAAGTGATGTTTTCCAGCATCGCGCCGGTGCAGCAGCTGGTGAAAGAGGGCAAGCTGATTGGCCTCGCCACCACCGGGCTCAAGCGCGATCCGGCGTTTCCCGAGCTTCCGACCATGGACGAAGCGGGCCTGCGCGGCTTCGACGTGCGGCTCTGGATCGGGCTGACCGCGCCGGCTGCGACGCCGCGCGATGTGCTCCAGCGGCTCGAGACCGCCAACAACCAGGCGCTGAACTCGCCCGACGTTCAGAAGGCGCTGGCCGCGCAAGGCTTCGCACCCGTGGTGATGACCGCCGAGCAGTTCGATGCGTTCTATCGCGGTGAGCGCGACAAATGGGCCAAGGTCATCAAGGCGAGTGGTATGGACCAGCAATAGTCAGCGCAGGTTCGGGCTGATCTTTTTCACTTCCGCAATCAGCGCCGGCGGCGTTTGATAAAGCTGGGCCACCAGTCTTTCGAGATGCTCGGGCGGGCGAAACACCATATCGAGCTTGATCTTGTCGGCCTCGGCGATGAGCTCGGGGTCGTTCACGGCCTTTGCGAAGGCATCACGCATGAATTGCACGCGGTCCTTGGGCACGTCCGGCGGCAACAGATAGGGCCGGCCAAGCTCGGTCGATGAGAAGATGAACCGCATCAGCTGGCGCTGCTCATCGGTCTTGGCGAACTGGTAGGCCGAGGGCATGTCAGGCAAGCCTGGCAACTCGGCTTCCTCGGCGCGAAGCAGATAGCGCAGCCTGCCGTCCTTGAATTTCTGTTCGTGGTTGCGGAATTGTCCGAGGGACATGCAGACGGCGTGCACTTCGCCGCGTTCGATCGCGAGCAGGATGTCCTGTCCGCCGCGATAGCCTTCGATCATCTTGAACTTGGTGCCGAGCACGCGGTTGAGCACCGTCGGCACGATGCTGGTCGCGGAACCGACGCCAACGCCGCCGGTGAGCACCTCTTGCGTGAAAACATCGGCAGCGGATTTCACCGGTGCGGTCGCGGAAGCTGCACAAATCCGGCCCGGAAATGAGGTCGCGCCAAGCCAATTGTAGCGCCGCGCGTCAGCCTCGATATTGGGCAGGCCCATCACGGCCTGACTCGGTAGATTGCGCGAGATTGATCCGATCACGCTGCCGTCACGTGGGGCGCGGACGTACATGAAGTTCGCCGTCGCCAGCCCCGCGGCCTGGGGCTGGTTCTGCACCACCACGGCGGGATGGCCGGGCAGGTGCTTGGACAGGTGGCGCGCCAACAGCCGTGCCCCGACGTCGTAGTCGTTGCCGACCTCGTGGCCGACCATCAATTGGATTTGCCGGTTCTTGTAGAATTCCTGCGCGGTCTGGCCGTGCGCCGCGCCGGACAGGCCCACGCTGACGATGAGAGTGGCCGTGATCCGGGATGCACGCGCACGCATCATGTCTGGCTACTCCGCCGCCCGCTTCTGTGACAGCGCCGCCGCGGCCTTGTCGTAGCTCTCCTCGTGCGCCAGCAAGTCCTTCAGTCCGACCAGCCCATAATAATCGTCGAGCGGGATGAGATGCTCCTGGCAGGGCGCGAGCGAATTGTCGCGCTTGAGCAGGCGGAGCACATTGCGCACGCCATTGGCAGCCGCAAACAGCGCGACCGAAGGAAACGTCGCGGCGACGACGCCGGCGGCTTCGAGCTCGGGCAGGCTGCGCGCCTTGGGGCCGGCGGCCTGCGACAGCGTCGCCATATGCGGACCGGGGATCTCACGCAGCGCCCGCTTGATTTCCGGGATGGTGTCGAGGCCCATCGGCTTGGCCATGTCGGCGCCCGCCGCCATGAACAATTGGCATCGTTCGATTGCAGCCTCGATGCCGTCCACGCCCGCCGCATCGGTGCGTGCCGCGATGAACAGGTCCGGATCGCGCCGGGCGTCGAGCGCGGCCTTTAGCTTGGCCAGGATTTGCTCGACCGGCACGATCTGCTTGCCGGGCAGGTAGCCGCAGCGGTTGGGGAACACCTGATCGCTGATGAACAGGCCGGCGACGCCGGCGCTCTCGAAAGCTCGGACCATCTGCCGCACATTGTTGACACCGCCAAAGCCGGTGTCGGCGTCGACATAGACCGGGATCTGCACCGCATCGCAGATGCGGCCGTAATGCGCCGCGTAGTCGCGCATGTTGCACTGGCCCATATCGGCCTGCGCCAGCAGCGAGCCGATCGCCGCGTAGCCGCCGGCGACGATGGCGTCGAAGCCTTCGGACTCGATGATCCGGGCAGACAACGCGTCATAGGCGCCGGGCATCAAGGTCAGGCGTTTGCCGGCCATGAGGGCGCGGAATTTCTGTCGGGCGTTCATCGCAGCCTCCACTATCGCCGATGGTCGACAGCCGCTTGCAGCCAGGGCTGCTGCGCCGCCACGCGCTTCTCCCAGGCGACGATCTCGTCGGCATGCTTGAGCGTCAGACCGATGTCGTCGAGCCCTTCCAGCAGCCGCATGCGATCGGCGGCGGGAAGCTCGAATTGAATATCGGCGCCGCCAGGCCCACTGATGCGCTGGGTGACGAGATCGACCGAAAACGGCGCCGCGCCGTTGGTCTCGATCACGCGCGAAACGAACGCGTCGGCCTCATCGGGTGGCAGCGCGATCGGCAGCAGGCCGTTCTGCAGGCAATTCTCGCGGTAGATGTCTGCGAAGCTCTTCGCCACGATGACGCGGATGTTGTTGGCGAGCATGCACCACACCGCCGCTTCTCGGCTCGAACCGGCGCCGAAATTCTGTCCCGTCACCAGAATGCCGGGATTGCGGAACTGCGGCTTGTTGAGCACGAAGTTGGGGTCCTCGCTGCCGTCGTCGCGCCGCCGTGCCCGCATGAACAGCATCTTCTGGTAGTCCGGCTTGAGGTCGCGCATCGCCTGGGTCGGCGCGATCTGGTCGGTGTTGATGTCGTCGCGAATGAGCGGCACCGCGATCCCGGTATGGCTGGAAAACGGTTGCATCAGGCGCGCCCCGCGATCTGCCGCACGTCGGCGATATATCCCGCAATTGCGGTTGCGGCCGCAGTCGCGGGGCTCGCGAGATGGGTGCGGACCTTGGGACCCTGACGGTTCTCGAAATTGCGGTTGGTGGTCGAGACGCAGCGCTCGCCCGGCTCGCCGCGATCGCCATTGCCGCCGGCGCACATCGAGCAGCCGGATTCGCCCCAGAAGAAACCGGCCTCGCGGAACACGCGGTCGAGGCCCTCCGCTTCGGCGGCGCGCTTCACCGACGAAGAGCCGGGCACCACCATCGCGGTGACGCCAGGCGCCACGCGCCGGCCGCGGACGATATCGGCCGCGACCTGAAGGTCCGGCAGGCGGCTGTTGGTGCAGGAGCCGATGAAAACGCGTTGCACCGGCAGGCCGGCGAGCGCGACGCCGGGTTGCAGACCCATATAGGCGAGGGCGCTTTCCAGGATGTCCCGGCGCGCCGGATCGGCAGCCGGATCGGGCACCCGGCCGGAAATGCCGAGCACCTGGCCAGGATCGGTGCCCCAGGTGATTTGCGGCTCAAGGCCGCTGCAGTCGATCACGTGCTCGGTGTCGAAGCTGGCACTGTCGTCGGTTTGAAACGTGCGCCACAGTTCAAGCGCGCGGTCCCAATCGGCGCCTTGCGGCGCGTAAGGGCGTCCCGCGATCCACTGGAATGTGGCCTCATCCGGCGCGACAAAGCCCGAGCGGCCGCCCATCTCGATGTTGAGATTGCACAATGTCATGCGCTGTTCGATCGGCATGGCGCGAGCCGCCACGCCGGAATATTCGACCACGTGTCCACGCGCGCCGGCGCTGCCGATCGTGCCGATGATGCGCAGCGCCACGTCCTTGGCGCTGACATGTGGCCCAAGGGCGCCGTCGAGGCGGATGCGCATGGTTTTCGGCCGCCGCAGCGCGATGGTCTGCGTTGCCATGATATGCGTCATCTCGGTGGTGCCGACGCCGAATGCCAGGGCGCCCAAGCCGCCCACCGTCGAGGCATGGCTGTCGGGCACTGCATGGGTGGCGCCCGGCAGCACCATGCCGAGTTCCGGTGCGATGACGTGCGAGATGCCTTGCTCGGGATCGTCGATATCGAAAAACCGGACGCTATTCCTGCGACTGCCGGCGCGCGTCGCCTTGATGAAAGCCTCGCCCGACGCAAACGTGGAATCGACGCGGCCCGGCTTGGTCGCCACCGTGTGATCCAGCGCCGCGAAGGTCAGGTCGGCGCGCCGCACCGGGCGGTTCTGCTTTTCGAGCTGCTCGTAGCCGTGGGGCGCGTGCAGGTCGTGCAAGACGTGGCGATCAATGTAGATCAGCTCGCGGCCGTCGGCACGGCGCGCCACCAGATGGGTTTGCCAGATCTTGTCGAACAGTGTCTGAGGCATCTGAAACGCTCGGAAAATGGTGCGACATCTTGGGCGGGGCCCGGCATGAAGGCAAGCGGCCCGCGCTGGACCAAGGGCGCTTGCCGATTATGATGAGTCCAGTCGGCGAACGGGGAGAGAAAGTGATGCGATCGTTGCCACGGATTCTGGCGGTGCTGTCGCTTTTCGCATCGAGCGCTGCGATCGCGCAGGACTGGCCGGCGCGCCAGGCCATCAAGATCATCGTGCCCTTCTCGGCCGGCAGCGCCACCGACATCACGGCGCGAACGGTGTTCGAGCAGGTTGGCAGGCAGCTCGGTCAAACCTTCGTGGTCGAGAACCGCGGCGGTGCCGGCACCACACTCGGATCCGGTATGGTCGCGAAGGCCGACCCGGACGGCTACACGATGCTGGTCAACTCCACCTCGCACGTGGTGGTGGCCTCGACCTATGCCAGGCTGCCGTTCAGCGTGGCTGACGACTTCGTCGCGGTCAGCGCGCTCGCCGATGTGCCGTTCGTCGTTGCGACCGCGACCAAACACAGAGTGCTGAAGGACCTGATCGATGCGGGCAAGAAGCCGGGCAGTCCCATTCTCTACGGCACCGCAGGCGCCGGCAGCTCGGGCCAGTTGTTCATGGAGCGGTTTCGCCTCGCGGCCGGATTTGCCGCGACCCATGTGCCATTTCGTGGCACGCCGGAAGGCATGAGCGAAGTGATCGCAGGGCGGATCGACATGTATCCGGCGCCGGCCGTCAATGCGATCACGTTGGCGAAAGACGGCAAGGTCAATGCGCTCGCGGTCTCCTCGCCGAAGCGGCTCCCGCTGATGCCGGACGTGCTGACCCTGGCGGAGGCTGGCCTGCCGCAAGCCGCCTACAATTTCTGGGTCGGCGCCTTCCTGCCGGGCAAGACGCCGGCCGCGATCGTCGAGCGGCTTAACCGTGAGGTCGTCGCGGCGCTGAACGAGAAGGCGGTGGCCGACAAGATTGTGGCGCTCGGCGGCGCGCCGATGCCAATGACCCCCGCGGCGTTCGATGCGTTCGTGCGCAAAGAGATTGCAATCAACGCCGAGATCGTGAAGGCGTCGGGCTACGTGCCGCAGTAGTTATTCCGCGAGAATGATGGCCGCCGTCTTTTCGCCGATCATGATGGTCGGGATGTTGGTGTTGGCGCAGGGCACCGACGGCATGATCGAAGCGTCGGCAACACGCAGTCCCTCGACACCGTAGACCCGGCCGGACGGATCGGTCACGGCGCCCGGATCGTCGGCAGCGCCCATGCGGCAGGTGCATGAGGCGTGCCAATGGCCCAGCACCGCGGCCCGGATCCAATCGCGGCACGCGCCATCGTCATGCGCGAGCTCGTCAAGCGAGGGCGCGTCGGCGATCAGTCTGTCGATCAGGAAGCGCCGCAGCATCGCGGACCAATCCATCAGCATCGCGCCGGCCCAGGTCTGCATGACGTTGAACGGACTGTAGACGCCGAGCCGCCGTGCCCAATCGCTGTACGAGATCGGGAACACCTGTTCGACGGTGCCTTGAACCGCGGCGTCAGCCTGCACCCGATGCATCAGCCTGACGCCGGTCACCAGCCGCTCCAGGTCGCGCGGGTCCGAGCACATGTTGAAGTCGATATCGAGCGGTGCACCGGGCGTGGACGAGGTGAGCTTGACCTCGCCGGTCGAGAACGAGCGGTTGACCCAGAGCATGATGATGCCAAGACGTTCGCCGATCGCGTGCCACTGGGCCTTGTTGCTTGGGATCAGGTACATGTCGCCTTGCGGACAATCGGCGTGGCCCGACGACCAGCGCAGTCCCGCGAACATCTGACGCCGCAGAGTTTGGGGCAGCCGGGCGTCGCGTTTCATGAACACGCCGAAATTGACGCCGGGGTGCTCCATCAGGTGCTTGCCGATGCCGGCACGATCGGCGACAACGTCGATGCCGAGCGCCGTAAGTTCCCGCGCCGGCCCGATGCCCGACAGCATCAGCAATGCCGGCGAGCGCAGCGCGCCCGAGGCGAGAATGATCTCGCGGGCGCCGATCTCGAACCTCTCGGCACCGCGTCGCACCCGGACCCCTCGCGCGCGCCGGCCATCAAATACGATGCGTTCGACCTCGGTCTCGCCCATCACGGTGAGATTGGGCCGTCGCCGCACCGCTGCGGTGAGATAGCGCCACGCCGGTCCCATGCGCTGATCGTCGGTGTGGCTGTGTGCGACCGGCGCAAAGCCGTCGGTGAACACGGCGTTCTGATCCTGGATGTTGCGCCAGCCGAGTCGCTCGACCGCGGCCAGTACGGCTCGGGTGAAGCCCGGCCAAAGATCCGGTTGATAGCGTTGGACGTGGATCGGGCCGTTCTTGTTGTGCAGCGGGCCATCGAAGTCACGGTCGGATTCCAGCTTCTTGAAATAGGGCAGCACGCCGACCCAGTCCCAGCCCGTGGCGCCGCGCTGCTGCCAGCCGTCATAGTCCGACGGCAGGCCTCGGATCGCCGCCATGCCGTTGATCGAAGAGGTGCCGCCAATGACGCGGCCCTGATTATAGAGCCGGCGCGGCCGGTCATCCGGTGTGTTGCCGGGGCGCGGCCCGAACTTGGCGGTGGTCGCCGGCCAGATGAAGCTCCGGTTGCTGTAGGCGGTCGCCGCGTAGATATCGAGGATTTCCGGAGGCTCGAAGCCGGGTTGATAGTCCTTGCCGGCCTCGACCAGCAGCACGTTGCGGTCGGGGTGCTCGGACAAACGCGCCGCCAGCACGCAGCCCGAGGAGCCGGCGCCGACGATGAGGTGATCGTAGTGCTGCTCCGTCACGGCGATGCGACGGGCTGGCAGTTCGCCGCGGCGAGGGCGTTGCGCGCGACCGTCATCAGGCTCGGCTCGGGAGCCAATGCGCGCAGTACGATCAATCCGGTCGAGGTCGGCGATTCCACGATCAGCCGGTCGGCGGCAGTGACGTCTTCCTCTTCGGGCAGGTCGGTGCGTTGCGCCGAGGTCATCAGCTCGAGCTCGATGATGCGGCGTCCCGCGGCGCGGTCGTTGATGGCGTAATAGGCGACGCCGCGGCGCGTGTAGAACGACACCGACGTGTAGGCGGCGGTGACCGGCATGGTGAATTTGAGCGGGCCTTTGCCGAGATCGTAGCGACACACGGCCGCCGCGAAGGCGGGATCCATGAAGGGTATCACGTCGTTCTGTGGCGACAATTGCGGGATCGCGGCGACGGCATTGACGGGCGCGATCGGCGACAGGCGCGCATAGGCATCCTGAGAGGCGGTGCGCGGCAGGATCAGTACGGTGACAAGATGGACGATGCCGCCGAGCAGCACACCCGCGATCAGCCAGAGCAGCCAGCGCAGCATCACGGGCAGGCCCTCACGGTGAGTGACGGCATCGGCGCCTCGCGCGCCGCCCGCGTGGCGACGCCGATCGGAGTGTCATAGAGCCGCAGCGCCAGCACGTAGCTTTCGGCGCCTCCCGATGGCAGCCAGTTGCCGGCGCGCGCCTTCGGCGCG
>Ga0111539_10010599_pt1 | contig 11607 bp, 8 predicted proteins | sample RhiMethybrSRZTD1_FD_79667 | JGI IMG/M metagenome (GOLD analysis project Ga0111539, IMG submission 79667) | Populus rhizosphere microbial communities from Tennessee, USA - Rhizosphere MetaG P. TD hybrid SRZTD1 (version 2) (version 2) | ecosystem: Host-associated > Plants > Roots > Rhizosphere >...
AGGAGAGACCTCGCTTGGCGGCCGCATCCCGATCTGCACCTCGGGCGGCTGCCTGTCGCGCGGCCATCCGGCGTACGTCACCGGCCTGCTCACCATCTTCGAGCTGTGGGAGCAACTGACTCGTCGCGCCGGCGAGCGGCAGGTGCGCAACGCTCGTCTCGGCGCCGGCAGCTGCGAGCTTGGCAACTACAACGCGGCGCTTGTCCATGTCCTGGAGGCCGTGGCATGAGCCTGGCATTCGTCGATCTCGCCCGCGCGCGACCTTGGCCGCCGCGCGTCAGCGCTTTCACCAAGCCGTTTTGGGATGCACTGGCCGAGGGGCGGTTGCTGACGACGCGTGGACGGAAATCAGGCCGGCTGACGTTTCCCCCGAAGCCTTTCTGTCCCTACGACTGGGGTCGCGAGGTCGAGTGGGTCGAGCTTTCGGGGCGCGGCAAGCTCTACTCGCAAACCTTGATTCACGCCGTTCCTGCGGCGTTCGCCGGCGAGGCGCCAATCCGCAACGGCATCGTGGATCTCGATGAGGGGTTGCGTGTCGCGGCGCGCATCCTGGGCGAGCCGGCGCTCGACGCGGCCATGGAGTGTGTGGTTTTGCGCTACACGGACGGCCCGCTGTTCGCGTTCCGCGGCAGCTGAACCTCGGGGTCACGCAGACCTTGCATAGTGTGAGGGCATGGTCGGCGCCGAGATGCGCGCAAGACACTCGAAAGCGGACGCGGAGGTGGCTGGCGACGGAAGCCGATGCGCAATGCTTCTTCGCATGCGCAAAAGATTGGCAGGCGACACGGTCGGTGCTCAGAATGCTTGCAGTCCCCGTACTCTGCGCGACAAGCGAACTTCTTTCTATCCATCTGATAAATCTCAATGAAAGACGATTAATTTGAATGGCATGCATCTTGCCGATAGCTAGGGTATCGGCTGCTTCCGCAGCCTCGGTTTGGCTCGGAGGCACATGATGCACAATCGATCTCGCACTTGCAGCATCTCCATGGGCGGGCTGTCCCGCCGGCAAGTGCTCACCGGGGCCTCCACGGCGCTGACGGTTGCCGCCGCCAAGGCTGCCTTCCCCCGCGGCGCCTTCGCGCAGGGCGCCGGCCCGGAGGTAAAGGGCACCCGTCTCGGCTACATCGCGCTGACCGACGCCTCCCCCCTCGTCATCGCCAAGGAGAAGGGCTTTTTCGCCAGGCACGGCCTCCCCGACATGGACATCGCCAAGCAGGCGTCCTGGGGCGCAACTCGCGACAACATGGCCCTTGGCACCAAGGCGAACGGCATCGACGGCGGCCACATCCTCAGGCCCAAGGTGCATCTGTATGCGACCGGCAAGGTGATGCAGAACAACCAGCCGCTGGCGATGTACACGCTCTTGAACCTCAACGAGGACTGCCAGGCGATCTCCGTCTCCAACGAGTTCAAGGACCTCAAGATCGCCAAGGACGCCTCACCGCTCAAAGCCGCGTTCGAAAAGAAGAAGGTGGCGGGCAAGGAGGTGAAGGTCGCCATGACGTTCCCCGGCGGAACGCACGACCTTTGGATCCGCTATTGGCTCGCTGCCGGCGGGGTCGATCCGGACAAGGACGTCCAGACCATCGTCGTGCCGCCGCCGCAGATGGTCGCCAACATGAAGGTCGGCACCATGGATGCCTTCTGCGTCGGCGAGCCGTGGAATGAGCAGCTTGTCAATCAGGACATCGGCTACACGGCGATCACCACCGGCGAGCTCTGGTTCAAGCACCCCGAGAAGATCCTCGGCATGCGGGCCGATTGGGTCGATGCGAACCCGAAGGCGACGCAGGCGATCCTGATGGCCGTGATGGAGGCGCAGCAGTGGTGCGAGAAGCTCGAGAACAAGGCGGAGATGGCCGAGATCGTCGGTCGCCGCCAGTGGTTCAATGTGCCCGTCGCCGACATCATCGGCCGCATCAAGGGTGAGGTGAACTATGGCCTCGGCCGCAAGGTCTCCGACCCCAGGCTCGCGATGAAATTCTGGGGCGAGAGCGGCAGCTCCTCCTATCCATGGAAGAGCCTCGACAGCTGGTTCATTACCGAAAACAAGCGCTGGGGCAAGTTCGATCTGGGCCTCGATACAAAGGGGCTGGTCGAGAAGACAAACCGCTCCGATCTCTGGATCGCCGCTGCCAAGGCGCTCGGTCTCTCCGGCACCCCGACCGGAGACAGCCGCGGCGCCGAGACGTTCTTCGATGGCAAGAGGTTCGATCCGGCAGATCCGAACGCGTACCTGAAGTCGCTCGCCATCTCGCGCGCACAGGTCTGAGCGCTCTTCCGCAGGTCGAACGGCCCCAACCAGGATCCTCGCATGACCGCATCCAATCTTCGCGTCTTCGAGATGCACGCCGGCACTCCGTCAACGAGTGCCGCCGCTGCGACGGCCATTGAAAACCGCGTGGTACGGGTCTCGCCGCTGAAGCCGAACTCGCGGACGGCCCGGGCGGCGACGGCCGTCGCACGCGGCATCGTCAATGCCATTCCCGCACTGATCGTCGTCGTGCTGCTGCTGCTCGTCTGGGAAATGGCCTCGTCCGGGCCCAAGGCGAGCCTGCCGTCGCCGTCGAAGATCTGGCTCGAGGCGCGCGATCTCATCACGCAGCCGTTCTTCGTCTACGGCCCGCAGGACATCGGCCTCGGCTGGCGCATCCTGACCTCGTTGCAGCGTGTCGCCATAGGCTTTGCGCTTGCCGCTATGGTCGGGATCATGCTCGGCGCGCTTGTTGGGCAAAGCCAGTGGGCCATGCGCGGCCTCGACCCGCTCTTCCAGGTGCTGCGCACCGTGCCGCCGCTCGCGTGGCTGCCGATTTCGCTCGCCGCCTTCCGCGATAGCGTCCCCTCGGCAATCTTCGTCATCTTCATCACCTCGATTTGGCCGATCATCATCAATACCGCGGTCGGCATCCGCAACATCCCCCAGGATTACCGCAACGTCGCCGCCGTGCTGCAGCTGAACTCCTACGAGTTCTTCCGCCGCATCATGGTGCCGGCGGCCGCGCCTTACATCTTCACCGGCCTGCGCATCGGCGTCGGCCTCTCCTGGCTCGCTATCGTTGCGGCGGAGATGCTTACCGGCGGCGTCGGCATCGGTTTCTTCATCTGGGACGCATGGAACTCCTCGAAGCTCCCCGACATCGTCGTCGCCCTCGTGTACATCGGCCTCGTAGGCTTCTGCCTCGACCGCGCGATCGCGGCCCTCGGTGGGCTGGCGACGCGCGGCACGGCGGCGGCGTGAAAGGACAGCGCATGATCGCACCCGTCACGCCGCGCGCGCACGCCTACGCGCAGAAAACGCTGCTGGATCGGCCCCTCTTGCGTATCGATCACGTCGACAAGTCGTTCCGCCGCGGCGGCACGACGACCGAAGTTCTGAAGGACGTGAGCCTCACGATCGAGAAGGGCGAATACGTCTCGATCATCGGTCACTCCGGCTGCGGCAAGTCCACGCTGTTGAACCTCGTCGCCGGGCTGATCCAGGTGAGCGCGGGCGGCATCCTGCTCGAGGACCGCGAAGTGAACGCACCCGGCCCCGATCGCGCCGTCGTGTTCCAGAACCACTCGCTGCTGCCGTGGCTCACGGCCTATGACAACGTGCGTCTCGCTGTGGACAAGGTGTTCGGCGCGACCAAGTCGAGGGCCGAGCGGCACGGCTGGACCATGCACAACCTCGACCTCGTGCAGATGGGGCATGCGAAGGACAAGCGCCCCGGGGAAATCTCCGGCGGCATGAAGCAGCGCGTCGGCATCGCTCGCGCCCTCGCCATGGAGCCGAAGGTGCTGCTGATGGACGAGCCGTTCGGCGCGCTCGACGCTCTCACGCGCGCGTACTTGCAGGACACGGTCATGCAGATCCATACGCGCCTCGGCAACACAGTGATCATGATCACCCACGACGTCGACGAGGCCGTGTTGCTGTCCGACCGCATCGTGATGATGACCAACGGTCCCGCCGCTCGCATCGGCGAAGTGCTCGACGTCAAGCTGCCGCGCCCGCGCAATCGCATCGAGCTGGCGTCAGTCCCGGGGTATCTGGCCGCTCGCGAGGCGGTGCTGAAATTCCTGTATGAGCGCCACCGGTATGTGGAGGCAGTCGCATGACGACGACCCTCGACAGACCCGCGCCGACCCCGTCGAATCCGCCGCCCCTGCAAAAGGCGAAGCAGAAGCTCGTCGTGATCGGCAACGGTATGGCGCCGGGTCGTGCCTTGGAAAAGCTCTTCGAGCAGGCGCCGGACGCCTATGACGTGACCATCTTCAACGCCGAACCGAGAGTGAACTACGACCGCATCATGCTGTCTCCGGTCCTCTCGGGCGAGAAGACGTTCGAGCAGATCGTCATCCATGGGGACGGCTGGTACGTGAAGCACGGCGTCACGCTCTACAAAGGCGCGACCGTCACACAGATCGACCGTAGCGCAAGGACGGTCACCACCGCGCGCGGCGTTACCGTCCCCTACGACAAGCTACTCGTCGCGACGGGTTCGCTGCCGATCGTCATACCCGTGCCGGGCCATGGGCTCGCAGGCGTTCTCACGTACCGCGATCTCGACGATGTGCAGGCAATGCTGATTGCCGCCAAATCGCGCGGCACTGCGGTCGTGATCGGCGGCGGCCTGCTGGGCCTCGAGGCCGCGGTCGGCCTCAGGGAGCAGGGCATGGACGTCACCGTCGTGCACCTTGCTCCGACCCTGATGGAGCGCCAGCTCGATTCACCCGCTGGTCACCTCCTGCAGCGCGCCATCGAGCAGCGTGGCATCAAAGTGCTGACGAAGGCGAACACGAAGGCGATCCTCGGCGAAAAGAAGGTCGAGGCCGTGTTGCTGGAAGACGGGACGCGCCTCGTCGCCGACCTCGTCGTGATGGCGGTCGGCATCCGGCCGAACGCGCAGCTTGCGAAGGACGCGGGCATCATCGTCAATCGCGGTATTGTCGTCGATCAGTCGATGCGCACCAGCGACCACGACATCTACGCCGTCGGCGAATGCGCCGAGTCGCACGGCCAGGTGTTCGGCCTTGTGGCGCCGCTCTACGACATGGCCGGCGTCATCGCCGCGCAACTCGCCGGCGACCGCGACGCGGCCTTCAAGCCGATGGCCGTCGCCACAAAGCTGAAAGTCACGGGGATCAACCTGTTCTCCGCGGGAGATTTCGCGGAGGGAAAGGATCGCCAGGAGATCGTCCTGCGCGATGCGGCGCGCGGCGTCTACAAGCGCCTGGTCATCATGGGCGACAAACTCGTCGGCACCGTTCTCTACGGTGACACTACGGACGGCGCTTGGTTCTTCGACTTCATCAAAAAGGGCACGTCCATCGCGGAGTTGCGCGAGACGCTGATCTTTGGACCGAGCTACGCCGGGGGCGCCCCGCTGGACCCTACGGCGGCCGTTGCAGCGTTGCCGGATGAGGCGGAGATTTGCGGCTGCAACGGCGTGTGCAAGGGAAAGATCGTCGTCGCGATCAATAGCCTCGGCCTGAAGACGCTCGATGACGTGCGCGTCCACACCAAAGCCTCGGCGAGTTGCGGATCGTGCACCGGGCTCGTCGAACAACTGCTCAAGGTCAGGCTCGGCGAGGCCTACAATCCTGCCGCCGTGCAAGCCTTGTGCGGCTGCACCAGCTATGGTCACGACGACGTGCGCCGCCTGATTGTCGCCAAGGGTGTGAAAACGATCCCCGGGCTCATGCAGGCGCTGGAGTGGAGGACCTCCTGCGGCTGCGCGAAGTGCCGGCCGGCGCTGAACTACTACCTGCTCTGCGCGTGGCCGGGCGAATACGAGGACGACAGTCAATCCCGCTTCATCAACGAGCGCGTGCACGCCAACATTCAGAAGGACGGCACCTACTCCGTGGTGCCGCGCATGTGGGGCGGCATGACAAGCGCGAAGGAGCTGCGCGCCATCGCCGACGTCGTCGAGAAGTTCAACATCCCCGCCGTGAAATGCACCGGCGGCCAGCGCATCGATATGCTGGGCGTCAAGAAGGAGGATTTGCCCGGTGTCTGGGCCGATCTCAACAAGGCGGGTCTCGTCTCGGGCGCCGCCTACGGCAAGGCGCTGCGCACGGTGAAGACGTGCGTCGGCTCGGAGTGGTGCCGGTTCGGGACGCAGGATTCGACCGGCCTCGGCGTCAAGCTCGAGAAGTTCCTGTGGGGTTCGTGGACACCCGCAAAACTCAAGCTCGCCGTCTCGGGCTGCCCGCGCAACTGCGCCGAGGCGACCTGCAAGGACATAGGCATCGTTTGCGTTGAGAGCGGCTACGACATCCACTTCGCCGGCGCCGCCGGTCTCGACATCAAGGGGACGGAATTGCTGGGCCATGTCGACACCGAGGCGGAATGCGTCGAGGTCGTCGCGGCGCTGACGCAGCTCTATCGCGAGCAGGGGCGCTACCTGGAACGCGTTTACAAGTGGGCGAAGCGCGTCGGCTACGACACCGTGCGCCAGCAGGTCATGAGCGACAAGGCGCGGCGGCGGGCGCTGTACGACCGCTTCGTGCTCTCGCAGCGGTTCACTCAGAAGGACCCATGGGCCGAGCGCGTGGCGGGCAAGGACGCTCACGAGTTCCGCCCGCTCGCAGATCTCCGCGTTCTGCAGGCGGCCGAATGAGCTGCTACATCGACATCGGCGCGATCGCCGACATTCCGCTCCGCGGGGCACGCGTCGTGAAGTCTGCGGCGGGCTGCATCGCGGTGTTCCGCACGGCCGAGAACGAGGCCTTCGCCGTCGACGACAAGTGCCCGCACAAGGGCGGCCCCTTGAGCCAGGGCCTCGTGCACGACAGGTCCGTCACCTGCCCGCTGCACAACTGGGTTATCGCGCTCGACACCGGCGCGGCCCAAGGCGCGGACGAGGGCAAGGCGTGCACATACCCGCTGAAGGTCGAGAACGGCCGGATACTACTGGATTGCAGTGCTCTCGCGACGACGGTTGCATGAGGCGAGGCCACGGCGATGCCCTCTACCCGCACGGTCTGCCCGTACTGCGGTGTCGGCTGCGGCGTGATTGCGACACCGCGGGCGGGCGGCGGCGTCGATATCGCGGGTGACCCCGATCATCCCGCCAATTTCGGGCGTCTCTGCTCCAAGGGTGCCGCGCTTGGCGAGACGCTGTCGCTGGACGACCGTTTGCTCCAACCAATGATCGCCGGCAAGCGGGCGACCTGGTCTCGGGCTCTCGATCTTGTCGCAACCAGGTTCACCGAGGCAATTCGCTCGCACGGCCCCGACAGCGTCGCGCTTTATGTCTCGGGTCAGATCCTCATCGAGGACTACTACGTCGCCAACAAGTTCATGAAGGGGTTCATCGGTTCCGCCAACATCGATACGAATTCGCGGCTGTGCATGGCGTCATCCGTGGCCGGCCACAAGCGGGCATTCGGCTCCGACACTGTGCCCGGTTGCTACGAGGACCTCGAGGAGGCCGACCTCGTCGTACTCGTGGGCTCCAACCTTGCCTGGTGTCATCCGGTGCTGTTTCAGCGCCTCGCCGCAGCGCGCGAGAAGCGCGGCACGAAAGTCGTCGTCGTCGATCCGCGCCGCACCGAGACCTGCGAGATCGCCGACCTGCACCTTGCCCTTGCGCCCGGGAGCGACGTGGCGCTCTTCAACGGCCTGCTGCCCTACATTGCCGGCAGCCACGTGATCGATCGCAATTGGATCAGTGCTCACACCATCGGATTCTCCGACACGTGCAAGGCGGCAGCGCGCACACCGTTTCATGACGTCGTGCGCATCACCGGACTTTCCGAGGCGGCGCTGCACGCCTTCTTCGATCTCTTCGTGAGCACCGAGCGCGTTGTCACGATCTACAGCCAGGGCGTCAATCAATCGACGTCCGGCACCGACAAGGTCAATGCGATTATCAATTGCCATCTCGCGACGGGACGCATCGGCCGCCCAGGCATGGGGCCGTTCTCGGTGACCGGCCAACCGAATGCGATGGGCGGGCGCGAGACTGGCGGTCTTGCCACGACGCTCGCAGCACACATGGACCTCGACAACGCCGAGCATCGCCGCATCGTGCAGGCGCATTGGGTGTCGCCGCGCATCGCCGGCAAACCGGGCCTGAAGGCGGTCGATCTGTTCCGGGCGGTGAAAGCCGGGCGCATCAGGGCGCTCTGGATCATGGCGACCAACCCGGTCGACAGCATGCCGGAAGCGGACGACGTGCGCGGAGCGCTCGAGGCGTGTCCGTTCGTGGTCGTCTCAGAGGTGGAGCGCCACACGGACACGACCTCGGTTGCCGATGTCCTTCTGCCCTCGCTCGGCTGGGGCGAGAAAAGCGGCACGGTGACCAACTCCGAGCGTCGGATCTCGCGGCAGCGAGCGTTCCTCCCCCGGCCGGGTGAGGCCAAGGCGGATTGGTGGCAGCTGGCCGAAGTTGCCAGGCGCATGGGCTTTGCCGATGCCTTCGCATGGAAATCGCCGCACGACGTATTTGTGGAGCATGCTCGTCTGACCGCCACCGACAACGACGGCAAGCGCGATCTCGATCTTGGCGACGTGGCGACGCTGTCGCGCGGCGCCTATGACGCCATGCAGCCGTTCCAGTGGCCGCGCCGACGTGCGCGCATCTTCGGGGATGGCCGGTTCTTCACGCCAGACGGCAAGGCCCGGTTCGTGCCGACGCCGTTCCGCCCGCTGGCGACTTCGACTAGCGCGTCCCTGCCGTTCGTGCTCAACACCGGCCGTGTGCGCGACCAGTGGCACACGATGACGCGCACCGGAAAGACGCCGCGTCTGACAAGTCACATCGCGGAACCGTACCTCGAAATTCACCCCGACGACGCCCAGCCGATAGGTCTGGCGCCGGCGACCATCGCCCAGGTGTCGAGCCCACACGGGATGGTGCTATTGCGCGTCCTGGTCACGAAGCGACAGCGCCGCGGCTCCGTGTTCGCCCCCATCCATTGGACCGCGCAGGTGGCGGGCCGCGCGCGCGTCGACTCCGTGGTGGCCGGCCATGTCGACCCCGTCTCTGGGCAGCCCGAGCTGAAGGCGACGCCCGTGGCCGTCAAACAGTTCCCCGCCGCCTGGTATGGCTTCGCCGTCAGCCAGTCGAAGCCCGTGGTGCGGGAGGTCGAATACTGGGCCGTGGCGCCCGCCACCAACGGCTGGTGCGTGGAACTCGCCGGGGCAGAGCTGAATGGCGATTGGGATGCCACAGCGCGTACCCTGCTGAACTTGCCCGCGACTGCAGATCTCCTGTCGTTGCGCGATCGCACGGCAGGACATTTTCGCTGTGCCGGGTTCGATGGCGAGCGACTGCTCGGTGCCTTGTTCGTCGCACAGCATCCCGTCGAGGTTTCCCGCGCGTGGGCTGCCGCCCAGCTCGGTCACCATTTCGACGGCGTGCATGAACGGCTTGCCATACTGAGCGGACGCCCCGCGTCCGGCGCGAACGACAAGGGCGCCATCGTGTGCGCCTGCTTCGACGTCGGCTGCAACCAAATCATCGGCGCAATTGCGAACGGCTGCAGCACCGTCGCTGCCGTCGGCACCGCGACCAGCGCCGGCACGAGCTGCGGTTCCTGCCGCACGCAGATCGCAAGGATGCTTGATGCCAAGCCAACCGCGAAAACCGGCTGAAGCGCCGTTGCGGCGCTTGGGCGCGCTCGCCAAGCTACCCGTGTTTCTGGACCTCGCCGGCAAGCGTGCCGTGATGGCCGGCGGCTCGGCGGCTGTGGCGTGGAAGGCGGAGCTGCTGGCGGCCGCGGGTGCGCACGTGTACGTCTATGCCGAAGAACTCGGACCCGAGATGGCAGCGCTCCTTGTCCGTGGCGCTGCGGCTGGCACCCTCACACACCATCCGCGGTCATGGACAGGCGATTGCTTTTCCGGCGCTGCCATCGCCGTCGCCGACGCAGAGACAATGGAAGCGGCACAGGCGTTCTTTTGCGCTGCGGGTGCGGCCGGCGTGCCGGTCAACGTCATCGACAAGCCGGAGTTCTGCCAGTTCCAGTTCGGCTCGATCGTCAACCGCTCGCCCGTCGTCATCGGTATCTCGACCGACGGCGGCGCACCGATACTCGGCCAGACCATCCGGCGCCGTATCGAAGCGCTGCTGCCGCCGGCCCTCGCCATATGGGGACGCCTCGCCAAGGACGTCCGCGAGACGGTCTCGGCACGCCTGAATCCCGGCCTCCAACGACGTCGCTTCTGGGAAACGTTCGCGGAGCGCGCGTTCGGTAGTGTGCCGAACGGCGATACCCGCGAAACGCTCGATGAATTGATCGCGGCAACCGCCGCTGATGCGACAACGGCGAGAGGGAGAGTGACGCTGGTCGGCGCCGGGCCCGGCGATGCCGAGTTGCTCACGATGAGGGCCGTGCGCGCCCTGCAATCTGCCGATGTGATCCTGTTCGATGACCTCGTTTCCAACGACATTCTGGAGCTCGCGCGTCGCGAGGCGAAGCGCCTGCTGGTCGGCAAGCGCGGCCATCGGGCGAGCTGTCGGCAAGAGGACATCAATGCCCTTGCGATCGATCTCGCCAGACAGGGCAACCATGTCGTCCGCCTCAAGTCCGGTGATCCGATGATTTTCGGCCGCGCCGGCGAGGAGGTCGGCGCGATCGAGGCCGCGGGCATCGAGGTAGCCGTCGTCCCCGGCATCACCGCGGCTCTTGCCATGGCATCGGCGCTCGGCGTCTCACTGACGCATCGCGATTGCGCGCAGTCCGTGCGCTTTGTGACAGGCCATGCTCATCATGGCGCACTTCCTGTAGATCTCGACTGGCAAGGCCTTGCCCATCCGGCAACGACGCTGATTTTTTACATGGCGTCGAAGACAGCGTCACAGATTTCCTCGCGCCTTCTGGCGGCCGGCATGCTGCCCGGCACACCCGCCGTCGTCATTTCGAATGCATCGCGACCCGACCAGGTGCGCTGGACCGGAACGCTTTCACGGCTTGAGGAAGGTGCAGCGATCGGATGGCCCGGAGCGCCGACATTGATTGGCATCGGACGTGTATTTGCGCCCAGCAACTGCCGCTCGCTCTCACTTGCGTCCAGCAGTTGACCATGCTCTGCAGCGCCGGCGTCGCCGCGAGCCTCGCGTCGCAAGGGCCCGAGTGTCGGATCAGCCCAGGCTGCGTGCGATCTGTGTCACCTGCTGGCGAAACCAGCTGCAGCCGGCATCATTGTCGTTGCGGCGGTGCCAAATGATCGCGAGCGAGAGCGGTGCGAGTTCGACCGGGGTTTCATACACGCGCAGACCGAGAAGAGGGGCAAGACGCAGTGCCATTCTTTCCGGGAAGGTTGCGATCATGGTGGAGTGCGCGACGGACTCAGCAATCGAGAAGAAATGCGGCAGACTAAGGCCAACGCGGCGGCGACGCCCGATGCTGGCAAGGGCGGAGTCGACATTGCCCGTGGTTCCGCCGACGAAGGAGTGCAGCACGTGCGGCAAGCGGCAATACAGATCGAGGTCGAGAGGTGCATGGCAGAACAGTCCACCGCGCGGATCAATGTTCGGGTGCTCGGCGGCGACGATGACCACGTAGCGTTCGCTTAGCAGGAACTGCGAGCGGATCGGGTCCTCAAGCTGATGCATGACCTCGATCGCGAAGTCGATCCTGCCCGCCTCGAGAAGATCGGGGACGGAG
>Ga0111539_10010600_pt1 | contig 11607 bp, 7 predicted proteins | sample RhiMethybrSRZTD1_FD_79667 | JGI IMG/M metagenome (GOLD analysis project Ga0111539, IMG submission 79667) | Populus rhizosphere microbial communities from Tennessee, USA - Rhizosphere MetaG P. TD hybrid SRZTD1 (version 2) (version 2) | ecosystem: Host-associated > Plants > Roots > Rhizosphere >...
AGGAGAACGCGACGATCGTGACGATCGATGAAGCGCCAATCCGTCCCGGCATGCTCTACGTGGGCACGGATGACGGGAAGGTCTGGCTCACCAGGAACGATGGCGGGACGTGGGAAGACTTGAGCGGCCGCTTCGCCGGCGTCCCGCCGATGACGCACGTCAGCAAGGTGGCGCCTTCGTTCCATGACACAGCTACGGTTTACGTCACGTTCGACAACCATCGCGTCAACGATTTCAAGCCGTATGTCTTCGTCTCCAATGACTACGGCAAGACGTTCCGCTCGATATCGGCCGGCTTGCCGACGGATCGCCCGGGTTCGGCGTACGTCGTGGCCGAGGATCCGGTGAACGCGAACCTGATCTACGTCGGAACCGAAGTGGGCGTGTTTGCGTCGCTCAACAAGGGCGGGACGTGGTTCCCGATCCGCAGTGGCTTGCCCACGGTGCCAGTGTACGACCTCAAGGTCCATCCGCGTGATCGTGAGCTCGTGGCCGGAACGCATGGCCGCGGCATCCTGATCCTCGACGTGGCCCCGCTGCAGCAGATGAGCACCGAAGTTCTCGCGAGGCCTTCGTATCTCTTTGCTCCGGCTGTTGCGTTCCAGTACGGCCAGCTTCCACCACCATCGGAGCCGCGCGCGCATCGTGCCTGGCGAGTGGACGGCGGACCGTCGGGTGCCGTGATCTCGTACCGCCTCACCGCGCCATCGGACTCGGCGCGCATTTCCATCGTGACCGCGGCGGGTGATACCGTCGCCCGCATCCGCGGTTCAGGAAACGCGGGCCTCAATCGTGTGGAGTGGAACCTGGTCTCGAGCCCGGGTGGAACGCAGATCGCCTTTGGCGGTCGCGGTGGTGGCGGCGGTGGCGGACGCTTTGGCGGTCCTGGTGGACCGGTAAACGATCCCGGCTTCCCGGCGGGTTTCAATGCCCGTCCAGCCGAATCCCGTGCGGCCCCCGACTCGTCAGGCAGTCCGACGGCGCAGGAGCGCGCGCTAGCCGCGGCGGGTGCTGGTGGTGGCGGTCGCGGAGGGCGTGGAGGAGGTGGCGGTGGCGGGGGAGGTGGGGGCGGCGGTGGCGGACGTGGGGGCTTCCAGCCGCCTTCGCCCGCATCAACTGGTGATTATCGCGTCGTGCTCGACGTCGGTGGCCAGAGGTACGCGCAGACGCTGCGTGTCGTCGTAGTTCCGCCGGGCCTCACGTCGGTGATGGAGTGGTAGCCTAACGCTGATTGACCGCGGCGGGAGCGCCGGGGTAGACATCGAAGGTGTTCGACGCGATGGGGTTGCCTGTTTCGGGCAGCCCCATTTCGTCAACCAGCCACATGTGAACCGGTACTGGCCCTGGAGCGCCGCGCCTCCGACACGCACGGTGTCGCGCATGCTCGCCCCGGCCGGCACGATGACGCGTCAGGCGGCCTTGAATGAAGCGGCGCTGGTCACCGGTGTTTCAACACCAGGCGACCAGCGCCGGCGACTACCGTCGGTTCCTACATCCCAGCGTCGTAGACTCTGCGCTGGTCGATCGTCCGACGCTGCCGTTTGTGCTCGTAATGAAAATCGACCACCATCACCTTGGGGTTCTTCGGATCGATCTTCAGGATCATCCGCGCCGAGCCGTCGGTTTCGTGCATGCGTTCGACGATCAGCTCGTTCTTCTTCCACTGCACCTTGGTCTTCAGGACCGTCTGGTTTGCGAGCGTCTCGTCGAGCGTCTTGTTGTCAGCGTGCAGGTTGACGAAGACGGGGCCGTCTTCATCCTCGATGGTGATGATCGAATCGGCCTGAGTCACCTTGAGCGTTTTCGAGGGACTCATCATTCCGCCGAAAATCAGTCTCATGGTTCCACGTCCTCGCCCGCCGCCACCACCACCACCGCCGCCGCCGCCACGGCTACCACCACCGCCGGCCACGTCGCCCGTCCTAGTGCTCGACCCTCGTCCGCCCAGACCCGTCGACATCGTTCGACCCGCGCCAGTGCTTTCGACGTCTTCGATCACCTTGTCCTTCGCGGGCTCAGTCTTGTCCATGTTGAGCGTCCACGTGCCCACGAAGACCGGTGCGTCCTGCGCGTTGGCGGATGGAGTCCAGCAGAGGATTGCCGCGGCTCCAAGAACCGCGAGAGCTGAGCTGGTCGTCGAGCGTGCCGACATTTTTCCTGCCTTCGGCGTTCAGCCGTGATGGTGGTAGGGGAGGGGTGCCGATCCCGGCAGCGCCAAATATTGGAGCAAGCTCGGCGCGGCGCCACGTGACCCGCGTGCGAATCGGGGCGACGCGACGCCTCCCTTGACTCGAAGCCTTCTCGGGTCTTCCTTCCCCTCACCATCTAAGGGATCGAGGACTAATGGCCTCAGGGAACGACTCTACGCTGAGCCTCCTTCAGGGAACGCTCGACCTGCTGATCCTGCAGGCGCTCGCCTGGGGGCAGATGCACGGCTACGGTATCTCCCGCCTGATCCGCGAGCGCACAAACGAGGTTCTGCTCGTGGAGGACGCCGCGCTCTATCAGGCCCTTCACCGTCTCGAGCGAAAAGGCTGCATCGAGGCCGAGTGGGGCGTCTCGGATAACAATCGTCGGGCAAAGTACTCCTCGCTCACCACCGCCGGCCGTCGTGTCCTGCGCCGCGAGGCGGACGAGTTCCGTCGCTATGTCGGAGCCATCTTCGCCGTCCTCGATCCCGCGTGAGGCAACCATGAACATCGGACGAGTGTTTCGCCGGTTGATCGAGCTCCCTACCCGCTCGCGCCATCGCATCGATCGCGACCTGGATGACGAAGTCGCGTTCCATCTCGAGATGCGTGTTCGAGACCTGACTCGACTCGGGGTACCGGAAGCTGACGCAAGGCGTCAGGCGACGAAGGAATTCGGCGACGCCGACCGCTTCAAGCGAGTGGTCGGCAGGGAGGATCGATCAGCCGAGCGTGATCGGCGCCTGACGAGATGGATGCGCGACTTCTCCTACGATGTGCGCTTCGCGATTCGCCAGGTTACTCGAAGTCCATTGTTCGCGACGATCGCCATCCTCACGGTCGCGATAGGAATCGGCGCCAACACGGCCATCATGAGCGCGGTACGGGGCATCATCCTGCGACCACTTCCGTTCGAGTCGCCCGAAACGCTCATCCGCATCTATTCGCGCTCCGATCGTCTCGGTCCTACGGCCGTATCGGTACCCGATTTCATTGACCTCCGGGCGCAGACGGTTTCGTTCGTGGGCATCGCTGCCTGGTACGCCACCACAACGAACCTCAGTGGCGTGGGAGAACCGGAGCGGCTCGACATTGCCCGGGTGAGCGACAACTGGTTCGACCTGCTCGGCGTCCGCCCGAAAAAAGGACGGACGTTTGTGGCCGGTGAAGATGTTTTCGGGACGCCCGTTCGCGCGGTCTTGTCCGAGGCGCTCTGGCAACGACGCTTTGGCGCGGATCCGAACATCATCGGTCGTTCGCTCAGGCTCGACGGAGCGCCCGTCGAGGTCATTGGCGTTGTCGCGAACACCGGAACGTTCCCCGCGGGGACCGAGCTCTGGACGACGACGCGTTTTTCGCCTGACGACTTGGTCAGCAGTTCGCGGGGGGCCCGGTGGCTGCGAGTCCTGTCGCGCCTCAAGCCCGGCGTTTCGCTCGCACAGGCGAACGAAGACGTTGCTCGGGTGGCCAGGCTCGTGGAGCAGCGCGATCCGGGTCACAATCGCGGTTACACGGCGTTTGCCGTCACGCTGCAGGAAGCGATCGTCGGGGATTACCGCCGCCCACTGTTCATCCTCCTGGGCGCGGTTGCGCTCGTCATGCTCGTCGTGTGCGCGAACGTCGCCGGATTGACGGTAGCTCGCACGGCCGCCCGCGACACGGAGATCGCCGTCCGGTCAGCCATCGGCGCCGGGCGTGGGCGCATCGTGAGGCAACTCGTGACGGAATCGGTCGTGCTGGCGCTTGCCGGTGGGGCGCTCGGTCTCGCGTTAGGCGTCGTGGGCACGTGGCTGCTGGTGCACTGGGCACCGCCCGAAATCCCGCGGCTCGATGACGTCGGAATCGATCGAGTCGTCTTCGCGTTTTCGCTTGGACTGGCCCTGGTCACGGGAATTGCGTTCGGCCTCGCCCCTGCGCTCCAGGCGTCACGCCATGACGTGCGCACGCGACTCCAGACGGACGGACGTGGCATGGCCGGCCGTTCGGGCAGCGTCAGGCTGCGACGCCTCCTGGTTGTCTCGGAGCTGGCCGTGGCCATCGTGCTGCTGGTGGGCGCGGGACTGTTGCTCCGGAGTTTCGCCAACCTCCAGCGGGTCGATCCCGGGTTCAAACCGGCCGGACTCACCGCGTTCACCGTTACGCTGCCCGAAACCCGCTATCCAAAGGACGAAGACCAGGGCCGGTTCATGGAACGCGCGCTGGCGGCGTTGAAGGCGCTGCCCGGTGTGGAGCATGCCGCTGCGTCATTCGGACTGCCACTCACGGACACAAGATTCCAGCTCTCGTTCACGATCGACCGGAAGGCGAGCACCGATCCGTCGTTCGAGCCGCGCGGTCAGGTGCGGGTGGCATCCGCGGACTATTTCCAGTCGATGGGCATTCCGCTAGTCAAAGGCCGCACGTTTGGCACGCAAGACCGATGGGGTGCTCCATCCGTCATCGTCGTCAGCCAGGAACTCGCAAGGCGCTTCTTCCCGAACGGCGATGCCATCGGTCACTACATCGAAACTGGATGGGGACGTGATGGACACAAGCTCGGCGGCGAAGTCGTCGGAATTGTGGGCGACGTGAAGCAGTTCGGGCTCTCGATCGACGCACCGCCCGCGTATTACGCCGCGGCGGAGCAATGGCCCACGGACGAGATCACCTTCGCCTTGCGTGGGAACAGCGAGTCCATACAGCTCGCGTCGATACGCGCAATCATCAGGGATATCGATGCGGAATTACCGATCTTCGACTTCACCAATGGAGAATCGCTCGTACGTGCGTCGCTGGCCCAGCCACGTTTTTACCTCCTCGTGATTGCCGCATTCGCAGCGGCAGCGTTGCTCCTGGCCGTAATCGGTGTGTACGGGATTATCGCTTATACGGTGCGGCAGCGGACGCGTGAAATTGGTGTTCGAATGGCCCTCGGTGCGTCGGCGGGCAAGATCCTCCGAATGGTTGTCGGTGAAGGAGTGGCCCTGGCTGCGGTCGGGCTTGGGATCGGCGTGAGTGTCGCGTTGGCGGTCACGGGCGAAATACGGTCGCTGCTCTTCCAGGTCAACGAGCGAGACTGGGTTACGCTCGTGGCGGTGGCCGGGGTGCTGGTGGTGGCCGCCGTTTCTGCCTGCCTGGTACCGGCAAGGGCAGCGGCGAGACTCGGTCCCCAGGAAGCGCTGCGCGGGGACTAGGAAGGATGCCGGCGAGGGATGCGGGCGAGAGGGCATGAGACTCTCGCCCTTGTCCCTCGTTTACGTAGCGCGCCCCAGGCGCAATACTAGACGGCAGCAGCCGGCCCGGTTTTCCCCACGTCAGTACCGTTTCCCGTCGGAGTCCCTCATCAATGCGCGCACCACTCCTTCGAGTCCTGCCTTCTCTCGCCGTCGCGGCACTGGCCGGCATTCTTTCCACTCCGTCGTTCGCCCAGGACGCCCGCCCGGCGCCTAACCGCGCCGAGGGTGAAGGCCCGTTCGACCGTCTGATCATTCGCGGCGCTACGCTGATCGATGGAACCGGCGCGCCACCTCGTGGTCCGGTCGACATCGTCATCGAGAAGAACCGCATCGTGCAGATCGCCAGCGTCGGATTCCCGAACGAGCCGATCGACCCGAACGGTCGCCCGAAGGGACCGGCGCGCGAGATCGACGCCACCGGCATGTACGTAACGCCGGGATTCATCGACCTTCACGTGCACACGTGCGGCCAGCCAAAGGCGCCGGAAGCCGAGTACTGCTACAAGCTCTGGCTCGCGCACGGAGTGACAACGGTGCGCGGCGTTCCGTTCGGCGGATTCGAGTGGTCGCTCTCGGAGTCGAAGCGAGCGAACAACAACGAGATTACCGCGCCCCGCCACTACAACTACCAGCGGATCGGCACCGGGAAAGGCTGGACCGGCGGCCAGATCACGACCCCTGAGCAGGCCCGCGCCTGGGTGCGCTGGGCGAAGGAGCAGGGAATCGATGGGCTGAAGCTCGGCGCACATCCGCCGGACATCATGGCGGCCGTCCTCGATGAAGCGAAGAAGCTGGGACTCGGCTCAACCGCGCACCTCGAACAGCTCGGCGTCGGAAACATGAACGCCATCGATGCCGCGCGGCTCGGACTGCAGACCGTCACGCACTACTACGGCATCTTCGAGTCCATCTACGAAGACACCGACCTGCAGCCCTACCCGGCCGAATACAACTACAACGACGAGCAGTGGCGATTTGGCCAGGTGGCGCGCCAGTGGTCTCTGGTGAAGCCGAAGAGCGAGAAGTGGTGGGCGTTCCTGAAGGAAATGAAGGCGCTCGACGTCACGATGGATCCCACGATGACGACGTACATGTCGGGCAGGAACCTCATGTACCGGCGCAACGCCGACTGGCATGAGACCTATACGCTGCCGTCGCTGTGGGACTTCTACACGCCGAATCGCACCAACCACGGGGCCTACTTCTACAACTGGACCACCTGGGACGAGGTTGCCTGGCGCAAGTTCTACAACGTGTGGATGGAGTTGATCAACGACTACAAGAACATGGGCGGTCGCGTCACGCCGTCGACGGACGCTGGTTTCATCTACAACACCTACGGTTTCTCCTACATCGAGGAGCTCGAGAACTTCCAGGAAGCCGGCTTCCATCCTCTCGAAGTGATTCGCGCGGCGACGCTGCACGCGGCGCAGACGCTGCAGAAGGCCGATGGCAAGCCCGTGCAGATCGGCGTGGTGCGTCCGGGGATGCTGGCGGACCTCGTGGTCGTGCCGGAGAACCCGATAGCAAACCTGAAAGTCCTGTACGGCAGCGGCTTCGTTCGCCTCAACGACAAGACCAACAAGGTCGAGCGTGTTGGTGGTGTGAAGTACACGATCAAGGACGGCATCGTCTACGACGCAAAGAAGCTGCTCGCGGACGTGGCGAAGATGGTCGAGAAGCAGAAGAAGGAGCGCGGCATCACCCGGCTCCCGGTGGCGATGTACCCGAATCCGTAACCGAACCCTGGAGCTTCGATGCGCTCATTGAAAGCCTTCGTCCTCGTGCTTCTGGTGGGGTGCGGTGACCTGAAGTTCGACGAGAACAATCCGACGTCGCCTAACGCGCCGCCGCCGGGGTCATCGACGCTGCTCGGGTCGTTGTCGGCGATGCTCGACAACGAACAGTTCAACGCGCCGCTCCAGACGCCGGCGACCTGGCGGAACGACAACTTCGGCTTCACGGTGATCAGCGCACTGGCCGGCCTGACGCGTATGGTCAGCATTTCCATACATACGGCCGGTCCGGTGACGGCGGTGGTTGGAGGAATCCCGAGTCCATCGGTCAGCCTCAACGAAAGCGTCGACGGCATCAACTGGCTTCACTGGGGAGCGTCGTCACGGCAGGGCGCCGGTTCCGTGACGCTGTCGTTCCTGACAACGGAATCGGCCAGCGGCTACTTCAGCGTGGAGCTCATTCCCGATAGCGCGACAAAGGCGGCAGGGTACACGACGACTCGCTACCTGACGGGTGGGAACTTCAACGTCAGCGTGTCGCGATAGCGCTCGAGCCGGCAAAGTGAAAGGCCGGAAGGAAACTTCCGGCCTTTCTCTTTCCTTTTGTTCCCCCAGGGAACGTTGGCCGAGCCTCGAATAACCGGCTACTTCACCGTGATCGTCGCCGTTCCGATGGCCGATCCGGCCTTGGCCGAGATGATGGCGGTTCCGGGCACCAGTCCAGTGACCTTGCCCGACGAGTTGACCTGCGCGATCACGTTATTGTCACTCGACCACGCGACGGGCGTGTTGATGGGCGAGCCCGACGCATCCTTTACGACGGCCGTCAGCTGGACCGTGCCTAACGGCGCGATGGTCGCCGTGTCAGGAGTCACCGTCACCGTTCGCTGGCTCGACGTCACCGTCACCGTGACGGTGCCGACCTGGCCTTCACTCGTCGCGGTAATGACCGCGGTTCCTGCGGCGACGCCGGTGACCATACCGGTGTTGGTGACGGTGGCGATGGACGTTGTGCCGCTGCTCCACGAGACGACGCGCCCGGTCAGCGTGTTGCCCGATGCGTCCTTGAGCACCGCGTTGAGCTGTACCGAGTCACCCACCGCAACGCCCGGCGCCGCGGGTGAAATCGTCACGGTCGCGACGGGCGCCGGTATGACGGTCACGTTGACCCATCCCATCACTCCCTCGATGCTCGCGAAGACGACCGTGTTGCCTGCCGCGAGTCCGGTCACCACTCCCTGCGCTGAAACGGAGGCAATGTTCGGGAGGCTGCTGGACCAGACCACCGTCCGGCCGGTCAGCGGTTGACCGCTCGCGCTCAGCGCCTGCGCCGTGAGCGTAATGGTCGTCCCGATGGCGATCGTCGGCGATGCGGGAGTGACCACGACCCGTCCAACCGGAATTGACGTGACGGTCACCTGCGTGGTTCCGGTGAGTCCCGCGCTCGTGGCCGAAATCGTCACCTTGCCTGGTGCAACACCCGACACCAGCCCGCTCGATGAAACCGTCGCGATCGCGTTGTCCGAGGACGAGAACGTTACCTGGCTGTTCGGAACCACGCGGCCCTGGGCGTCGAGGACCTGGGCGGTGAGTTGCCAGGTCGCACCCTGCTGGACGACGACCTGGGCCGGCGTTACGACCACCGCGTTAGGCGGAAGGGCGGTAACGGTAACCGCACTTGCACCGGACTTGCCTTCGCTGGTCGCCGTGATGACCGCGTTCCCCGGCGCCTGCGCGGTCACGACACCGGTCGACGTCACCGTTGCAACAGCTGCATTGCTCGTCGACCAGAGTACCACGCGTCCCGTGAGTGGCTTGCCCGTAACATCCATGGGCTGCGCCCTGATCTGGGCCGTCTGACCTTCGACGAGCGCCTGGGTCGTCGGTTGAACCACCACTGACGCGACGGGAATCGCCGCGACCGTCACTGAGGCCGGCGAACTCTTTCCTTCGGAAGTGGCCGTGACAATCGCGCCGCCTGGTGCCAACGCGGTCGCCAAGCCGGATGCGCTCACGGTGACGACGCTCTCGTTGTTGCTGCTCCAGGTCACCTGACGCCCCGTGAGCACTCCGCCGGAAGCGTCGCGCGTGGTGGCCGAGAACTGAAAACTCTCTCCCACCAGTAGTGACTTGTTGCCGGGCGAGATCTGGATCGAGTTGACCGGCACTGCCGTGACCGTGATCTGCGCCAGTCCGCTTCTCCCACCTGTGCTCGCCGCTATCTGGACGATGCCGATCTTCCTGGCAGTGACCACGCCCGACGTGGAGACGGTGGCAATGCTCTCGTCAGCGGATGCCCAGTGAACGGGTCGATTTGCTATTGAGGTGCCCGTCTCATCCATTACCTGCGCCGTGAGACCGACTTGCACGCCAACGGCGACGGTCGAAACTGCCGGTGTCACTATGACGGATTCCACCGCATCGGATGCAGGGCCCATCGCGTCGCGGCTGCACGTAGTCAGCGCCACGAACGTGAAGATGAGCCCGGATCGAAATCGTTTCATGACAATGCAACTCCTGAAAGGCCCGCTGTTCTGCGACGATAGGCCTCGCGCAAAAGCCGGCGACAGGATGCGCGTCACACGTCAAACCGTGACAACCTGGTGCGTGCATCATGACAACCGTACGGGGCGGCAACCCTTACGCTTCCCCCAGTGTCTCATGGGAAACTCTGGGGGATCGGGGATCAATGACGAATTCATCGACACCGCTCTTGAAAGGGACGCTCGACGTCCTCGTCCTGAAGGCGCTGTCGTGGGGACCCATGCACGGGTTCGAGATCGTCACCTGGCTCGAACAGCGGTCCAATGGTTCGGTCGATGTCGATGACGGGGCGCTCTATTACGCCCTGCACCGAATGGAAGAGCGAGGGCTGATCGAGTCGGAGTGGCGGCTGACGGAGAACAATCGCAAGGCTCGCTACTACCGCATGCGCGCTCCCGGCCGTGCGCACCTCAGGACCGAAGGCGCGTCACTCGAGCGTTATGCGCGCGCCCTCGCCGAAATCCTCGCCCTTCGCGCGAGCTGACGAACATGAGTCGGTCACGTCGACTGTTTCATCTCGATCCGTTGAGCCGGCAGCTCGCGCGCCGTGAAATGCGTGAGGAGCTCGCCTTTCACATCGAGGAGCGGGTCTCGCAGCTGGTGGCGCTCGGCATGTCTCCCGACGATGCGCGCGCCGAGGCGATTCGCCGCCTGGGACTGACCTGGGTGGATGCAGAACGACAACTCGGCGATTCCGCCGAACACAAGGAGCGGAGACTCGACATGCGTGAGCGCGTACGTGAGTTAGGCGACGACATCCGCTACGCGATGCGTGGCCTGGCCAACCGGCCCGGTTTCACAGCGATCGCGGTCCTCACACTGGGCATCGGGATCGGCGCCAACACGGCGATTTACTCCGCCGTCGATGCACTGCTGCTTCGAGCATTGCCGTTCGCGGAGCCCGGACGATTGATGGACATCGTGCAGACGTCGCGCGACGACGGGCAATCGGCCTGGTCGTATCCGAAATACAAGTTCTTCCGGGATAACCAGCGCAGCTATGCAACGCTCGCCGTGCACAGTTCGGGCCAGATCATCATGACGGGGGCCGATCCGGAGCGCATCGCGTATGAGGAAGTGAGCACGCAGTACCTCGCGACGCTGGGTGTACGCGTGGCGCACGGCGGCGATTTCCCATCCGAACTCGATGTCGCTGGCGGCGCAAAGCGGGTCGTGCTCATCAGCGACGCGCTCTGGCAGCGACGTTTCAACGCCGCTCCCGATGTCGTCGGGAAGCCATTGAGCCTGAACAATGAGCCGTGGGAGATCTCAGGTGTCCTGCCGCCGGGGTTCCGCGGGTTGTCCGGTCGCGCGGAGGCGATCGTCAACCTGTCGGCGCGTTCGCCCGATGAACTCAGTGAACCCTGGTCGCTCGAGTTCTCGATGATCGGTCGGCTCAGGGACGGCGTCACCGTCGACCAGGCGAAGTCCGAAGCTGCGCTCATCGGTCCGCGAGTGTACGCGGCATTTCCGATGGCCGGCGGAGGCCTGAGCACGAGCAAGGCACCGGAGAAGTGGACCGCGGCAGCGCGGCCGCTCAACACGATTCGTGTCGCGACGGGACTCCGGAGATCGCTGCTGGTGTTGTTTGGCGCGGTGGCGATGGTGCTCCTGATTGCATGCGTCAACCTCGCGAACCTGCTCGTGGCGCGGGCGGTCGCGCGGAAGCGCGAGATCGCGGTGCGCCTGGCGCTGGGCGCCGGGCGCGCGCGACTCGTCAGGCTGCTCGTCACCGAGAGCCTGATCCTGGCGCTCCTCGGCGGTGGGGCGAGCCTGCTGGTGGCCCTGGCCGGAACGCGGATATTGAGTGCCATCAACCCGCAGGAAACGCTGCGCGTGCAGGGGCTCGGCGGAGGTATTGGCGCGATCGGGTTCGAGGGAATCCACCTCGATGGCAGCGCCCTCGCGTTCACCTTCATCGTC
>Ga0111539_10010602_pt1 | contig 11606 bp, 4 predicted proteins | sample RhiMethybrSRZTD1_FD_79667 | JGI IMG/M metagenome (GOLD analysis project Ga0111539, IMG submission 79667) | Populus rhizosphere microbial communities from Tennessee, USA - Rhizosphere MetaG P. TD hybrid SRZTD1 (version 2) (version 2) | ecosystem: Host-associated > Plants > Roots > Rhizosphere >...
AGCAGCGGGCCAGCGTCATCGTCGGCTCGAAGCGGCACCCCCGGTCGCTGGATCGTCGCCCGGCCGCGCGCCGCCTCATGACACGGGGCTTCAACCTCCTGCTGCGTGCGCTCATCGGGTATCCGGGCTCAGACACCCATGGTCTGAAGAGCTTCGAGGCCAGCCTGGCCAGGCATTTGTGCTCCCTGGCGGTGTGCAGCGATGAGGTGTTTCAGACGGAACTGGTGCTGCTCGCGTGGCGCCTGGGCCATCCTGTGGTGGAACTGCCGGTCGAACTGGAGGAGATCCGTCCAACGCCCGTCCGGATCATGCGTCGGGCGCCGAAGGTCGCGCCGATTCTCTGGGAGTTGCGACGATCGTTGTCCCGGTTTCCGCCGCGAGCGGGGAGAGATACCGGTGTGGTATCGATCTGAGGTCACCGCTGCCGAGGCTGGAATCCAGCCAAAAGACCCAGCCTCGTCGGCCACGAATATATTAGGAGCGCGCGGAGCACTGTGTCGCCTGCCCTGACCAGGAGGCGTTATAAGTTCCGATCCGTCAGACATTGGACTCGCGACGCTCCAGACCTCGATTGGGGCGAGGTACGAGGTGCTGCGCGAAATCGGACGCGGCGGGATGGCGACTGTGTACCTCGCCCGCGACATCGCGAACGCCCGGCGTATCGCGCTCAAGCTCAGGCACGCGGAGCTCACCAGCGACGTTGATGCGGAGCGGTTCGCGCGGGAGATCAAGACCGTCGCGAATCTCCAGCATCCCAACATCCTGCCCCTGCACGATTCGGGAATCCTCGACCTCGAGAGCGGTCTGCGGCTGCCGTATTACACGATGCCGTACGTCGAAGGCAAGTCGCTGCGCGATCGCATGAAGGACGATCGCAAGCTCACTACGGCCGAATCGGTGCGCATCGTGCGCGAGATCGCGGACGCACTCGCTGCCGCTCATGCGACGGGCATTATTCATCGAGACCTCAAGCCCGAGAACGTCCTCCTTTCACAGGGGCACGCGATAGTCAGTGATTTCGGTATCGCGAAGGCGATGTCGAACTCGACCAATACGGGTAACATCACGGCGACGGGTCTTGTCATCGGCAGTCTGTTGTACATGGCGCCCGAACAGGCGCTCGGCGATCAGGAGCCGGACCATCGCGCCGACCTCTACTCGCTGGGCCTGATCGCTTATGAGCTGTTTACCGGGATGCATCCGTTCGGGGTGCGCACGCCGCAGCAGGTCCTCGTCGCCCAAGCGACGGTGACCCCGGAGCCGATCCGGAAGCTCGCGCCGTCCCTCGATCCCGCGATCGGCGGGCTGGTCATGCGGCTGCTGGAGAAGCGCCCGGCCGATCGACCACAAAATGCAGGCGAAGTGGTGGCCGAACTGGATGCTATCGCGGCTGGCACCGCGGTTCGACGACCCGCTTCCAGGCGCGTCATGGCCGCCGTTGGCGTGTTGGCTCTCGTGGCAGTTGGCGCGTCCGCGGCATGGCTTACCGCGCGTCCGCGCACAACCGCCGACGCTGGCCCGGTCGGCGGCGTGCCCGGAGCGTCTGTCGCCGTGTTGCCTTTCGATAACGTGAGTGGTGATGAGCAGCAGCTATACCTCTCCGATGGGATGTCGGACGAGATAGCTCACGCGCTCGGCAGTGTGGAGGGGTTGCGCGTCGCTCCTCGAGCGGCCGCCTTCGCGTTCCGCGGTCGGGGCGCGGAGTTTCGGGAGATCGGGTCCAGGCTGAACGTTGCCCACGTAATTGACGGAAGCCTGCGCAAGTCGGGCAACCGCCTCCGCGTGAATGTGCAGCTCATCAACGTCGCGAGCGGCGAGGCCGACTGGTCCGAGCAATACGAACGAGACATGAGCGACGTCTTCCAGGTACAGGATGACATCGCGCGCGCCATCGTCAAAGCGTTAGGCACGCGGCTCACCGCCGGCGCTTCGAGGCTGCTGGCGGGCGCCGGGACCCAGAGCCTCGAGGCGTACGACTTGTACCTGAAGGGCCGATACTTCTACGAGCGCCCCTCTCCGGAGAACCTTCGCCAGGCGGAATCCCTGTTCCACCAGGCGATTCAGAAGGATTCGTCCTACGGCCGAGCGTACGCAGGATTGAGCGACACGTACACGCTTCTGGCTGTTGTCGGCCTCAGCAAGCGCAGCACCGTCCTTCAGCCGGCGAGAGACGCAGCCGCCGCCGCGGTCCGGCTGGATAGCACCTCGGCCGAAGCCTGGACCGCGCTCGGTTTCGTCAGGCTCTTTCACGATTGGGACTGGACCGGCGCGCACCGGGCATTGGAGCGGGCCATCCAGCTCAATCCGCGTTATGCGCCCGCGCGGGAATGGCACATGTTCTCCTTCGTCGCCACTAACCAGCTCGATAGCGCGCTGAGCGAAGCGCATCGAGCGACGCAAATCGACCCGATGGCGATGAGCGGCAACGTGGGGTGGATGCTGCAGGCGTCAGGACGTCATGTCGAGGCCGTCGCCGAGCTGGAGAAGACGCTGGCGCTGGATTCGCTGAACCTCAACGCACTCTCACGCATCGCGCCGTCATTGGTGGCGCTCGGACGCTGTGACGACGCGCTGCGTGCCATCGTACCGCTTCATCCAGTTCGCTACGGGCTTTACGGAATGACCATCGGCTATGTGCTCGCCTCGTGCAACAAGACTGCCGAGGCGCGGGCCGTGGTCGCAGACCTCGAGCGGCAGTCTTCAGCGTTGCCGCTCGCGCCCCTGCTGTTGGCCGCCGCGTACTCAGGGCTCGGGGAGAATGACGCCGCGCTCAAGTGGCTCGAGCGCGCGTATGCGGATCGCAACGGCCCGCTCTACAAGCTGCGTAGCGAGGTGATGTTCGCGAGCCTTCGCGCGGATCCGCGATTTCAGGCGATCGTCACCCGGATGCGCTTTCCGCAACTGTGACAAAACCCCGTCGGGATGGAAATCCAGGCGGGGTCTTGAGCGTCGACAATGGGCCTGGGAAGAGTTGAACTTCCGACCTCACGCTTATCAGGCGTGCGCTCTAACCACCTGAGCTACAGGCCCTTACCAGAACGGGCGGAACCTAATCCGGCCTGAGGGCAATCACAATTGCCCGTTCCCTGCACTGGCACGCGTTGTGTAGGAGATGTCCTGTTTCAGGTAATACGATCCCGTCGCGGACAGTGCTCGTTCTTGCCTGACGCGAGGCACATATACATTCCTAGCGCTCCCGTCGCTCCCTTCGCTCGCAAGCCCATCGTCCATTGGGACTCTCTGACGTCGTTGTCATCATAGGCATTCCCGCCGTGGTCGTGGGCGCCGCCGTGGTATTCGGTGTGGTGCTGCCACGCATCAAGCGGGCGCGCCAACGTCAGATGGGAATCACGCTCGCGTCGTTCTCCGATGCATCGATTGTCGCGCCACCGCGACCGACGCGCCCACCGACTCCCGAGAACATTGCCGCGGCGACGCCCCAGTCCCCGCCGCCCATTCACCGCGAACCGCCGGAATCGCCCTACGCCCCGCCGCGTCGCGAAGCCGCGACCGGCACGTTGGGGAGTGCATGGGCTGAACCCGTTGCGACACCAGAACCTCCACGCCTCAGGCTGGAGACCACTGCGGAACGACCCGCACCGCCCGCTGAGGGCAAGCCCGCGAGCCGGCGTTCTCACCGTCCCATGGATGGAACCCTGCAGTTCCTGCCGGGTCGGTTTGAGGTAGTCGAGGGACGCGAAATCGGGCAGGAAATACGCTTCGTAAAGCAGCCCGGAACGACGTCCACAGAAGTGACTTTCGGTCGCCAGGATGGAGCGCCGTACAAGCACGTGCAGCTCCATGAGCCAACCGTTAGTCGGCTCCACGCCAAGATGACCCTGGAGGACAAGGATTGGCGCCTAACCAATTTGTCCGCGACCAATCCCGTCAGTGTGAACGGCAATCCACTCGACGCGGAAAACGGCTCGGTTTTGCTGCGTGACGGTGATCGCGTTGAGCTGGGGGAGGTCGTCTTCCGTTTTCGAGCCAAGTGACGGCGCTGCAACGCACTGGCGAGTTCCTGAGACGGCTCTAAGTTACCGGTTTCGAATCTCGCGTGGATGGGGCGTTGGGCTGCTAAATTCGTGTGGCCTCAACCGCTCCAGGCACTCGAATCCCCCATCAGCGCATGCCAAAGTTGGAGTGGGGGGTGGGCTTGCTTCGGCCACCAATCGAGTTCGGATGCGCGTCAGTCTGGTCTATATTGGGATCATCATCGGCATGGTCGCCCTTATCGTGGCGATCACGCTGGTCGCGCTGCGTGTAATGCGGTGGCGTCGCGACCTGGCTTTACGACGCCACGGCACCCCGGTGCTCGTTATGCCGCTCACCTCGCCCGACCTCGCGAGTGCGCCGCGCCCAGTGCTGCCGCGCGAAGAGCTACCCGGAGTTTCGCGCCTGTCACCGCGATCCATCGCGCGGATCACATCGACTTCTCCTGCGTCAGTGCGGCGCGTCACGCCGGTCTCGAACCCCATCGAGCCGGACATCCATGAACCCGACGTCATGGTGGTGCCTGACGAGGATCATGAGACCGTAAGCACCGGGCCCTTCCGCCCCGCCGACGCCCGGCCGGGGTCACCCTCGGCACACCTCGTGCAGGGGGCGCAACTGCGGTTTTTCCGTGCCGAAGAGGGAACGCTCGAGTTTCTTCCCGGCCGTCTGGAAGTGGTCGCGGGCGAGGACACCGGCCAGGAGATCCACTTTGCGCGCCAGGTTGGTGACGAGGACATCGCCGTCACCTTCGGGCGGAGCGAAGGCCCGCCACTCAGGCATGTGCAGCTGCTCGATCCCACCGTCAGCCGTCAGCACGCGCGCATGACGTACGTGGGACAGCGCTGGCATTTGTCAAATATGTCGACCACCAATGCCGTACTGCTCAACGGTGCTGCGCTGCCGAACCACGGCGGCGGCATCACCCTGCAGGACGGCGACCGCCTCGAAATGGGGGCGGTGCAGTTTGTGTTTCACGAACGTTGACCTCGACGCGCCCCCGCCCGCGGATGCTTCATGGCTGATGACGACGTCGAAACCCCGGTAACGGAGCGCGAGCGCCCCGTCGACGATGCCGTGCCGCACCTGTGGCCGGCGGAGCTCGATGCCGACTACACGTTGATCGGCGAGCTGGGACGGGGCGGCATGGCCGTCGTGTTCCGCGCCCGGGATCGTGATCTCGGGCGCGAAGTCGCGGTGAAAGTGGTTCGGCCCCGGTTCGCGGCCGACGAAGAGGCGGTCGCGCGGCTCGCACGCGAGGCGCGCACGGTCGCGCAACTCGAGCACCCGAACATCGTCGGCGTGTACTCGATCCGCCACCTGGCCGACCGCAGCGTCGCGCTCGTTATGCAGCTCATTCCGGGCCGCACGCTGAAGCAGGCCGTCACCGAGGACGGGCCGTTCGATGCAGCGCGCACGGAGCAGGTCCTCCGGGACATCGCGCGCGCGCTGGCCTATGCGCATCGCGCCGGTGTCGTGCATCGCGACGTGAAGCCCGAGAACATCTTCCTCGACGCCTCATCGGGCCGCGCGATGTTGTCGGACTTCGGCGTGGCGCGCGTGATGGACGCGCCCACCGAGCTGACGGCCACGGGCACGACGATCGGGACGCCGACCTACATGGCGCCCGAGCAGATCGACGGCATCCACCTCGACGGCCGCAGTGACCTGTACAGCCTCGGCATGGTGGGCTGGGAGATGCTGACCGGCGAACGTCCGTGGGCCGGCGAGAGTCTCTACAGCGTCATCTACCGGCAGAAGCACGACCAGCTGGCGCCGATCGACACATTCCGCGAGGACATTCCGGCGCGCACGCAGTACCTGATCGAAGGGCTGATGCCCAAGAATCCCGACCGTCGCTGGGCCAGCGCCGCTCGATTCCTGACGCTGCTTGCATCGGACCAGCCGCCGCCAGGCTTCAAGGATTGGGAGTCGGCACAGCGCCGCCGCCGGCGCACGCGGGTGTTCCAGCAGGCCAGGCAGCGCGGCGATTCCGTCATCGGCGCGGCGCTCGAGACGGTGAAATTCTCGCGTCCGCCGATTCCGGTCGCGCCCCTCGCGCAGGGCGCCGCCGAGCGCAAGACGCCCGTCGCGCCGGCTGCGGAAGAACAGTTCTTCGAGCCGACGGGTGAGGCCGCAACGGCGAAGATCGCCCGCGCGAGGACGCCCGCCGGCGTTGGGGCGGCGGCGCTGTTCGGTGCCGGCGGCGCCGTGGCGCGCGGCACGCCCTCCGGCGGCTTCTCGATCCAGCGGCCGCCGCACGAGGCGAATACACGCCTAACGCCGGGTGTACTCACCATCCCGCCGAAGCGGTCGCGACTCGTTCGTCTCGGCGCGGGCACGGCGATCGTCGCCGCCCTCGCGATCCTCGGCTGGATGCAGTTCGGCCCCGTGCGCGCGGCGGAAGTACCGTTCCCCGAAACGCCGAACGTTCCGCGCGACGACCGCGCGATCGACGTGCCCGTGGTGACACCCGATAGCCAGCGTGCAGCGGACAGCACGGTCGCCGCCGCCACGGACTCGGGCGCGGTCGCCGTGTCAACACCGCCAGGCAGCACGCTGCCCAATTCGATACAGCCTAACGCGCGACTCGGTGGCATCCGGCCGACCGCCGATTCAGGACGGCTGGCCGCGATACCACCGGCTTCGGGGACGCGCATAGCGCCGCGCGTTGACTCGACGCCTCGTCCCGAGGTGTCGACGGCAGCGCCGGCTCCAGTAACGCCGCCAGCTCCTTCGGTCAACTTCCGGAGGGACCCTGCCACGATCGCAGCGGGACGCGGGCACTCGTGCATGCTTTCCGACGGCCGGGCCATCTGCTGGGGAAGCAACGACAACGGGCAGCTCGGCGATGGCAGCTTTGACTCCCGGCTTGAACCCCAACCGGTCGCGGGTGACTTCGCCTTCGAACAAATTGCCGCCGGATGGAACTACACGTGCGGCCTGACGACGGGCCACGAGGTGGTGTGCTGGGGCATGAATGCAACCGGCCAGCTGGGAGACGGCACGACACAACCACGGACGGCGCCGGTGCGCGTCAACAGTACCGCCTCGTTCCGGCTCATCCGGACTTCGCGCGATCACACGTGTGGACTCTCCCAATCGTATGCGGTGATGTGCTGGGGGAAGAACGATGACGGCCAGATTGGCGATGGCACCAAGCAGCGCCGGGTTTCTCCCGTGATGATAGACCTTACCGCCAACGTCGCTGATCTCACCGTGGGATTTGCCCACACGTGCGCGCTCACTGTTGACGGCAAGGCGTGGTGCTGGGGCAGCAACGCCGAAGGCCAGCTCGGTAACGGGTACGGATCATCCAGTGACAAGCCCACGAAAGTGAAGTTCGACGGCCAGTTCGTGAGCATCGCCGCCGGCGCATATCACACCTGCGCCGTCACGCAGGCGGGCGAAGCGTGGTGCTGGGGAAAGAACACCAATGGCCAGCTCGGAACCGCCGGCCCCGGTTCCAACACGCCGCATCTCGTGACTGGAGGGACGTCCTTCAGCACCATCTCGGCCGGCCTGACGTTCACGTGCGCGCGCGGAAGGGACGGATCGGCATGGTGCTGGGGCTTCAATAACAACGGCCAACTGGGTGACGGGACCCAGGCTGGCCACTCGGTTCCCGTGCAAGTGAAGGGGTTGTCGTCGCGCCTGTCGTCGCTGAACGCTGGAAGCGGGCATGTGTGCGCTGTCACTGAACGAGCCGAAGCGTACTGCTGGGGCAACAATCTCGACGGCCAGATCGGCCGCAACGATCGGGACGGCTCGCTCCTCCCTGTCCGAATCCTGCTTCCGCCTCGTTAGGTTCAATGCCGTTTCTCTTCACAGGCCGGGCTGGTCACCGGCGCCGCCGCTGGACACTTGCGCTCGGCTATGCTGCCCTGCTCGCCTCGTGCGACAGCCCGTTCGCGCCTGACGTCCAGGACGTCGGGCGAATCGAGATCACGCCGCCCGTCCTGACGATGGTCGTCGGCGGCAACGCCACGCTGACGGTAAAGGTGTACGGTCCGGACGACGTCCTCCTGCCGGCCGCAAATGTCTTCTGGTCGACGCAGGACCCCACCGTTGTGACGGTGGACCAGAGCGGCATCGTCAGCGGGGTCGCGGCCGGCACGGCGCAGATCGCGGCATCGAGCGGCGGCCAGTCGCGCACGATCGCGGTGACCGTATCGCAGAAACCGATCGCGCTGGTCCGCATAACGCCACCGGCGTCCACCATCGCCGCCGGTCAGACGTTCCAGCTCCAGGGGGAAGCACTGGACGGTAGCGGCGCCATCCTGCCGAACCGGTTGCTCGAGTGGGCGACGAACGCCCCGAACATCGCCACCGTCGACAATAACGGCCTGGTGACCGGCGTCACGATCGGCCAGGCGACGATTTCGGCCATCGGCGAGGGCAAGGTCGGGACGTCGGTCATCACCGTGCAGCCCACGCCGGTGTCGACGATAACGGTCACGCCTAACGGTGGCAGCCTGGCGGCGGGAAGCACGATGACGTTCACCGCCACGCCTCGCGACGCCAACGGAAACGCGTTGACCGGACGGACCCTGCAGTGGCGATCCAGCGACGACGGCATCGCCACCGTCTCGGCAGCGGGACTCCTGACGGCAATTTCCCCCGGTCAGGTCACCATCACCGTCTCGGCGCCGAACGGTGGGCCCGGCGGTTCGACGCCCAGCACGTCGGTCAACGTCACGGTGCTCATCGAGCCCGTGGCGAGCGCGGTCATCGTCCCGGATCCCGCGAGCGTGCAGGTCGGGAAAACCTTGAGCCTCACGGTCAACCTGTTCGACGGCGGCGGTGATCCGCTCTCCTCGGCGGGCCGGAACATTACCTGGAACAGCAGCAACAGCGCGATCGCCTCGGTCAACTCGTCAGGCGTCGTGACCGGGGTCGCGACCGGGTTGGCGACGATCACGGCCGTCATCACGACGCCGGGACAGACCAACGCTGTACAGGCCACGGTGCAGCTCTCGGTCAGCAGCCAGCCGGTCGCGTCGGTCTCGATCACGCCCGCCTCGGCCACCATCCACGTGGGGTACTCGCGCCAGTTCTCCGCGCTCGCGAGGGACAATACCGGCCAGCCGTTGCCGGGCCGGCCGATCCTGTGGACCTCGAGCAACCAGGCCATCGCGACGGTGGACGCCGTGACCGGCCTCGTCACCGGCGTGAGCCAGGGATCGGTCCAGATCCGCGCCACGTCCGAGGGCGTCCAGGGCGCCGTGGCCGTGACGGTCGACCTGGTCTCCGTGAGCAGCGTGGTGGTGACGCCGCCGTCCGCGACGATCATGCCGGCGCTGACCGTCCAGCTGAGCGCCTCACCGCGCGACTCGGCGGGGAACGTCATCCAGGGTCCCGCGTTAGGCGGGCGGACCACGAACTGGAGCAGCGCCAACACCGGGGTGGCGACCGTGAACGGCACCGGCCTGGTCACGGCCGTCGCCCAGGGGACCTCCAACGTGAGCGCCACCATCGGCGGCACGGCCGGGCAGTCGGCGATCACGGTCAACCCGCTCCCGAGCGCGAGCCAGCTCGCGATCACCACGCCCCCGTCGGGGACCGTCCAGAACGACGCCGCGTTCGCGCAGCAACCCGTCATCCAGCTCAAGGACGCGCAGGGGAACAACGTCTCGACGGCGGGCGTGGTCGTGCAGGCGGCGATCGCTTCCGGCGGCGGCACGTTAGGTGGAACGACCACCGCCACCACGAACGCGTCGGGGGCGGCAACGTTCAGTGGGCTCAAGATCACGGGCCTGGTGGGGGCGCGGACGCTCACGTTCACGTCGGGCGCGCTCACGCCGGCGACGTCGGGCGCGATCAACGTCCAGCCCGGCTCGGCGACGCAAGTGGCGATCACCACCCCGCCGCCGGCGAGCGCGAACAGCGGGCAGGTCTTCAGCTCGGCGACGCTCGTTCAGCTCCGCGACGTGTCGGGCAACAACGTGCCGCTGGCCGGCGTGCTGGTCACCGCGGCCGTGACACCCAGCGCCGGCGTGACGTTAGGCGGCGGCTCGGTGACGACGGCGGCCTCCGGCGCCGCGACGTTCGGTGCGCTCACGCTGACCGGTCCCGCGGGCAGCTATTCGCTGACGTTCTCGAGCGGCGCCCTCACGCCGGCGACGTCGGGCACCATCACCCTCGGCGCCGGCAGCGGCAGTACGCTGTCCATCACCACGCAGCCGCCCGCCAGCGTGCCTAACGGGCAGGCCTTCGGCGCGGTCATCCAGCTGCGCGACGGCAGCAACAACCCCGTGGCGCAGGCCGGGGTGGACGTCCAGGTGGCCATCAACACGGGCGCCGGCGTCCTGGGCGGCACGATGCTGGCCACGACCAACGCCTCCGGTACCGCGACGTTCTCCAACCTCTCCATCACCGGAACGGTCGGCGCCCGCACGCTGATCTTCTTCGCGAACGCGTTCACCTCCGTCACCTCCAACACGATCAACGTCACCGCGGGTGCAGCCGCGGCGCTGTCGGTCACCACGCAGCCTTCGTCGAGCGCGCAGAGTGGCGCGCCGTTCGGCAGCCAGCCCGCAGTGCAGGTGGTCGACGGCAGCGGAAACGCCGTGTCACAGGCTGGCATCGTCGTCACGGCATCGCTCAATGGCGCCGGTGGAGCGCTGATCGGTACCACGACGGCGACCACCAGCGGCGCCGGCCTGGCCACGTTCAGCGGGCTCGGGATCTCGGGTACGGCGGGTTCCTACTCGCTTTCATTCAGCGCGGGTGGTCTCACAGGCGCGCTATCGTCAGGCATCAGCCTTTCGGCAGGCGCCGCCGCGCAGCTCACCATCACCACGCAGCCCGGCGGCGCTTCCTCTGGTGCGGCCTTCAACACGCAGCCGGCGATCCAGGTTCGCGACGCGCAGGGGAATCCGGTGGCGCAATCCGGGATCACCGTCACCGCCTCCATCGCGAGCGGCGGTCCCGGGACGCTCGTCGGCACTGCGCAGGCGATCACCAACGGCTCGGGTGCCGCAACGTTCTTCGGCCTCGGACTGAGTGGCACGGTCGGTAACTACACGATTGGCTTCGCGGCGGCGCCGCTGACCGGCGCGACCTCCGGAACCGTCGCCCTGGCGCACGGCGCGGCTGCACAACTGGTGATCCTTACCCAGCCTGCGGGCGCGACCAATGGAGCCGCGTTCAGCACCCAGCCATCCCTCCAGGTCCGGGATGCGCAAGGGAATCCGGTGACGCAGGCGGGGATCAGCGTCACCGCGTCGCCGAACGGCGGCGCGAGCCTCTTCGGCTCCGGCAGCACCACCACCAACGGCTCCGGCGTAGCTACCTTCTCCGGCCTGGGCCTGAGCGGGACCGTCGGCAATTACACGCTCGACTTCGCCTCGGCCGGCGTGCCTAACGTCACTTCGGCGTCGATCTCGCTGGCCGCGGGCGCGGCGGCGCAACTGGTGGTGGTGACACAACCCGGATCGCCGGTCACCAGCGGCAGCGCGCTCTCGCCGCAACCTGCCGTACAGGTCCGCGATGCGGGTGGCAACAACGTCGCGGCATCAGGCCTGACCATCAGCGCCGGCATCAGCGCGGGCGGCGCCCTCACCGGCCCTACGACCGCGTCGACCGACGGCACCGGACTCGCGACGTTCTCC
>Ga0111539_10010613_pt1 | contig 11596 bp, 8 predicted proteins | sample RhiMethybrSRZTD1_FD_79667 | JGI IMG/M metagenome (GOLD analysis project Ga0111539, IMG submission 79667) | Populus rhizosphere microbial communities from Tennessee, USA - Rhizosphere MetaG P. TD hybrid SRZTD1 (version 2) (version 2) | ecosystem: Host-associated > Plants > Roots > Rhizosphere >...
CGGGCGATCGTCGCTGGGTCGACGCCGTTGACGCTGACGTTGGCGTTGCCGATCCGGCCACGGTCGGAGCGGATGTCAGACGCGAGCGAGACGCCCGGCGCCTTCGCGGCGGCGCGGCCCGCGGCGGCCGGGAAGGCCGACCAGCCGTTCTGCGAGGTGATCACCCAGTCTGCGTTCACCTGCTGCTCGATCGCACGGTCGATCGAGCCGTGCACTCCACTGCCGAGCACCGCTACGAACGAGACGAGGGCGAGCCCGATCATCAGCGCTGCAGCGGTAGAGGCGGTCCGGGCCGGGTTGCGGGTCGCATTCTCTGCAGCGAGGCGGCCGGCAGCACCGCCGAGCCGTCTCGCCGGGATTCCGACCACTGCGGCCAGCGTGGTGACGAGCGCCGGCGCGAAGCCGGCGACGCCGAGCAGGCCGAGCAGCGTCCCGCCGGCGAGCGCGAGCAGTGACTTTCCGGAGCCGAGGTGACCGCCGAGGGTCGCGTAGGCGATCAGCGCCGACGCGGTGCCGAACAGGATCACTCCCGCGACCGGCCCGAGCCGCTTCCTCCGCTCGATCACGGCGCCCTCACGGACGGCAGCGATCGGCGGCACCCGCGTTGCGCGCAGGGCGGGAACGAACCCGGCCAGCACGGTCACGAGCACGCCCAGCAGCAGTGAGGTCACGACCGTGCGCGTCGCGTAGACCGTCGAGGCCTCCGGCAGCGACAGCCCGAGGGCGCCGAACAGCGAGCTGAGGCCCCGCGCGAGCCCGAAGCCCGCGAAGAGGCCGATCACCGAGGCGCCGAGGCCGATGAAGAACGACTCGAGCACGACCGAGCGGAGCACCTGACGCCGTGAGGCGCCGAGCGTCCGCAGGGTCGCGAGCTCGCGCGTCCGCTGGGCGACCGTGATCGAGAGCGTGTTGAAGATCACGAACGCGCCGACGAAGAGCGCAATCCCGCCGAAGCCGAGCAGGAAGCCGCGGATGAAGGTGATGAAGCTCGAGACGCCCTTCCTGTCCTCGTTCGCCTGTTGCGTCGCCGTCCGCACCTGCGCGGTCTGCGGGACGCTCTGCTTCAGCTCGGTGACGAGCGTCGCGTCAGACACACCCGGGTTCGCCGCGACCGAGATCTCCGAGTAGCCGTCCAGATCGAGCAGCCGTTGGGCGGTGGGGACCGAGAAGACGGCGATCGTCGCGCCGCCTAGCGATTCCACGTTCCCGTAGGTCGCGGTGCCGACGATGCGGAACGACCGCTTCGGCCCGTGGGCCGCCACACCGATCGTGTCGCCGACCGCGAAGTGGTGCTTCGTCGCCGTCTGGGCGTCGATCACGACCTCGTTCGCCCCCGTCGCCCAGCGGCCGTCCTTGAGCTTCAGCGGGTTGAAGCGCGGCTGCGAGGGATCGATCCCGAACCCGAAGGTCGGGTTGCCGTTCGTCTGGATCGCCTTGCCGTTCCGCCCGATCAGCGTCGCGTGCGTCGAGTCGCCGTTCAGGTCGATCAAGGCCCCGGACGCGGCGGCGACGTCCGGCATCTGCCGGATCCGCTCGAGCAGCTCCTGAGAGACCGTTGCGTTGCCGCCATTCGAGTAGTCGACGAGCTTCTTGCCGCTCACGACGGCGTCGGTGTGGCTGTACGAGCTGGTGAAGATGGTGTCGAACGCCTTCGAAATCGTGTCGGTGAGGACGAAGCTGCCGCTCACCATCGCCACTCCGAGGACGATCGCGAGCGCCGTCAGCACGGCGCGGAGGCGACGGGCGAAGAGCCCTTTGAGTGCGACGACGGTCATCGGCCCGCCACCTCCTGGATCGCGTCGATCACCTGCGCCTGCGTCGGGCGCGCCAGCGTCCGCGCGATCGCGCCGTCGGCGAGGAGGAGCACGCGGTCGGCGATGGTCGCCGCCACCGGGTCATGCGTGACCATCACCGTCGTCTGCCCGAGCTCGTCGACCGAGCGGCGGACGAGCTCGAGGATCTCGCCGCTCGAAGCCGAGTCGAGGTTCCCGGTCGGCTCGTCGGCGAAGAGCACGGTCGGCCGCGAGATGAGGGCGCGTGCGATCGCGACGCGCTGCTGCTGCCCGCCGGACAGCTCCGCGGGCCGGTGCTTTCGCCGATCCTCGAGGCCGACGCTCTCGAGCAGCTCCTCGAGCCAGCCGGGCTCCGGCTTGCGGCCGGCGAGCATCAGCGGCAGGGTCACGTTCTCCTCGGCCGTGAGCATGGGGAGGAGGTTGAAGAACTGGAAGACGAAGCCGATGTGCTTGCGCCGCAGCTTTGTCAGGTCGTTGTCCTTCAGGGTCGTGATCTCGGTGCCGTCGATCGCGACCGAGCCGCTCGTCGGCCGGTCGAGGCCGGCCAAGATGTGCATGAGCGTCGACTTTCCGGACCCTGAAGGGCCCATCACGGCGGTCAGCTCGCCCCGGTTGACCTCGAGGGAGACGCCGCGGAGGGCGTCGACGGCGGTGTCGCCTTCGCCGTAGCGGCGCGCGACCTCGCGGGCGGCGACGGCCGGCGGGGTGTGGTCGAGCAGGACGCGCTCGTCGCTGAGCGCGGCGGTTAGTGCGGCATTCATCGTGACTCCTTCGGTCGTGGATCTCATGCCTTCCACGCTACGAGCGGCCGTCCGCAAAATCGTCGGCCGTGCGCCCGATTCCAGATCGTTCTCGCGGACGATCTTGAAGTCGTCCCCGCGGATGACGACACTCTGGCGGCGGTGGGCTACTTTCGGAACATGACGACTCGCATCGAGTATCTGGCCCGGCAGCGCGCCTGGCCGCTGATCCGTCGCTACGGCTTCGACGTCTTGGTCGTCGTGGCCGCTGTCGAGACGGCTCTCGAGCTCGCCTTCGGCCGCAACCACAGCAACGGCAACCACCCACCGGGCGGGTCGCTTTGGGTGCTGATCCCGCTCTCGATCCCGATCTTCCTGCCGTTCTTCTGGCGGCGGCGCTACCCGTTCGCCGCGCCGGCGGCGGTTTATATCTATTGCGCGGGGCTCTCGTTCTTCGAGGGAAGCCTCGTCACGTTCACGTTCGGGATTTTCATGGCGGTGCTGGCGGCCGCGTTCCTAATGGGAATGCTCCCCGACCGGACGCAGTCGGTCTCGGGCTTGGGGATCGCGCTGGGTGCGGCGGCGATCGTCGTCCACAACGACCCCCACCAGAGCTGGGGCGACTTCCTCTTCATCTCGATTCTGTTCTCGATCGTCTGGCTCGCCGGGAATGCGCTCAGTGCCAAGCTCACTCAGTACAGGGAAGCCGAGGAGCGCGCCGCGCGGCTAGAGCGCGAGCGCGAGGAACGTGCGCGCGCAGCCGTCGCGGAGGAGCGGGCGCGCATCGCGCGCGAGCTGCACGATGTCGTCGGCCACAGCGTCAGCGTCATGACCGTCCAGGCTTCCGGCGTACGGCGCCTGCTTCGGCCAGACCAGGAGCGTGAGCGCGAGGCGCTGCTGATCGTCGAGCAAACGGGTCGGGAGGCGCTCGCCGAGATGCGTCGCCTGGTCGGCGTTCTGCGGCGTCCGGAAGAGGCGCCTGCGCTGGCGCCCCAGCCGAGCCTTCGCCACGTCGGAAAGCTGGTCGACCAGGTTCGGGAGTCCGGGCTCGATGTCGACCTGAAGGTCGAGGGGGAGCCTGGGAACCTCCTGGCGAGCGTGGACCTCGCCGGCTACCGCCTCGTCCAGGAGGGGCTGACGAACACCGTCAAGCACGCGAAGGCCCACAAGGCGGAAGTGCTCGTCCGCTACGGTGGAGATGAGGTCGAGGTGATCGTCAGCGACGATGGCAACGGCGTCGGTGGCGGCGACGGGAGTGGCCACGGTCTCGTCGGCCTGCGCGAACGAATCGCCGTCGCCGGCGGCGAGCTCGAGGCAGGCCCGCGTGCCGGCGGTGGTTTCCAGGTGCGCGCGCGCCTACCGATGAACGGCGGCTGATGCCAGAGCTCCCGACCGGCACCGTCACCTTCCTGTTCTCCGACGTAGAGGGGTCGACCGAGCTCCTCCGCCGGCTCCGCGATGGCTACGCAGACGTGATGGCCGACCACGAGCTCTTGTTGCGACGGGCGTTCCAGGATGCAGGCGGCCACGAGATCAATACGCAGGGAGACTCATTCTTCGTCGCCTTCCGCCGGCCAAAGGAGGCAGTCACCGCTGCCGTCGACGCGCAACGCGCCATCGCTCGCCATCCCTGGCCCGACGAAGCCGCGATGAGGATAAGGATCGGGATTCACACCGGCGAGGCGACCGTGACGGGGGACCGGTACGTAGGCTTGGCCGTACACCGGGCCGCCCGGATCTGTGCGGCGGGGCACGGCGGACAGGTCCTCCTGTCGCAGACGACCCAAGCGCTGCTCGAGGAGGAGGAGGAGCTCGGGGAGCTCGATTTCGCCGATCTCGGTCCCCGCAGCCTCAAGGACTTCGACCGCCCGATCCGGATCTACCAGCTGCTCGCGCCCGGTCTCCATGGGGAGTTTCCCCAGCTTCGTTCCGCCGACGAGCTGACTGCGAAGGCCTCAGCGCGACTCGCCGACCGCCACGAAGTCGCCGACGCCGAGGAAGCGACAGAGGCCGCGGCATCGGATCGCATCCGCGTGCTGCTCGTCGACGACCAGGAGCTCGTCCGCGCTGGCTTCCGGATGATCCTCGATGCCGAAAAGGACATGGAGGTCGTCGGCGAGGCCGCGAACGGCAAGGACGCCCTGACGGAGGCGGTCCGTTTGCGGCCCGACGTCGTCCTGATGGACGTGCGCATGCCCGAGCTCGATGGGATCGAGGCGACGAGGCGTCTGCTTGCGGACCGGGGCGTCGAGTCAAAGGTCGTGATGTTGACCACCTTCGACATGGACGAGTACGTCTACGAGGCCCTGAGCGCGGGGGCGAGCGGCTTCCTGCTCAAGGATGCGCCGCCAGAGCAGCTCGTCGCCGGCATCCGCGCCGTGTGCTCGGGCGATGCGCTACTGGCGCCGTCGGTGACCCGCAGGGTGATCGAGGAGTTCGTCCGGCGGCCGCCCGAGGGGGAGCGCGCACCTCCACCCGAGCTCGAGGAGTTAACGCCTCGGGAGAGCGAAGTCTTGACGCTGATCGCGCGCGGTCTTTCCAACGCCGAGATCGCCCAGACCCTCGTCGTCAGCGAGACGACGGTGAAGACGCACGTCGCTCGGGTCCTGATGAAGATGGGTCTTCGCGACCGTGTGCAGGCGGTTGTGATGGCCTATGAATCCGGGCTCGTCCAACCCGGCGACGCCGGCGCGGCACCCGCAGCCGACTGATCCCCCCGCGAGGGGCCGACGCCTCAGGCACAGTTTGGAGGCCGATGCTCCGCTTCGAGCGGCATCCCTTCGGGCCGCGGGTCTACCTCCTTCGCCGCCGGATCCACGAGTACCACCTCGGGCTCGCGATCCTGGTCGCTTTGGCGGCGGGCTCTCTGCTGGGCTGGGTGGAGCTCGGTCTCGGCACGGTGCTGGCGACGCTCGCCGGGGTCTGGCTCGTTGTCAAGGACTGGCGCGACATCGTGCCCGCGAGGCGTGACTCGTCAACCTGGCAGCTCGGGCTGCACCGGCGCGCGGCGCCGTTGAGGAGCCTGCGCCGCTCGGAGTCGCTTCCGATATTGGCGGCGCTCGCCGCTTTGATCGCCGGTGTCGTCAACCTCGTCTCCGCGGTGACACCGAACTCGGGGTGGCGACACCGGGCGCTGCTCAACGTCGAGACGCTCGATGAGATCCGCGTCTTCCACGCGCTCGCGCTTCCGGCCGCCCTGGCCCTGATGGTGACCGCCTTCTACCTGTGGCGCCGCAGGCGCGGCGCCCTCAACCTGGCCGTGTCGCTACTGGTCGCGCTCGGCGTCCTCAACCTGGCCAAGGGTCTCGACTTCGAGGAGGCGGCGTGGAGCCTCGCCGCGGCCGCGCTGCTCTGGACCGGCCGCGGCGCGTTCCACGTCCGTCACGATCCGGTCAGCCTCCGCTCGGCCGTCCTGCGCGTGCCGTTGGTCGTGGTGGGGACGGTCGTGTCGATCGTCGCCACCGTTGCGATCGCTGCCCCCAACGACGCGTCCTTCGGGGCGATCCTCCGCGCATCCGGGGACGCGGTTCTCTGGCAACCCGGGCCTATCGCGTTCCGAGACGAGGTGGGGCACCTTCCGCTGGCGATCTTCCTGCTGGCGGTCTTTGCGCTGTTGACCGTCGCCTACCTCGTCTTCAGACCGCTCGCGGCGCCGCGGAGCCTCCCGGACGCGGGTGCCCGCCGGCTCGCGCGCGAGCTCGTCCGCGAGCACGGAACCGACACACTCTCGTTCTTCAAGCTCCGGCGCGACCAGCAGTACCTCTTCGACGATGCCGGCGAGGCGTTCCTCGCCTACCGGATCGAGAACGGCGTCCTCCTGTGCTCCGGCGATCCGGTGGGGCCACCCGCCGCGCTGCCGGGGCTCGTTTCGAAGACGGTTGGGTACGCGGAGCGGCGCGGGCTGAAGCTCGCCGCCTGCGGGGTCGGCGAGCAGCTGGTGCCGCTCTGGCGCCAGGCCGGCCTGCGGTCGCTCTACATCGGCGACGAGGCGATCGTGGAGACGCGGCGGTTCTCGCTCGAGGGCCGAGCGATCCGGAAGGTGCGCCAGTCAGTCGCGCGCCTCGAGAAGGCGGGCTTCACGACGCAGGCGGCGGAGATGTCGGAGCTGGACGAGGCGACGCTTTGCGAGCTCGAGCAGGTCACGGCCCGGTGGCTTGCGGGAGCCGCGGAGCGCGGCTTCGCGATGTCGATGGACTCGCTGCGCACGGCGCGGGAGGTCGGGGGCGTGGTGCTGATCGCCCGCTGCGGCGGACGCATCCGCGGCTTCCTGCACTTCGTGCCCTCGTACGGCCGCCCGGCGATGTCGCTGTCGTCGATGCGGCGCGACCGCGATACGCCGAATGGTCTCACGGAGTTCCTCGTCGTTCGCGCCATCGCAGAGCTTCGAGAGCGCGGCGTCGAGGAGGTATCGCTCAACTTCGCGGCCTTTGCGCGCGTCATGCATGGCCCTCGTGGCGCGCTCGAAAGGCTCGCCGGGCGCGCTGTCGCACTCGGCAACCCGTTTTTCCAAATCGAGAGCCTCTATCGCTTCAACGCGAAGTTCTTCCCGCGCTGGGAGCCTCGGTACCTGGTTTACGAGGGGGCGCTCGGCCTGCCGCGCGCGGCCCTGGCCGTCATGTGGGCGGAGGGACAGCTGCCCAAGCCTAAGACGCGCCGCCGGGCCGCGGTGGGGAGCCCGGGATGAGCACCGAGCTCGCTGCCGAACGAACGCTGTTACGCGTTCGCCACTGGGTGTTCGTGATCCTGGGCGGCGTCGCACTCGCGCTGCTGCCGTGGACGGTGTACTTGAGCGTCACCCTGCCCTCCGAGCACCGCTCGGTTCACTGGGACATCGTCTGGCCGGGCCTGGACGTCGGCATCGCGCTCGCGATCGGCGCGACGGTCGTCGCGCTCGTCCGCTGCTCGGCTTACCTGCCGATCTTCGCCACTGCCGCGGGAACGCTGCTTCTCTGCGATGCGTGGTTCGACACGCTGACCTCGAACGCCGGGAACGAGTTTGCTTGGGCGGCGTTCGAGGCTCTGGTCGCCGAGGTCCCTCTGGCGCTCTTTTGCTTCTGGATCGCGGTCGACGCCGAGTCGGTGGCGGCGGCCCGCCGCTTCGTCGGAGGCCAGCGGCCGGCGCGGTAGCATTTGGGCATGGCCGAGCTGGGGACTATGCGCGTCAAGAGCGGCCTCGCCGAGATGCTCAAGGGCGGGGTGATCATGGACGTCACGACCGCCGACCAGGCCCGGATCGCCGAGGAGGCAGGGGCGGTCGCGGTCATGGCGCTCGAGCGCGTTCCGGCCGACATCCGCGCCGAGGGCGGGGTCGCGCGGATGGCCGACCCCGACAAGATCCAGGAGATCCAGGAGGCCGTGACCATTCCGGTGATGGCGAAGGCCCGAATCGGCCATTTCGTCGAGGCACAGATCCTCGAGGCGCTCGAGGTCGACTACATCGACGAGAGCGAGGTCCTCACGCCCGCGGACACGCAGAACCACATCGACAAATGGAAGTTCACGGTGCCGTTCGTCTGCGGCTGCACGAATCTCGGCGAGGCGCTGCGCCGTATCTCCGAGGGCGCCGCGATGATCCGCACGAAGGGCGAGGCTGGCACGGGCGACATCGTCAACGCGGTGACGCACATGCGCGCGGTCTTCGGCGGGATCCGCCGTCTCGGCTCGCTCCACGAAGACGAGCTGTACTCGGAGGCGAAGAACGCGCAGGCGCCAGTCGAGCTTGTTCAGTGGGTAGCGGAGCATGGGCGGCTGCCGGTCGTCACGTTCACCGCGGGCGGAATCGCGACGCCGGCCGACGCGGCGCTGTGCATGCAGCTCGGCGCCGACGGCGTCTTCGTGGGCTCCGGGATCTTCAAGTCCTCTGATCCCTCGACGCGCGCCAAGGCGATCGTCGAGGCGACCACGCACTACCGCGACGCCGAGGTGCTCGCACGGGTCTCGCAGGGGCTCGGCGACGCGATGAGCGGCCTGTCGGCAGCGGCGCTGGCGCCCGAAGAACTGCTCGAAACGCGCGGCTGGTGAAATCGCGCGTGCGGCGCTGACGCGCCGCGAGCTCTAGCGCCTAACTCAATAGCGGCTTCAGCCGTCCCTCGAGCTCGGCCCGGTGGTCGGCCCCGTCGAACTCGTGCAGCGGGTGCGGCGCGAGCACATGCTCGTCGACGCGGCCACCGCTGCGGACGTAGAGCACGGGGACGATCTTCCCGTCGGCGCCCGTCTCCACCGAGGCCGCGACCGCATCCGGGCCCGCATCGTCGACGAAGCGGGCGAGCGGCACGATTCCCTCGTCGCGGATCCCGTCGGATCCGAACGAGAGCGCCCGGCCGAGGTAGCCCTTCTGGATCCACAGCTCCGGCGCGCGGGCCAGTTCCGCGAGTACGAGCGGCAGCACCTCGTCGCGCTCGAGCCGTGGCCGCTCGTGACGAATACCGAGGTGCTCCTCGGCGATGTGCCCAGCGAGGACGCGCGCGTTGTACCGGAAGCCGTTCACCGAGGTGGAGTTGGCCGCCGCGCCGTGTTTCGCCATCCCACGCGCGCCCTGGGTCGCGTTTCCCGCGAAGAACACGCCGGGGGCCGAGATGCTCTCCCAGAACGGTGTTTGTGCGGGGATCCGCCCGTCCGCGACTGTCGCAACGTCGAGCTCGGCCAGCGGCTCGAGCGGCGTCCGGAACCCGGTCGCGACGATCACTTCGTCGCCGTCGAGCTCGAGCTTGCCCGGCCAGGTCGTGCCTGCCGCGTGCACGCGGAAGCCGCCGTTCACCCGTTCGATCCGCTCGATCGCCGCGTCGACGACGTACGTGCCGAAGCCTCCGCGCACGTATTCGTCGTAGGGCTGGAGATACCGGACGCGAAGCGCCGAGTGGGCCAGCACGGCGGTCTCCACCGGCCGCGGCGAGACGAGCGCGATCTCCCGGGCCCACGGGAGCAGGCCCTGGGCCAGCTCGAAGCCCGAGTTGCGCTTGCCGATGATGACGACGCGCTTGCCGTCGTAGTCCGCGGGCCGCCCCGTGTCGACGTAGTGGCGGGCTGCTTCGACGCCGGGAATCGCCGGCAGCCAGGCCTCGGTGACGCCGAGCGCGAAGACGGCGACCTTGCACCGATAGTCGCCGTCCGAGGTTTCGAGCACCAGCCCGTCGGCGGCTCGCCTCACGCACTCGAGCGTGCAGCCGTAGCGGATGCGCAGAGTCGTTCGGTCGACATAGGCACGGAGCGCCGCCTCCATCTCCTCACGCGCGGGAACGTCGAAGCTGCGGTCCATGAACATCGGCATCAGCCCGCGGTGCCCCGGCTCGTCGCCGAGCAGCGAGTTGTGGTCGTACCACTCGTACTCGCGCGACTCCCGCTCGACCGGCGCCTGCGGCTTCGTCCAGCTGATCAGCCGCTGGAAGACCGGAAAGCGGCGGAACATCCCCGCCGGCTCGTCATCGCGCGAGATGACGGCGAGGTGCTCGACGCCGGCGCGCGTGAGGCAGTAGGCCGACTGGAGGCCGCCCGGCCCGCTCCCAACCACGACCACGTCGTAGTCGCCGGGCGGATACGGGCGTTCTACCGCTGCCACTCGTTGGCCGCGCGGAGGCGGCGCGCCTCCGCCTTCAGCATCCGGAACATCACGCTCGGATGCTCGAGCAGGAACCCCTCGAGCTCGGGCCCGGAGACGGTCGCGCAGCGGAGCATCGTCGCCGCGACGACGTCGGCTGTCGGCGAGTCGCCCGTCAGCGCCGCGATCTCGCCGAAGAAATCACCGCGGCCGAGGCGAGCTCGGCGGTCGCCGTCGATCACGATCTCGGCCTCGCCGTCGAGGATGATGAAAAGGCCGCCGCCGCTCATGCCTTGTCGCAGCACCCGCTGGCCCTCGGCAAAGACCTCCTCGCCGACCGTGTGCGCGACCTCCTCGAGGCGCGGCTGCGTCAGGTCCGCGAACAGCGTCAGCTGCGCGAGGGACTCGACGACGTTCGTCGTTTCCGCAGGCATGCGGAGAAGCGTAATCCGCCGGAGGATGGCAAGTTCCTAGAATTGGTCGCCGTGACAGAGCGGCCCACGATCGGCGTCCTCGCCCTGCAGGGCAACTTCCGCGAGCACCTCGCGATGCTCCGCCGCCTCGGCGTGGGCGCGGTCGAGGTGCGCAAGCCCGAGCAGCTCGAAGGCCTGGACGGGCTCGTGATCCCGGGTGGCGAGTCGACGACGTTCATGCGCCTGATGCGCCTCTACGGGCTCGACGAGGCCGTGCGCGGGTTCGCGGGCCCGATGCTCGGCACCTGCGCCGGGATGATCGTTCTGGACCGGAACCACCTCGGTGCCGTCGACGTCGAGGTGGATCGCAACGCGTACGGGCGCCAGGTGGCGAGCTTCGAGGCCGACCTGCCGCTCGCGGGCGATCCCGAGCCGCTGCGGGGAGTGTTCATCCGTGCTCCGAGGGTGCGAGAGGCCGGCCCCGACGTCGAGGTGCTGGCCGAGCTCGACGGCGAGCCTGTGCTCCTGCGCCAGGGGCGCTTCATCGTCGCGTCGTTCCATCCCGAGCTGACCGACGACACTCGCGTCCACGAGCGGTTCCTCGACATCGTCCGGGAAGAGGCGAATGTCCGGGCATAGCAAGTGGAGCTCGATCAAGCACAAGAAGGGGGCGGCCGACGCCAAGCGCGGCAAGCTCTTCTCCAAGCTTGCGCGCGCGATCATCGTCGCCGCGCGCGAAGGTGGGCCCGATCCCGCCAACAATCTGGCACTCCAGAACGCGGTCGAGAAAGCGCGCTCGTACTCGATGCCGAAGGACAACATCGAGCGGGCGATCGCCCGTGGCTCGGGCGCCGGCACCGATAGTGAGGCGTTCGAGCAGATCGTCTACGAGGGTTACGGGCCGAACGGAGTTGCGATCATCGTCGAGGCGCTGACCGACAACCGCAACCGCACGGCCGCCGATGTCCGGCACGTGTTCACGAAGAACGAGGGCAGCCTGGGAACGACCGGCGCCGTCGCCTGGCTGTTCGAGCGGCGCGGAATCGTCATGGTCGACGCCGGCCAGACGGACGAGGACAGCGTCATGCTTGCGGCGGCCGAGGGCGGGGCGGACGA
>Ga0111539_10010614_pt1 | contig 11596 bp, 5 predicted proteins | sample RhiMethybrSRZTD1_FD_79667 | JGI IMG/M metagenome (GOLD analysis project Ga0111539, IMG submission 79667) | Populus rhizosphere microbial communities from Tennessee, USA - Rhizosphere MetaG P. TD hybrid SRZTD1 (version 2) (version 2) | ecosystem: Host-associated > Plants > Roots > Rhizosphere >...
AAAGCCGCCGACCTGCGTGATCTGACCGAAGTTCGAGGTACCGAACGTGGTGACCGGTCCGATGAACAGCGGGTCGTCGAAGAGATTCAGGACATCGACACGCAGCGCGATCGTTCTGGTGCCCATGCGCTGCGTCTTGGAGATCGCCAGGTCGGTCGTGCGCTGACCTGGACCGCGCCAGTCGGGATTCGTGCGCGGCGCGTTGCCAAAGGTGAACGCCGGTGCCTGGCTGAACGCCGCCGGATTCACCCACCCGGTGATCGCGCGCTGTTCCTGGCTGCCAGTCGTCATCGCCTCAACACCCTCGACGACATTCGGGCGCTGCTGGCTGCCGAGCAGGTTCGAGTTGTTGCTCGACTGAGAGATGTTCAGCGGGAAGCCGGTCTGGTAACGGCCGGCCACAGTCACCGTCCATCCGCCGGCGAGCACGTCGCCGATACCGCTGGTGAGCCACTTGCGCCCGTCGCCGAACGGTAGCACGAAGGTCGCGTTGACGTTCAAACGATGCGCGACATCGAGGAGCGAGACGCCGTATTCGCCATCAAGGTCGTAGTTGTTCAATGCGCCGAGCTGGCGATTGGAGAACGTGTTGCTCTCGCCGAACTGGTTGTCGTCGAGGCGGCTCCACGTGTGGTTGATGTCGAGCGAGTAGCCGTTGGCCATACGCTTGGTCCAGCGCGTCACCACCGCGTTGTAGCGCGCACGGGCCAGATTGCTGCGATGCATCAGCACGTTGTCGAACTGCGGAAACGGCCGCAGCAGCTGACCGCGCGCGATCGTCGCCGACCGGCTCAGGTTGCCGAACGCCGGATTGCCGAAGAACGGATTCGGCACCGTCTGCTGCAACGCCGTGCCGAGTGCCTGATACTCCGGGGCGAGCTGGTTGATGTTGATCATGGCGTCCACCGTGCCACCGATCGGAAGCCGCTCGGAACGGCTGCCCATGTAACCGACGGCGATCGCCATCTGACCGTGAAGCTCGCGCTGCCAGTCGAGCGAGTACTGCTGCACGTATCCCGGCTTCGAGTCCTGATCGACGAAATCGATGACGCTGCCGGCGCCGGTGGCCAGGCCAAGCGAGTTGCCTTGCGGCTCGGTAATGCCGTTGGGGAATGGATTCGACAGCGTCCCCACCGGCGTCAACCCGCCATCCGTGCTCGACAGGAACGTCGTTGAGGCCGAGTAGCCGCGCGCGCCGATCATCGCCTCCGCGATATCAGTAATCGGCGGAACCCAGTAGAGGCCGTAGCCACCGCGAATCACCGCCTTCTCGGTCATCGAATATGCGAACCCGCCGCGCGGCGCGACGTTGTTCAGCGGTTGTGCCTGACGGGTCGGATACCCGTCGACGCCGGCATACATCAATCCGCCCCTGAGCTCCATTCCCGCGACCTGTATCGGGAACAACGCATTGCGATCGAAACCGACCGTGAAGCGGTTGTCCCTGGCGGAAATGCCCGGCTCGTACTCGTAGCGGATGCCGAAGTTCAGCGACAGCTTCGAGGTGATTCGGTAGTCGTCCTGCACGAACGCCGAGTAGTAGTCGGTGTAGTAGGTCCCCGGCGTCGCGACGTTGACGTCGCCAGTGGCGGGGAACCCGAGCAGGAGGCTGGCAAACGCGTCACCCGCGACGCTGCTCGCGGTGTTGGGGTTCGGCCCTTGCGTGAACGCCTGCGTGAACCCGAAGCTGGCATTGTTGGGCGCTTCGGCGTATCCCTGCAGCCGCCGGTAGTCGACGCCGAACTTCACGGAATGTTTCCCCATGAACTTGGACACGGTGGCGTTGCCGGTATGCCCCTCGAACAACGTGATGTTGCGGCCGCCGTGGCCGATGTTGCTGTAGCCGTTCGTGGTGATTGACGGGTAGGCGCCGTCGGTGAGCACGCTGGTGAAGCTGGTTGGATATCCAAGGGTCGATGCGTCGAAGCCGCCCTTGAAGTTGGTGCCGTCACCGAGGAAGTGGTAGTAGCCGTAGCGAACGGCGACCGCCGTCGAGTTGTTCGGCACGATGATCTGATTCGTCGAGAAGAAATGGATCGTGCGATAGCCGATCGTCCCGCTCGGATCGGCGGGAATCGATCCGTGTGGTCCCCAGAACGCAGAGCCGGGCTCACCGGTCTGCTGGTGCCCATACATCGCCGTCGTCGTCCATTTCGTGCCCCATCGGTGGTCGACCTTCAACGTCTCCTGATCCTGCGGCCCGTCCTCGAGGATCGCCGAGCCGTTGAACGAGCGGCCAGAGGTCGGCTCAGGCATCTGCGCGAGCATCGCCCGTGCGATGGGGTTGAGGCGATCGGCCGGGATCACGTTGCCCGGGAATGGATCGCGGATGAAGCCAGTGCCGTTCGGATTCGGTCGTGTCGTCAACGGGTCATAGATCGTCGTCGGCGACTGCGAGAAATCGCCGATGCGTTCCCGCATCGTCGGGAATGTGAGCACGTTGTTGCGCGTGCTCTTCTGCAGGTAGTCGTCCTTGCTGAACCAGAAGAACGTCCGGTCCTTGACGATCGGGCCGCCGAGCGATCCGGCCCACGAGTAGTAGTACTGCGGCGGATTCGGCGTGCCGGCCCGCTTGGCGAAGAACAGCTGACCGGTCCCCCAGCCCGGCTTGTTCATGAACAGCGCGCTGCCGTGCCACAGGTTCGATCCGGACTTCGCCGTGACGTTGAAGACACCGCCCGCCGCGCGCCCCATCTCGGCGTCGTAGGTCTTCAACTGGATGCGCATGTCCTCGACGGCTTCCGTGGACGGCACCCACGATGCGCGGTTGAGCATGTCGGTGATCGACACACCTTCGATGAGATACGCGTTGCCGCGGCGCGGGCCGCCGCCCAGCGAGAGGAGCGACGCGCCCGACTGGTCCTGATAGCGGACAAACTGGGGGTCACCGGATTGAATCACGCCTGGCGTGGCGATCGCGGTGTAAAACGTGTTGCGGCCGAACAGCGGGATCGCCGTAATCTGCGCCGCGGTCATCGTCGTCGCCACGCTGGCGCTGGCCCTTTCGACGACGGGCGTCTCGGCGGTGACCGTGATCTGCTCGGCGAGTGCTCCCACCTCGAGCGTGAAGTCCATGGTGATGATCTGCTGCGTCGCGAGCAGCAGCCCCGTGCGCTCCTCTGTCTTGAATCCGGCGAGCGCGACGCGAATGGTGTAGGTGGCTGGCAACACACTGGGGAAGGAATACTCACCCACTTCGTTCGTCGTGACCGAGCGGACGGCGTTGGTGGCTTCATTGACGAGCGTGACTTCGACGCCGGGCACCACGCCCTGAGCGTCCTTCACGACGCCGCGAATGCCGCCTTGATACGTCTGTGCCGAGACGAGCACGCTCGCAAGCACCGCGACGAACGATGTGAGCGCGATCGCCATCCACCGAGTACCTGCGCTACTCCCAGTTCTCATGCGACCTCCCTGCATGTGTCTACTGAGGCGCAACGCGGCGCCAGGAAATGACGGCGACTGCGGGAGCAAGAACAGGTCCACGCCTCAGGGGTGTGTGTGCTGCGGGGTGAGAATCGGGAGTTTGCTGCGAGAACTCGCACACTCGCGTGCCGTCGAGACGAGTGCGAGCGTCGCAGACGCGTCCGACAATTCTGCGAACGCGCGTTCAGTGCGGCTTCAAAACTGTGGCACCAACGAGACGACCAATCGCGCCGAGCGTCGTTTGCGCGGCGTTGAGCCCGAGGCGGAAGTCCTTGTCGCCGTACGTCGCGTACACGTCAGTCGCCTGATGCCAGTGGGGATTCCATCCGGAGCCGATCTGCACGCCGCGCTCGTTGTCGCGCAGGCTGATCGACGGCACTCGATCCATGAACATCTCGGAATCCGTGCTCGCCATGTGATTGCCGATGGTCACGGGATAGTCCGTCGCGTAGATCTCGTTCGCCGCCTGGAAGAGCCAGGCCAGTGCGTGTGACTGCTCCGCCAATGCGGACGAGCGTTGGAACTCCACGTTGATGTCGGCCTCCGTACGCTGTTCGGGATTGATGGTGCCGTCGGCGCGCGGCATTCCGTGATCGAAGAGCAGCATGTCGTGCTGGATGAGTCCGAGCCATTTCGGTTCCGGATAGCGGCCCGAGCCCGGAGGATCTTCCCGGCCCTGCAGCGCCTGTCGCTGCGCGATGTAGGCGCGTGCGCCGCCGTAGTCGGTCTCCTCGTTGTTCCACAGGGCGAACCTGATGGAGCGCTCGGTCTTGACGTCAGCGGCGCTGAACACGCGCGCGAGTTCCAGGACGAGCGCAGCGCCCGACGCGTTGTCGTTGGCCGCATCACCCCACCCCTGGCCGTCCATATGCGCGCTCACGATGTACATCTCGTCGGGACGCGAGGCGCCGACTTTCGTGCAATAGACCTGATCGCGCGGCCCTGGTTCGGTCGGCTCCGAGTTCAGCGCGCGCAACGCGACATCCGGCTGCCGAAGCGGATCGGTGTTTGCTCGCATTGGAACGCGTGTGCCGCGCGGACGGCCGCCGCCGATCGCGCGCGGCATGCCGCCGGCCATGCCCAGCGGCGGATCGACGAACGGCTCCGGCGCGTAGCGATACGACATACGTTGAACATCGGCGCAACCGTAGCGTTCGAGTTGCGCCTGAATCCAGGTGTTGGCCGCCTGGTTGCGCGGGGTGCCCTGGCGGCGATCGCCGAACTGCGTCAGGGCCTTGATCGTGGCTTTGTAGCGCTCGAGATCGAGCCGCGCGACAAGCGTCGCGACTGGGTCCTCTGCTACTTGCGGCGACTGACCATCACGCGACTCTTGCGATGCGGCAAGCGATGCGATGGCACCACACATGAACGTGACGACGATGACGCGCACACGCACAGCGACTCCAACAAGAATGTTTGGCATCACCGACAAACATGTCGATGCTTTGAGCGGCGATCGACTGCGCACTATCCTGCAAGCATGAAACCACTTCCCCTCGCACTCCTTCTCCTCGCGTTTGTTGCCGTCCCGACGCTACGCCCGCCTTCGCTGACTGCTTCGGCGCGGCAGGCTGCCGAGACGCATCGACTCGCGCCGACGGTCTTCGTCAACACCTATTCGGCCGCGCACGTGCCGGTACTGCGCATCAAGAGCGGCGACCGCGTCGTCACGGCAGTGGTTGATGACACGGGCGTCGATGCACGAGGCACGACCGTCGCACAGGGCCCGAACCCGCAGACGGGACCGTTCTTCATCGAGGGTGCGGAGCCGGGAGATCTCCTCGTCGTGACGCTCGAGAAACTCGAACCAAACCGCGCGACCGGCACGTCGGCGGCACTGATGAACGGCGCGTCGATCGAACCGGGATCGATCTCGAGCCGCGGTGACAACGGGCGTGTGACGTGGACCATCGATGCGGCCAAGAGCGTCGTTCGCTTTGATTTGCAGGCGGTCGGCCGCACCGGCTGGCAGACGCGATTCGAAGCGCCGGTGTTCGAAATGCCTCTGGCGCCGGCACTCGCATCCGTGAGTGTCGCTCCAGCTGGTCAGGAGGTCGTCTCGACGACGATGGCCGGACCGTTTGGCGGGAACATGAGCGCGGCTGGCATCACCGCGGGCGCGCGAGTGATGCTGCCGGTGTTTCAGCCGGGTGCGCTGCTGTTTCTGGGGCACGGGCATGCGCGGCAGGGTGATGGCGGCGTCACCGGCACGGGCGTCGAAACCTCACTCGACGTCGAGTTCAACGTCGAGGTCGTGAAGAAGAAAGAGTGGCCGCATAGCAGCGTCGCGCGTCCATCGACCGTCGTCGGCGAGTTCGAGATGAAGTGGCCACGGATCGAAAGCAGCGAGTACCTGATGACGGTCGGCAGTGGCACGACACTTCAGCAGGCGCTGCAGCACGCGACGCTCGAACTCCATCACTGGCTGGACGACGATTTCGGCTTGAGCGAGCGCGCAGTCAACATCTTTGTCGGTCAGGCGATGGAGTACGAGGTCGCCACCGTCAGCGACGCCGCATTCACCGTCGTCGCCAAGGTGCGGAAGTCGTACCTGCCGCGGCCGGTTGCGACACCGTAGGGCCACGGACAACGCCGAGATCACGATTTTTTAACGCAGAGAACACAGCGGCCACAGAGCATTCCGCCGCGCTGCGCGCGGCCCGCCGGCTCTGACTCTGCGATCTCTGCGATCTCTGCGTTGAAGTACTTCCGCGTCTCCGCTCCCTCCGCGTTCTCGCGACTCATTCCCACAAATCAGTCTGAATCACTCGCAGGCGGTACCAACGTTGTCGTTTCGGTCGCGCCGCGGTCGCTGACGCGATCGCGCTGACCGTGCAGTTTTCTCTGAAAACACCCGCGTGATCCTCCGCACGCGCGTGCGCGCGTGTCATGGCCCTTCGCTTGCTCTCGCAACAGGCACACGCGACCACGATGTCGAGCGGACGTCCCCGTTGCACGTCATCTTCTTCACGACGGAGGACATCACATGGTGCGCCGATTTCTCGGCTGGTTGAGTCTGTGTGCGATGCTGTCGGTGACGCTCACCGCGCAGCAGAACGCGACGCTACAGGGTATCGTCACCGACGATCAGAAAGCCGTCATGCCAGGCGTGACGGTCACCGCCAGTGAAACCAAGACCGGACGACAGTCGGTCGAGGTCACCACGGCCGACGGCCGCTACCAGTTCCAGAACCTGGCTCCCGGCGAATACAAGCTGCGAGTCGAGCTCTCAGGTTTTGCCACCGCAGAACTCACCGGCATCGAGCTGCTCGTCGGCGCGAACGCCACGGTTCAACCCATCACCATGCGACTGGCCGGCGTCCAGGAAACGGTCGTCGTCAGCTCTCAGGCGCCGCTGGTGGACACCTCGTCGCCGCGCGTCAGCGGCAACATCGACCGCCGCCAGATGGCGGAACTGCCACTGCAGGGCCGCAACTGGATGGAACTGTCGCTGATGGTGAAGGGCATCACCGCCAACAACATCGGCAACACGCCGGGCGTCTCCGACGATCAGTTCCAGCTCAACCTCGACGGCCAGCAGATTTCGCAGCGCATCTCCGGCTCCGGCTTCGGCCAGCCCAAGATGAGCCGCGAAGCGATCGCCGAGTTTCAGATCGTCACCAACATGTACGACATCACGCAGGGCCGCTCGACTGGCGTGCAGGTGCAAGCCGTCTCCCGCGCCGGCACCAACGATCTGCACGGCTCGACCTTCGGCTTCTTCCGCAGTGACAAGTTCAACGAGGCCGATCCGGTAAAAGGCGTCGTGCTTCCCTACTCGGATCAGCAGACCGGCTTTACGCTCGGCGGACCGGTGATTCGCGACAAGGTGCACTTCTTCGGGTCGTACGAGTACGAGCGCAACCCGTCGACGGCCGTGCTGACGCCATCCGCTCTCCCGAATCAGACCTGGTCATTGCCATCGAACACGGTGCAGAACAACTACCTGGCACGTGGCGACTATCAGCAATCCGCCAAGAACAGCTTCAGCGTGCGCCTGCAGCGCTGGACGCTCGACAGCCCGTTCCAAATCTCGAGCGGCACCACACACCCGACGATGGCCGAGCATCAGCGCTACTACTCGACGAACCTCTACGCGACGTGGACTCGCATCATCAGCAACTCGATGACGATGCAGGTGAGCGGCGGAACGTCGCGGTTCTCGTGGTACGACGATCCGATCCCGTCGAACATGGCGTCGCTCAATAAGTGGCCCTTCGGTGTGCCGGTGTTCCAGTTCCCGAACCTGTCCCTGGGCGGGCAGCAGAACTTCCCCAACTACTCGTGGATGAAGCAGTACCCGATGCGGGTCGAGATGAACGCGCACGCCGGTAAGCACGAGATCAAGTTCGGCGGTGAGTTCCTCAAGGACCGGCATACGAAAGTGTGGGACCTGAACCGCCGCGGCACATTCACGTTCAACCGCCAGCCGTCGACCGCAATTCTCGAGGCCGCGTTTCCGCAGGATGCCTGGGACGATCCGTCGCGGTGGGATCTCAGCCTGTTGCAGCCGTTCCTGCAGCAATACTCGGTCTTCTTCCACGATGACTACCTGGTTGACGTCGGACGCTCGCAGTCGGCGGCATGGTTCGGCGACAACTGGCGCGTGTCGAACGAGCTGACGATCAATCTGGGCGTCCGCTACGACGTCGATCCGGAAGGCCTCGATCCGCAGTGGGTCCGCGACATCCCGATCGTCCTGGACAACGGGCGCGACAGCGGCAACTTCGGATACCAGCCCGGCGTGCGCGATTACAACAACGTTGCCCCTCGCGTCGGGTTCGCCTACAACGTCGGCGGCAACAATAGCCTCGTGATCCGGGGCGGCACCGGTCTCTACTACAACTTCCCGGTGTCGAACGTCACCTACCGGCAGCAGTTCTACAACAACGCAGTGGCCGCGGTGTTCCTGCCGAGCGGCACCAACTTCCTCTACGACCCGCTCGGTGGCGCCACGCCCGAACAGTATCTGTCCGGCGCGGTGCCCACGCCGCCGCAGGAAACCACGATCATCTCGCCCGACTACCGAGATCCGTACAGCTGGCAGAGCTCGATCGGCTTCCAGAAGCAGTTGGGGTCGCTGATGGCGTTCGACGTGGACTTCACCAGCCTCGAAGAGCGCAACATGGTGCGCAGCCGCGACGTGAACCTCTTCTACGATCCCGTCACCGGTTACAGCAAGGACCCCATCATCTACGGGCGCCCGAACCCGGCATACGGCCTCAACCAGTGGCTGACGAGCGACGGCAGGACGGAGAGCCGCATGCTCGCGACGTCGTTCCAGCGCCGCTTCAACAACAACTTCCAGGCAAGCGCGACCTACACGCGCACGCTGTCGATGAAGGACGACACGACGGGCTTTGGCTATCAGGCTGACAATCCGTTCGACCAGGACGCCGACTGGGCGCAGTCCAGCGGATTCCAGAAACACACCTTCCGCTCCAACGGCATCGTCCGGCTGCCCTGGCAGTTCTCGGTGTCGGGGTCGTACTTCTACGGATCGGGTTCGCACTACAACCCGAGCAGCTCGACGAGGCCCTACAGCAAGCCGGGCACGAATCGCCTCAACATCGGCGCGCCGATCACGATCCCCGCCGGCGTCCTCGATCGCTGGGAAGGCCCGGCGATCATCGCCACCGGCACGACCTGGCCGCGCAACGCGCTGCGCGGGTTGCCGCTCCACAAGGTGGACATGCGCGTCACCAAGACGATCACGCTGGTGAACAACGTGAACATCGAGCTGCTCGGCGAGGTGTTCAACGTGTTCAACCGGAAGAACTACGGCTCCTACAACACGACGATTACCTCAGCCTCCTTCGGCCAACCGGTCGCGACGTCGGGGAATGCCTACGTGCCGCGGCAGGGGCAGCTCGGTGTGCGCGTCAACTTTTAGATAACGGAGATAACGGAGGACACGGGATCACACGGAGAAACGGAGCAACGGAGAGATTTGATCTGAAGACTCCGTTCCTCCGCTGCTCCGTGTTAATCCGTGACCTCCGAAACCTCCGTTCACTCCAGGAGCCGGTATGAAGCGAGGAACAGTCATCATCTGCATCGTCGCGCTGACGATGCCGCGGCTGGCGGCAGCGGCCGACTCGAAGTTTCAGATCGAGGAAGCGACGATCGACGGCATCCAGTCGGCGATTCTCAAGGGAGAGCTCACGTCCACTGACGTGGTGAAGCGGTATCTGGCACGCATCAAAGCCTATGACGGGCCCTGCGTCTCGCAGCCGGACGGCATTCTCGGGTCGTTCACGACGATCAAGAAGGCCGGACAGATCAACTCGCTCATTACGGTCAACCTGCGGCCGGCGGCACGCACGCAGTACGGGTTCGACAAACACAAGGGCCGCAGCCTCACTGACGAAACCGACAGCAACCCGATGATGCCCGACGCACTCGAAGTCGCGGCGAAGCAGGACGCGCACTTGAAGGCGACCGGTAAGCTGGTCGGGCCGCTGCACGGCATCACCTTCGCCATCAAGGACTGGTACGACACGTTCGACATGCGAACCACGGCCGGTGCCGATGCGGCGTATGCCAACGATCGTCCACCGCGCGATGCGGAGTTCATCAAGCGCATGCGCGACGCCGGCGCCATCATCCTCGCCAAGGCGAATGTCGGTTCGGGCATCTCGCGCAGTCCGTTTGGTGGCATCAGCTGCAATCCGTACGACACCGAGCGCTCGGCCGGCACATCGAGCAGCGGATCTGGAACGTCAGTCGCCGCCAACCTGGTGACCTGCGCGATTGCCGAAGAGACCGGTGGCTCGATCCTCCACCCCACCAAGAACAACGCCGTCGTTGGTCTCGCGCCAACGCAGGAATTGGTGAGCCGCGACGGGATGTACGGCGCCGGCTACAACACGCGCACGGGCCCAATCTGCCGAACGGTGAAAGACGCCGCGACTGTGCTCAACGTGATTGCCGGCTACGACCCGAAGGACGAGCTCACGGTCTTCAGCGTCGGCCGCATGCCCACATCGTCGTACGCCAGCTTCGCCAGCGAGAAGCGTCTGGATGGCGTCCGTATCGGAGTCGTTCGCGAGTATATGGACCGCTCGCTGTTCAACGAAGCCGACGAAGAAAGCATCGCCGCCACCGAGCGTGCCATCGCTGACCTGCAGAAGCTTGGCGCGACGATTGTCGATCCGGGACCAAAGGGCGCGCTGCTGCAGAAGTACATCGACAAGTACGCGCCGTCGGTTCTGAACACGCTGTTCATCGATCGGTTCCCGAAGGCGTTTCCAGTAGATGCGAACGGCAAGCCGACGGCAGACCACATCGCCACGCTCGTGGAGATGTACTACGACCCGTCGCTCGCGCCTGACGGCGTCACGCTGCGCAACCTCGGGCAGGGCGGGCAGTCGGTTGGCGAGTCGCGATTCATGATCGAGCGCTACCTGCGCGAGCGCGGCGACGCCACGATCAAGACCCTCAAGGATCTCAACGAGCACTCGAAGCCGCTGACCGACACGCGGCCCGATTCTGGCAACAACGCACGCGGCGGCGGAGGTGGCGGCGAGAACAACCGCAGCGCGATGACGCTCGACAACGCCGACCGGTGGCTGACCCGCTTCGCGGTGCAGCAGATCGTGCTGCTGGCGATGGAAGACATGAAGCTCGACGCGATGATCACGCCGACCGGCAACATCCCCCCGTACATCCTCGGCCGGCCGCTGGAGCCGACGCTCAACGGACGCGGCCCGTCGATCTGGAGCTTTCTCGGCACCCAGGGCTTCCCGCAGCTTGGGGTACCGGCCGGATTCACCACGAAGGTGTACGACCGGGTGAGGGACAGCTCGGCCCCGGGAGGCACGCGGCTCACCGAGCCGACACCGGCCAAACTGCCACTGTCGGTGATGCTCTTCGGCCGTCCGTTCGGCGAGCCGGTGCTCTTCCGGATCGCCTCGGCCTACGAGCAGGCAACGCATCATCGCGAGCCCCCACCCGATTTCGGTCCGCTGGAGAAGCGCTAGCGTCATGCTCGGCGTGGTGCGGGACCGTAGGTCACTTTCCCCACGGTTTTTGCGGAGCGACCTACGGTCTCGCACCGCGCTGAGCGTGACAATCCGTCCGGGATCAGAGCGTTACAGTCGGCAGTAGGCCGCAGGAGGATTACCATGGGGCCCATTCAAGAGGCCGCCAGGATGGTTCAGAGAGCGAC
>Ga0111539_10010615_pt1 | contig 11595 bp, 10 predicted proteins | sample RhiMethybrSRZTD1_FD_79667 | JGI IMG/M metagenome (GOLD analysis project Ga0111539, IMG submission 79667) | Populus rhizosphere microbial communities from Tennessee, USA - Rhizosphere MetaG P. TD hybrid SRZTD1 (version 2) (version 2) | ecosystem: Host-associated > Plants > Roots > Rhizosphere >...
AACGCTGCCGGCAGGTTGATGATCAGCGGAAACGCGCCGAGGTGCGGCGCGGTCTGCCAGGCCGACGCCAGGAACTGCGTCGTGGCGTCGACCGCTCCGCCGGCGTTCAGGGCGTTGAACGCGTCGTGGGCCGACCGGTAATCGGTGCTGAGCCACGCCGGGACGCTGACCCCGAAGTGGCTCATCAACTCACGGAAGTGTCCAGACCACCCGATGGCCACGCCGATGTTGCCGACGGCGTATTCGACGATCAGGTCCCACCCGATGATCCAGGCGACGAATTCGCCGAGCGCGGCGTACGAATAGGTGTACGCCGAACCGGCGATCGGCACCATGGCCGCGAACTCGGCGTAGCATAACGCGGCGAACCCGCAGGCGATCGCGGTGAGGACGAATGAAAAGATGATCGCCGGCCCCGCTCCCGGACGGAGCGGGTCGCCGACGATGGCGGTGCCGGTGGTGGCAAAGATCCCGGCACCGATGGTGGCACCGACGCCAAGGGCCGTCAGGTGCCATTTTCCGAGCGTTCGTTTCAGCCCGCCGCCGTACGAAACATCTGCTTCAAAATCGGCGACGGATTTGCGGACAAAAATCCCCTTGGCCACAGACCTCCCCGGTCAGGCGGTGACGGGCTGCTTCGACTCGATGCGCATCCCGTAGAACGAGCGCCACACGAAGTACATCGACAGCACGAAGAAGACCACCGCCAGGCCGTGGCTCAGTCCCGAGCCACGTTCGGCCGCGAGATACACACCCAGCTCCACGGCGAGTAGGCCGAACAGCGTGGTGAACTTGATCACTGGGTTCATCGCCACCGAGGACGTGTCCTTGAACGGATCGCCGACCGTGTCACCAACCACTGACGCGGCGTGGAGCTCGGTACCCTTCATCTTGAGCTCGGTTTCCACAATTTTTTTCGCGTTGTCCCAGGCGCCGCCGGCGTTGGCCATGAAGATCGCCTGGAAGAGACCGAAGAGCGCGATCGAGATCAGGTAGCCGATGAAGAAGAACGGCTCCACGAACGCGAAGGCCAGCGTCGAGAAGAGGACGGCGAGGAAGATGTTGAACATCCCCTTCTGCGCGTATTCGGTGCAGATCTCGACGACCTTGCGCGAGTCCTCGACGGATGCCTTGGTGACACCTTCCAACCGGATGTTGCGCTTGATGAACTCCACGGCGCGGTACGCGCCGGTGGTGACCGCCTGCATCGAGGCGCCGGTGAACCAGTAGATCACCGCACCACCCGTGAGCAATCCGAGCAGGAACGGCGGGTGCAGGATCGACAACTTCTCGATGCCCGTGGCCAGTCCGCCGGTCAGCGCCATGATGATCGAGAAAATCATCGTCGTGGCACCAACGACTGCCGTGCCGATGAGCACCGGTTTCGCGGTTGCCTTGAACGTGTTGCCGGCGCCGTCGTTCTCCTCGAGCAATTCCTTGGCAACGGTGAAATTCGGCGCAAACCCGAACTGCTTCTTCACCTGGTCCGCGACCCCGGGGATCTCCTCGATCTGCGACAGCTCATAGACCGACTGCGCGTTGTCCGTGACCGGCCCGTAGGAGTCGACCGCGATCGTCACCGGACCCATGCCGAGGAACCCGAACGCCACGAGGCCGAAGGCGAAGATCGCCGGGGCCTTCATCAGCGCGTCCAGCCCGCCCATCGTGGCTACCCACGACGCGATCGCCATCAGGCCCATGATCGCGATGCCGAGCCAGTACGCCGAGAAATTTCCGGCGACGAGGCCGGAGAGGATGTTGAGCGACGCGCCACCTTCACGCGAGGACGTGACCACCTCTCGCACGTGTCTCGAATGCACCGACGTGAAGACCTTCACGAGCTCGGGGATGATCGCGCCGGCGAGTGTGCCGCAGGTGATGACGGTCGACAGCTGCCACCAGAGATCGGGGTTGCCGCCGAGGGTCGGGATGGTGAGCCACGAGAGCAGGTAGGTGAGCGCCACCGACACGATCGACGTCACCCACACCAGCTGCGTCAGCGGGATCTCGAAGTTCATCTTGGTGGCGGACGCGAACTGGCGGCGCGACACCGCGTTGCTGGCCAGGTACGACAGCCCCGAGGCCAGCACCATCATGATGCGCATCAGGAAGATCCAGACGAGCAGCGTGGACTGGATCGCCGGATCGGCGACTGCCAGTACGATGAACGAGATGAGCGCGACGCCGGTCACGCCGTAGGTCTCGAAGCCGTCGGCCGTGGGGCCGACCGAGTCGCCGGCGTTGTCGCCAACGCAGTCGGCGATCACACCGGGGTTGCGGGCGTCGTCTTCCTTGATCTTGAAGACGACCTTCATCAGGTCGGACCCGATGTCGGCGATCTTCGTGAAAATGCCCCCGGCAATCCTCAAGGCTGCGGCACCTAACGACTCACCGATGGCGAAGCCCAGGAAGCAGGCACCGGCAACGTCCGCCGGGATGAACAGCAGGATGCTGAGCATGAACAGCAGCTCGACCGAGATCAGCATCATGCCCACGCTCATGCCGGCGCGGAGCGGGATCTCGCAGACCGGATACGCCTTGCCAGCCAGGCTCGCGAACGCCGTGCGGGAATTCGCCAGCGTGTTGATGCGGATGCCGAACGCCGCGACGCCGAAGCTGCCGCCCATTCCGATCAGCCCGAACAGCAGGATGATGGCGATCTTCGGGATCGAGAGCCCGGTCAGGACAAAGTAGAAGACGATGATGATCCCGATGAACGCGAACAGGATCAGCAGGAAGCGGCCCTGCTTGGCGAGATACGCCTTGCAAGTCTCGTAGATCAGTTCCGAGACCTCGGCCATCGACTGGTGCACCGGCAGCTTCCTCACCGCGATGTAGCTGGTCATGCCGAAGAGCAGACCCAGCACGCACACGCCGAGGCCGAACATCAGGATCTGATGCCCGGTCATGCCGAAAAAGTCACCCTGATTGAGGTCGGGGAGGTGAAGGTTGACCTCGCCGCCGGGACGGTGCTCGACTTGCGCCGGAGCGGCCGTCTCTTGTACAGCCGCAACGGCAGCGGCGCCCTGCGCATCGGCGCGAGACGCGAGCAGCGACGCAGCGGCGCCGCCGAAAGCGAGCGCGAGGACCAGGAACAACGTGCGGTGGACCAACCGTTTCATCGTTTTGACTCTCTTGAAGGGAAAACCGCTCGACGGGATAGCCATCCGCCAACATCTATTTGGCCTGCGCCGGAGACGTACCTGCGCGGTGCCAGAACTTCCTGAAGCGAATGACTTGGGGGGTCGCCGACGGCTGGGTGTGTCGGGACGGGCTGTTAAAACCGGCGACAAGATATGCACGCTGGCCGTCAATGGCCAGACCCTTGCCGCTCCTTGGTTTACAGCGCTTCGGCGGTCACGATTGCAATGGCCTTTACGGGCCGGCCATTCATCGTAACGGCGGGGCGGAAACGGATCTCGAGCAGCATTTCGCGAATCCGCCGGTTGTAGCCGTTGTCGCGCGAGGGATTGAAGCCGATGAGGCGCGCGTTCCCGGTGCTGTCGACCTCGAACTGCGCGATCATCTTGTACGGGCGCACTTTCGAGGGAATCGGCAGCGGCAGGATCGGGAGCGCGACGACTGTCGGCGGATAGATCGTCCCCTCACCGCCGCCTGTGCCCGGTCCTGTTCCTGACCCCCGGCCTGTTCCGATGCCCGATCCCTCTCCGCCTCCTCGCCCGGGTCCGTTGCCGGTCGTACCGTCGTTTCCCGTTCCGCGACCTGCGCCGACAATGGCGGCTGTTGAGTCGGCGCGCGCGGCCGCTGCGGAATCGATCGCCGCCGCTGCAGGAGGCGGATCAGGTACCGGCGGTGGTGGCGGCGGCTTCGTTTCTTCGGGCGGTTTTGGCTTTGGTTCTTCCTTCGGGACCGTTTTTTCCGGCTCGATTCTCACGAATCCAACGCGCTCCGGGACGTACTTGATCCGCCCAGGGAACGAGAGGTTTCCACCTCCGCCACCACCCGCTGGCCCCGGTCCTCCGGCTCCCTGCTGCGCGTAATCGATCAGCCGCGCGCTCACGAAAATGGTGGGCCCCAGCAGGAGAATCACGATCAGCAGGTGAAACGCGACCGACGCGGCCGTAGCCTGAGCCCGCGGCTCACCCGAGGTGGGGATACCGATCGGCGGCCGATAAGGGCGCCGGCGAGTGGGAGGGGGAGAGGATTCCGCGTCAGTCATCTGCTTGTCACGACCCGCGTTTCAGGTCGCATGGTCGAAAAATACTACGGCGGGTGACCTGATCAGGTTCACCCGCCGCATACACCTTGCTCGTCCGTATGGATCAGGGCGTCGTGGGCGCCTTTGGTGGAATACCAATGACCTTGACGCCTCCACCCCGTGCCACGTCCATCGACCAGATGATCTCCTGGTACTTCACCGCCGGGTCACCCTTCACGAAAAGGATCTTCTCCGGGCGTGGATCGTAGATCTGCTTGAACTGCGCCGGCAGCTGTTCCTTCGGGTACGCCGTCTTGTTGATCAGGAACTGCGGACCGGGCAACACCTCGAGCACGATCTGGTCGGGCTTCTGGTTCTTGTCCTGGTTTTCGGGCGGCTTGGGATCCGGGAGCTGCAGGTCGATCGCGACCCGGGACATCGGGATCGTGATCATGAAGATGATCAGCAGCACGAGCAGCACGTCGATCATGGGAACGACGTTAGGCTCGTTCCGTAGCCCGCCAGCCTTGCCTTCCATTCCTGCCATATCAGTCGCTCTCCAGGCTACGGTTTCTTTTTCGACGGGTCGGTCAGCAGGTCACCCTCGACCGAGGACTTGGTCCCGGGCATCTGGTCCGACACTGCGCCGACCACGCGCACGCCGTTCTTGGACGCGATGTCCATGGCATCGAGGACCTTGGCATACGGCAGGTCCTTGTCGGCCTTCACGTACAGCACGAAGTCATCGCGCTTCGAGTAGATGTCCTTCAGGATCGGACCCACGGAGTCGAGCGGGATCGGCCGCTTGTTGATGTAATAGTTCCCATCGCGGTCGATGCCGAGGACCTGGTCCGTATCCTCTTCAGGATGCGACTTGAGGTTGATGCCCTGCGGCGGGTTGGCGGTGAACCCTGACGTCAGCGCCGGGAGCACCACCATGAAGATGATGAGGAGCACGAGCATGACGTCGATCATCGGAACGACGTTAGGCTCACTCTTCACATTGGAAGCGCCGGTACCTACTTGCATGAGGTCTCCTCCTCGTGGGATGCCGGTGGCTTACTGGCTGACCGGGCCACCCGAGGACACCTGCGTGTTGAACTCACGCGTGAACCGCGACCGGCCGAACTCGCCCGACACGCCCTTGATGAGGTAGTCGATCATTTCCTTCGACGTATACGTCATCTCGGCCGTCAGGTTGTCGATCTTGGTCGTGAAGTAGTTGTAGAACCACACGGCCGGGATGGCCACGATGAGGCCGAAGCCCGTCGCGATGAGCGCCTCGGCGATACCGGCCGAGATCGCGGCGATACCAGCACCACCGGACGTCGCCATGCCGACGAACGCGTTGATGATGCCGAACACCGTTCCGAGCAGACCGACGAAGGGCGCCGTGGCGCCGACGGTCGCGAGGACCGCGAGGCCGCGCTTCAACTGCACCAGCTCCATCAGCATTTCACGTTCGACTGCCCGTTCCGCCGTGTTGATGTCCGATACGGTGACCGAGCCGTCCATGATCAGGGGCTTCACTTCGGACAGCGCGCCACCAAGGACGCGGGCGACGTGCGACTTCTTGTAGCCCTCGGCCAGCTTGATGGCTTCGGCGAGGTTGTCCTCCTCGAGGAACTGGGAGAACTCGGGGGCGAACTTGATGGTCTCCTTCTGCGCCTTGCGAAGGTTCCACCACTTCCCAATTGAGACTGAAAGCGACCAGACCGACATGAACAGGAGCACTGCCCACAGGAACTTCCCGAACATCGGTGTCTTGGTCCAAATCTCAGCAAAATCCAGATTCATAACTCTGCTCCGCCACGGTTGGGGGAAATGGGGTTACTTGACGATCGCGAACGAGAAGGGCTGTTGAACGAGCTGACGGACTTTCTTTTCGCCCACTTCCGCCGGGATAAACCGCATGCGTGGGAGGGCATTCTTCACCGCGGTGGCGAAGAGGTCGTGCGAAGTGCGAATCACCTTGAAGGTGCTGACGTCGGCGCGGCCAGTCGTATCGACGACGAATGACACGAGCGCTTCGCCTTCGACGCCGGCCTGTCGGAGAATGTCCGGATACTGCGGCGACGGCGAATTCGGCGCCTGCATGACGGGCTTCTCGACCTGGAACTCGAAGTACGTCTGGTCCTCTCTAGGCGCAGCCTTCTCGACACCAGTGGAGAACCCGCCGGCAGCACCCTTGCCAGTGAAGTCCGCTTCGTTGGTCACGCGGCGCGTGAGGTCGATGTCGGGCAGCACGTTCGGGATTTCAACCGGCGCGGTGAGCACCTGGAATCCCTTCGGCGGCGGCGGCGCTGCCACGAGTTCCGGTGGCGGCGGTTCCTTCGGCTTCGGCGCTTCTTCCTTTTTCACTTCGACGAAGGCGACCTTTTCCTGCTTCGGTCCATCATCCTGCGTCGCAGCCTGCGCCGACGTGTAGATCACGAGCAGTATGAGGCCGTAGTGCGCGATGAACGAGAGGATCGTGCCTCCCGGCCTGCGCGTCTTGACCGGCTTCGACTCAACAAGGTTGTTGAACATGGCCCTCGACCGAATCGGTAAACGACGGGTTGCTGGACGCCGTGATTCTACGGCGACCGCATAAACCCGGAATGGTGGCAAGATTAAACTTCGATGAAACCCTCTGGGATAACGGTCCGAACCGTTCCCATGACTGCCTGCCCCAACGATTTGCGCCCAAACGGCGCGTCTGTCAACAGGTCCCGAAAAAACCTTACTCCGGCCGCCTGACTATTGCAAATGAAAAGGGCTGCTGCACCAGCTGTCGGACCTTCACTTCACCAACCGCGGCCGGAATGAAACGCATTCGCGGAAGTGCGTTCCGAACCGATGCGGCGAAAAGGTCATGCGTCGCACGGACCACCTTGAACGTCGAGACATCGACGCGTCCGCTCGTGTCAACCACGAACGAGACCAGCGCATCGCCTTCTACCCCGGCTTGACGGAGAATATCCGGATAAATCGGAGTGGCCGAGTTCGGCGTCGGCGTCGCCGGGTGCTCCACCTGGAAATCGAGGAATGTCGCGGACTGATCGACTCGGACCTCAGCCGTGGCTGCCGTTCCGGATGAGTCGCTCCGGGTTCCGCGAATGAACGCGTTCGGATCAGTCACCGGCCGCGAGAGGTCGATCTCGGGGAGAGACGTCGGCACTTCAAGCGGTGGCACCAGCATGGGATCGACCCTGATCGGCTTCGGCGCGGCAATGAGTTCCGGCGGCGCCGTCTTCGGCTGCTGAGGCTTCGGCGTCTCGACGAATGTCACCTTTTCTGCGCGAGGCCGATCGTTCGTCGTCTCTGCGTGCGCGGACGTGTACAGCACGACGAGGATGATCGCGTAGTGCGCGACGAATGACGCGACCGTTCCTGCCCGCCGGCGCGTGACGGCCGGCTTCGACTCGACGAGGGTGCTGAACATGGCTCCTCCGGAAATCGGTGGACAACCCTGCAGCGCGATGTCGAGACTCTAGGAGGCTTGTGTGAATGCCCGATGTTCAGTGCGTGAGCGCCGAATGTCGCCTTCGTTACGGTTTGATGAACGACGCCAGCCCCTAACGAGTAGAGAACGATGGCCGCGGGTTCCACTTGAACACGGATTTCACGGATAACGACTGATACTGGTTGTCCGTGTTCACGCCGTATCTGCGGAGATCGTCAGTCCGCAGCTACGGGCTGTGACTGGCGGCGTTCGGGCGCCGGCTGCGCGGGGGCCGTCGACAACGGAAGCGACACGGTGAACGTGCTTCCCCGGTGCAGGCGCGATTGCACGCTCAGTGTGCCGCCGTGCGCCTGGGCGATCCACTGGCTGATCGAGAGGCCGAGTCCGAACCCGCCACGTTCGGCCTGGCGTGACCGCACGCGATCCGCGCGATAGAACCGGTCGAAGATGTTGGGCAGGTCGATGGCGGCGATGCCGATGCCGGTATCGCGCACGCTGAAGGTGGCCTCTTCCTCGCTGGCGGTCAGCGACAGCTCCACGTCGCCACCACGCGGCGTGTACTTGATGGCGTTGGTGATGATGTTGAGGAACAGCTGCCGGAGGCGCGTGCGGTCGCCGAGCACGACGCTGTTCTCGACACGCGGCATCGTGACGTTGAGCCCTGCGTCTTCGCCAAGGATCAGCGCGGTCTCGAAGACGTCGCGGGCCAGTGGTTCGAGGTCCACCGGCTCGCGCATGAGGTCGAAGCGTCCCTCGTCGGCGCGCGCGAGCGTGAGGAGGCTGTCCACGAGGTCGGCCATGCGCGTCGTCTCGTGCAGCGCTTCCTCGAGCGCGACCAGCTGTTCCGTTGCGCCGGTCGACGCGTGCATCGCGCGTTCGACGTCAGCGCGCAGCACGGCCAGGGGCGTCTTGAGCTCGTGGCTGGCGTCGGCGGTGAAGCGGCGCAGGGCGGCGAAGGACATCTCGAGCCGGCCGATCATCTCGTTCAGTTGCACGGTGAGACGCGAGAGCTCGAGGCTACCCTCCTCGGGGTGGAGCCGGCGATGAAGGCTCCGGCCGTCGGTGATTTCCACGACTTCTTTCGTGATGCGCTCGAGCGGTTCGGTGGCACTCGCGGCAATGAGGAACGCGCCCCAGATCGCCAGCGCCACGATCAGGGGCATCACGACCAGCGCGGCGCCGAGCAGCTCGAGCGGCGAGAAGATCACGTCGGAGAGCGGCACAGCGGCGACGACGCGCAACAGGAACCCGTTAGGCAGCGTCTCCTGGTGCTCGACGACGACCCCAGCTCCGCGGAAGTTCACCTTTCGCGACGTGGCCCCTGAATCCGCGCGCAGCTCCGTGAGGGCCCGCTGGATTCTCTGCGTCGCCGAGTCGGTGAGTTGCCGCGCCTCGGCGCTGACGTAGAGCACCGTGTCGCCGAGCACCCACACGTATCCGCCGATGACGTTGAGGGTCTCCTTGACGCGCGGCTCGAGCTGGACGCGTTGGAACTCGAGCGGCGCGGATTCGATCTGGCGCTCCCGCACCACGATGGGCGCACCGGCATCACCCGCGCGCCGCAGGATCATCTGCGCGAGCCGCGCGCGCTCCTGGGCGACCGCGACTGCTTCGCCGTTGGCGCCAGCCAGGCGGGCGAAATAGATGGCCATGACGAACACCGCCATCGCCCCCAGCAGGAGGATGGAAAAGCGAGTGGCGAGCCAGGCGCGAAGAGACATCGGCGATCAGCGATCAGCGATCAACGACGCTGCTACTTGATGACATATCCCACCCCTCGAACCGTCGTGATCAGTTTTCGACCACGACCAGCATCAATCTTTTTCCGGAGGTGATTGATCACCACATCCACGATGTTGGTGCCCGGGTCAAAGTGGTACCCCCACGCGTACTCGGTGATCAGCGTCCGGCTCATCACGCGACCGGCGTGCCGCATCAGGTACTCCAGGACCGCGAACTCCTTGGGCGTGAGGTCGATCAGCGTTCCGTCGCGCCGTACCTCGCGCGTGTCGCGGTTCACCTCCAGGTCCGCCACCTTCAGCACCGGCGACGCCATCGCCTTCGGGCGCCGGGACAGCGCTTCCACGCGCGCCAGCAGTTCCTCGAACGCAAATGGCTTGGTCACGTAGTCGTCGGCACCGACGCGGAATGTCCGCACCTTCGCGTCCACGGCATCCTGCGCCGTCAGCACGAGCACCGGTGTCTCGAATCCCCGGGCGCGAAGCGACTGGAGCACGTCGAGTCCCGACTTTCCGGGCAGGCGCATGTCGAGGATGACCACGTCGAACGATTCCGAGGATGCGATCCGCTCCCCTTCCTCGCCGTTCGTCACCAGCGACACGCGATACCGCTGCTCCTCGAGGCCGCGCCGGATGAAACCACCGACGGTGGGATCGTCCTCGATCACCAGGACGTTCATGCGCTGGTCCCCGACCGGGGCGGCGCCTTTTCGTTAGGCAGGAGGATGCGGAAGGTGCTGCCGGCGCCGACGGCGCTGTCGACCTCGATGCGGCCGCCGTGCTGGTCGATGATCGAGTAGCACACGGAGAGCCCGAGCCCGGTGCCGCGCCCCGCCGGCTTTGTCGTGTAAAATGGCTCGAAGATCCTCGTCAGCTCGGCGCGCGGGATCCCGACGCCGCCGTCGATCACCTCGACAATCGCCGCTGCGGTATCCGAGCCGCCGCCGCGCGTCCGGATCGTGATCGTGCCCTGGTCGTTCATCGCGTCGGCCGCGTTGATGAGCAGGGCCATCACAACCTGGATGATTTGTTCGGCATTCGCGGGCACCGGCTCGAGCGCCTTGTCGAGGATCGTCCTGAGCTGCAGCTGCTTGAAGCGCCCGTGGTGCTTGACGAGGAAGAGCGACTGTTCGACCACGGCGTTGAGGTCCGTCGGGTTTTTCTCGACGGATTTCGGGCGCGAGAAGGTGAGCAGGCTGTCGATGATGCGCTTGCAGCGCTGCACTTCCTGGTCGATGATCTGCGTGAACTCTTCCGTGTTTTCCGGGACCTCGCAACCGCTCTTCCTCAGGTCCCCGATCCGGAGCGCCAGACTCTCGGCGCAGGCGGCGACGGTGGCCAGCGGATTGTTGATCTCGTGCATAACGCCGGCGACGAGCTGCCCGACCGCCGCCAGCTTCTCCGACTGCGCAAAGCGCTCCTGCGCGCTCGTCCACTCGGTGATGTCCTCGCCGATCGAGATCACGTGCGTCACCGCGCCGTCATCGATGCGCATCGGGATCTTCGTGATGCGATAGGTCCGGCGGCTGCCCGACGCCTCCGAGTCGATGTTGAACTGCTGCATGCGACCCGTGCTGAACACGTCGTCGAATCCGGAGCGGAGTGACTCGGCCGGCTGGCGGTGCAACACCTCGAAGATGAGCTTCCCGATCGCCTGCTCTCGCGACACGCCTTGCGAGCCCATCTCCCGGTTGCTGTTCCATGCCTGGACGCGGTATTCGCGATCCACGACGTAGAGTCCGAGCGGCAGCGAGTCGATGATTCGCGCCGTCAGGCGACGCTCCGACTCGACGGCCTTCGCGCTACGAGCCACTTCTCCCGTGAGCCGATGCACGTCTTCGGCGTGCGCCAGTTCGGGCGCCAGGAGGTTCGTGACGATCATGAGGATCTCTTTCGCCTCGGCGGTCATCGAGGTGGCGCCGCCCACCGCGAGAATGCCGATGCGAACCCCCTTGCTGACCAGCCGCCTGGCGACGACGCCGGGAAGCTTGTCCTCGTCGGCGGCGCCCTGCACATCGTCCGCGGTGAGGAAGTTTGCGCCGGCGCTGGCCGAGCGCCTGAGTCCATCGCCGGCATAGAGCCAGAGACTCACCTCGGTCGCGTCGAGCGCCTTGTGCAGGCGTTGGATCACGTCACCGACCGTGGCAACGATCTCTCCGCCGTCGGCGAGTCGCGAGGCGATCTCGGAGAGGACGGCGAGTGGACCCGCCGGCTTTGTTGCCGCGTTAGGGGACATTCAAGTGGAGCGGACC
>Ga0111539_10010619_pt1 | contig 11594 bp, 13 predicted proteins | sample RhiMethybrSRZTD1_FD_79667 | JGI IMG/M metagenome (GOLD analysis project Ga0111539, IMG submission 79667) | Populus rhizosphere microbial communities from Tennessee, USA - Rhizosphere MetaG P. TD hybrid SRZTD1 (version 2) (version 2) | ecosystem: Host-associated > Plants > Roots > Rhizosphere >...
ACGATCGCCGGCGCGACCAGCGAGTACGGGACGAGGCCGCGGAGGGCTCGTTCCCGCCGCAGACGGTTTCGCCGCCGAGACGCCTGAAGCGACGTCTCGGCGGCGAGAGCCGTGCTCGGGAGCTGGCTACTCGACAAGTCGAGTTCCGGGCTCCGTCGGAGGGATCACGGCGCGTTCAGAACCGATTCGATGTTGTCCTGGGCTGAGGATGCAGCCTGCTTGATCGTCAGCTTCCCGGTCAGGATCTGGCCGAGCATGTTGCGGAGGATGTTGCCGTTCTCGACGTTCACCCAGTTCTTGGCCGTCGGCACGAACCAGCTGCGGCTGGCCGCCCTCTCGTTGACCTTCCTGGGATTCACGAGCGTGGTGGTGTTGGGGATGTTCCCGATCGCCTCGAGGGCCTTCTGCGCCTCCGTGCTCGTGTAGGCCTTGATCCACGCCTCCGCGAGCGACTTGTCGGCGCCCACCGGGACGGCGAGGTCGGAGCCGCCGAGGAAGCCGGGCATGACCTGGCCGGCGGTGTGGCTCGGCACGACGAACTGGCCGGTGACGCCCTTGTACTTGTCGCCGACGCAGCACGTGAACCAGGCCTGGCCGATCATCGAGCCGGCCTGGCCCTGCTTGTACACGTCGTACGGAAACGGCCGGGCCTCGTCGGTGGTCTTGCTGGCCTTGGACGCAGCGTTGAAGAACGCCTTGTACGCAGCGAGGCCGGCCAGGGACTTGGGCCTCGTCAGGAGACCCTTCCACTTGCCGCTCACCTGCGTCGCGATCCCGCCGCCGTAGTCGAAGACGAAGCTCATGGCGACGTACCAATCCTCACCGGCGATGTAGACCGGCGAGTAACCCTTGGTCGACCCGTACTTGGCCGCCAGCTTCTTCGCGCCGGCCGTGAACTGCGCAAGGCTCGTCGGGATCTTGATGCCCGCGGCCTTGAACTGATCCTTGCGATAGGTGACCACGCGCGAGCCCGCGTAGTACGGAACCGCGTACGTCTTCCCGTTGTACCGGCCGGAGGCCGCGAGGCCCGCGAGCCACGTGCTCGAGTTCGGGAACGATCCCTTGTCGGCCGTCAGGTCCTGGAAGGCGCCCGCGGCCATGTACTTCGTCATTTCGGTGTTCCCCATCTCGATCACGTCGGGGGCGTTGCCGCCCGCCAGAGACGCATCGAACTTCTGGAGGTGAGTCGGCCAGGTCTGGTACTGGATGTTCACGTCCGCACCGGTCGCCTTCGTGAACGCGGCGTTCGCCGCGGAGACGATCGGCTTCCAGTTGTCGGCCTGTGCATCCACCTGAAGCCAGACCGTGATGGCCTTCTTCGGCTGGTTTGTGCCGCCGAACGCGCCGCCCGATACCGTCGCGGCGACGGTTGCGAGGCCGGCGGCGAGCGCGAGCACAGCGATGATGCGCGTTTTCATAGACGCTCCTCCACCTTGAGGTTGAACGGCCTGCGCCTGAACGGGCGGCTCCGGCCGGAGGGGGCAAGTGGTTTAGACCACTTGGTCACGAGTTGGAGAATCGCACAGTACCACTGAGGATGTCAAGACCAATCTGCAGCATCGCGCCGTTCCCAGCGCAAATTGCCGTCCAGCTGCGGAATCGTGGTACTAGCCACTCCCTCGCCGCCCGCTCGGGATCTGCTGCGCGGCCGCCCCTGCTTCTGGTTCAGCTCGGTGATCAGCCTGTACCGGTCCCCGCGGTAGATGGAGCGCACGTACTCGACGACGTCGCCCGAAGCGTCTCGGCTGACGCGCTCGAAGAGGAAGGCCGGCGAATGAAGGGGAACGCCGAGCGCCTCCGACTCCTCTTCGTTCGTGACCGTCGGTTCGATCGTCTGGACCCCGCCGACGACCACGGTTCCATACCGGTCCTTGAGGAGCTCGTAGAACGACTCGCCCTCCAGATCCCGGGCGGCGAGGCCCGGCACGAGGGCCTGGCGCACGTGCAGCGTCTCGATCGCCATCGTCTCCTCGTCGGCGAGCCGGAGGCGCTTGATCACGACGACCGGTTCGGAGGGCGAGACGTGGAGGACGCGGCCGAGGCGGGCTCCCGCAGCGACGGTCTTCAGCTCGAGCGTCGCGCTGCCGGGGACCATGCCCCGCCGGCGCATGTCCTCGGTGAACGACGTCATCGTGAGCTCCTGCGCGATCTTCGGCTCGCTCACGAAGGTGCCCGCACCGCGGCGGCGGACGAGGTAGCCCTCCCGCACGAGGCCGTCGAGCGCGGCGCGGACGGTGAGCCGTGAGACTCCGAGATCGGTGCTGAGGTTGCGCTCGGACGGGATCGCCTGCCCCACGCCCAGCTGCTCGATCAGGTCGAGGACGCGGTCACGGGTTTCGCTCTGCTTGGTCATGCAGGAACGGCCACGGCCGGGGCGGGCTCGGCCGTCCGAAGCAGGCCTTCTCCCGTCTGCGGGTCGAAGAAGTGGAACCGGGCCGGGTCGAGTGCGAGGACGAGACGCGAGCCCACGCGCGCGTCCGTTCGCGGGTCGACTCGCGCGGAGAAGAGCGTTCTCTCCTCGGCGATCAGGCGGTCGTCGTCGGTGGCCTCCAGCACCTCGGCCGTGATCCGCGGAGCTTCCACCCGGAAGAACACATACGTGTCGGAGCCGATCTCCTCGACGACCTCGACGTCTACCTCGATCGTCGGCATGGTGCCGACCGCGAACGCGGCGTCCTCGAAGCTCTCGGGCCGCAGGCCGAGCACGACGGAGCGGCCGCCGGCCGGCCTCCGCGTCCGGTCGAGCGGCGTCCGGAACTGGCCGTAGACCACCTCGTCCCCGTCGAGCGCCGCGCCGACGAGATTCATCGCGGGCGAGCCGATGAACGCTGCTACGAAGAGGTTCCGAGGCTGCTGGTAGAGCCGTTGCGGCTCGTCGACCTGGAGGATTCGCCCGTCGCGGAGCACTGCCACGCGCTGGCCGAGGGTCATCGCCTCGACCTGGTCGTGCGTCACGTAGATGGTCGTGACGCCGAGGCGCGAGTGCAGCTGCGCGAGCGATGCGCGCATGCCGACGCGGAGCTTGGCGTCCAGGTTCGAAAGCGGCTCGTCCATGAGGAACGCCTTCGGCTCGCGGACGATCGCGCGGCCCATCGCAACGCGCTGCCTCTGGCCGCCGGAAAGGTGCGCCGGCCGGCGGTCGAGCAGCTCGCTGAGCCCGAGGAGCTCCGCAACCTCGGCAACCCTTCGCGCGATCTCGGCCTTCTCCGTCCGCCGAACCTTCAGCCCGTAGGCGAGGTTCTGGCGAACCGTCATGTGCGGGTACAGCGCGTAGCTCTGAAAGACCATGGCGATGTCGCGGTGCCGCGGCGCGAGGTCGGTGACGTCGCGATCGCCGATCGAGATCCGGCCCTCGGTCACCTCCTCGAGGCCCGCGACCATCCGCAGCAGGGTCGACTTGCCGCACCCGGACGGCCCCACGAGAACCATGAACTCGCCGTCGCCGATCGAGAGCGAGACATCGTCCACGGCGCGGACTCCTCCGCTGAAGTCCTTCGTCACGTGCTCCAGCTCGATCTGCGCCATCTTCCCTCCTGAGCTTAGACCGGCAGAAGGCAAGACCAAAAGAGCGGTCCTGCAAAATGGTATTGACCACTTTAACGCTTCGTGCGTAGACTGTCGAGCACCGCGATGACGCCCCCGCCCCCGGAAGTCGACGACCTCGTCACCGAGGCTCAGGATCCGGCATCGGCCGATCTCGACCTCCGCTCGACGCTCGAGCTCGTCGAGTTGATGAACGCCGAGGACGCGACGGTGGCCGCCTCCGTCGGTGCCACCGCGGATGCCGTCGCGGCCGCGATCGACGCCGTCGCCGAGCGGATCGTCCGCGGCGGCCGGCTCGTCTACGTGGGCGCCGGAACCTCCGGGCGGCTGGCGGCGCTCGACGCCGCCGAGTGCGAGGCAACATTCTCGTCGAAGCCGGGCCAGGTTGCCGCCCTCGTCGCGGGCGCAGAGCTTTCCTCCGCAGACGCTCGCGATGCAGCGGAGGACAACTCCGAGAGCGGGCGGGCCGACCTCGAGAAGTTCGGGGTCTCTTCGGCCGACGCGGTCATCGGCGTGAGCGCAAGCGGACGCACGCCGTACGTCGAGGGTGCGCTCGCAGCTGCCCGCGACGCGGGGGCGCTGACCGTCGCGCTCGTGTCTTCGACCGGCTCGACCCTGGCCGAGCTCGCCGACCACGAGATTGCCGTCGTCGTCGGGCCCGAGGTGCTCGCCGGCTCGACCCGGCTGAAGGCCGGTACGGCGCAGAAGCTCGTTCTCAACATGATCTCGACGATCACGATGATCCGACTGGGCAAGACCTACGGGAATCTCATGGTCGACGTCCGTCCGTCGAACGAGAAGCTGCGCGAGCGGCAGCGCCGGGTCGTCGAGATCGCCACCGGCGCGGACAGGACTGAGATCGAGGAGGCACTGGCCGAGGCGGGAGGCAATGCCAAGGTTGCGATCGTGTCCCTGCTCGCGGAGATCGATGCCGCGAGCGCGCTGGCACGGCTGGAGGAGGCCGGCGGCAACGTGCGGCTCGCGCTCCGGCGATGAAGCTCGGCGTCGAGGCAGCCGTGGTCGGGCGCCGGCTCGTGCCGGGCGACGTCGAGGTCGCGGACGGACGGATCGTCCGGTACGGCGTGACCTCCGCGAACGGCCGCGGCGTCGCGGTGCCGGGGTTCGTCGACCTCCAGGTCAACGGCTTCGGCGGGGTCGACCTCCTCGAGGCGGATACGGACGGCTATCGCCGCGCCGGCGAAGCGCTGCTGGAGACGGGCGTTACCGCCTACCTCCCCACGTTCATCACCGCGCCCGAGGAGCAGCTCCGGTGGGCGCTGAGCGCCGTGCCCTCGAACGGGTCGTCCCCCCGCATCCTCGGCGCCCATGTCGAGGGACCGTTCCTCTCGCCCAAGCGGCTCGGCATTCATCCCGCGGCGGACCGCCGTGATCCGGACCCCGCGCTCCTCGAGCGGCTGCTGAGCTACGGCCCGGTTCGACTGATGACCCTGGCGCCCGAGCTCCCGGGCGCTGACGAGCTGATCGATCTCCTACTCCGGCACGGCGTGACGGTGTCCTGTGGCCACACCGACGCGACCGCGGTCGAGGCGAACGCCGCCTTCGACCGCGGCGTCGGCACGGTCACCCACCTCTTCAACGCGATGCGCCCCTTCCGCCACCGCGATCCCGGCATCGCCGGAACCGCGCTCGCGCGGGACGTCGTCGTCCAGGTCATCCTCGACCGAATCCACCTGGCCGACGACACGATGCGGATGGTCTGGCGGGCCGCCGCCGGCCGCGTCGCGCTCGTCACCGACGCGATGGCCGGCGCCGGTTCGACCGACGGCTCGTACAGCCTCGGCAACGTCGACGTCCAGCTTCGGGACGGTGTCGCACGGAGCCCGGACGGCACGCTCGCCGGCAGCTCGCTGACGATGCTCGAAGCCGTCCAGAATCTCCATTCGCTCGGCGTACCGCTCGCCGACGCCGTCCAGGCGGCCACGGCGGTCCCGGCCCGCGTGATCGGGGCCGCCGACGTCGGCCGGATCCGCGCGGGCGGCCGTGCGGACACGGTCATCCTGGACGACAACCTCAGCATCGACCGGGTGCTCGTGGGAGGCGAAGCGCTTGTCGTCTGCTGAGGTCACCGTCCGGCCGGCGCCGAGCCCGGGAGAGCTGTTCCTCGCCGAGATCCGGGAGCAGCCGGCCGCCCTTCGCCGGCTCCTCGAGCACGAGGACGAGTTCGCGCGCGTTGCCGCCGCCGCCCGGTCGCGCGGGGCGTCCCTGGTGCGGATGGTGGGCCACGGCTCCTCCGACAACGCCGCCTCGTACGGCGTCTACGCCTTCGGCCTCCTGCCGCGATGGACGGCGCTCCGTGACTCGATCACGCTCACCGTCCACTACGGGACCGACCTGGACATGACCGGCTCGACGGCCGTCGCCCTCTCGCAATCGGGGCAGACGCCCGACGTCGTCCAGTACCTGGCCCTCGCGCGCGAGCGGGGCGCGTTCACCGTCGCGCTGACGAACAACCCGGAGTCGGATCTCGCCACGACCGCCGATGCGCTACTCCCGCTCGCGGCAGGGCCCGAGCTCGCAGTAGCGGCGACCAAGACCTACCTGAACCAGGTCGCCGCCCTTGCACTGCTGGCTGCGCACGCGGCGGGCGAGGGGCCTCGAATCGCCACCGGCATCCGCGAGGCAGCCGACCGGCTCGAGGAGCTGATCCCCGAGCTGGAGCACCGGGTCCCCGCGGTCGCTCTCGCCTTCGCCTTCGTGGGCCGGATGTTCGTGATCGGCCGCGGGGTCGAGTTCGGAACCGCCCGCGAGATCGCGCTCAAGCTGCTCGAGACGTGCCGGGTCGCGGCTGAACCCCTGACGGCGACCGACCTCGCTCACGGCCCGGTCGCCGCGCTGGACGAGCTGTTTCCCGTCTGGACGATCGCATCGCATGACGAGACGCTCCCGGCGGTGCTCGAGGCGGCCGAGCGCGTCGCGCAGGCGGGCGCTGCGCTGGTCGCCAGCGGGAGCGCCGCTGACGAGGTGCGCGGCGCCTCGCACGTCCTCGCCGTGCCGCGCCCGGCGCATCCCCTGCTCGCGCCCCTCCTGTCCGTCGTTCCTGGCCAGGTCTTCGCCTGGGCGCTCGCCCGTGCGAAGGGGCTCGACCCGGACGCGCCACGCGGCCTCAGCAAGATCACGCTGGCCCGCTGAGCCGGTCGGGAGCCCGCGGCTGCAGAACTGCGCGCGACGTGATGTACTGATCCGTACCGGCGTGTCCGTCAGGGGGTGGAGTTGAGCCACGACCGGCGCTCCCGCGAGGAGCTCGTCCGGGAAGCCGAAAAGGCCAGGCTGTTGCTCGAAGCGGCTCGCTATCTCGGCGAGACGCTCAGCCCCGAGCGCGTCTATGACCGCTTCCACGAGATACTGATCGACGCGGTTCCGCACGACGGCGTCGTCGTGTCTTCGTACGACGCGAACGAGGGCTTGATCCGCGCCGAGTACGTCTGGACGGACGGAGCCAAGCTCGACCCGTCCATCCTCCCGGCGCTGCCGCTCAACCCGGGTGAGGGCGGCATGCAGAGCCGCGTGATCCGCACCGGCGAGTCGCAGCTGATCAACGACGTCCGGGAGCGCGTGAAGGGCGGGGGCACCTACTACGACGTCGACCGTGAGGGCAACATGCGCAAGCTGCCGGAGACCGGGGCGCCCCAGACGCAGGCTGCGGTGATGGTTCCCGTCAAGCACGAGGGGAACGTCGTCGGGGTCGTCCAGATCATGAGCGGCGAGCGCACGTACAGCGAGTACGACCGCGAGCTCGTGGAGGGCCTCGTCGCGCAGATGGCCGCGGCGGTCCGGAACGCGCGCCTGAACGAGGAGACGAGGCGGCTCGAGGCCGCCGAGGCGGCCGCCCAGGCGACGGCGGACGAGCGAGAGCATGCCCAGCGGGTCCTGGAGGCGGTCGGCGACGGCATCTTCCTTCTCGACGCGAAGTCGAGGATCGGGTTTTGGAACGACGCCGCGGCGGTGATCACGGGCCTCGACCGCAGCGACGTCCTGAAGCGCCCGGTGGGCGAGATCTTCACCGGATGGCCGACGATCGCCGACCAGGTTCCGATCGCCGAACACGGCGAGCGGACCCGCTCGGTCGTGCTGCCCGTGAGCGCGCACGGCGTCGACCTCTGGCTCTCGTTCATCGCAGTCCAGAGCCCGTCCGGCGTCGTCTACACCTTCCGCGACCTGACCAGCGAGCGGAGCCTCGAGGAGGCGAAGAGCGACTTCATCGCCACCGTCTCGCACGAGCTTCGCACGCCGCTGACGGCCGTCCTCGGCGCGGCGCAGACCCTCCTGCGCCGGGATGTCGTCTTCACGCCGGAACGGCAGACCCAGCTGCTCGAGATCATCGCTGCGCAGGCGGCGCGGCTCAGCAAGGTCACGGATGAGGTCCTGCTCGCCAGCAGCCTCGACCGCGGCGAGGTGCGGCTCGACCGCAGCGTGCTCGACGTCGAGGAAATCGTCTCCGAGACCGTCGACACGATGCTCCACCGCGTCCCGGAGACCGGCTCGCTCGTTCTGGAGAGCTCGCCGGTCGGCAAGGCATACGGCGATCGCGACCGCGTGCAGCAGGTGCTGGTGAACCTGATCGACAACGCGTTCAAGTACTCGCCCGGCGGAGGCGCCGTCATCGTCTCGACCGCGCGCCGCCCGGGCAGCGTGCGCGTGTCCGTCGCGGACGAGGGCCCCGGCGTCCCGCCGCTCGAGCAATCGAGGATCTTCGAGAAGTTCTACCGGGTCGATCCGAGGCTCACGCGCACGACCGGCGGAACCGGGCTGGGTCTCTTCATCTCGCGCGAGCTCGTCGAGCGCATGGGCGGCGAGATCGGCGTCGAGTCGAAGGCGGGCGCCGGCTCGACGTTCTTCTTCGATCTGCCGGCGGCATGACCTTTAAGTTGCGACTTACGTAAGCGTTTGCTTAAATACCCGGCCGTGGAGGCGGCCCTGAAGGCGATCGCGGAGCCCAACCGGCGGCGGATCCTCCGCCTCGTCTGGGATGCCGAGCTTTCGTCCGGCGAGATCGCATCGCACTTCGACGTGACCCGTCCGGCCGTTTCCCAGCACCTGACCGTCCTGAAGGAGGCCGGACTCGTGGACGAGCGGCGAAACGGGACACGTCGCCTCTACCGCGCGCGGCCAGAGGGCCTCGCCGAGCTCAAGCAGTTCCTCGAGGAGTTCTGGGGCGACCGGTTGGAGACGCTGAAGCAGGAAGCCGAGAGAGAGGAGAGGGAGAAGCATGGAAAGCGCGACTGAGACGACCATCTACGAGCGGGAGCTCACGATCGCGGCGAGCCCCGAGACCGTCTGGCAGTTCTTCGTCGATCCCGAGAAGGCGACCCGCTGGATGGGTATGAAGGCGACGCTGGAGCCGACGCCCGGAGGCCTCTACTACTGCGAAGTCGTCCCGGGCTACACCGCGCGAGGCGAATTCGTGGAGCTCGACCCGCCGAGGCGCCTCGTGTTCACCTGGGGGTGGGAGCCGGGCGCGGACGGCGCTTCGAGCCCCGTCTCTCCGGGCAGCTCGACCGTCGAGGTGGAGCTCGAGCCCGAAGGCGAAGGCACGCGGCTGCGATTCACGCACCGCGACCTGCCGAGCGCGGAGTCGGCGCAGTCTCATGCACACGGCTGGGATCACTACCTCCCGCGCCTCGAGACCGCGGCCGGCGGCGGCGACCCGGGCAGGGATCCCTGGATAGACGGAGCGATGTAAGAACGAGAAAGGAGATTCGACATGGCCAATTCCGTGGTGCACTTCGAGGTGACCGGGCAGGATCTCGAGAAGCTCGAGGGCTTCTACCGGGACCTCTTCGACTGGAACGTGCAGGACGTCCCCGAGATGAACTACGCGATGGTCGAGAAGGAGGGCGACGGCATCGCGGGCGGCATCGGACGCTCGCCCGACGGCGGCCCCGGACACGTCACGTTCTACGTCGGCGTCGACGAGCTTCAGCCGGTCCTCGACCGCGCCGAGCAGCTCGGGGGCAAGACGGTCATGCCACCGATGGACCTGCCTCAGGTCTCGATCGCCCTGTTCGCCGACCCGGAAGGGCACGTCATCGGGCTCGCGAAGAGCAACTAGCAGGGGAAGCGCCGCAAATCGAGTGATGCGTTGCGCAGCTCGATTGACAGCGCGACGTGCAGGGCACCAAGGCCGGTCCCGTCCGGGCTCACCGCGTCAGGCGGCTCGAGAGCTCGGTGCACCGCTTCGGCGGTGCGCCCCCGGAGCGGGATCGGCCCGTCCCATTCCCCCGACTGGACCGCCTCGATCCATTCGCCCACCAGCCGAGCGCCCTCGGAGGCGACCGGCGTCGATTCGATCGCCAGTCGGGCGAGCCGCTCGCCGAGCACCCTGAACTCTGAATTGCTGACGACGACGCGTCCGCGCGCCGGCAGCTCGAACATGGCCCCCGCCACGCCCAAGTACCCACCTCCCCTGCTACTCCCCACTCGCACCGTAGTCAGGTTGCTCGTGAAGTCAAGATCCGGTCAACAGCCTCCCGCAGGAGGCGGCGGCGAGCGGAGGAGCGACCAGGCGGCGCGGCTGGTCGACGGGAACTCGTAGAGGCTGTAGCCGACCGGCGCGCAGTCGCCGACCGCCTGGACGAAGGCGCGCGCCTGAGCTCGGCCCGTGTCCTCGCTCAGGCCGCCGATCAGATGGATCGGGACGGCGGGATTCCCGGTCCGTGCGCGGATCACCGTGATCGACTCCGAGAGGTATTCACGCACGGCAGCCGGCTCGGTCGCGTGGTACGTGAAGTACGCCATGGGCACGAAGACGTCGTAGATCTTCGCGAGCTCGCGATAGGGAAAGCCCGGCCAGTACGTGGGATGTAGCCGGATGCCGACGGCCGACGGGATGATGGCCCCGAGGGAGTAGCGCGGGCCAACCGCCGCCCTGATCTGAGCAGACAGCCGCAGCAGCCGCGTGTTCCGGACCGACGCCGGAGTAACGACGCTCGCCTCGATGTCGAGGGCGAACGAGTCGAAGCGCCCGCCGGCCGCGGTTCGGAACCGGATGGCGGCAAGCGAGCGGCGCAGGTCGCGCGCCGGGCTCGCGAAGGAGGGCAGGTACCACGCGACCACACGGATTCCGGCGGCGTGAGCCGCGTCGATGAAGCGAGCCAGCGCCGCGGGCCGCACGAGATCGGTCTTCTGCCGGTAGTTGCCCGTCTCGAGGTAGAGCGTCCGCACGCCCTTCGGCGCCATCGCGGCGATCGTCGCCTCCGGCGCGTTCCAGTTCTGCACGTCGTAGATGTCGATCCAGGTGCCGAGCCCCATGTAGACCGCCGTGTTCCGGTGCGCCGCGGACGGGGCCGCGCCGGGAAGGGCCAGCGCGAGGGCGAGCAGGCAGAGGAGCGTTGGGCGTGTTCGGCGAATGTCGTCGACCCCCGGTCCTACGAGGTTGTAGCGGATCTCTCGAACCGGGGCGGACTAGTCGACCTCTTCTTCTGCCTCCTCACCCAGCTCGACGATATCCCCATCGGTGAAGAGGATCCGCTGGAGCTCCTTCCGCCAGGTCGGTGTCCGGCGGAGGAGAAACTCGAGATCCATCCCGAAATGCTTGAACTCCTCGAGCTGGGCGTTATCCATGATCGCGCGAGCCTGCGGATCCTTCTCGAGCGAGAGGCGCTGCTCGTACCACCCGATCGCCTCGGCCTCCTCGATCAGGGAAGCGCACATCCGCGCAAACGTCCGCGCCTCCTCGCTCAGCTCCTCCGGCGGCTCGTGATACTGGTCGAACGGCATCGGCCCTCGTTGTCGCCCCCGGGGGCGACGTTAAAACATCCCGTATGGAGACCGCGCCGCAGACGTGGCACTACGGGCTGGTTGCGAGATGGTGGGCCGAGTTCAACCTCGAAGGGCCCGAGATTCCGTACTTCCGGCGTTTCGTGGAGGAGGACGGCGAGCCGGCCCTCGACGTCGCGTGCGGCGCCGGACGGCTGTTGATTCCCTACCTTCGCGCGGGCCTCGACGTCGACGGGTGCGACATCTCGCCCGACATGGTCGGACTCTGCCGCGAGCGCGCAGAAGCCGAGGGGCTCGAGCCGAAGCTCTACGTC
>Ga0111539_10010622_pt1 | contig 11593 bp, 8 predicted proteins | sample RhiMethybrSRZTD1_FD_79667 | JGI IMG/M metagenome (GOLD analysis project Ga0111539, IMG submission 79667) | Populus rhizosphere microbial communities from Tennessee, USA - Rhizosphere MetaG P. TD hybrid SRZTD1 (version 2) (version 2) | ecosystem: Host-associated > Plants > Roots > Rhizosphere >...
CAGGAGGTGGCGGCAGTGCTGGCGCAGCCCCTCGACACGACGCGGAAACTCGCGGCTCCGCGGTCCGAGGCCGTGAGCACGCCCGAGGTGCCGGCCGCCACCACGGCAGCACCAGCCCCGGCCCCGGCGACCTCGCAGGTCGCTTCGCTCGCGCCGCCGGCCGAGCCGAAGAAATCGGAGCCGCCGCCGGCGGTGAACTCGCGTGACCAGGTGCTGGCCGCCCAGGACGAGCTCAAGCGCATCGGCTGCTTCGCCGGCCGCGCCGACGGCAGCATCGGGAACGCCACCAAGGAGGCGGTGCAGCGCTATCTGTCGCAGAAGGGCGCCGCCACCACCGACGTCCGCATCACCAATGATCTCCTGGCCAATCTGAAAGGCGAGAGCGAGCGCGTGTGCCCGCTGTCGTGTGCGCGCGGCGAGCATCCCGACGGCGACCGTTGCGTCGCCGATGCCAAGCCGGAGAAGCCCGGCAAGAGCGAGAAGGCCGAGAAGAGCAAGGGCGAGAAGCCGAAGGCGACCGCCCGCCAGTCCGACGAGAAGGAGCCGCGGGCCCGGCCGAAGCGTGAGGAGCCGCGGCGCGAAGCGCGGCCGAAGCCGGAGAAGCCCGAGCGCGCGGCGGCCCGTCCGGCGCCGCTGCCGGCGCCGGCAGCGCGCACGCAGGCTTCGGCCCCGGCCCCGGGACGCGCCAGCGGCATGATCGGGGTCGGTTTCTAATTTGGGCCTTATTTGATAGACTACAATGCTGCCTCATAATGAGATTTCACCCATGACCCGAACCACTCGTGCAATGACGACACTCGGCGCCGCCGCGCTGTTGGCGTTGAGCCTGGCCATGCCGGCCTCGGCGACCGATGAGCCTTCCGATGCCACCGTCAGCGCCAGCGATGTCAGCAGCGCCAACATTCCGCTGCCGCGGTCGCGTCCCGCCTTCGTGCGCAAGCGTGTCGCCAGCGAATGGCCCACGGCGCGGCCGGCCCCGCGGCAGGTCGCGTGGTTCTTTGGCCCGTACCGTCCGGTCGTTGCCTCCCATTGGCCGGTGCTGATGCTGGGCGTCGGCTTCTAGCGCGTTTTCCGCTCAGTTCTGATGCGGCATGGCGGCCCCGGATCAAATCCGGGGCTCCGCTGCTGGCGCGTCCGCGCGCGAACTTGATGCGGCCGGGCCGCCTCTCGCGCTATCGATAGGCCAAAGCTCACGATGCGCCGATCAAATGCAGGAGCGGCGCCCAATCGGGCGCCGCTGGGCAGCTTGCTTGTTCGGCTGGCGCTATCGCGGCATCGCGATCGGCAGCAGGCTGCTGAACCGATAGTTCAGGCCAACCTTCGCAACGTTGCCCTTGACATCGGCATCGACCGGGATGCCCCCGATACCCCCAAGAGTGTAGCGGTCGGTGCCGAAATCGAAATACATGTACTCGGCCTTGGCCGACAAGTTGGGCGTGAGGCCGAACTCGAAGCCGCCGCCCACCGTGAACCCGTCCGCCGTCTTGCTGCCAACCGCCGGCGGCGCGAAGCCGAGGAGGCCGCCGGTGGCATTGGGCACCAAGCGCAGCTCGACATCGCCCGCGGCCCAGCCGCCCTTCACGTAGACCAGCGTGCGGTCCCAGGCGTAGCCGACCCTGGCGGTGACGCTGCCCAGCGTGTCGATGTGGGTCTCGCAGGTGAAGAAGAAGCCGACGACGTTCGGGCAGGCCTTGCCGGCCTTGGCATTGGAGCCGCCGATATCGCCTTCGACGCCGAGCACGATTGCGCCGATCTGATAGTTGAAGCCGACCTGGCCGCCGCCGATGAAGCCGGAGTAGTGCGGATTGGTAGTTGCGGGCTGGAATACGGCGTCGGGGAAATCCCAGTCGCTGTCGCCCCAGAGCGTGCCGACGTAACCGCCGATATAGAACCCGGTCCAGTTGTAGGCGACCGGCACCGGGGCCGGCGGCGCCTTGTAGATAGGCGCTTTGCCAACGATCGGGGCGAGCTGCTCGGGGGTGAATTGATAGCGGATGCCGCCATTGATGCTGACGCCGTCGATATTGTCGCCGGTGCGGTAATCGACGCGGGCGTAGCCCAGCCATCCCGTGTTGGCGAGCTGACCAGCGAGACCGAGGGCGAACTGACCATAGGTGCCGACGCGGCTCGTCGTCTGCAGCGCATCGATATCGATCGTGGTGCCGCAGGGAGCGAGAAACACGGCGGCGATACACGTGCGGAAACGCGTGGTCACGTCGCCGGAAAATTCATGCAGCACGCTGGCGGTCACGAACGGCTGCAGAAGGAGATTTCCGCTCGAGAAAGTCGTCCCGACACGAACGCTGAAGCGGCCAAGCGTGCTCTCGATATCGTCGATCGCAACGGTGCCGGGGAACGACAGGCCACCGTTGAGCAGCACCAGCGTGCCGGTCACGTTGAACGGGTCAACGTTCAGCTTGGACCAGGTAATGCCGGCGCTCGGTTCGATGAACCAGGTGCCGAAGCTGTGGTTGTAGCCGATGTTGCCGCTGACCGCGATGCCGCGCGCACTGAAGTTCTGGTTGAAGACGCCGTTGGCCGGATCGGTGATCTGATTCTGGAAGAAATCGCCGCGCACCTGGGCGTCGACGAAGAAGCCGCCAAACGTTGCGGCGCCATAAATGCCGGCGAACGGCACCTGGAAATTTCCCGTGAATTGGCTTCCCGGCGTCCGGTCGGTGCCGTTCGCCTCAACGTAGCCGACCGTGACGCCGCCATGAACGTTCCAGCCGCCGATATTGAGCCGCGCCAGATCGGCACCGGCCTGGTAGCCCCCGAAATCCGTGCGCGTCTTGGTGTTGCAGATCACGTTGCCGAGCGGGATGCCGATGGCCGAAACATTGGTGGCCCCGGTATTCTCGGTATTGATCCGTCCGCCGACGCCGCGCGCCCAAACGCCCCCACCCACCTGATCGGGCTGCGGATTCGGCGGCGCGCTGACGAACGCATTGGTTTGGTTCAGGAAGGCGGTGCTCGTCGTATTGAGCACCGAGACCAGCGAATTGACTTGGCCGCCGAGGGCGAACGGCACCAAGCCGGCCAGATCAAAGGGCCGGTCATTGACCGTGAGGCTCGGCAGCGTGCTGGTACACTGGGCCTGGGCCCCGGACGATGCGAACAGCAGAAGCATCATTGCGCTGCTGCCAAGGAGAGCGCGGTTCCTGGTCCTGCTCATGGTTGCCCCCGTTTGCCCGCTGCGTCGTTCCCAAATGCCTGCGCTCGCAGCCATGACCGGCTCGCAGCGCAGAACGACCGAACGCACGCGTCCCAACTCCGCTTCAGACACTGACCCAAGAACGCGGGGCAGGGAATGGATTTTGTGCCGTTCCGCTGTGGTTCCGGGCGGTTTTCGCGTCCCCCGTGTCCTACCGGCAACACACCACCATGGCCGGAAAACCGGGCCGAACGAATTCCGATCATCTTTAGATCATTTCCGCGGTCACGGCGGGCCGCGGCGGCAGCCAAGTGCGCGGGCGGACCGCAAACGGATTGTCGAGATGGAGCGCCGGCGTCACCGATTTCGCCGAACGCGGCTCGCGCCGCAGGCGGGCGCGAGCCAAAGCCTTAAACACATCCGGTTTAGCCGTTGGCCGCAGGGCGGGCCGCCGGCGGCGGGCCCGGCTTGCGCCTTCGCGGTCAGTTGCGGGCTTCTTTGGCTTCCATGTTGACGACCTGCACCCGCCGATTCTCGTCGGCAAACGGGTTGGTCGTGTTCTTCAACTGGGTCTTGCCATAGCCGGCGGTCACCAGGTTCTCGGCCGCCAGCCCGAACTTCTGCACCAGATAGCGCCTGATGGCTTCCGCCCGCCGCTCTGAAAGGCCCTGGTTGTACTCGTCGCCGCCCTTGCCATCGGTATGGCCCGCCACCAGGAACACGCTGCCCTTGAGGTCCGGGCTCGACAGCGCCTTGCCGAGCTCGGTCACGGCCGGCATGGCCCTGCGGCTGATTTCGGCGGAGTCGTAATCGAAGTTGATCTCGAGATCGATGCTCGGCTTTTCCTTGGCGATCGAAGCGACGCGGTCGCGCTCGCTGACCGTAAGCGACCGCGTGCGCTTGCTGCGCAGGCTGTTGATGAATTGCTGATCTTCCGCGCTGAGCGTCTTCGGGGCCGCCGGCGCGCCAGCCGACAGGCTGCGCGTCAGACCTTTGGGCTTCAACGCGTTGAGAATCTCGTTGGCGCTCTTCTGCTCGGCGGCTTGGATCGATCCCACGCCGGCGAGCAGGGTGACGATCACGGCGGCCAGGCCGATTCTGAGCTTGCTGCACTTCCCCGACATTTTCTCTCTCCTGTGCGCGGGCGCCTAAAGAGTTCGACGCCGCGATGTATTTGGTCCGCCATTGGTCTCGTCAGCGGCCACACGGGTTCACGCGCCATAGGCGGCGCCTATGGTCATCTGATTCCATAATCCTCGAACTCGCGGGCAATGTCCTGATTGATCGCCTTGGCGGCCGCGATATCGGCATTGCCGCCCGCCGTGTCGCCATTGCGCAGCTTGGCCTTGCCGCGGCCGAACAGCGCCGATGCATGCTTGGGATTGAGCTTGAGCGCCGCGTTGTAGTCGGCGATGGCGTTGTTCGGCAGCCCGATCTTCAGGTTGACGAGGCCGCGGCTGTCCAGCGCGTCGACGAAATGCGGCTTCAGGCGCAGCGATTCGTTGCAGTCCCGCAGCGCCACCTGCAGGTCGCCGACGATGGCCCGCGCCCAGCAGCGGTTATTGAAGGCCTCGGAATCCTTGGGGTTGAGCCGGATCGCCTGGTCGAAGTCCTTGATCGCGTCCCTGAACCGGCCCTTCTGCGCATGCGCCAAGCCGCGCTTGAAGTAATTGTCGGCGTTGTTGGGGTCCTGCTCGATCTGCCGACCGAGCTCCTGGATCAGGGGCTCGGTGGGCGGAGGAGGCTGGGCCGGCTCGACCTTGGCGGTCGGACCAGACTTGGGCTCCGGCTTGACATCGGACTTCTGCGGCGGCCGCGGGGTGGGCGGTGGCGACGGAGGCGGAGGCGCATCGAGGCGGGCGAGCCTGTCGCGCGCGAGCTCGGCATAGGAGCCGCTCTTGTATTTCGCCAAAAAATCTTCCCAGCCCTTGCGGGTGCCGAGCCGCTCGGCGAAGTCATAGTCGCGGCGGATGTCGGCATCGGGATCGCGCGGCTTGGGCTCGAGCAGCGGCGGCGGCGGCCTGGTGTCAAAAGTGGTCTGCGTCGCCGGCGCCTTGCCGAGATAAAAATCCTCGACCAGCGACGAGGAAATCCAGGGCACCTGGTCGCCTTTGGACACGCGCGACACGCCGATGCGCGTGCGGTTGAAAATCTCCTCCACCATCAGGCCGGGTGAGCGCATTTCCTTGAGCAGTTCGCGCACGAACACGCTGCTTTCGCTGTCGCCCTCGTTGACGACCGTGCCGGGCGCCGCGGCGGAGATCACAAGCGTTCCGCGCGGCGCCGTCACCGGCGCAAGCCCGGTCGACACGCCGCGGAAGCGGCGCTCGAACGGATTGCGCCGCGACGCGTCCAGGATGGCGAGCTTCACGCCGGCGCCGCGCGCGTTGAGCTCGGCCAGCACCGTATCGATGCCGAGGCCGTCGCGCCGCACTTCCGCTTCGGTCCAGATCTGCGCGTTGATCGGGATGAGGTAGGTCTGGCGGCCGGTCTGAATCCCGTATCCGCTGAAGAAGAACACCACTGAGGCGCCCGGCTTGACCTTGCCATAGAGGCGCTCGACGGCGCGCTGCATCGCCTCCTTGGTGAGGTTTTCGGCGATATCGGTTTCGAACCCGTTGCGCCGCAATTCGTCGGCCATCGCCCGCGCATCGTTCACCGGCTGCTTCAGCGGCGCGTCGGCATCGGGATAATTGGCGTTGCCGATGAGAAGCGCGATCTTTCCGCCATCGCTCTGCTGCGCCAATGCCGGCGAATTCGCCGCAATGGCAACAACCGCAAGGACAAGGACGTAGAACCAGCGCGCAATCATGTCTCGAGCTTCCCTGCCCATTTGGACGTCGGCGGCATGATTCGCCGCTCGCGTCCGACTGACCCGACCGATCAGAATTCGATGTATTTGTTCTGCGTCCTGTGCCGGTCAAATTGTAGAGGAAACGCGTCAGATTGGGGAGGGTCTTGTTGCCGCTGCTCGATTAGCGTTAACGCCATAGTTGCGTTCTATTGGCCCTCAACAGTGACGGCGCAGCGCCTGGCAACGGCCAAGCAGAACTCGACCCCTTCCGTATTCGCCGCTCACCAATACGCTTTCACGTCGCGCCTAGAACCGTTGTCCGGCCGCCGGCCTGGCCGGCGCCGCCGTCGGGTGCATGCCGCCGCCGGCAGGACGCATGGGACCGCGTCCGCCCACGCCGATGCCGATCGACACCGGCGGACCGACCACCGCTCCGCCGCTGACCGGGCGCGGCCCCGGTCCCTGGCCGATCTCTTCGCCGCTGACGAAATCTCTTCCCCGCCGACTGCGCTTGCTGCTCTTTTCGGTGGTGCGGCTTGCCTGCTTCTCCTTCTTCGCGCCCTTGGCCTTCTTCTCGCGTACGGGTGGCGCGCCCGGCGTGCAGGCGCAGGTCGGCGCCACCGGGCCAAGGCTCGCGACAAGTTCGCGGCTGCGCGCCCGCTCGATGAGCCGCTGCGCCGTCGCCGCCAGGTCGCTGTTGGCATAGGCGGCCAGGAAGGTCTGGTACGACACGACCGTATTGAGCGTGACCGCGGTGTACCACGCCATCATCTCGCGTCGCCGCTCGAGCAGGCTGCGCACGCGCGGCGCATAGGGTGCAACCGAGTAGACCGCGACATAGGCCTCGAAGGCTTCCGGCGTCCCATCCTCGACGACGATGCGATAGGCATCGGCCGCTTGGCGCGTGCGAAATTCTTGGCGCCACGACTCGACGGACCGGGTCGCGCTGCGGCGCGCGCCGCCCGTGCCGGCGGAGCCGCTGTCGGCGGTCGCGACCTTGGTCGGCGCGCCCGCCTGCCCGGGAAAGAAAAAGAAGTCGGTGGTGAGCGACGAGCTCTCCCACGGGGTCTGCTGCTGCCGGGTCGCATCGTGCACGAGATAGCGCACGCGCTTGAGCGCCTGTTCGATCGGCACGCCGGGCTCGCGGGCGATTTTCAGGAGCGCCGCCGTGAACGGCGAGTTGGCGCCGTCGCCATCCTGTGCCTCGGTTCCGGGCGCGGTGGAATAGGAGACGAGCGAGCCTGACGGCGCGTCGACGATCGCCAACCCGCGGCCGGTTGTCTTGTTGATCTCCGAGAACGGGTTGTTGCGACAGGCATCGAGGATGACGATGCGCGCCTTGCTGCGCACCGTCGCCAGCGTGTTCATCACGTCGGCGAGCCGCATCGCCTGCAGCGGCACATCGGCTTCGCGCTGAATGCGCGCATCGATCGGCACGAGGAAATTCTCGCCGTCCACCTGCAGGCCGTGGCCGGCATAGAACACGAGCGCCACCGTCTCGGGCCCTTTGCCGGCCACGATGCCGGCAAAGTTGCTGATCGCCTGGCGCATCTCGCTCTGCGCCAGATCGGGCGCCGAGATCACCTCGAAGCCGGCAGCGGTCAGCATGTCGGCCATGGCCTTGGCGTCGTTGGCGGGATTGGGCAGCGCCGTCACGGTCTCGTAGGCCGAGTTCCCGATGACCAGGGCGATTCGGTTTTCGGCGGCCGCAGCCGACGTCATGGTCAGCGCCAGCACGGCAAATACGCACAACGCCCGGTATGACATGGCCCGCCTCCCCTCTCTTTCGTTGCGGTTCGCGCGGGCGTCGTCCGGCGCGCGGGCCGATCGACGCCGCGTCAGCACATGTTCCGGCAGTATACGCCACGGAACGGGCCAATGTGGCCAAATCTCCACTAGTGCCCCTTTGCTTCCAAAGTTCGTGATACATGGCGGCACCCTCTGACACGAACTTTGGAAGCAAAGGGGCACTAGCAAGTATATGGTTCTAGTGCCGCTTTTCGATTTGAAGTTCCTATACGAGCTTGCGGCAGGCGGTGTAGGAACTTCAAATCGGCGGCACGAGGTGCGCTTTTCGCCCCAGTGTCGCCCCATTCCCCCGGTTCCGTGGGGCCATGTCCACGCGGACGCGGGGGAAGTGCGCGGGGGGCGTCACTAGCCTCATTTGCCTCGCGATTGCATTGTGGCCTGTATCCGCTTGCGCGGAGGACGCCGGTGCGCCTCCCGCATGTCGTCCGGTGCCCGTAGCGGCCGGGAGCGCGGCCAGCGTTAGCGACGGGCGCACCTTTGTTCTCCATGATGGGCGTGAGGTCCGCTTGGCGGGCATCGAAATTCCTGCTGCGGACGCGTTCGCAGCGCAAGCGAAGGAGCGCTTGCACATGCTGGTGGCCGGCGAGGCGGTCATGCTCAGGGGCGGCGAAAAGGATCGCTACGGCCGCCTGGTGGCGCAGGTCTTCCGTTCCGGCGCTCCCGAGCGCTGGATCCAGGCCGAGCTGGTGGCGGCCGGGAACGCCCGCGTCGCCGCCGAGATCGGGGACCGCGCCTGCGCGGCCGAGCTCCTGCGCCGCGAGCGTGCCGCGCGCAGTGCCGGCCTCGGCCTGTGGTCCGATCCGTCCCAGGCGGCGCTTGCGGCCGACGATCCGGCCGCAGTGGCGGCCGCGCGCGGGCGCTTCGCGATCGTCGAAGGCAAGGTGCTGTCGGTGCGCGAGAGCGGCGGTACCATCTATGTCAATTTCGGCCGGCGGTGGAGCGAGGACTTCACCGTCACCATTGCCAAACGCAACGAGCGGACCTTTACGGCGGCCGGACTCGAACCCAAATCCCTGGCCGGACGACGTATCCGCGTGCGCGGATGGATCGAGGAGCGCGGCGGGCCGTGGGTCGACGCGGCGCGTCCCGAGCAGATCGAGCTGATGGAGCGCAACTGAGGTGCGGCGGAAGATGAGGCGCGCGGGTCGCGTGCGGTGGGCCAGGCCGGCCCTGGCCGCCCTGATCGCCTGCGCGCTCGCGGGCTGCGCCTCCTATGTCAACGGCTATCGCCAGACGACGCTGCCCGACGCGCCGAAGCAGGCCGAGACGCTGGCGCCGAACCAGCGCGAACACCAAAGAATCCTCGCCACCTATGGCGGCGCCTATCAGGACGCCAACCTGGAGGCGCTGATCACGAAAGTGGTCGACCAGCTCGTGGCGGCATCGGAGCGGCCCGACCTCAAGTACAAGATCACCATCCTCAACTCGCCCGCCGTCAACGCCTTCGCGCTGCCCAATGGCCAGCTCTATGTGACGCGCGGACTGCTGGCGCTCTCCAGCGACAGTGCCGAGCTCGCCTCGGTGCTGTCGCACGAGATGGCGCACGTGATCGCCCGCCACGCGGCGCTGCGCGAGGACCAGGCGCGCCAGGCGGCGCTGATCAGCCGCGTCGCCACCGACGTGTTCAACGATCCGCAGATGAGCGCGCTGACCCTGGCCAAGTCGAAGCTGGCGCTGGCCGGCTTCTCGCGCTCGCAGGAGCTCGAGGCCGACGGCATCGGCGTCGGCATCGCGTCGCGCGCCGGCTATGATCCGTATGGCGCCGTGCGCTTTCTCAGCGCCATGGGCCGCAACATCGCCATGCGGCCGAGCACGCCGGCCGGCATCGATCCGCGCATGCTGGATTTCCTCTCGTCGCATCCGGCGACGCCCGATCGCGTCAAGAATGCGCAGGCCAACGCGCGCCAGTATACGGCGCCTGGCACCGGCAATCGCGACAAGGCGGCCTACCTGGCGGCGATCGACGGCCTGCCCTACGGCGAGGATCCGAGCGAAGGTTTTGTGCGCGGCCGCCGCTTCCTGCACCCGAAGCTCGGCTTCACCTTCACGGCGCCGGAAGGCTTTGTGCTCGACAACACGGCGCAGGCCGTGCTCGGCGTCAAGGACGGCGGCGGGCAGGCGCTGCGCCTCGACGTCGTGCGGGTGCCGGGTCAGCAGAGCTTAAGCGAATACCTGACGTCCGGCTGGATGGACAACGTCGACCCGGCGTCGGTGGAGAACCTGACCATCAACGGGTTCTCGGCCGCGGCCGCGGTCGCCGCCGGCGAGCAGTGGAATTTCCGCCTCTATGCGATTCGCTTCGGCAGCGAAGTCTTTCGCTTCATCTTCGCCGCCAAGTCGAAGACGGCGGAGGTCGACCGCGCGTTCCGCGAGTCGGTGGAGACGTTCCGCCGTCTCAGCCTGTCGGAAATGACCACGGCGAAGCCGCTGCGCATCAAGATCGTCACGGTACAGCCCGGCGACACCGTCGAACGCCTGGCCAGCCATATGGCGATCACGGACCGGCCGCTCGAGCGCTTTCTTATCATCAACGGCCTGGACAACGCCGACTCGCTGAAACCCGGCGACAAGGTCAAGATCGTGGTTGAATAGCGCTCGCCGCGCTCCGATCATCGCGGCTTTCCGGGAGCCGCTATGCAAACACTCCGTCTCTTTGCTGCCGCCCTGATCGTCGCGCTCGCTGCCCCGCACCCAGCATCCGCGCAGCTGTCGTCCGCGCCTGCGTGGCCGCAACGCACGGTGCGGCTGATCTTGCCGCTCGGGCCGGGCAGCGCCACCGACGTGACGGCGCGGCTCTATGCCGAAAAACTGTCCGAGCGCTGGGGCAAGCCGGTGGTGGTGGAGAATCGTCCCGGGCCGGACGCGCTGCTGGCGGTCGCGGGCTTCCTCGGCGCGCGTGACCAGCATACGCTGCTGTTCTCATTCGGCGGCCCCGTCACCATCAACCCGGTGGTGCACGAAAAGCTTCCCTACGATCCCGAGCGCGATCTCGTGCCGATCGTGTCGGCATCGGATTCGTTCATTGCCGTTGCCACCACGGCTGCGCTCAACATCGACTCCGTCGCTGCGCTGGTGCAGCGCGCCAAGGCCGAGCCCGGAAAACTCAACTGGGCCGCCACGGCCGGCCTGCCGCAGTTCGGCTTCGCCGGCTTCGCCAAGGGCGCCGGCCTGGACATGGTGCAGGTGTCGTATCGCGACTTCGCGCCGGCGCTGCAGGATCTCGGCGAAGGCCGCATCAGCGTCGTCGCCACCGGCCTGGTGCCGCTGCTGCCGCTGATGCAGGCCGGCAAGGCGTGCATCATCGCGGTCACCAACCGCACGCGTTCGCCCGCCGCCTCCGACATCCCGACCGCCCAGGAGGCCGGCTATTCCGATCTTGCCGTCGACGGCTTCCAGGGATTCTTTGGCTGGCGCGACATGCCCGACGCGCTGCGCGACCGCATCGCGGCCGACGTGCGCGCCGTCGCGGCCGACCCGGCGCTCGCCGAGCGCCTGAAAACCATCGGCCAGGCCGTGCGGGTCGGCACCACTCAGGAGTTCGTGGCCATGATTGCCGAGCAGCGCGCCAAGATCGCGCGCATCGCCCGGGCGATCGGCCTGAGGCCGCAGCCCTGAACATTGTCTTGGGCGCCCGGACGCCATAGCCTTGTGGCGAGGACGCCCCGGGAGGATGTCATGCGTAAGATGGTCGCGGCGGCGACGGCATTGTGCTCGTTCGTCGCGCTCGTTCTCTTTGCCACGTCATTGCGGGCGCAGGCGCCACAGACGCAGACCTGGCCGCAGCGGCCGGTGAAATTCATCGTGCCGTTCGGCCCGGGCGCCGCCGTCGATATCGG
>Ga0111539_10010624_pt1 | contig 11592 bp, 16 predicted proteins | sample RhiMethybrSRZTD1_FD_79667 | JGI IMG/M metagenome (GOLD analysis project Ga0111539, IMG submission 79667) | Populus rhizosphere microbial communities from Tennessee, USA - Rhizosphere MetaG P. TD hybrid SRZTD1 (version 2) (version 2) | ecosystem: Host-associated > Plants > Roots > Rhizosphere >...
CGGCCTGCTGCCGAGCTTCATCGCAGCCGCGCGTGAATTGCAGGCGCTCGGCGCCGACGGCATCACCACCAACTGTGGCTTCCTCTCGCTTTATCAGCGGCAGCTGGCGGCAGCCGTGGAGGTACCGGTGGCAACCTCGAGCCTGATGCAGGTGCCGATGATCGAGAGCACGTTGCCGGCCGGCAAGCGGGTTGGCGTCATTACCGTCAGCGCCGCCAATCTGACACGCGCGCATCTTGTTGCGATCGGCCTTGATCCGGACTTGCCCGTAATCGGCACGGAGGCAGGTCGGGAATTTACGCGCGTGCTCATCGGCAACGAGGAGACACTGGATGTCGCGGCGGCGGAGCAGGATATTCTCGACGCCGGTGACGCCCTGCTGCGCCAAGATCGCAACGTCGGCGCCGTGCTGCTCGAGTGTACCAACATGGTCCCCTACGCGCGTGCCCTGCGCGATCGCTTGGGACTACCCGTTTACGACATCTATAGTTTCATGCTGTGGTTTCATGCCGGACTGGCGCCCCGCGACTTCGGACATCCGGGCGCGGCGGCACGGCCGTGGCGCGAGCGTTAGGCAAACACTCGGCTGCCCTCAGCCGCGCTGGGTGGCACCTTGCACCCTGCCGGCGAGGAGCCAGTCGACGAGGGTTGCGGCCGCGCTTGTCAAGGCGCCGCCGTTCTCGATGACGAGGTCGGCATCCCCTGCGCTAAAGTCGGTGACGCGTGCCAGGCGCAGCGCCAGATCCCGGTCACCTTCCCGCTGGCGCCCCGCCAATCGCGCGGCCCGCAGCTCCGCAGGGGCCTCGATCAGCACGACCGCCACGTTGCGGTAGCGTGCGCGTGCCTTCGGCACAATGGTTCTCGAGGCATTGAAAACGACGCAGCCGCCGCGGCGCACCGTGGCGTCGACCTCCACGGGAATCCCATAGTTGAGCCCATGCGCTTGCCAGGCCAGCGCAAACCGGCCCTGCTCGAGACGCGCCTTGAATTCGCTGACACCGATGCTGTCGTGGTCTTCGGCAACACTGCCGCGCCGCGTCACGACGCGGCGCGGAAAGGTGAAGTCCGCCCGGCTCGCCAAGCGGCGGCGAGCTTGCAATAGAACGGCATCCTTGCCAGCGCCGCTGGCGCCCACAAGCAAGACGATGCGACCCGGCCCGAGCGCCGCGACATTGCTCGCCTCAGATGACCCTTCGTCCCCCACAATTAACCTCCCGCACGACGGGATTTAGAAAACCCTGGTGACCTGTCGTGCACTGTCATTCACATCGCCCACAATATTGATTTGTCGAGGCTTTTTCACGGCATAGCATCAGGCATCTGCAGCGGTTCATGCTGTTGTTTTGGGACGCAAACTAGGACACCAAACCATGGGTAAGAAGTACAAATCCAGCAAGCTAGAAACCTATTCTGACCGCCTCGATCTGGAGATCCGCCGCAAGCCTCACTGGTTGCTGCGCCTCGCACCTGGTCTGACCTTGGGCTATCGCCGCGTCAATGGACCAGTCGGCACCTGGAACGTGCGCATCATCAAGGACGGCAAAGAGAGCATCAAGGTGATCGGCCTGGCCAACGATCGCGACGGCGATGTGGCCGATGGCAAGCGCGTGCTCGATTTCGACCAGGCTTGCCTGGCGGCGCGCATGTTCGCGTTCGGTGAGAGCACCGTTGCCAACTTGAGCACGTTGGATCAGGCGCTGACTGAGTACGAAGCAAACCTGAAGGCCAGGCAGGCTAATCCTTACAACGCGCGCTGGGTGCGCAACCATCTCAAAAAATCCAACCCGGCTCTGCTGGATATACCGGTGCGTATGATCACGGCCGATGAACTGACCAAGTGGCGCGACAGCCTGACCAAGATGACACCTGCGAACTGGAACAGGCTGCGGCACGCCTTGCGGGCAGCCCTGGAGCTGGCGGCTTCCGATCGCAGCGCAGTGTGGAAGAAGGGGCTGGCAAAGCGGCCAGGTGGGGCCAAAGTGCGCAACGTGGTGCTGGACGATCAGGAGGTGCGCGCCGTGGTCGGCGCCGCTTACCTGAGCAATCCCGCACTTGGCCTCCTGGCCAGGTGCTGGCGGTGCAGAAGGGCGAGGGCCTGGTTGATGCGATCGCCCGTGACCAGCAACGCATCGACCAGCTGAAAGCCAAGCTGGATGGCATTCGGCGCAGTGGTTATCCAGACAGCGATTGCAAGCGCGCGATGCGCGAACACATCACGGCGCTCGCTGAGCGCGGCCGACCAGATGTGTCACCCCTGGTTAAGCGCGATGATGATGTCACCTTCGTGCACGAACGCGCGCAGGTCGCGATCTACAACGCCGACCGACCGCTGGTCGGCTTCGGCTCGATGCCCGACACGCTTGGCCTGCTTGCCTGGTTGTGTAAGGACGAGATGATCGCCAAGCTCGACAAAATGATCGATGAGGCCTGTGCTGGCGATAAGGGCATGACGCATACCGACCGGCAGAAGTCCGAAGCAGCGGTGATGCAGGACCCACCAGGCCGATTTGATCTGGAGAGCGCAGGCTGAGGGACTGGCGATCGGCCACAGACCGGATTGCGACCCGAAGGCTATCCTGGGCGTCGTGGCGGTCGTGCGTCAGGCGCAACCGTCGCAAGGGTTGCCGCATGCCTTCGACATGATCGGCAGGTAGACGCTAAGCATCCGCACGGCAGGGCCGTTGTGGCCCAGCACTCCCTGTGAGCCGCGCGGTAGGGCAGACGGCGCAATACCGCGCCGTCTCGCCCGCTTAGGGAAGCGGATCAAATTTCGCTTGCGAGCGATATTTGATCGCCAACGGGATCACGGCGACCCATAGTGTGCGCAAGCACGGCGCGTGCGTCCTGCTCGCTGAGGGTGAGCCATCGATTGGACAGCCTGTAGACGAAACCGCCCGACGCTTCGATCTTGACCAGGCCGAGGGGCACTAGCAAGGGCAGCGACCGAGCGCAGCATGCGGCAGCGCGACACGGATGCGGGCTAGCCCTCGTTCAGTCTTAACAGTCCGCTCCGAGGATATAGTAGCCGAACACCCTCAGCCCGCGGAGCACTCCTTGAAAGTCAGCGATGTGCCACGGGGTTGCGAATATGCTGGTGTCAAGCGCCTCCACGAACAGCCAGTCTGTTGATGACGTGACAGGTGGGATGTTCCGACCGGTCACGTCAGTTGTGATCGCAAAGTCGTCAGTGCGTCCCTGTCGGAACAAGTAGACGAGCATCACACCTCCAATTCGAGAGCGCGAGCGGCGGGAGAACATTTGGGGAAAGAAAGAGCGGTAATATACGCAGACAAGCTGTTGTTCTTGCGTCCCTAATCATGGAACCGCTGCGCGCTCGACATGTTCCTGAGTGCGCTACGCGACGAGCCAAGGAAAGTGGTTAATGTGCTGCCGCACTAACCTGGGTCAGTATCCCCCCATCATTCATTCATGGCTATAATTTCCGACACGCAGCACCGGCCCCGTTTTAGCTCAGCGGGCCTGGCCTCCCCAGTCGGTCATCTCGCTTGTTGCGTGTTTGAGGATTGATCGACGGCTCGGGACACCGCGGCCCATTGCGGGTGGCCGCCCTGCCTCTGGTAGTTCGCGCTTAGCCGCGCCACGGGTGCTTCATGCAACGCCCACGGTTTCATGGGCGCTCGATCCTCGTCGTTGAGGATGAGCCCCTTATTGTCATGGATATCACGCAAGTTTTCGAACACACCGGCGCTGAAATCACCAGCACGAACACGGTTCGGCACGCTCTGCTCCTCGCTGAGGACAAAGAGTTGTCGGCCGCAATTCTTGATCATGCGTTGAGTGACGGCGACAGCTCTGAACTCTGTGCCCGCCTCAAAGAGCGCGGCATCCCTTTCATGATCTATAGTGGATACGTGAAATTAGAGGGCCCATGCAAGGGCGCTCCGCACGTCAACAAACCGGCGAGGGACGGTGAACTCGTGGCCGCGATGGAAAACCTGCTTGGTGGCAAGACCTCGAGTTGAGGCAACTCCGGGAGCCGCTTCCAGGTTATCAGCGTCTCCCGGAGGGATTGCACGACCTTTGGGGGGAGGTCGTGTCTACCCCGCAAATTTACAGATAACGGAGCAATGCGCAGGTCGCACTAACGTAGATTAGTGTAGCAGGCACCGCTGTGCTCGAGCTTGGAGAACGCAAAGGCCCTGATCTCGAGGACCAACTTCGAGGTCGCCAATGCCCACTGGCCCTCGCCACCATTGGGGGCCTTTTTTCTCAAATTCCATCAGACCCTTCACGTAAGCGTCCCACTGAGATCGCACCTGGCGATGGCAGGCAACCTCGATAAGCTTGCCGCGAACAAGCTCACCGCGCTGCTCGGCATAACTCTTGTCACCGAGCCCTGACGTAGTTGGCGGTCGCTAAGCGTCCGCACGGTTGGCATCCGCCGTAACTGTAATCGCGGCGGGGCAATGCTGCTCCGCCCCGCCCGCTTCACTCAACCTGATAGCTACGGCTCCCTCCGACCAACAGGGTGACGATCAGGCACGGTGCGAAGGAGCTTAGGCATGGGCGGATATTCCGACTGTTCAGGAAACAGAGGAACTTAACCCCCTACCCTTGGTTGGAGGAGTACGTGCTGCTTTGTTTCTTCCCCCAACGGCGGCGCTAGCGGCCTTCCCCCCAAGGGCTGTCGCGGCACCCCTGGTTCCTAGGGCCGGGGGTGACACTCGTCTCTGTTGGCTGAGAGCTTAAAGCGAGAGCCGTGGCCACTCGCATCGAGTAGGGTCCAGTGTTGTGTCGCCTGCTACTGCAACGGCTCTAGCGTGCTGGCTGTTGCCGTCGCCGATCACCGCCGCGATGGCATCGAACACCTTGCGTGGTCCAGAAGGCAGCAGCGTGAAGGCGGGCAATCCCTCGGTCACGACGCCCTCGCCTGAAAATGTGCGGCACACATGATCGGCGCGCCGCCCACGGCGCGAGCTGCCGCCGACACCATCTCGGCTTTGGCAAGGCTGGTGATGAGGCGCCAGCGCTCGCTGCGGCCGACGCGGTGCCGCTTGAAGGTGCGCTCCACATCGAGCAAGCCCAGCTCGTGCAGCTCATGTATCGCGGGCTGCCAGACGCGCCTGCTGCCAACGATCCCCAGGAGGTCGTTGGCGATGGTGACCGGCTGATCCTGATTACGGGTCAGCTCGGTGTCGAGGTAAAGCAGGAGACGCCTGGCTGAGCTTCGAAGCACCTGAAACGACGGGCTCTCCGTCCGCGTCGTGGGTCGCCTCCTTGTCGATTTCTTCACGCAGGGCGGCAGCGCGGCCCAGCACCTTTTCGGCCAGCTCCCGCCTCACCTCGCAAATTACTGCTTCACACCGGCGACGTTCAGCCAGGTCACGGAGAAACAGCCTCGCTGGGAGGCCAGCCAATGTGGTCAGCGTGAGACCGGCCAGGGTGTCGATGGCTTCATTGAAGGTCTCGGTCGGCACCAACTAACCATTCCGCCCTCGCCACAGCCAGTTCGGCTACTGCCGCGTGTTGCGATGATGGCCGCCGCTCGCGGCGCAGATGCCGGATATACGCAACCCGTGCCTGGTCGATGTAGAAGCCTTGCGGCGTCCGTTGCAGAACACCTTCGCTTTCGAGCTTGCGGATGAAGGTGGTGCCGAGATCGAGGTGATCGCTGAGCGTGCGCGCACTGACGTAACGCGCATCGCCGTTGGTCCTTGGGACGGGTTTTGCCATTTAGCGGCGCAACATAGTCCTGTTGCGCTCACCTGAAAAGCTTTGGCGGTATAGCTCAATTCTGAGAATTGAGCTGCGTCGGCTGAGCGGGGGCACCATGGCAAACTTTGGCCTGGTTTCGCTCGCGCAGCGCCGTCGCGCGGACCCCCGATCCGAGCGCTGCCCAAAGTACCTAGACGCCCACCATCCGCGTATCGCTTCGGGGGCGCTCCTCATACGAAGCAGGATTGACAGGAGCTGCCAGGAACATGACGTTGGCGACCCGCGCAGCGGCAAACGTTGGCGAGGCTCAATCCCGTGGCCTTTCAGTTCAAGTGCGTGACGTGTGGCGAAACCCACACCGGAATGCCGACGTTCGGAGCCGATGCGCCGCTGAGTTACTTCGGCATTCCAAACGATGAGCGCGACCACCGGTGTGCCCTCGGCAGCGACGACTGCATCATTGACGACAAGTGGTTCTTTGTTCGGGGCTGTCTCGAAATTCCTGTGCGTGGGGAAGCAGAGCCTTTTGTCTGGGGCGTGTGGGTCTCTCTCAGTCCACAGAACTACGACCAGTGGCGAGCGGTCTTCGGCATCAGTCCACGGTCGCATATTGGCCCTTTCTTCGGGTGGCTGGACGCGGACCTACAACCCTACCCTGACACCCGAAATCTGAAGGCGATGGTTCATCTGCGAGACGATGGGGTGCGGCCATTCATCGAGCTTGAGCCTTCAGATCACCCGCTGGCGGTCGAGAAGCGGGAGGGCATTAGCGTCGAGCGGGTGGCCCAAATCTACGCAATGATGGTGCACGACCGCTGATCTTGAAGGACCGGCGCCGGAAGTGCCCGCCTTCTGCGCCTCTAAGCGAGCATGGGGGTAGCCTATCGATCCGGCGGACAATCGCTGTCACGTGACAGTGATCATCACTGCCACGTAGCAGTGACTGGTTGCGCGGAGTGCATCCCATCTGTCGTCGTGCTCGCCGCCCCTAACATCGATCGACGCGGCTTAGCTCGACGACAAACTGCGAACATCCTGCTGATCATCGTGCTTTAGGCTTGGGAGGATCGGGCAGCTTCGGGATGCGGATGAAACTCACCTAAAACGGCGAGCATCACACGCGGCGTGTGAGAAGCGCGGCCACTCAGCTGGGAGGTTTGCGAAACGACCGCCGAATGTACGTCGACAACGGCAAGAAAATAGACAACGCAATTGAACCGAGTACTACAGCAACGACTGTCTAGAGCCTAACCGCGAGCCAGAAGTCACCGGGCTGTTCGCTTCGCCAGATTGTTGCGTTACCGGTATCGTCGATAAAGTTCGGTTGCTCAAAGACGCCAGTCCAGACCCCCTTCAGCACCATTCTTAGAGAGCTGAACGCACCCCAAAAGAAGAAAAGGCCGAACGGCCCAAACACCAACATCGCGATGACAGCCACGCTCCGATGCAGGTTCAGGTGATAAGGTCTTCGCGGGGCATCGCCCGCGGGCCAGCCGGCGCCAATCCAAAGGCAAAGAATTAGGTACACGACAATCGCGAGGGCGACGATTGTAGTAGTCATTGGGTGCTAACTTTTACAAAAATTTATGGGCCCCGATTATTGCTAGGAATGCGATTAAAAGACCAAAAATCTCCGAAGTCCTTGTGTCGCCAAGCTTGATTCCCATAATCAAATGCGTAATTGGGTCGCGATGGAGTGCTAGGCCTCCTTTTGCGCGAATGCATCTTGGATTTCACGGCAAAAAAGCCGACCTCCGCACAATACCACTAGACCACCGGCAAGAACGATTACGAAGTTTTTCAAAACAATCAGACCTATCTCGAACGCAGGGCTGCTAGCAAGGTGAGTTGCATGACACTAGTCTGGATTTGGTGGCGCGGTCGAGGCAAAGGCCCATTTGGCGCCAGCCACATTTAACCTCGCAAACCCCGGGTGTGCTGGTCGGTCCCCAAGGGCACCCGCGCCGCCATAATCAGCCCCTAAGCTGCTGGAGCGGGAGGCTTGGGGGTTACCGTGGCTTTCGGCTTTCCCGATTGGGTCGATTGGACCGGCATCGGCTTTATGCTGTTGCTGCTCATACTCGCTGCACTGGTGTGGATGTGGTGGCACAATGGGCGCATGTGATCAGCCGCTGCGCTCAGCGTCCCCTGCCTTCGAACAGCAAGAAGCGCTCGGCGTCGCGCTTCCAGCCTGGGCATTTCAATTTCACCTAGGCCTTCGAGGGTCCACTGACGTATGGCCGGTCGAGGCGCTTCGAGACGATGCCTTCGAACCCGAACTGAGCGCAGTGCTCGAACAGCACCTGGCCGTCGGGGAACGTCTGCACCGGCAGATCCGCGATGGCCGCCAACCATGCCCGGCAGCCACTCGAGGTACTCGGATGCCGCTCACCACTCAAAGCCTGACATCACCAATGACGGTGATGGCGGTGCAAGTGCCCGTAGTGGCGATGGTGGTGGTAATGCCAGCGGGGCCGGTAATAGCCAGCGTAGTAGCGCCGATATACCGGTCGATAATAGCCATACCCGTAATACGGGTAGCCGTAATAGTAGTGGCGATGATGGTGACGATAGATGGAACCTAATATCAGCGCTGCCGCGATGCCCGCACCGATGCCCCAGCCCCATCCATGGTTGGCCTCAGCCCGGTTGGCCGAGCCGAACGTGATCATCACCGCGAGAGCAGCCGTTGCTGCGATGGGTGTGAGGTTTCGAGCTTTCATTTGGATACTCCGTGCTAGTGATCCTCCTCCCCCGAAACAAACGGTGCTCCCAATTTTTATCAGGGCTCGATCAGCCCGTTGCGAATTGCGTAGAGAACTATTGCCGCGCCTGACGACAGCTTAAGCGTCTGCATAATTATTCTTCGGCGGTTCTCGACTGTCTTGATGCCGACCCCAAGGATACTCGCAACCTGCCCGTTCGTGTGACCTTCGGCAATCAGTTGCACCACAGCCCGATCCCTCGCGCTTAGGCAAATTCTCCCTCGCGTCTCTGCTGCAAGGAAGGAGCCAAGCAAGGTTTGCGAAACTGTGTTCGTGAAGAAGGGTTTGTGCTGCGCCAGAGACGTAATGGCATCTAGAAGCTGCTCGGTCTTGTCAGACTTCAGGACGTACCCTCGCGCTCCCGCCCTCAACAACTCCACAATGCGCGGCTCGTCCCCGTGTACTGAAAAGATCAATACTTCGGTCTTGCGTAGACGAGCACGTATCTGCCGCGTTACCTCCGCGCCGTTGATCAATGGCATCATGCTGTCGAGCACTGCCACGTCTGGTTTGGTCGCGAAAGCTTTGTCGATGGCGTCTTTGCCGTCAGCCGCTTCCGCGACGACCTCCCAATCAGGCTGCCCCTCTAGCAGTCTGCGCAGCCCCGAGCGCACCACATCGTGATCGTCAGCAATCAATATGCGTATCATTGTCGGTCTGTACTCGCCCTGACACTCAGTAGGGAGAATAGTTCGCCAACAAATCGCACTCCGTCGGAAACATTACTTTCCAAGTGATAGCGTACAAATTTTCACTTCCGCCCTGTCCTGTTGGGGTGCACCAAGGGTTCCGTCTACAGGCAGCTAGGTGTTCTCCCTGATTGCCATAACGAGCGATGTCCGTGGTTCATGCGTCGTAGACGTTAAGAAGTTTCACGAAATGCATCGGGGCCTGCCATGTTTAATCAGTCAGCCGACCACAAGTCCTTCGTCTTCGATAATCAACACTTCGCGTGGAAACAGTTCGAAACGGTGCTCCAATGGAACGCGCAAACCTTTGCCGCCTACACCACCATAGCAAGCGAGGTGCAAGGCTTCATTGCCCGTCGCGTCAATGAGGATTTCGGCGTGGTTCGCACATTCCCGCAGTGCCGCACGCCTGATGATCTTATGGCCGCCTACACGGAGTACTGGCGAAACGTCGCGGAGGACTACGGGAAGGAAGTAACGAGGGTAGGCAAGCTCATGGCAAACGCCACGAGCAAGATAGTTTCCGCTGCACACCCTGGAACTCATCGTGAAGCCACGCCAGTTCGATGGCGCGAAGCCGCTGAGTGAGGCTAAGTCGAACATCAAGGTTGTGCGTTAGACCGGTTACGTATTCGCGCCTTGCAGGCAGGATCTTCGCCATCGTGGCGATCCTCCAGCTTGGGCCGTTGGCCGGTGACAATCGGCGGAGCCGTCATCTCTGTGTGGGCGAGCTGGGTTGCTTTCGCGATTGCGGGCGCGCTGGCGTGGTAAGAAAAACTAACTATCGCAACCCGTCATCGACCAGAAAATTTATTTTGCGCGCACCTTACGTTTAGCCTCATCTTCAATGAACTTGATGCGTTCACGCGCCATTTCGAGACAGACGCGTTCGAAGTGTCTTTGGCTCATGTGTGACGCAGCATTCCAGCCCTTGAGGCAATCCTCATACCAACTTGTGATGCGTGCATGCAGGTAGTCCTCATATTTGCCAGGCGCTCTGCTACCAACATCTTTCGATGATGCTGACGGCAGTGGCGTTGATCGCAGGTCAGACTGAGCACTGGCCCCACTCCATACAAGCAGTAACGATAGGGCGTATACACTCGGCCAGGTACGCATGGGTACAATACCCCGAGAACATCACGGCGGCTGGACGCAAGCATGCGCCGCAGAAGAGCTGTTACAATCAGGTGAACTACTGATCGCCGCTAAACTTGGCACGACCTAATGCGCGAGCAAGAGGTAGGTCCGCTCGCGCTCCTGCTCCAAGTCGTCGAAAACTGGGATGGCATCAGCCGTCAGCCCCAATCCTCCGCTCTCGCATGAAAAGCCAACGCGATGTCGCTTGAGCGCACGCTGGGGTGCTGAAGGTCGGCTCCCTTGCTTCCGCACAACTTGCACCGGACCGATTGCCGTAGCAGGTCACTCGAAGCATCCCCGCCCCACCTGATAATCAGCGGCGCGAGTGCGATCGGCCCCTTGTGCCTGCAGTGGAAGTTCCGACACCAGAGCCAGAGCCACGGTGCCGCTCGTCGTATTTCTGCGAGCGTCGGTCGCGGCGTGTCCGAGCGGTAGGGCATGGCCGTTAGGCTGGGGTGGTTCGGGCCTTAAGGGAAGCCACGACATGTCGTTGAGGTTGGGGTGTGAAGGCCCTATATCTGGCAACCCACCGCGAGAAATTCCAACCGATGCCTGATAAGGCTCACGGCGACTTTCACGCCTGCCCGAACTGCGATGGCCGCGGCACGGTTCCAAGCCGCCTGCCCTTCCGCACCAAGCCTTGCGACCAATGCGGCGGTCGGGGCGTAGTGACGCCGCTTCGGCGGCAGCAATTGCTAGCCAAGTTGAAGGTGAAGACGCGGGAGCAGGCGCGATGACCTTCGTGCCCTGGTCTACGTAGAAGGCGGCGCGATTGGCGCCGCTCGCCTGGTCGGCAACGTCACCCTGGTCAGGATCTCCAGTTGGGCGTCGTGGAGACCATAAACACCACCATTGCCTGGGTCGCCTCAGCCGAGCCTCGCAGAGGGCCACCAGCGGCCGGGAGCCAGCGGGGCCACCCCACCCTTGACCGATCGAGTGCGGCCAGTCCTGGGCCCGCTCAGCGGCTTTTTTCAGCGCGATTGGCTTGATCACAGCGCTTCCGCCCAGGCAGAGCGGGCCTTTTCTCTCTACTGGACACGAAGTAGGACGCAAGTGAAAGAAACCCGCTAAAACCGGGCACTTCTTGGCACCTTGACCTCCCGCACGACGGGACGGTCGCCCACAATTTGCATGCGCGCCAGATCTGCCCACAGCCCCGCGGCGATCTGTCTCCGGCCGCCCGCGCGGAATGTAGCGTGACGGTTGCGCAGCGCGGCCGGCAAGCCAAAGGCTCGATGGGAGGGCCAGCTCAAAGGCCCCGATCAGAAGGCTCGCCGGCGCGTAGGCGGATGACAGGACGTCGAGTACGCCTGCGCCCATGC
>Ga0111539_10010625_pt1 | contig 11592 bp, 6 predicted proteins | sample RhiMethybrSRZTD1_FD_79667 | JGI IMG/M metagenome (GOLD analysis project Ga0111539, IMG submission 79667) | Populus rhizosphere microbial communities from Tennessee, USA - Rhizosphere MetaG P. TD hybrid SRZTD1 (version 2) (version 2) | ecosystem: Host-associated > Plants > Roots > Rhizosphere >...
CGAGCCGGCGACTTCGACCCAGACGACCCGCACCGTTTCGGCAGGCCGGCCGAGCAACGCGGCCAGACCACGCTGCAACGCATGTGGCTTCTGTGCGCCGCACCAAACAGTGGTGATGGCGTCCATGTGCACATCAGCCACCGCGCACCCTGGTCCCATCGTCGCGTGCGACTGAAACGGAAAATCGTAGCTGGCCTGCAGTCGCCTCGACGCACCGGCGAGCACCGCAGACACGTCGCCGGACTTCACGGTTTCACGACTGGACTTCGGCGCCATCGTGCGGAGGCGGGCGTACAGATCTGCTTGCGGCGGAAAGATCGGGTCGGCGGCGCTCCACGTGACCTTCAACGCCTTCGCGGCGCGCATGGCACCCCATTCGGTTCGGGCGACGACGCCGATGAAATCTCCCTTGACGACCACGCGCACGACGTCGCCGACGCCTTTCACAGATTGTTCATCGACGCTGACGACATGCGCCCCCGCCGCCGGCGGTCGCACCAGTCGCGCGTGCAGCATCTGCGGCACGCGGACATCGCCGACGTATCGGAACTGTCCCAGGATTTTGGACGGAAGATCCTTGCGAGGCACCGATGTGCCCACGACGGTGTACGCCTTGGGGTCTTTGGGCCGGCCAATCCCCTCGACGTTGAGGCCGAAGCCCTGACCTGACACCTTCAATGCGTCGGCCAGGCGAACCTCCGTGGCCAGGTCCGCGTACGAGACGCGGCGCCGTCGGTCGTCGGTCACCATCACGAACCCGTCTCCGGTCACGAGCCGATCCGCGGCGACACCGAGACGGTCTGCCGCTCGGCCGACGAGCAACGCCCGCGCCGTGGCGGCCGCGTTTCGCAAAGGATGGGCGCCTTGCGCAATCGACGTGCTGCCACCCACACCGCCCTGATCCGGCGTGATCGACGTGTCGCCGAGCGTCAGGTGGACGCGGTCGATCGAGAGGTCCAATTCTTCCGCGACGATCTGAGCCAACGCGGTTTCGACGCCCATGCCGATTTCGACCTTGCCGGTCAGGACGCGGACGGCGCCATCCGAGCCGATTTGCAGCCACGAGTCGAGCCGTCCGGGCGACACCGGTTCGGCAGCAGCGGCACTCACGAAACGGGGGACGAACTCCGCGTCGGCGAGGCTGAATCCGATGAGCACGCCGCCCGCACTCCGGACGAACTCGCGACGTGACAGCCGCGATGGCACGTCCGCGCTCATGCGTCCTGGCGGGCGCCGGCCGCACGCCGCACCGCAGCGAAGATGCGCGGGTGGCTGCCGCAGCGGCAGATGAGGGGATCGAGCGCCTGGCGCAGCTCAACCTCGGATGGGCGGGGCCTGCGATCGAGAAGGGCGCGCGCCGTCAGAATCCAGCCGTTCAGACAATAGCCGCACTGGAACGCCTGCTCGTCGATGCACGCCGCCTGAATGGGATCGGGCCGACCAGGCGCACCGAGCCCCTCGAGCGTGGTGACTTCCTTGCCGCTCACCCGCGAGACCGGCAGCGTGCACGATCGCACGGCCCGCCCGTCCACGATGACCGTGCACGCGCCGCATTGGCCGAGGCCGCAGCCAAAACGCGGGTTGTTCAGGCCGAGTTCGTCGTGGAGCACGAAGAGGAGCGGGCAGTCCGGCTCCGCCTCGACGGTCTGCCGCTGCCCATTCACCACCAGTGTCACGCTCACCGACGCACCCCTGCCCGACGCGCCATTAGAAGTCGAATTGCCCGCTGACCTTGATCAGACGTCCACCGACAATGAGCTGCGCCCACTGCCACTGCGGTCCGAAGGTGTTGTTGTATCGGATGGTCGTGCTCGCATTGAACACGTTGTACAGGTCGAGATTCAGGCTCAGGCGCCTGGCGGAAAACGCTAACGCCTTCGAGAGCCGCCAATCGACCTGGTGCAGCGTGTCGCCGTACATCGTCCCTGGCTCGACCAGGTTCACCGTGACGGTTGCCACGTTCCCGGCGGGCGCGCGCCCGAGCGTCGAGTTCTGGGCGATGTACATGCTCGACAACGGCGCGTTCGCCGAAAGCTGCGGGCCGGGCACGCTACGATACGTTCCGCTCGTCCGGATTCCATACCAGGGCAGCGGATACACCCCGTATGCCTTGATCTGGGTCTGGAACGGCTGGTTATCGTCGCAATAGCCTTCGCTGTATGGGGCGTTCGTCGTGAAGACGTAGTCGGGGTGCCCGAGCTTGTAGCACTGGTTGATGTGGGTCCGCCCGGTGCTCGTGCCGCCGGAGAGCACCACGCCTCGTGGCAGGCGAGCGTTCAGATTGACGTCAAAGCCGTCATAGACCTCGCTCTGCTCGGGCGCCAGCTTGATCACGTTGTTCGTCTGGCCGAACTTGCCGCTGCTGGGTTTGATGTCGTAGAGCCCGCACACCTGATACCCGCCGCCGTTCGGCAGGCCGGGGTTGGTCGGTGCGGTGAGGCAATATGCGTCGTAGTCGGCCGGCGTCACGGCGAGATTCTGGGTGTAGTTCAAATTCGCGTAGGAGCGGCGGAAGTACGCCGCCGACAGTGCCACGCCCGAGACGAGCTCGTGCTGAAGGGCGGCCGACCCTTCCCAGTTCGTGCCTCGATTGCCATCGATGACGCTCGGGTCATAGCGGGTGAGAATGTTCGGCTTGCCGAAATTCACGTTGTTCAGCTGCCCGCAATCGCCATTGGCCTCGATGCGCGTGAAATCGCAATTTGGCGTGAAGCTGCCGTTCAGGATCGGCCGGGTGGCGCTCGTGATCGTCGCCGCAACCGGGTTCGCCGCACGCGTGAACACGATGATTTCCGGACCGAACACGAACTTGCCGATGCTGCCTTTGATCGCCGTCTTTCCATTCCCGAACACGTCGTACGACACGCCGATGCGCGGCGTGAAGTTCTTCCAGACCGGCACGTCGTTCACGGCCTCGTAGTGCACGTTGCGGTTCGGGACGTTGGGGCCCGGACCCGCATCCTGCGGCGGCACGTACGAATTCCAGTAGTCGAAGCGGAAGCCGTAATTCAGCGTCAGCTGTTTGATGCGCCACTGATCCTGGACGAAGACGCCGACGGCGGCCTTCAGCACCTCGGTGTAGCGCAGCGGTGTCGCAAACTGCGTCAGCGAGACTGGCACGCCGCGCAGCAGGTTCAGCCCATACGCGTTGGCACCAGTCGCCAGGCGGTCGGTCTCGTCATCGGCATGAATCCAGTTCGCTCCAACCTTGATCGTGTGCGACCCGGTGACGTACGACGTGCTGCCCGACAGCGACAACATGTGGTTCATGTTGTTGCCGTACGGCCCGACATAGTTGCGCCACGTGAATCCGGTCGAGCTCTCCGTCACGCTGACCGTCTCCGGCGGCACCTCGGGTTGCGGCGCCTGCGGGTAGTTGAAGTTCGTGTAGCTGGCCCCTGCGTCGACGAGCAGACGATTGCTCAACGTAGACGTCCACTTCGTCTGCCACATGTAGTTCGGGTTCCAGTTGTAGTAGTAGCTCGCTTCGGGCGACGGCGGCGTCCCAGTGCTCGTGCCGATTTTGTAGGCATAGCACTCGCAGTGATGCTGGATGTCGTAGTACGCGGTGAACTTGTTCCGGGGCGTCGCCTGGTAGGTCAGCCGCAGGTTGGCGCTCCCCAGTTCGAGCGGTGAGTAAGCCGGCCGGCTGGTGTCTGGCGTATAGGTCCAGGCAGTTGGTGTCTCATTGAAGTACACGCCGGTCACATACTGGTCATACTGCTGCTTTCGCCACGCCGTGTAGTACCACAGCTTGTCCTGCCTGATGGCACCGCCCACGGCCCCAACGACGTCATACACGACCTTCAGACCGTTGGCCTTGATGCCCTGCGCCGCCTGCGTTTCGTTGATGTTGTCGGCCTGCATCGAGTCGTTCGCGAAGCTGCCCTGGAACATGCCGCGGAAGATGTTGCCGCCCGACTTCGGGATGACGTTGGTGATGAGCGTGCCGTACGGGCTCTCGGCCAGCCCGCTACCCACCTGGATGCTCATCTCCTCGACGGCGCCGTCGTTGACCAGAATCCCCGACCGATTGCCGCCGACGCCGCCACCGTGGTTGTAGGGCATCCCGTCCATGAGCAGCTGCGTCTCCTGGCTGCGGCTGTTGTGGATGGTGACGACGTCGGTGACGAGGGACACCCCCCCGACATTGCTGAGATTGTTGCTGACGACCCCAGGGAGCAGGAATGCGAGCTGGCGGAAGTCGCGATTGCCGGTCGGCAGCGAATCGATGACGTCGCGTTGAAGCACGCGCTCCTGCACGACCGTCTGCACATCGACCACCGGCGCCTGGCCCGAGACGGTCAGCGTCTCCTCGAGCGCTCCCACCCGCATCTCGATGTTCACTGTCGCGGTGAACGAGCCGGCCAGCGAGATGCCATCGCGTTTCACCGTCGAAAAGCCGGTGAGGGTGAAGGTCACCGAATACTCGCCTGGCCGGAGATCGACAATCTTGTAGACGCCTTCCCCGTCGGACGTGACCGTCCGGACCTTCTCGATGAGAGCGGGGCTCGCGGCCTCGACGGTGACGCCCGGCAGCACGGCGCCGCTCGCGTCCTTCACAACCCCGCTGATGGCCGCCTGCGCGTACGCCATCTGGGGAAGCGCCAGCAGCGCACCAAGCGTGAGGAGTAGCATGACCCGCACGGTGCATGTCCGGGCAGCCCGCACCCGAGTTGGGATTCCGCGACCCTGAGTCATGTTGACCATCTCCTGGAGGCGTGGCACGGCATCCCACCGTGGTCGACAGGCCCCATGTGATGAATTCGGCAGCAGACACGGGCCCGTGCGGATACACCGGGCCCCTGAGCACGCGTGCACCCTAGCAGGCGGGACAGAGCCCGTCAGTACCCTGATTGGGTGATGTCAGCGCTGGTTCGGTGTAGACAATGATTCAGCGGTCCGGGCACTTCCTGGCGAAGGAGTCCTCACCATGCGCAGCGTCTCGCGGCAACTCTGGCTCGGCTGCCTCAGCGTTGTGGCGCTCGTCCTCCTGGGCGAAGCGGCCGTGCGTGCACAGCGTCCGCCTCGCGTCGAGTCGGTTCGCCTTTACGTCTTCGACTGCGGCGTACTAGTCCGAGGTGAGCCAACGGCGTACAACCTGACCAAGGAGCAGGTCGGCGACACCAATTTTTCGGACGCCTGCTACCTGGTCGCGCATCCCAAGGGCACACTGCTCTGGGATGTCGGCATCATCCCGGACCGCCAGATCACACCCGGCGGCGTGGAGATCGCTGCGGGGCGGGGCGGCAACAAGAACCGCGCGACAAAAACGCTGGTCGGACAGCTGGCCGAGATTGGTTACCATCCCCCTGACATCACGTACATCGCCGTGTCGCACGGGCATGCGGATCACGTTGCTAACGCGAACGACTATGCCGGCTCGACCTGGCTCGTGCAGAAGGCGGAACGTGAATCGATGTTCGGCGAGCAGGCGCGCAAGAGCCCGGCATTTGCCACCTACAGCGCGCTCGAGCACAGCAAGGTCGTTGACCTGACGGGCGATCACGATGTATTCGGCGACGGAACTGTGGTTCTCGAGTCCACCCCGGGCCACACACCCGGTCACCAGTCGCTGCTGGTCAAGCTGGCAAAGACGGGCCCGGTGTTGCTCACCGGAGACCTGTACCACTATGCGGCCGAACGAACGCTGGGCACACTGCCCAACAACGACGACAAGGAGAAGACCAGGGCCTCTCGCGCCAAGGTGGATCGCTTGCTCACCGAGATGCACGCGCAGCTCTGGATCCAGCACGACATCGGCGCGAACGCCAAGCTCCGGAAGTCGCCGCAGTACTACGACTGAGAGCACGGGGATGGGCAGGACGTCTGCCGCCAGAGTGGCCGCGATTCTCTGCATCATGCTGCTCGCGAGCGCGGTCGGCGCGCCGGCGCGTGCCGCTCAGGGGATTGCCGGTTACTCGGTCATGGCCTGGACGACGAAGGACGGCGTGTATCCCGGACCGTTCCGAGCCGTTACGCAGGATCGCGACGGCTACATCTGGCTGGGCATCAGCGTCGACCTCGTCCGATTCGACGGCGTCCGGTTCACGACGTGGAGTGAGCTGTCAGAGGACCCGCTCCGGAACGGCGGCGTCGTCACCGTCCTCACGGCCGGTCGCGACGGCAGTCTATGGGTCGGCCACAGCCCCGGCGGGGTGACCCGCATCCGAGACGGCGTAACCACCAGCTTTGCCGAAAGCAGCGACGTGCCCGCCGGCCGCGTGCTCGGGATCGTCGAAGACCGCGACGGCATCATGTGGCTGGCGACCCGCACGGGCCTGGCGCGATTCACAGACGGTCAATGGGAGCGCGTCTCGCTGCACGAGCATGCGATAGACGAGGTCCTCTACGGGCTCTTCCGCGATCGCAGTGGGCGCCTGCTCGTGAGCACGGCGACCGGCGTCTTCCGGCGCTCAGACACCACACCCTGGTTCGAACAGCTGTCCACGGCTCGAGGCGTGGTGGGATTGAGTGAGGATACCGACGGCGTGCTCTGGGCCGCCGACGACGTCGCTGGCTTCCGCCGCCTGGGAGACGGCGATGAGACGGCACATCATGGGCTGGCCGAGCGCGGCCAGCCGCGACCGTCGCTTGTCGGTGTGCGCGTCATGCACGACCGTGCCGGCAATCTCTGGGTGGCCACTCAGGGAAAGGGCCTGCTCCGCGTGCCGCGCAACGGCGCGTCGGTCGAGCAGATGACGAAAGCGGACGGTCTGACGAGCAACGCCGTGCTGTCGCTGTTCGAGGACCGTCAAGGCAACGTCTGGGCGGGAACTGAAAACGGTCTGGTCCGCCTCAGAGAGACGCGTGGCATCTCGACGGTCGATCTGTCGTTCTCGGGCGGCCACTCGGTGACCAGCACCCGGGATGGCAGCGTGTGGGTTGGGACGACGGAGGGCCTGTACAGATTCTGGAACGAAGGACGACGCCGGTACTCCGCGGAAGACGGACTGCCCGCCGACGAGATTGTGGCGCTGCCCGCCGAAAACCAGGGACCTTTGATCGTCGCGACCGCTCGCGGGATCGTTCAGCTGCGGGATGGAAAGTTCCGGGCGGTTCCACTGCCAGAGGGGATCACGGGGACCGATATCGACGCGATTGCGTCAGACGTAGCCGGCGATCTGTGGCTCTGCCATACGACGCGAGGTCCGCTGCGGGTGACGGGCTCGAACGTCAGTGGACCGCTCGACGTGCCGGGCGTCACAGGCAAGGGATGCCTGTCGCTGCTCGCGGAGCCGGGCGGACGGGTGTGGATCGGTTTCAAAGATGGCAGCGTCGCCGTCCTCGCTCAAGGCATCTTTACTCTGTATTCTCGCAATGACGGCCTGCCCGGCGGGAGCGTGGCGTCAATCTACCGCGACGATCGAGGCGTGGTCTGGATTTGCACGACGAAGGGGCTCGCCATCTTCGACCGCGATCACTTCGTCGTGACAGCGCGCGGAGGCTTCCCAACGGGCGGTGTCTCGGCCGCGCTCGAAGACGACGCCGGGGACATGTGGCTTGGCTTCGTCTCGGGCGTCGTGCATCTCATCCGGGCTGACGTCGAACAGCTTCTGCGCAACGACCGGGCTCGCCTCAACTACGATCTCTATGACGCCTCGGACGGGATGGGAGGCCTGCCGCTCTTTCGCGGATTCCCGGCGGCCGCGCGCGGCGTTGATGGACGCCTCTGGTTCGTCACCGCCACCGGTGTCGCGACGCTGGAACCGGCTGCGCTCCGGACGCCTCGACCCGCGCCGCCCGTCCAGGTGGAAACGGTGACGGTCAACGGCCGGGTGCGCCAGCCGACGCCCGACCTGGCCCTGCCGCCTCTCACCTCAGAACTCCGCATCGACTACACGGCCCTGAGCTTCGCTTCGCCGATGAAGACTCGCTTCCGGTACCGGCTGCGCGGCTTCGATCGGGACTGGGTCGATGTCGGCACACGTCGCCAGGCGATTTACGCCAACCTGCTGCCCGGTCGCTACGAATTCAGCGTCCTCGCCAACGACGGGGGCCACGAGTGGAGTGAAGCCGGCATCGATTGGGCGTTCACCGTGCGGCCGCGGCTGTACCAGACGTCATGGTTCTGGCTCTTGTGGCTCGCCTTGGCCTCGCTCGGGCTCTATGCCGCCTGGCGCTGGCGTCTCCAGCGCGTCGAAGCCCAGTTCACCGCCGTCGCAACGGAGCGATCGCGCCTTGCGCGGGAGATCCACGACACGCTGCTCCAGAGTCTGGTGGGCTTGACGCTGCGGTTTGACATCATCGCGCAGCGGCTCGACCGGTCGCCAGAAGCTGCCAAGGCGCTGCTGGCGCGGCTCCGCGATGACGTGCAAGGGTACATTCGCGAGGCTCGCGAATCGATCTGGGACATGCGTTCTTCGGCGCTGATCTCGCGCACACTCGTCGATGCCTTGCGCGACACCTGTGACAGCGCCAACGAGTACCACCTTGCGCGTTGCGAGTTCCGCGTCACCGGCCAGTATCATCCGTCGAATATGCGGCTCGAAGAGCACATCCTCAGGATCGCAAGAGAAGCGGTGATGAACGCGTTACGGCATGCCGAAGCCACGAGGATCGCGGTCACGCTCGACTGCGCGGACTCCGCGATGCGGCTCGGCATAGCGGATGACGGTCGTGGCTTCGATCCAGATGGGCTACGGCGCCTGAACGGCGATCACTGGGGTCTGGTCGACATGCTCGAGCGGGCGCGTCTCAGTGGTGGATGCGTGACGGTGCAGAGCCGGCCTGGCGAAGGCACCAGGGTCGAGGCCGTGTTTCCACTGACACGGGCATCGGCATGACTGAAGCCATCCGGATCCTGTGCGTCGACGACCATCCGGTCGTGCGCGGCGGACTCGAGCAGTTCATCGAGGAGCAGCCGGGTCTCACCGTCGTGGCCACGGCGGCCACCGGCGAAGAAGCGCTGGACCTCTACCGCCGCCATCACCCCGACGTCACGCTGATGGACCTTCAGCTTCCGGGTATCAGCGGGCTCGACGCGATTCGCGTCATTCGTTCGGAAGACGAGCAGGCGCGCATCATCGTCTTGACGATGTACGAGGGCGACGAAGATATCGCCCGGGCCTTGGATGCCGGCGCCGTGACGTACCTGTTGAAGGACACACTGTCGCACGAACTGCTGCGCACGATCCGAATGGTTCATGACGGCGAGCGGCCGTTGCCGCCCAACATCGTGGCGCGGCTGGCATCACGGCGCACCGATTCGGTGCTCTCGCCTCGTGAGCTGCAGATCGTGGAGCTCATCGCCAGGGGAATGCGGAACAAGGAAATCGGCGCCGATCTGAACATTGCCGAGGAAACCGTTCATCAGCATTTGAAGAATATCTTCACCAAGCTCAAAGTCCACGACCGGAGTGCGGTGGTCGCAACGGCGGTGCGACGCGGCATGATCCACCTCCGCTGAGGCGCCGCGGTCGGAGGGGACGTCATCGGCGAGCCCAGTGACTCAACTCAACCTTCACAAGGAGCAGGCCGCGCGCGGCGCGGCCGTTCATCGCGCTCGACGGCGGCCGTTTTCGCGTTGGCTGACGTGGCGGTCGTCACGTGGTCAGGTACGGCAGCTGGCGGACCTGTGTCGGGCGCTTCTGTCCGAACGGGGCGAGGTCACCGGCGCCAGGCTGGCGGGCGAGGTTCTCGTTCTACTGGGCGGCCTCGACGCCGCGGGTCAGTCGGCGTTCTTCGACATGCTCGTGAGCGACTACTCACCAGACCCGGCGGCAGTGCAGCGAATCGTTCAGGAATATCTCGAGTCGCCCGCCACTTCACAACTCATTCAACTGCAGGAGGCGGTCGAGCCGCCGCGCCAGGAGCTGTTCCGCCGGATCAACATGGCCCCCGGCGGCACTACCGCACTTGTGCGCCTGCGACAGCAGCTGCTCGAGACCCTTCCCGACCACCCCGACTGGGCGGCGATCGAGTTCGACCTCCTGCACCTGTTTCGATCGTGGTTCAACCGAGGCTTTCTCGCCTTGCGTCGGATCGACTGGCGCGCGCCGGCGTGCATCCTCGAGCGGCTGATTCAGTACGAGGCAGTGCACCAGATCCAGGGCTGGGCGGACCTGCGACGGCGGCTCGATGAGGATCGACGATGCTACGCCTTCTTTCATCCTGCGCTCGTCGATGAGCCCCTCATCTTCGTCGAGGTCGCGCTCAGCCGAGGCCTTCCGGCCTCTGTTCAGCCGCTGCTCAATCCCGAATCGCCGGTGGTCAACCCGCGCGACGCGGATAGCGGCATCTTCTACTCGATTACCAACTGCCAGCGCGGGCTGCGAGGGGTTTCGTTCGGCAATTTGTTGATCAAACAAGTGGTCGAGGACCTTGGCGCGGAGTTTCAGGCCCTGCGGTTCGCGACCATCTCTCCCGTGCCGGCGTTCACCGAATGGCTGATCAGTCTCGATCCGATCGGCTTCTCGCCCGATCTGCGGACTGTGCTGGAGCGCTTACGAGCGGGCACTGTGACGGAAGCGGGTTCGATTCCGGCACATCTCAGCGACGAAGTCGTGAAATGGTGCGCGCACTATCTGATGCACATCAAACGGGGTGCATTTCCGCACGATCGGGTGGCCAGATTCCATCTGGCAAACGGGGCGAGCGTGCTGCGGATCAACTGGATGGGCGACAACTCGCCGGCAGGCATCGCCCGGTCGCTGGGTATCACCGTGAACTATGCGTACGAGCTCGCCGAAGTCGAGGCCAATCATGACGCCTACGCGCGAGGCGGTCGCGTCGCGGCGGCGAGGAGCGTCCGCGAGCTCGGCAAAGGGCGCATTTGTGCCTGAGCCACACAGAATCCCTAAGGCTGATGGTTGGGCGGCTCGAACTTCTGCAACAGTCGCGCGACCAGGGCCGTCCAGCCGGTCTGATGGCTCGCGCCGCACCCTCGGCCCGTATCGCCGTGAAAGTACTCGTGGAACAGAATCAGGTCGCGCCAGTGAGCGTCGGTGGCAAACCGCGTTTCGTCGCCGTGACACGGGCGTCGACCGTTTCCATCTGGGCGGAACAGGCTCACGAGTCGATGGGACAGCTCGAGCGCAGCCTCTCTGAGCGTCACCCGGCGTCCCGATCCGGTAGGTAGTTCGACGGTGAAGGTGTCGCCGTAGAAATAGTCGTACCGCTGCAGGGCCTCGATCAGCAGGTAGTTCACCGGGAACCAGACCGGCCCGCGCCAGTTCGAGTTGCCGCCGAAGTCCGCGGTCTTCGACTCTCCCGGCGCATATTCGGCGCGAAACTGGCCGGATTCGGTCTGAAGCACGGCCGGGTGCTCACGATGCACGGCTGACATCGATCTCACGCCGTAGGGCGACAGGAATTCCGCCTCATCGAACACGTAGCCGAGCACTCGCTGAAGGCGTTCGCGCGAGGGGATCGCGAGGAGCCGGCGTTCCGTCGCGTGGCCCATCCCGGGAACGGCGCACGCGATCTGCCCCGCCAGGTCGGGACGGTTCTGGAGAAACCAGTCCAGCCGCTTCTTGAAGCCGGGCAGGCGATCGATGACCGCGTTGTCGAGCACCTCGACCGCGAACAGCGTGACGAGTCCCACCATCGACCGCGCCCGCACCGGCTCGGTGCGCAGATTGCTCTCGATCG
>Ga0111539_10010627_pt1 | contig 11591 bp, 10 predicted proteins | sample RhiMethybrSRZTD1_FD_79667 | JGI IMG/M metagenome (GOLD analysis project Ga0111539, IMG submission 79667) | Populus rhizosphere microbial communities from Tennessee, USA - Rhizosphere MetaG P. TD hybrid SRZTD1 (version 2) (version 2) | ecosystem: Host-associated > Plants > Roots > Rhizosphere >...
CCGCCACGCCGATACCGCGCGCCGCCGCGGCGTGCGCATACCAGATGTAGGCGCAATCCATTTCACGCGCGACGGTGATCATGACGAGCTCCTGCACCTTCTGCGGCACGCTCGGTTCATCGCGCAGGCACAGGCGCAGCGCTTCGAGTCTGCGGGCGACTTCCGGCATGCGCAGCAGCAGCGCATAGGGACCTGATTCCGGAACAACTCCACGGTCCTTTACGAACGCATCGTAGGCCGACCTTTCCTGCTGTGCGACGTCGTCGCGTTTCGCGAATGGTATGCGTGGCATGTCTTCTCCCTTTCGTGGAGCGCGCAGTATTCCAAACTCCGCTTGCGTGCCGCAAGCGGGCCGAAGACGCTACACTTCGCTGGAGACCTGTGCGAGTGTCGTCGCCTGCACCAATCCTGGCGATCGCTGCGAAGACGCGGGCTGATGCTGATTGACTCCGAGGAGATATCGATGAGACGCCTGCAGTTCACGGCGTTGCGCGTGGTCGCGCTGATCGTAATGCAGGCACTGTGGGTGCCGCCCGCGCATTCCGATCCCACCGGCAACACCCAATTCGAAGAGCAGGCAGTGCGACAGGCCCGCATCTATGCAAGCCGCGGCGCCAGCGTTCCCGCGGGCTACACGATCGACCGCTCGCTGCTGTCGTACACGTTCATCCTGCCTGCCGGCTTCAAGGCGACGCTTGCCGCGCTCGGTGCAGACGATCGCTGGCTGGACATCGGTGCGGGCGCAGGCCGCGCGATACTCGATTACGGCACGTCGAAATACGATGCGCTGTTCCGGGGACTCGATCGCAGCGGCACGAAGGCGAGGGCGGTGGCGCTGTCCATCGAGGACCGGCGGACGCCTCGCTGGCATGAGGCAGCCGGGAGCCTCGAGCGCAACCAGATCGAATATCGCGTCGGCAAGCGCCTGCGCGAGTATTCGGTCGCCGAGCTCGGGCGTTTCGAACTGATGACGGACGTGATGGGGGGCTTTTCTTATACGCGCGACCTGTCGCTGTTCATGCAGAAAGCGCTCGGTTTTCTCGATGTGAACGGGACCTTCTATACCGTGCTTCAGGACGTGCGTCGGGACGACGGAAACAACCAGCCCTTCTATCCCGACGCGTCGTTTCTCACCGAGATCACGGAGCCGCACGGCGGAGAACTGAACGTCTGTTCGTGGCTCAAACGGATCACGTGCGTCGCGGTCGCGTGCGAAGCAAGACCCCGGTTGTCGCCGCCCGCCGAGGTGTACGCGATCCGCAAGACGTGCGAGGACGTAACCGTCCCGGCGCTGAGGCTCGTCCATTTCGAAGCCGGCACGCCGCCGGAAAGACGGTTCGAGCTGACGACGCGCACCGCGAGGTAGGGGAGAACCAGCACCACTTAGATTAGGCCATTGCGGCGACCGGCCGATCCGTCACCGCTCCTGGTGCCGCAAAGCGTCCATCCGAGCACGAAACCCGGTTCGCGGCGCCAGATCAACACACGAGCAGCCGCACACGAACCTCGGCACACGAACCACGCGCTCGACGGACTGCGGGACAACTCGCTGCGCCGCATCGTCTCTGCCCCCGCGAGCACCCGCGGCCTCCGCAAGACGCGTACCGCCGCACTTCCAAGTCGAAACCACGCTTGCTTGCGACCACGATGCGGATCATGATTCTTTCCACATTGTGACGGAATAGGAGGCATCGACCCCCGACCAGCACACCGCTATTCGTTGACTGCCGCCCTCGCCCGGTTGTTCTGGCACGGGAAAAACGAAAGCCCTTAAGAGCCGACCGTGAATTCACTTGATCCCCACGAGGAGAAGACATGCACCAAGTGAAACGTCGTATCGGTCGTATCGCCGTCACTCTCACAGCCGCCGCCGCGGGGCTGCTCGGCGCCCACGCCCTGCGCGCGCAGGACGCCTATCCCGATCACCCCATCCGCCTGATCGTTCCGTTTCCTCCGGGCGGACAGACCGACAACGTGAGCCGGCAGCTCAACGCGAAGATCATGCCGGTGCTCGGACAGCAACTCATCATCGACAACCGCGCCGGCGCCGCCGGTTCGATCGGCAGCGCGGAGGTCGCCCGTGCGAAGCCCGACGGCTACACGCTCCTGATCGCGACCACTTCCACTCATGCGATCAATCCGAGCGTCATGGGCAACCTCCCGTACGATGCGGTCAGGGATTTCGCGCCCGTCGCGGTGCTCGGCACCGGACCCATCGCGATATCGGTGCACCCCATCGTGCCTGCGCAGACGCTGCAGCAGTTGATTGCCGCGGCCAAAGCACGCCCGGGATACTTCTCGTACGGCTCGTCGGGCGTCGGCTCCATCAACAATCTGGCCGGTGAGCTCCTGAAGATGCGTGCGGGCAATCTCCAGATCCTGCACGTGCCGTACAAGGGCGCCGGGCCCAGCATCCAGGATCTCATCGGCGGCCAGATTGAAATCGTCTGCTCGACGCTGAGCGCTGCACTGCCTCATCACCGGCAGGGCCGCATACGCACGCTTGTCGTGCTGAAGGACGAGCGTTCGATGGGCGCACCCGACATTCCCACCACACGGGAAGCGGGCCTGCCGGACGTGATCGCCTATACCTACAACATCATTCTCGCGCCCGCCGGCACGCCGCAGACCAGCGTCGATCGTCTGAACGGCGCGATCGCGAAAGTAATGGCCGACGCGTCGTTCGTCGACACGCTCGTCAAGCTCGGGGTCGATCCGGTTTTCGATTCCGGGCCGGACAAGGCGGCAGCGATGATCAGGACGGAGCTTGCAAAGTGGCGCCCGATCATTCAGGCGCTGGGGCTGGGCGCCGATGCACCGACGCGCTCCGCGTCGCCGCGTAGATGATCCGCCGCGTGCGGAATTTCGAACCCCGACCGTTTACCCACGGAGGCGTCATGTCGCCTTTGCACGGAATCAAACTCTTCGCTGCGGCCGCGGTTGCCGTTGCCGTGTCGGCCCTGCCGTCATCGCTTCATGCACAACAGAAATCCAATGGCTCGCCCAATGGCTTCCCGACGAAGGCGGTGAGGATCGTCGTGCCGTTCACACCGGGCGGCACATCCGATGTGCTGGCGCGTACACTCGGCGCGAAGCTGAGCGAAAGCTGGGGGCAGCCCGTCGTCATCGAAACGCGAACGGGCGGCGGCGGCACGATCGGCACGGCCGTGGTGGCCAAGGCAAACCCCGACGGCCACACATTGCTGATCTCATCGGCCGCGTTCGCGATCAGCGCCGCGCTTCATGCGAGCCTGCCCTACGACCCGCTGAAGGACTTCGCAGGCATCACGCGCCTGGGCTATTCGACGGGCACGCTGATCGTGCCTCCCTCGCTCGGGGTGAAGACGGTCGAACAGTTCATCGCGCTTGCGCACTCGAAGCCGACGCCGCTTCTGTTCAGCTCCGCGGGTGCCGGCAGTTCCACGCATATGAACGGCGAGCGGTTTCGTCTCGCCGCCGGCATCAAGGTCGTTCACGTCGGCTACAAGGGCGCATCCGACGCGATGCTCGAAGTCGTTGCCGGACGCGTTCAGTACGCGATCGTAGGGCTCGCGAGCGCGCTCTCGTTCATCAGGGATGGGCGCCTTGTCGCGCTCGCGGTGAGCACGCCTCAGCGTTCCACGCTTCTGCCCGACGTGCCGACCATCGCGGAGACGCTGCCCGGCTTCAAGCGCGACGGCTCGCACTCGCTGCTGGCTCCGGCCGGGACGCCGCGGCCGATCCTCGTGCAGATCAGCAGGGACGTCAAACGCGCGCTCGAGCAGCAGGATGTCAGGGACCGGCTGGAGAACGTCGATTTCGTCGCCGCCCCGACCACGCCGGAAGAGCACGAGCAGATTCTGCGTGCGGATATCGAGACGTTCGGAAACGTAGTGAGGCTGGCCGGACTGCGTCCTCGCTAGCGCACGGTTTTACGGGCGATTACGACATTATCGAGCACCAGATTCTGCGACCAGATCCAGCGCGCACCCTCGAACAATTCGGGATAACGCGTATAGGCCGGCAGGTTGGTGACGCCGATCTCCTGGTCGGTGAACTCCCATGCGCGCGGCCAGTTCGAGTCGTTGAAGCGCGGCGACTGCCAGTTGCGCGGAATCGGGTAATGCACGGCATAGCACTTCTCCTCGCAGTCGGGCCGGCGCGCGTACGGATGCGTGCGGCCGCCCAGATTGGGCGTGTCGTGCACGTTGCCGCGCTCCACGACTTCCTTGGGATCCACGAGCGGCGCGATATAGAAGGTCTGCGCTTTCCATGTCGCGTCCGTGACCGTTCCGTCCGAGAAGCGCGCGATGAGGCCGCCGTCGCCCGGGTAGAACTTCATCGTCTTCGGCGTGACCGGTACGGGAAACACCTCCATGCCGAGACCCAGATGCTCGTCCCAGTCCACCAGCAGGAAAGCGAGCGTGTAGGGCCGCTTCACCTTGAACTTGACGATCGACGAGTTGAACGGGGTGTAGGGCGTGTTGTCCACGGACACGAGCTTGCCGTTTACGTACATCTCGTAATAGTTGTCCGCGACGATGAAGCCGGTAATCACTTCGCCGTCGGCATCGATATCGATTACGGGCACCTTGTCGGTCGACACCGCCGCGGAGTTTGCGGGCGTGACCTGGTTGCATTCGTTGTAGAGGTCGTAGCTCATTGGCCCTTCGCCTTTTTGCAGCGCGGTCTCCGCCGGCATGGTGATGACCGTTCCGTCGGTCGCAGTGATCTGCCCGACGGCGGCTACGCGCACGTTCATCTTCGGCGTGGTGTGAGCGCACTTGGTCAGGTTTTCGGCGATGACTTTCGTCGCCCGGCCCTGTGTCACCATGCGCTTCGGCGGAGTGCTGTCGGCCGCGTCGAGGTCAGGGCCGGTGGAAGCGGTCTGGCAGGCTGCAATCGCTGCCGTCGCCATCAATGCGATCGTTGCTCCGCGCGCGCGTGCGAGCGTGCTCCGTGCGTTGCCGTCCATGCGATCTCCCCCTTTTGATGGTTGCCGTTCACTATAGCCGGATCGCCGGAGCTTTGTCGAAGTGTCGGGCAGGTCAATGGCCGATCGGCGCAAGTCCTCAACTTGCCTATCCGGATGTCGGCGGCATACACTGGCCTGGCGATTGCGTTCGCGCAGCGCCACAAGAATTCCAAGGGTCTCCGAGGAGGAGCGTTCAAAGGAGACAACATGCCGCAAGGACATCGCAGCCGTGATCGTACGGGTCCTCTCTCATCCGACGAGCCGACGGGCCGGCGCGGATTCCTGCGCGACAGCGCTGCCGTAGCCGGCGCCGCGCTTTCCGGCGCCGCGGCATTCGTCACGGCGCCCGAGAGTCATGCCGCTGTCGATGGCGAGCGCTGGCAGAAAGCGCCAGGCACCGTGCCAGGCGCGTACGGGCAACCCTCTGAATTCGAGAAGCGCGTCGGGCGTGTCGGCATTACGGGCTACCCCGACGTCACACCCGGTGCCGGTGTCTCGTTGACGCCGATTCAGTCGCTGCGCGGGACCTTGACGCCGAGCGGTCTGCACTTCGTCCGCAATCACAACGGCACTCCTGCGATCGATCCTGCCGTGCATCGATTGATGATCCACGGCCTGGTCGAACGTCCGCTTCTCTTTTCCATGGACGCGCTTTCGCGTTATCCCACGATCACGCGCATCTGCTTTCTCGAATGTTCCGGCAACAGCGGCCGCAACCTGACCCCCGAGCCGCAGCAGATCGCGCCGGGTATCTTGCATGGACTGATTTCGAACAGCGAATGGACGGGCATCCCGCTCAGGTTGCTGCTCGAAGAGGCGGGCTACAACCGCTCCGCGACCTGGCTGCTGGCGGAGGGCGCCGATTCGGCCAACATGTCGCGCAGTGTTCCGCTGGAGAAGGCGCTCGACGACGCGATGATCGCCGTCTATCAGAACGGCGAGCGCCTGCGGCCGGAGCAGGGCTATCCGGTGCGCCTCCTGCTGCCCGGCTGGGAAGGCAATATGAGTGTGAAGTGGCTGCGGCGGATCAAGGTCACGAACGGTCCCACTCACACCAAGGACGAGACGTCCAAGTACACCGATCCGCTGCCCGACGGGAAGGCGCTGCAGTTTACGTTCGAGATGGGCGTGAAGTCCGTCATCACGTCCCCGTCGTCGGGCATGAACATCGAACCGCACAGCTATCACGAGATCAGTGGCATTGCATGGAGCGGGGCTGGACGCATTACGCGCGTGGAAGTGTCTACCGACAGCGGCGTGAGCTGGAAGGACGCCGCGCTGTACGGCCAGGATCTCCCGAAGAGCATCGTCCGCTTTCAGTTTCCGTGGGAATGGCACGGCACGCGGCAGGTCATCCTGAGCCGTGCGACGGACGACAAGGGCCGCGTGCAGCCGACCCGACAGGCGTGGCTCGCGCAATACCACCGCGATATGCGCTATCACAACAACTCGATCGTGACGTGGGCTGTCGAAGAGGATGGGAGCGTCAAGAATGTTTTCGCCTGAGCGCATAGCGATTTCGATCGGGGCCGCCGCGCTGTTGGCTGCATGCGCGGCGCAACGCGGGCAGTCCGATATCGGCTTCGAGCCGCCGCGCCTGGGTGTTCCGGCCTCGCCCGAACAGGTTGCCGCGTGGGACATCAGCATTCCGCCGAGCGGCGAAGGACTGCCGCAAGGCAGCGGCACGGCGAAACAGGGCGCGGCGGTTTACGCCGCAAAATGCCAGGCTTGTCACGGCGCGAAAGGTCAGGGCAAACCGGCCGATCCGCTTGCCGGGGGCGTGGGGACGCTCGGCAGCGCAAAAATGCAGCGTACCGTCGGCAGCTACTGGCCGTATGCGACGACGCTATTCGATTATGTGCGCCGCGCGATGCCGACGACCGCGCCGATGTCGCTCTCCAATGAAGAGGTCTACGCGGTAAGCGCCTATATCCTCCACATCAACGGCATCATCGGCGAGGACACGGTCATGAACGCGCAGACGCTGCCCGCCGTGAAAATGCCGAATCGCGACGGTTTCATCAACGACTGGCCGCCGCAGAAACGCTAGGCGGTGTCCGGCGAAGCGACGGGATTCGTCATGCCGGCGCGAGGCCGGCATCCAGGCGAAAACGGAAGCTTACTTAGGGCGCAGCCCGGCATCCGCGACCAGCTTCCCGAGCGTGTCCATCTGCTCGCGCAGTATCTTCGTGCATTCCTCGGGCGTCGTCGGCGCGCCCACGAAGCTGATGCCCTGCATGCGTTCCTTCACGTCGGGCAGATCGAGGATGCGCGCGATTTCACGGTTGATCTGATTGACGATCGCCCGCGGCGTACCGGCAGGCGCGAGCACGTTGTGCGACGTTTCGGGGCGCTTGAACTCCGGGAGCGTCTCGGACAGCGAGGGCACATCGGGGAGCACCGTGGAACGTTGCGGCGTCGTGAGGCCGAGCGCGACGAGCTTGCCCTCCTTCACGAACGGAAGCACGACCCCCATGGTTCCGACGTGGTACTGCGCGCGGCCTGCCAGCACTTCGATGGTCGCGTCGGGGCCGCCTTTGAACGCGACGGTCACGACCTTGATACCGGTGATGTAGTTGAAGCGCGCGCCGGTGAGGTGGCTGGCACTGCCGGTCGCGCTGGAAGCCAGGATGAGCTTGCCGGGTTGCGCTTTGGCGAGTGCGACAAGATCGTGGACGGTTTTGACTCCGATCGCCGGCGACGCCACCAGCACGTTGGTGCTGTAACCGATCTGGGTGATGGCCTGGAAGTCCTTGAGCGTATACGGAACGTTCGACTGCAGCGCCGGGGTAATCGAGAAATTCGGTAACGAATAGAGCACGGTGTGGCCGTCGGGCGTGGCCTTGGCGACGGTGCTGGCGGCGAGTATGCCGCCCGCGCCGGGCCGGTTCTCCATGATCACGGGACGACCCCAGTTCTCGCTCATCTTCTGAGCGATCATGCGCGCCAACATGTCGGGCTGGCTGGCGGGCAGCGTCGAGACCACCAGCCGGATCGGCTTGCTCGGAAACGCCTGGGCAGGGCCGGACGTCGTCTTGCCGGAGGGCGAGGCCGACTGCGCGCCAGAGACGGTCGGTGTCACCGCCAGCGCGAGACAGATCGCCAGAACGGGTATGGACTTGCAACGGTGAAAAGTCTGCATGGCGCTCCGATGCGGCGTCGATGCCGCGGTGCGATGCTACTTCTGACATACTACAACGCATTCTGAAGGAGGATTCGCAGTGAATGCACGGATAGATCGCGTGGAAGTATTCGGCGTCGCGATGCCGCTGAGCGGCACGTTCACGAGCGGCGGCATTTCCAAGGACGTCACCAAATGCATCGTGGTGCGGCTCACGGCGTCCGACGGCACGGTAGGAATCAGCAGTGCCGAACCTTCAGCTTCTGCGAAGTCACCCGGCACCGCGGCCGAGTTGCTGGTGACGTTACGTGAGCGCGTCGCGCGTGCGCTGGTCGGGCAGGACGCGCTCGACACTCATCGCGTCATGGAATTGCTGGATCAGCTGACGCCAGGACAACCCGGCGCGGGCGCCGCCGTCGAGATGGCGTGCGTCGATCTCGCTGCGAGGATTCTCGATGTACCCATGTACACGTATCTGGGCGGCGCGGTGCAGGACAGCGTCGCCTTCAACGGCTGGATCGGCATGCTGTCGCCGGACGAGGCCGCGGCGGAGGCACGGCGCTGGCTCAGCGCCGGCTTTCGCTCCTCGAAGATCAAGGTGGGCAGTGGCGTCGAAGCGGACCGCGATCGCATCGCAGCCGTGCGCGCGGAAGTCGGCAGCGCGATGAAGCTGCGCATCGACGCGAACTGCCAGTACGACGCGGAGACGTCCTTGAAGCTGTGCCGGCTCGTCAAGCAATTCGATCTCCAGCTGTTCGAACAGCCGACGCCGCAGCACGATCTGGAAGGCATGGCGCGCGTGCGGCGGGAAGGCGGGATTCCCGTGATGGCGGACGAGTCGGTCAGCGATCATCGCAGTCTGCTCGCCGTCATCAAGGCGGATGCCGCCGACTTCGTGAAGTTCGGCATCAAGCAGGCAGGCGGCGTTCTGCGTGCGGCGCGCATGCTGGCGACCGCCGAGGCCGCGGGAATTCCCGTCGTCATCGGTCACGGGTTCGGGCTCGATCCCAGCACGATCGCGGAGATCATGCTGGCTGCTTCGTCGCGGAACGTCGTGCCGGGCCTCGAATGCGTAGGGCCGTTGAAGGTCGTCGATACCGTCGCGACCACGCGCCTCGATATCTCGTCGGGCACACTGCCGTTGCCGCCCGGACCTGGGGTCGGGATAAGCCTGGACGAAGCCAAACTGGAACAGTATCGACTGCACTGATCACCGAAACGAAAATGACGAGCGCCGCTGCGGGCGGCCGGCGACATCGAACGCCACCACTTCCCTCACCCCGAGCCGGGGAGAGGGCAGAGGGTGAGGGGCAACAGAAACCATGACTACTCCAACCGACTTCATCGTAATGACCTCCGGTGCATTCACTGCGGCGCACCTTGCGCTGGTGCCGCAACTGGAGAAACTGACGGGCAAAAAGATCGTGACGGCCACGACCTCGGTCGGCACGGGCGAGACTTCGATTCCGAATCGCCTGAAGCGCCGAGAGATTGCCGATGTCGTGATCGTCGCCGACGGCCTGATGCAGCAGTTGATCGAAGACAAGCTCGTGCAGAAGGAGGGTTGCGAGCACGTCGCGCGCTCCTCGATCGGCATTGCGGTGAGGGCCGGCGCGCCGAAGCCCGACCTGAGCACCGTCGAAGGCCTCAGACGCGCGTTCCTGGACGCGAAGTGCATCGCGTATTCCGCCAGCGTGAGCGGCCAGTACCTGACGGAAGAGTTGCTGCAGAAACTCGGGATCGCCGATCAGGTTCTCGGCAAGTGCCGTTTCGTCGGCGGCGGCGAGCGCACCGGCGCCCTGGTCGCGCGGGGCGACGCGGACATCGCGTTTCAGCAGATGAGCGAATTGCTGCCGGTGCCGGGCATTGCGCACATCACGCCGCTCCCGCCGGAAGTTCAGAAGACGTCCGTGTTTGCGGCGGGCGTCGGGGCGACGACGCGGGATGCGGAACTGGCGCGTTCGTTCGTTCGATTTCTCACGACGCCCGCGGTGGTGTCTGCGATAACGCAAAGCGGGTTGGAAGTCATCGAAAGGGGGGCGCGGGCATGACGGTCGCGATGGAACTGGCGGCATTCGTAATGCGGCAGTCGTATGCGGACCTGCCGCCGAAAGCGGTGGAGTACGCGGCGATGCTCATCTCCAGCACCATCGCCAGTGCAGCCCTGGGCTCGACGATCGAATCGTCGAAGATCATCCGTGCACTCGAGGTCGAACGCGGCGGCAAGCCCGAAGCGACGCTCTGGTTCGGGGCAGCGGAAAAGCTGCCGGTCGCCGCGGCCGCGCGGGTGAATGCGCTGATGAGCGATGCGGCGGCGTCGGACGACAGCGACCTGCGCAACATCGTGCATGCGGGCACCACGGCGTGCGCGACCTCGCTCGCCGTTGCGGAGAAGACAGGCGCGAGCGGCGGCGAAGTACTGGCGGCGATCGTGCTCGGCTACGAGATCGCGGGCCGCATCAATGGTGCGATGATCGGCGGCTTGCAGAAAAAAGGTTTTCACGGCTCGATCGTGTCGAGCTTCGCCGGCGCGGTCGCCGCAGGTTATCTCCTGAAGCTCACGGTGCCGCAAATGGCGCAGGCGATTGCGCTCATGGCGACGTCGATGGGCGCACTGCATGCGGCGGCGAACACCAGCACGGCGCGCGAATACCACGCGGGGATCGCGGCGATGCTCGGGGTGAACGCCGCGCAGGCAGCCGCGAAGGGCTTCGTCGCAGAGGAGAGCATTTTCGAGACCGAGCGCGGGTTTTTCGAGGTCTACGGCAACAAGCCGGATGTCGCGGCGGTCACCCGTGGCTTCGGCGAGCAGTGGAGCGTTCTGAGCGACATGGGCATCAAGCTCGTGCCGGGCGGCCACCCCAGCCATTCGACGGCAGAGGCGGCGGCGAACGCGGCTCGCGAGGGCAACGTGCTGCCGGGCGAGGTCGCGACGATCGACATCTCGCGTCCCGGCTTTACCGCTTTGACCGGACCGCAGTATCCGACCGATCTCATCGGCATCGCGCACAGCCCGGCCTATTTCGCGGCCGCGGGGATAGCGGACCGCAACTACACGTGGGCGCATGCGTTCGAAGAGAAGATCAACGATCCCGTCATTCGCGGACTGCTCGGCAAGGTCCGCGTCGTGCCACCGCCCACGGAAAACCTGGAGCGCTACAAGGCGGGCGCGACCGTCACGGTCACGACCCGTGACGGCCGGGCTTATTCGAGTACCGTATACGCCCCGAGAGGCGCCGCGATCCTCGGGATCTCGTGGGACGATGTGGAAGCGAAGTATCGTGCGCTTGCACCGTACGCCCGTTTCTCAGGCGATAACCTCGCAGCGAGCATGAAGGTCGTTCGCAACTTCCAGGACGTGAAGAACGTGTCGGAGTTGGTACAGCATCTGCGGTGAAGCGGCATCGCTCTCAGGCCTAAGTACCGTAGCTCCGCACGAGTATCGAGAGCGCCCCTGCCGCGACGATGAGCGGCAGGGGTCCGATGCGCCAGCGGATCAGCGCGCACGCCGTAGCG
>Ga0111539_10010631_pt1 | contig 11588 bp, 10 predicted proteins | sample RhiMethybrSRZTD1_FD_79667 | JGI IMG/M metagenome (GOLD analysis project Ga0111539, IMG submission 79667) | Populus rhizosphere microbial communities from Tennessee, USA - Rhizosphere MetaG P. TD hybrid SRZTD1 (version 2) (version 2) | ecosystem: Host-associated > Plants > Roots > Rhizosphere >...
GCCTCTTCCTTACCTTTTTGCTTCTCACTGTTTTGTCGCTCGACGCCCACGCACAGGATCCGGCAAAAGAACCTGCGAGGATCGAACTAGGAGCGCAGTTCTCATCACTGAGTATTGGCGATCAGCTCAATCCGTTTAATACCGGCGCCTTCGACTTCGCGCATGGCCGGGCTGAACCTGGCTTCGGCGGTAGGTTCACTTTCAACCTGAATCGCAACGTCGCGCTCGAAGCCGAGATGAACTTCTTTCCGAATCCGAACCTTCCTGCAGCCAACAGTGGCGGACGTCTCTTGCAAGGCCAGTTCGGAGTCAAAGTTGGTAAGCGTTTCGAGAAGTTTGGCGTGTTCGCAAAAGGGCGTCCTGGGTTTTTGAGCTTCGGCAAAATACTCACTCAAACTGACACACTGATTGTTACAAATTTTGACGGCAGCCCGATTGTCATTCCGTTGCTCGATCCCATCCGTCGAAACTTCTTTTCGGTTGATGCGGGAGCCGTTGTCGAGCTCTACCCTTCACGGCGTGTGCTGGTGCGGTTTGATGTAGGGGATACGATGGTTTATGTCGGTAAGAGTCCGTTTATTCCATTCATCAAACACGAGCGATTGGCGGACCTGGCGCATAAGTTTCAATTTAGCTCAGGTGTTGCGTTTCGTTTCCTCAACCCCGAGTCGAGTGACGACGACAACGATTCTCAATCGTCCAGCAACGAACGGAAGCTGGAGATCGGCGTGCAGTTCTCATCTCTGAGCTTCGTGGAATTCGGCGATACGGTGAACTTCGACCAGAACAACGTCGGGAAGTTTGTGCCGTTTTTTCTTGAAACCAATACCCAGGCGGGATTTGGTGGACGGCTAAGTTACAACTTCACGCGGCACGTCGCCGCCGAAGTCCAAACAGATTTCTACCCGGGCGACCTCGGCCACTTTGCTCTGGGTCACGTTGGCGGCTGGGTTTGGCAGATTCAGGCAGGCCCGAAAATCGGGCGACGATTTCAGAAGTTTGGCGCGTTCGGCAAAGTCCGACCTGGAGCGGTGAGTTTCAGCGACACGTTCATTCTCGACGATCCGGCGCAACCACTTCCGCTCCGGTTCCACTTTGCCAGGAGCACTCAGTGGTCGTTGGACGTCGGCGGGGTGCTGGAGTTTTATCCGTCACCGCGAACCATGGCACGGTTCGACATCGGCGACACGATGATCCGCATTGGCCCAAGGCCTTTTACTTCGGGTGCCGCACCGCTACCGCAGGCGCCAGCCGCGGTCACGCATCAATTTCAACTCAGCGCGGGAGTTGGTTTTCGATTTTAGCGTTCATCAACGCGACGAAGCGTTGGAAATGATGCTCCGCGTCGTGAGGACCGGGTGCGGCTTCAGGATGGTATTGGACCGAGATGATCGGCAACGTGCGATGCCGCATGCCTTCCACGCACTGATCGTTGAGATTGATGTGCGTCACTTCGACTTCCGGCGGCAGTGTGTCGGCACTGACTGCGAAACCATGGTTATGCGACGTGATCTCGACGCCACGACCCGATACTTCTTTCACCGGTTGGTTCCCACCGCGATGTCCGAACACAAGCTTGAACGTCTTCGCGCCGAACGCGCGTCCGAGTAGTTGGTGTCCGAAACAGATGCCGAACAGCGGAACGCTCGCGTTGAGCAGTTGACGAATCTCGGCAACTTCCTTGTCCATCGACGCCGGGTCGCCCGGTCCATTCGACAGAAAGATCCCGTCAGGATCCATGGCCAGCACTTCACTTGCAGGCGTCGACGCTGGGACGACGGTGGTGCGGACGCCGAGTTCCGCCAGTTCGCGCAACGAGTTTCGCTTCACGCCAAAGTCGTAACAGACGACGTGGAAACGTTCCTCGCCGACCGCGGGATAATCGTATCGCTCTTTTGTCGTGACGACGCTGGCGAGCTCGCGGTTCTCCATTGGCGGCGACTGACGAGCCTTCTCGATCAGACTCGCTTCGTCTAGATCGATCGTGGAAAGACATGCACGCATCGCGCCTTTGTCGCGAATGTGCCGCACGAGCGCCCGCGTGTCGATGCCTTCAATCGCGACGATGTTCCAGTGCTTCAAATAGTCTTGCAGGCTGCCTTCGGCGCGCCAGCTTGAAACGATCCGGCTCGCTTCGCGCACCACGAACCCTTCGACCCACGGACGCGCTGACTCGGAGTCGAGCTCGTTCACGCCGTAGTTGCCGATTAGCGGGTAAGTCATGCAAACGACCTGTCCCGCGTAGGACGGGTCTGTAAGCACTTCCTGGTAACCGGTCATCGACGTGTTAAAGACCATCTCGCCGCACGTTTCGCCTTCGGCAGCCCAGGAGCTGCCACGAAATGTACGGCCGTCTTCGAGTGCGAGGAGGGCTGGTGTGCGATTGGGCATTCTGATTCAGATTTTATTGGCTACTCTTAATAAACTGCTGCGCTTCGTTCAACCATCGTTTACTGCTGCGATACTTGTACGCCGGCGCTGTCTTCACTGCTTCAATACAAGCCTGCATCAAGCTCGTCGCCTCGCGCTTGTGACCGAGTCCCGCGTGCGCCCGTCCCATGAGATACAGACCCTCCGGATCGGACGGACGATGCTCGAGAAACTGATCGAGCGCCATGCGCGCGTCTTCAAACTGGCCGGCGGCGATGTACGTCGCTGCCACTTCACGCCAGATCTCGTGTAGCGAGTGCGCCGGATCGCGCGCGACGACGTGTTCGAAGTTCTGAATCGCGTCGGCGTATCTTTTCTGTTGTCGTGCGATACGACCGAGTTGATAACTCGCGTCGATCTCGCCGTCGTCGATCTTTAACGCGCGCTCGAACCGTTCGCGCGCGGCTTCCAGCTCGCCGCGACTTTGATGAATCAAGCCGAGGTTGTAATGTGCCGACGCATCCGCCGGATTGAGCGTCGCCGATTCGAGGTTTTGCTTGAACGCGGCTTTTGCGCGATGGCTCCCCATCATGTCGCCGAAGTAACCGCGTAACAACATAAATGCGAAAAACAGCAGGAACGGCGAACCCATCACGCTGGACAACAACTGCTCGATGAGCGGGCCGACGAACATGAACGCAAACGAAGAAAGCACTGTGACAGCCACAGCCCGCGGCAGCGACATCCGGAAAGCATCTTTCACTGCCAGCACCATGCCGGCGAAAAACACGAGGAGCCGCGGTGTACGGAAGAGTTGGTCGGTGACGATGCCCGGGTTCCTCAAAAGCTCCGACGCCTGGTCGAACTCAGGACCCGCCGGAAACATCGCCCGGACTTGATCCGCCTGCTGAATCGCGTTCGCAATGTACTGGGCCTGAAGTCCCGTGTAGTGAAGCAGTGTCGCGATGAGTATCGCGAAAATGTTTGCCGCAGTCAGAACATACAACAATGACCCGGCGACGGGCGCGAACTCCTGCGTAATGACAACGCGAAAACTGCCGCGTCGTTCGAACATGTTGGTGACGAGCGTGAGGATTGGCACGAGTACGATGGCAATCAATATTACCGGCATCGCCGGTTCGGTCACGACCGAGAACAAGCCTCCTCGACGAGGAACTATCGGAATCGCGCCAAAGTTGCGGGCTACCAGGTTAAAACCTATCTGGCTGAGCACCGCGAGCAGCGCAATCGGTGCGATCGAGCTGCGATCGCGAACTTCCCGCATCCCACGCAGGGGTGCGTAGAAGATCATTAACAGGAGGCGTAACCAATCAATCATAGGAAAACTAACGTTTAGCGCGGCTGCGGGCTCGCGTCGCTCAACGGCGCATCCGGAGCCGCAGGTGTTAAGCGCGGGACGGGCGTCGTCAGAGGAGTGACGTCCTCATGATGAATCACACTCGCGGCGGTCAGCGGCCAGTAGCGAAACAGCGCCTTTCCGTAGATGTACTTTTTGGGCACCAGGCCCCAGATTCGTGAATCGCTCGAATTATCGCGATTGTCGCCCATCACGAAGTAGTAATTCTTCTTTACGTCAGTGGACTCCATCGAGCGATGGGTCAGGTTCAGACGCGGATCCAGGTACGTCTCGGAAATCTCGGTCCCATTCACGCGCACGACGCCTTCGACGATCTCGATTCGGTCGCCCGGAAGACCGATGACTCGTTTGATGTAACTCTTTGACGGGTCCTCCGGAAACCAGAACACGACGATATCGCCGCGGTCGACCTTCGGCGCCCAACGATACTCGTCGTAGTAGATCAGCTTGTTAACGAAGATTCGTTCGCCGTCGTGCAGACGCGGAAGCATCGACGTGCCTTCAACCTTCACCGGTTGCACGATGAAAACGACGACGAGCGCGGCGATCATGAGGGCAAAGATCAGATCGCGAAGCAACAATCGTGCTTCCGACCAGAGATCGTTGCGTGAAGCCTCTTCAGGCTTGTGTTCCTGGATGTCTTTGTCGTCGTCGACGTGGACTCCGCCAAATGGTGGCGGCCGGCGTTTTCGAATTCCAAACATAGCTAATCGAGTTTGAGGTTAGCTTTCGCTCCTGCGCTTGTCAAACCCCACTTATATCCCCGTTGTTCGGACGTGGCAAGCCATTTCCTTGACAGTCTTCACTGGCGCTATCTATCATCCTTCCCTGCATTTGCAGCCCAGACATCCGTCCCCCACGGGACCAGAAAAGAGGGCCCGAAGACGTGATCAAGTTAGACATCATCAACCGAGTGGCCGATAAGACCGGCGTGCCTAAAATGAAAGCCGAACAAGCCGTCGAGGCGCTCTTTCATTCGATGAAGGAAGCTCTGACGCGAGGCGAACGAATTGAGTTGCGCGGCTTCGGGGTCTTTGTGGTGAAACCGCGGAAGCGTGGCGTCGGGCGCAATCCTCGCACGGGCGAGGAGGTCGCGATTCCGTCGGGCAAGACGATTCGTTTTAAGCCCGGCAAGGAGTTGCAAGCGCACGAGGACGGCGAAGTTGCGGCTGATGGTGCGGGCGACGACGAGTTTTAGTGTTACCAGGAGTTTGATCTATTGGAAGGCTAGAGATGGGAACGTTCCAGACTCTAGCCTTTTGCTTTGATGGACAATTCATTCCCAAAATCTGCGTTAGCCATATCTGAGCGCGAGTGGTTGCTGCATGGCGGTTTGTTTGTTTTGACTGTGGTTACGACGACGCTCGCCGGAGTCGCGCTCGCTGCGTCTGACTTCAATCCGACGGAGCCGCCGTTATCGGGGTTGTTGGATTACTTGCTTTACATTCCGCTGTCGCTTTTCTACTACTGCGTCGATCTCTTCAAGTACGCGTTGAGTCACCCCGTCGCGCTCGCGGACGGCGTGGCGTTCTCGTTGTCCTTGCTCGCGATTCTGTTCTCGCATGAGATGGGACACTATCTTGCTTGCCGCTACTACGGCGTCGATGCGACGTTGCCGTTTTTCATTCCGGCGCCGCCGTTTTTCCTTGCCGGGACGTTCGGCGCGTTTATCAAGATTCGTTCGCCGATTCCGTCGCGAAGGGCGCTGTTCGACATCGGACTCGCCGGACCGCTTGCCGGGTTTGTAGTGGCACTTCCGTTGTCGGTTATCGGAATATTGACGGTAGGACCAGCGGTTGAACCGCAGGCGGGACACATGGTCTACTTCAACGACCCGCCGCTGTTTCGCTTACTCTCGCATTTGTTGGGAGTGCCGCTGGATCCAAACTCGCCGATCAACCCGTACTACATGGCGGCGTGGATTGGATTGCTGGTGACGAGCTTGAATTTAACGCCGGTGGGCCAACTGGATGGCGGGCATGGAATCTACGCGCTCTTCGGTGCTCGCGCTCACGCGCTGATCGGCCGCCTCGCTTTCGTCACAGCCGTGATACTCGCGATTCTCGGCTTCTGGTGGCACCACAGCCCGAGCGGTTTTCTCTTCGCTATACTGGTGGGAATCATCCTGCGCTTCCCCCACCCTCAACCCGCTCGCATGGAACCATTGGGCACCACGCGCGTAGTAATCGCGCTCCTGACCCTCCTGGTCTACGCGCTTAGCTTCTGGCCGTTTCCCATCACGATCAAGTGATGACTTCTGTGGCGAAACTAAACGGCAGACACCGCGGGCAGCAGGCCTTTGATCTCGCGTACGACGCGGTGGACTTCTTCCTGGTTCGCGAGGGCGATCATGAAGAACTTGTAGCCCTGGTGGAAGCAGATGACGCCGTTGGCGAATAACCAGATGCCATCGAGAAATGGGTTGCCGCCGAGCAGCCAACTGATCGGAGCACCGACGATTGGACCAGGCTGGAAGATCTGCGCCCACATCGCCGCCCCTGCCGCACAACTAAACGCGCCAAGCAACGGTGCGCCGACATACTTCGCGATGTTTCGTTCAAACTCCACGCGCTGTTGTTCGGCTTCGTCGAGCTCGCCGCGACCGATCAAGTCCTCACGTTTCTTCAAATAACCATCAAACTTTTCGCTCGCCTTACGCAGCCCATACACAGGCAGCGCCGAATGCGTCAGCCAGTGTGGATGGCCACCGAGAAGCACTGTATCCAATCCCGGAAACGCAGCGCCGGCACGAACACCCAACACCAGCGATACAGTAACAACTGCCGCCTTACCGGGGTTCTGCTTGATCCAATCCTTCGCTTTCAAAACACCAACTGTAGCCGCACTCGACGCCCGCGTCAGTCGCGCGCCTTTATCGAAAACCTGCGACGCCCGGTCGTAATGTTTCTTCGCGTCCTCGTAAACTTCACCGGCCTTCCGACTAGCATCACCGGCAACGTCACGAAACTTCTCGCCCGCCACCTTCACGCCTTTGGCCGCGCGACGAGTCGCTTCGCTGACTTCTTCATCCTCACTCAACCGTTCCGCTTCGGCGCGCAATTTTTCGGCGCCGTTAGCCATTGTCTCCGCACTGCGCTTCGCCGCTTCACCTGCGACGCGCGCTCCCTCGCCGACCATGTCGGAGATCGCAAACTTCTCATCCAGCTCACGTGCCTTGCGTCGCGCCGCCTGCTGCCACTCGTCAAACTTGTCTTTGTAATCAGCCATCTGTCGAATCCTCTGGAGCCAGCCTCAGTCGCGTTGTACGTCGCCCGCCACAACCGTGTTCGATTTCATTAGCGGCTGCATCGGCATCACGCGATCCCGGCCATTTCTCTTCGCTTCGTACAAAGCGACGTCCGCCGCCTTTAAGATGCCGGAAGCAGTTTGCGCGTCTGTCGGGCATTCCGCAACCCCGAAACTCGCGGTAATCCGGCCTCCCGACGGCGTCTCCAAAGCCTTGATCGCGACCCGCAGCCTTTCCGCGACATCCAGTCCGCCGGTCTGACTCGTTTCCACCAGCAGCACGGCAAATTCCTCACCGCCGATGCGCGCCGCCAGGTCGATACCGCGCGTACCCTCACGCAAGACGCGGCTGATTCGCCGTATCGCATCGTCGCCCGCATCGTGCCCAAAAGTGTCGTTCAGGTTCTTGAAATTATCGATGTCGATCATCAACAGACTGAACGGACGCTCGAAGCGCAGCACGCGTGCGACCTCGCGCTCCAGTTGGCGCTCGAACCGGCGACGGTTGGCGAGGCCAGTCAGGTGGTCCGTGAACGCAGCCTCTTCGCAGGAGTCGAGGTACGCTTTGAACTCGAGCAGCGTCCTGGTCCGGGCCAGCATGAGGTCCAGGTCAGTCGGGTCAGTGATGTAGCCCAGCGCACCCACTTCCGACGCGCGCCGCCAATCTTCCGCACGGCGGCTGGCGGCGGTCTGCATAATCACGGGAATAAACTTCGTCAGCGGGTTGGACCGTATCCGTTGGGCCAACTCGTAACCATTCATGCGCGGCATCATTACGTCGGTAATCACGAGGTCCGGTTGGTACGATTCGATCGCTGCCAGCGCCTCATCCCCGTCGGTCGCGGTGGTCACGTTGTAGCCGGCCAAACTGAAGGCGGCTTCGAGTAGGCCGAGTTTATCGGCATTATCGTCGACGATAAGAATGGTTGATTTGGGTTCCATAAAACGTGGGTGTTGGACCTATAAATCTTGCGCCCCTTATGAGCTTCATGCTACAGTTCGAGCCTCGGTAACAACGTTCGTGCCGGTACTCGCCCTAAGCGTCGCGTCAAAGATTCAATCGAAAGAGAGCAAACATTCCCGGGACATATCACGGCGGGTTTCCTTACAATCGTAGAAACGCACCCGCCTAGACCACTTGGATTCGAACTACGCTGCCAAAGGCGATTCAAAGAAAGACCTGTTAACTCGACCCCAGAGAGAAGTGCGGATGAAGGCCCTCCAGGAACACAAGCGCGCCAGAGATTTGACCTCGGATGATCGCGCCGCGTTAATTCGTGGCCTCGAATTTGGTTCGACACTAAGTGACTCCCTCGTCGTCGATCTGGCTCGCAGCTCAGTGGTCCTCGACTTCCGTCGCCGCCGTTTTGTGTATCGCGCCGGCGAACCCGCAGATTGCCTCTACGCCATCGTTAGAGGCCGAATAAAGCTCTGCCGCATCGAAACCGAGACGGGTCGGGAAGCCGTTATCGACATACTTCCAGAAGGGTCGCTCTTCGGCGAGTCAGCGCTCTATTCGCTAGCGGGGCAACGGGCGAATTCGGCAATTGCCTACGAAAACTCCAGGCTCCTCCGAATCCAGGTCGGGGATTTCAAACGGGGGATGGTTGAGGATGACCGGCTTCATGATTACACTTTCCGACTCATCGGTCAACGACTTGATCACGCCGAGCGCCGTCTCGCAGATTTTGCTCTAAATGCTATACCCGCACGTCTTGACAGCCTGCTGGCGGATTTCTCCGTGCGTTACGGGGTCTCCGAACCCGAAGGCGTGCTCATCGACATCCCTCTGCCTCATCGCGAAATTGCCTCCATCGTCGGCTCGACCCGGGAGAGCGTGACCGTCCGCTTGAACGCCATGCGCCGCGCAGGTACGATCGCATTCGTCAAACGACGAATACTGATCAAAAGACCGGCCGCGCTGTAGTTTTATGCCCGCGGTCGATTTGCGGAGTCCGGCTTTTTAGTGGCGATGAAGTGTCCAACCTGCAGTAAATCAGTCGAATGGAAAGATAATCAGTATCGTCCGTTCTGTTCTGAACGGTGCAAGCTCGTCGACTTGGGACGCTGGGTCGAGGGCGAGTATCGTGTACCCGGCGAATCGCTCCCCAGCGAACAAACCGAACCTTCGGACGATGAAGCTGAGAACGCGTGATGAAGCGACAGAAATACAGAATTGTCCCGGCGCTCGCACTGGTGTGCGGCGCGATCCTCCTTGCCTCCTGCAATGCGACCGACGTTAAAGTCTCGGAGAAAAAGACACCCGTCGTCTCCGCGCCGCCGGCAAACACGACCTATCCTATGCCCCCGGTGGAGACAAGCTCAATCAACAATATGGGATGGACCACCGACAGCGGAAAACGCAGTTTGTTTTCCGAGTTCAAAGGAAAGGTGTTGGTCCTCGACTACTACGCAACGTGGTGTAATCCGTGCCGTAAGACTGTTCCACACCTGATCGAGTTGCAGAAAAAGCATGCCGAGCAGGGGTTGCAAGTGATCGGTCTGAACGTCGGTGGGCCAAACGACGCGGAAAGGGTCCCCGACTTCGCGAAAGAGCTCGGCATCCAGTACCCGCTCGCGATACCTGACGACGAATTGGTATCGTTCATGCTCGGCGACGACACTTCCATTCCGCAAACTTTCATCTTCGACCGCCGTGGTGTGCTCGTGGAGCACGTGCCCGGTTTTGGCCCAACTACTGGACCACGAATCGATCAGGCCGTCGAAACAGCTTTGAAAACTACTAACCCTTAAAACATTTAGATCCAACAGGTCGAAACTTTGAGAAGAGCTAAAATATTGATGACTTTGGGCCCGGCTTCGCGTGAACCGGAGGTCATAGAACGACTGCTCGCGGCGGGCGCCAACGGCGTGCGCATCAACATGTCGCACGGCACGCATGAAGAGAAAGCTGAAGACATTCGTCTCGCGCGCGAGACGGCGCAACGCATGGGCCGGCCCATCGCCGTCCTGGTCGATCTTTCAGGTCCAAAGATCCGCACTGGTGAACTGAAGGACGACAAACCGCTTCAACTCGTCGCCGGTGAGCAATTCATCATCACTACCAGACCGATCGTCGGCGAGGACCACCAGGTATCGACGAACTATCCCGACCTCCCGCGCGTCGTTAAGCCCGGCACACGCTTGTTGCTCGACGATGGCGCCCTGAGTTTGATCGTCGAGAGTACGACCGATACCGACGTCGTCTGTCGCGTCATCGATGGCGGCCTGTTGGCGGAGCGCAAAGGAATCAATCTGCCAGGCGTGGCACTGCCGATCGATTCGCTGACGGAGAAAGACATCGTCGACCTGAATTGGGCGGTCCTACAGCAGGCCGATTACATCGCGTTGTCTTTCGTTCGGACCGCGCAGGATTGCGAACGCGCGAAGAAGCTGATCGCGGACGCCGGTGGTCGCGCGCCGTTGATCGCGAAGATCGAAAAAGCCGAAGCAATCGATCATCTGGATGAGATCATCGCCGCCGCCGACGGGATCATGGTCGCGCGCGGCGATCTCGGTGTCGAGACGAGCGTTGAGCTGGTGCCGGTTTATCAAAAACGAATCATCGACCGTTCGATCGCCGCTGGAAAGATGGTGATCACCGCGACGCAGATGTTGCAGTCGATGGTTTCGAACCCGCGGCCGACGCGCGCGGAAGCTTCCGACGTGGCTAATGCCGTTTGGGACGGATCTGATTGCGTAATGTTGTCGAACGAAACTGCGATGGGGCAGTATCCCGTTCAAGCGGTGGCGACGATGGCACGCATCATCGAGTCGGCTGAGTCGGGCAAGAAGTCTGAGATCTTCAATCCGACGGGCATACAGTCAGGCCGTGTCAGTCGCGCGCTGTGCGAGGCGGCGGCGTTCGCGGCAGACGAGATGGGAACGACCGTGACTGCTGTTTACACGGCGTCAGGCTTGATGGCCCGACGACTGTCGTCGGTGCGTCACGATCAGACGATCGTCGCCTCGACGCATCGACCAGACGTTCAAGCTGAGTTGGCGTTAATCTGGGCCGTCGATCCGTTGCTGGTGCCGAAAGCAGAGTCGACTGAAGAGATGCTGAAGATCGGCGAGCAAGCTTTGCTCGAAGCGCGAATCGTCCAGAAAGGCGACACGATTGTAGTAATGGCTGGACGGCTGTCAGGATTGGGACTGTCGAGCTCGGTAAGTATCTACACTATCGGCGGGCCGCTTGCTCCAACGCGGACGTGAACGGCGCTTACTGGTAATAGCCCTGGCGACTCTGGAGATAAAGCTTTGGTCGACCGTTTTCCTTCGGCAGGCTGAGTTTCAGTTTGAGCTTGTGCCACTTCTCGGGCCCGGTAACGTTATCAGTCTCGACTGAGAGCCGGTATTGCTGTCGCAAGTTTGCGGCGATCGTATCGAAGGTTTCCGTAACGATCTCTGGTTTAGACTCTGAAGAGAGACGCACAGTATGGCCACCAGACACCTTGGCTAGCTCCTCGAGAAGATTGACGCCTTCCTCGGCAACCCACTCGCTCTTCTGCTCGCGACGGCGGATGGCGATCGCATAGATCGTCACATCCGACTTCTTGATCAGTTCGATCGTTTCCTTTTTAGTTCGCTTCGA
>Ga0111539_10010634_pt1 | contig 11587 bp, 5 predicted proteins | sample RhiMethybrSRZTD1_FD_79667 | JGI IMG/M metagenome (GOLD analysis project Ga0111539, IMG submission 79667) | Populus rhizosphere microbial communities from Tennessee, USA - Rhizosphere MetaG P. TD hybrid SRZTD1 (version 2) (version 2) | ecosystem: Host-associated > Plants > Roots > Rhizosphere >...
ACGGGCATCACGCACGTGGTGAAGAACGGCATCGACTTCGGTGAGTTCGCCAACCGCCTGTGGGCCAACACCAACGACGGCGAGCGCGTGTACGACGCCCTCCAGTTCCAGGCCGGCATCCGCCGCGGCGCGCGCTGGAACCTCCAGGCCAACTACACCCTGCAGCTCAAGAACGACGGCAACCAGGAGGGAGAAGCGCCCAACCAGCCGGGCGCGCCGTCCATCTTCTCGGGCTTCTATCCGGAGATCTTCAACGAGGCGCGGAGCTTCCCCATCGGACACCTCGACGACTTCGAGCGCCACCGCGTGCGCGCCTGGACGACCTACGACCTCGGGATCGGCCGCGCCGGGACCATCAACCTGGGCCTGCTCTACCGCTTCGACTCGGGGACGGCCTTCAGCATCCGCTCCACGGGCCAGGGCCTCACCGCGACCCAGACGCAGATCGGCTCCGCGATCTACCCCGACCTCCCGACGAGCCAGACGATCTTCTACTCGCAGGGCCGCGGTTCCGAGTTCTTCGAAGACGCGCACCTCTTCGACCTCGCCGTCACCTACACGGTGCCGATCGTGAAGCGGCTGCGTCCCTGGGTGAAGGCGGAGATGCGGAACATGTTCAACAGCACGCCGCTCGTCAGCTACAACATCACGACGCGGCCGGATCCGGCCAGCCCCCGTGATGCCCTGGGCATCCCGACGGGCTTCATCAAGGGCAGCGCGTTCGGTACGGGCACGGCGACGACGAACTACCCGTTCCCGCGCGAGTTCTTCATCTCGACGGGCATCCGCTTCTAGACGTCCACGTTCGAATCGGCGGGGTGACCTTGTTGGTCACCCCGCCGATTCATCAGTGTTGAGGAGGTGGTCAAAGCCCTGAAACTTCCGCGGCTGGTTCCGTCCTGGTACCTGCCGTGAAATCGGAATCTCCGCCGATCTAGCTTGGCTGAGCTAGCAGGGGCCGTTCGGGGGCGGCGGGCAGTTCCCGCAGCAGCCTCGGTCAAAACCCTCAAAATACGAGGTCTGTTGGCCGATTATCTGAATGTATGGTGGGCTGCAATTGACAAATTTGATTCCGACCTCGTTTATGTGTTCCGGTTCAGAGTAGTAGTCCGTCTCCGTTGCGTAACAAGGTGCTGCCATCGCCGGCTTGACTCCGATTATGGTCACCAAGCACCCAACCGCGATCGCGAGGAATGTGAGCCGGAGGCTGAGGCTTCTCCATTCTGCTTGTAACATGTTGCCCTCTCTTGATTGGGGCTTCCGTCTAGCCTAGAAGTCCCAACTCTTGGTGCCCTCATTCAATAGAGGACCGCGCCAGGATCTTTTCACGATACCCTGAGCGTCGACCTCAACCACTGCGGGTACGCCGGCGATGCCGACCGTGCTGAAGACGACTTGTCGCGTCATCGCGGGAGTGAGGCCAAACTTTTCGAGGTACTCAGCATCCAAACTGGCTGAGTCTGGGACGAGCGCGACGACCGTCACCTGCTTGGCCTCAGCGCGCAGTTTCAACTCGCGCAGAGACGCCGCCTGCTGATCGCAAACCGGACATCCCTTGCGGACGGCTATCAAAAGCGTCTGGCGTGCGCCATGCCACGGCAACGGAATCTTGGTGCCGGGGGCGAGCCAAGGGGCTGAGGCCGCGCGTTGCGGCGCTCTAAATTTCTGCCACGTGACTACACATATGGCAATCGCCACAACTACAAGCGCCACATTTGCTGCGAATTCGACTCGACGAAACAGGGTTGACGGCGAAATGGTGGTCATCGCTACCCTTGTGAGTGTGCTCTTGCGAAGGTAGGTAGTCGTAACATGTGCTGTCAAGCCACAATCTTCGACGGACTCCCTCACGTGATCTCCCTCACTAGCAAGTAGTCCAATAATCCGTACGCGCAGCGTCTGATGCTCCACTATTTTGAAGTCAGCCGCACACGGACGCCTCCTGCCTCAGCCCTCTAAAACACTTTAGATCAATAACTTCTGGAATGAGGGCCGCTCTGCCGCCGTATGGCCCACCGCTTGCTAGCCCTCACGCCCAGCGCTACCTCCACTCAGACATCTCTCAGGCGGCGCTAAGGTTTCGGGGCGTTGTGCGCGGCCGTTGTCCCGGCCGCATGGCTAATCAATAAGGAGTGACACACTGATGAGACGTCAACTCATTTGGGCACTCCTGCTGGTCGTCGCGAGCTTCGGCCTCGCCTCGGCGCAGGAGACGACATCGGGTTCGATCACCGGCAAGGTGGTCGACGCCCAGGGCGCCCCGGTTCCCGGCGCGACGGTGACGATCACCACGAACCAGGGCCCCAAGACGCTCGTGTCCGACGCCAACGGGCGCTTCTTCGCACCCTATCTCGCGCCTGGCCGCTACTCGGTCAAGGTCGAGCTCACCGGCTTCGCTCCCGTCGAGCAGAAGAACATCGACGTCCACCTCGGGCAGCGTCTCGAGCTGGGCGAGATCACGCTGAAGGTCGGCTCGCTCCAGGAAACGGTCGAGGTCGTCGGTGGGGCGCCCGTCGTCGACACCACCACCACGACCATCGGCGGCATCCTGGACTCGGAGACGATCAGCAAGCTTCCGGTGGGCCGGAACTTCACGGACACGCTGTACATGCTGCCGGGCGTGAGTGACTCCAGCTACGCCGGCAAGTCGAACCCCTCGATCGGCGGCGCCAGCGGCCTCGAGAACAACTTCATCATCGACGGCGTCAACGCCTCCAACGCGGGCTTCGGCGCCATCGGCTCCTACTCCCGCAACTACGGGTCGCTCGGCACCGGCGTGACCTCGGACTTCATCAAGGAGACCCAGGTCAAGACCGGCGGATACGAAGCCGAATACGGCCAGGCTTCGGGTGGCGTGGTCAACGTCGTGACCCGCAGCGGAAGCAACCAGTTCCACGGCGCCGTCTTCGGCTACATGGCGCCTCCGAGCCTGGAGTCCAGCTACCAGCAGCTCGACACGACCAACGGGACGGTCAACACGGTGGGGCGCAAGCAAGCCGACGTCGGGGTCTCCCTCGGCGGCCCGATCATGAAGGACAAGCTGTTCTTCTTCGGCACCTTCAACCCGACCTGGGAGACGCTCACCCGCACCGCCCCCAAGGGCTTCCCGCTGGCGAGCCTGGGTGAAGTCGATCGCGTCCGGAAGACCTACTCCTACGCCGGCAAGCTGACCTGGCAGATGGGCTCGAACCACCGCTTCGACGCGAGCGCCTTCGGCGATCCGGCGACGGCCGACAACGGCCCGCAGACCGCGACCGCGCTCGTCGCGTCGACGTTGACCCGCTTCTCGGCGCTCAAGTACGGTGGCCACAGCCAGTCGCTGCGGTACGACGGCATCATGACCCCGAACTGGCTGATCGAGGCCTCCGCCGGACACATCACGAACAAGTTCCACGAGAGCCCCCAGATCAACGAGTGGTCCGTCTCCGACCGCCGGGTGGTCCCCAACGTCATCAGCGGCGGTATCGGCTTCTTCGAGGTGGACAACGGCCGCAACACCCAGTTCACCCTCAAGTCCACCAACCTGTTCAACGCGGGCGGGAGCCACCAGCTGCGCTACGGCGTCTCCTACGAGGACATCTACTACCTGCAGGGCACCGGCCGCACCGGCCCGACCTTCACGCTCTCGGACGGCACCCAGACGACGACGGGCGGATCGATCCAGATCCGGCCCGATCCCGCCTTCGGTTCCATCTGGCGCGTGACGCGAGCCCAGACCGGCCCCGGCCGCGAGACCACCCAGAAGTACACGTCGTTCTTCCTGCAGGACACCTGGCAGATCGGCAAGCGCCTGACGTTCCGGCCCGGCGTCCGCGTCGACAACCAGAAGCTGCAGGGCAGCGAGGAGTTCCCGGTCTGCCTGTCCAACGAAAAGTTCGTCGGTGACGTCAGCGGCGGCGGGGACGCCGTTCCCTGCGAGTACACCTTCGGCCCGTTGTGGGCCGCCCGCCTGGGCGCGACCTACGACCTCACGGGCAACGGGAAGACGAAGCTCTTCGCCTCCTGGGGTCGCTTCTACGTCAAGATCCCGAACGACCTGGCCGCGCGCTCGCTCTCGGCCGACGCCGGGGTCACGGTGGCCGACTACTTCGACGCTGGCCTGACCCGACCCGTTCCCAATGGCACCCTGGCCCTCGGCACCACGAACCACCTCACCTACGCCGGTCTCCATCCCGCCACCATCGCGAATGGCGTCGGCAGCACGTACTCCGACGAGTTCGTCGGTGGCTTCGAGTTCGAGCCGGCCCAGCGCCTGAGCGTCGGCGTGCGCTACGTGCACCGGAACATCCCCGTGGTCATGGAGGACTTCGCGCCCGCCCAGGTGATCCTCTACACCTACGGGATCCCGCCGAGCATCGAGTACATCATCGACAACATCAACACGGAGACGCCGACGACCAACCCGGCGGATTTCGGGTTGCCCTTCCAGCAGGCCCATTTCGAGAACCCGACCCACACGTACCAGGCGATCGAAGTCACGATGAACAAGAGCTTCTCCGACAACTGGTCGATGATCGCGTCGTACCGTTGGTCGGACCTGAAAGGCAACTTCGAGGGCTTCTATCGATCCGACAACGGCCAGTCCGACCCCGGCATCACGTCGCTGTTCGACTTCCCGACCAACGACCCGAGCTACACCAAGGACGGTGCGGCGCTCGGCTTCCGGGGCGACATCCGCTTCCAGGGCACGACCCTGGGAGAGGGAGTGCTTCCCAACAACCGGAGGCACCAGCTCAAGCTCTACACCAACCGCACGTTCGGCAACCTCAACGCCGGCATCGCCGCCAACGTCGGATCGGGCCGGTCGCTGACGGCTCTGGCCTCCAACCCCGGCTATCAGAATGCAGGTGAGATCCCGGAGACGCTCCGCGGGGGCGGCTTCCAGACCGTGGACGGCCTCAAGAAGAGCACCGACACCGAGGTCTACTTCGACGCTCACCTCGATTACACCATCAAGGTCGGCGAGCGGCGGGTCATCCTGCTTGCGGACGGCTTCAACCTGTTCAACACCCAGGATCCGCTGGACTACGACAACTACACCGAGCTCTCGTTCGGCGCTCTCAACCCCGACTTCGGCACCGCGAAGCAGGGCGGAGGCCGCTCACCCTCGTATCACACGCCGTTCCAGTTGCGCATCGGCGCCCGGTTCGAGTGGTAGCCGCCGTCTAACACGACGTTCGTCGTCGTCTCGGGGGGTGGGCCTTGGGCCCACCCCCCGTCATTTGAGGCGTCCGCTGCGCCGCCGAGAGGCGCCCGCGGCCAGATGTAGACTCGGGGAGGCGCCGCGGGTCGTCCGCGGGGGTGAGCGCGAGCGGGATGAGTCGAGCAGGCAAGCCGCGAGCCGTCACGTCCGAGCCGCAGGGCCACGATCCCGGAAGGCTGACGCGCGCCTGGGGGACACCCCGCACCCGCTGGCGGGTTGGCGGATTCCTGCTCCTCCTGTGTATGGGAGCGATGGCGGCGCGGAGCCTGCGGGACAGGGTCATCTCCGCCGACCCCCTGCAGAGGGCTCGCGCCGTCCTCGCGGACCGCGCACCCTCACCTGCGTCACTGAGCGTGGTCCTGATCACGCTCGACACCCTGCGTGCCGACGTGCTGGGCTGCTACGGAGGCAGGGTGCCCACGCCCTCTATCGACTCCCTGGCCCGAGAAGGCGTCCTGTTCGAACACGCGACGGCCACCGTCCCGCTGACCCTTCCCTCACACAGCTCGATCATGACGGGACTGCTGCCCGTGCGGCATGGCGTCCGCGACAACGGGGGGTTCTTCCTCGAGCCGTCGTTCACCACGCTGGCCGAGCGGCTTCAGGGCGCGGGCTACGCCACCGGAGCCTTCGTGGGCTCCTGGGTCCTGGAGCGCCGCTGGGGTCTGGCCCAGGGCTTCGACCGCTACGCCGACGGCTTCGTGGAAGAGCAGTTCCAGCGAAGAGGCGACGCCGTGGTCGCGGACGCGCTGGGATGGTTCGCCCAGCTTCCCGCGGAGCGTCGCTTCCTGGCCTGGATCCACCTCTTCGATGCCCACACTCCCTATGACGCTCCCGAGCCGTTCCGCTCTCGCTACCAGAGCCAGCCGTACGACGGCGAAGTGGCCTATGTCGATGCCCTGGTCGGCCGCGTCCTCCAGGAACTGGACCGTCGCGGCCGTCGGGAGAATACGATCGTCGTGTTGATGGCGGATCACGGGGAGAGCCTGGGAGAACACGGCGAGCAGGAGCACGGCCTGTTCGTCTACGACGCCACGATGGCGGTGCCCCTCGTCATACGGACGCCCTGGGGTCTGAGGGGGCGCAGCCGGACCCAGGTGTCCTCGGTGGACGTCTTTCCCACCGTCCTCGACCTCGTGGGGCTGGCTCCGCAACCGGGAATCGACGGCGCGTCGCTGCTGCCCGTGCTCGAAGACCCGAAGCGCGAGCTGGGTCACGTTGCGTACATGGAGACCTACTTCCCCGAGTATCACTTCGGGTGGCATGCTCTTCAGGGCCTCCGCGACGGCCGCTACAAGCTCATCCAGGCCTCGAGGGCAGAGCTGTACGACCTCGCGACCGATCCCGGCGAGAAGGTGGACATCAGCACCTCGAGTGGCCAGCGCGCCGATCGGATGCGTGTCGCCATGGAATTGCTCGCTCCTCCCCGCGAGCGGGCCCCTGAGCGGGCGAGCCTCGACGCCGCCACCCGGGAGCGCCTGGCCGCGCTGGGCTACACGGGCAGCATCGCCGACGTGAAGGAAGGAGCGCGCCTCCCCGACCCGAAGGACAAGGTGGAGGTGTACGCGCTCATCACGTCCGCCAAGGCGGCGGAGAAAGCGGGCCGGCTGCCGGAGGCGATCGCGCAGATGCGCGCGGTCGCGGAGCGGGATCCGGACATCATGGACGCGCACATCGGTCTCGGAGACTGGCTGCTCCGGAGCCATCAGCCCGCCGCCGCCGTGGCCGCCTTCAAGCGCGCATTGGCCCTGAAAGTGGATGACGAGGTGGCCTTCGAAAAGCTCGTCACCGCTTGTCGTGCCGCCGGCGCCGAGCGAGAGGCGTTGCAGGCGCTCGCCGTGTTTCGCGCCGGGCTCGACGCCAACCCGCGGAACCCGCAGGGATGGTACCAGCTGGCCGTCCGTGCCCTCGAGCTGAGACAGACGAAGACCGCCGAGGACGCCCTGCGCCGGGCGGTCGAGGTGAACCCCCGCCTCGCCCAGGCCCAGAACGCGCTGGGGGCGCTTGCCCTGGCAAGGGGAGAGATCGACGTGGCCGAGAAGCGGGTGCGCGAGGCGCTCGCGATCGCTCCGCAGCTCCCTACCGCCCACTACAACCTGGGCCGCGTGCTCGAGGCGCGCGGACAGGTCGCCCCCGCGGTCGAGATGTACGAGGCCGAGCTGTCCACCAATCCCCGGCACGGCCGGGCCCATCTCAAGCTGGCCCAGATCTCCAAGCGGCAAGGCGATCAGGCCGCCTATGTGGACCGACTCCGCCGCGGGGTGGAGCAGGCGCCCGATTCCGGGGGCTGCTACTTCCTGCTGGCCCACGAGCGACTGCGCGCGGGACAGACCGAGGAGGCGGTGCGGCTGGCTCGGCGCGGGCTCGAGCTGGAGCCGGCATCGGAGATCTCGCCCCTCGGCCACTACGTGCTGGCCGACGTCTATCGCGCCCGCGGTCAGACCGCGCTGGCCTCGACCGAGCTGGCGCGCGCCCGGCCTCTGCAGGCGGCGGCCGCCGAAGGTACGGGAAGCGATTGACATGACGCCACGCGCCTCGGCCGTCCGCGGTCTTCACCTGCTCTCGGGAGCGCTGTGCCTGCCCGCCGCCATCGCGGTCAGCCAGCCCGCACCCCCGTCACCGCCCCCGGTCTTCGGAGAGAAGGTCGAGGTGACCTCCGTCGACGTGCTGGTACTGAGCGAGGCCGGCGACCCCGTGCGCGGGCTGACGCAGCAGGATTTCACGGTGAAGGAGGACGGCGTCGCCCAGACCGTCACCAGCTTCGAGGCGATCGGCTTCGAGGAATCGGAGGCGAGCGAGGCGGGCCGCGACCTCTTCGTCTCCAGCAACGTCGTCGAGAGGATCCGCCCGGAGCGAGCCTTCCTGGTGATCTACGACGACGTGCACCTCACGCCCCTGGGTGCACGCCTCGCGGAAAGGGAGTTCGAGAAGCTCGTCGACGGCCTTGCCCCCGGCGACGTGGTTAGCCTGATCTCGACCTCGAGCCGGAGCATGTGGACGGCGCGCCTGCCCGCGGGACGGCCGGAACTCCTGGCTTTCGCGCGGGAGGTGAAAGGCCTCAAACCGATGGACCGCACCCCCGGCCGCATCAGCGACTGGGAGGCGATGCAGATCTACTACGGCCGGGATACGTCGGTCCTCGGGATGGTCGCCCGGCGCTATTACGAGAACGGCCTGATCGCCGAGCTCACGCCTCCCAGCAATGAACGCCAGTCGCGCAAGGAGCTGGAGGTCTCGCCCGGACTCCTCCTGATCCGCGCCAAGGCCCAGCAGGTCTACGAGGAGGCCGCCCGCGGCGAGGTCGCCTCCCTGGAGGTGATGAAGCGGGCGGTATCCGCGCTCGGCACGCAGCGCGGGCGCAAATCGGTGCTGGTGCTGTCCGAGGGTTTCTTCCACGATTCCACGCGGTCCGAGCTCCGCGAGCTGGTGGAGACGGCGCGGGAGTCCAATGCCGTCCTCTACTTCTTCGACGCCCGCGGCGCTTCCGGCCCCAATGCGCCGAACAACGAGGCGGAGAACTGGCGCGCCCTGGAGGAGCGCGACGTCGCGGCCACGGTGGCCAACTTCGCTCGCGACGCCGAGGGGACCGAATCGGCGGCGTACGACACGGGCGGCCGGGTGGTCAAGGGCACGGACGAGCTGGCCTCGGCGATGCTCAAGGTCGCGCGGGAATCACGGACCTACTACCTGCTCGGCTACGTCTCGAGCAACCAGAAACGCGACGGCAAGTTCCGCAATCTCAAGGTGACCGTCGCGCGGCCCGGTCTCGAGGTGCGGGCGCGAAAGGGCTATTACGCGCCGCGCAAGGCGGACGAGAAGAAGCCGGCGGCCGCCGACAAGGTCGATCCGCGGGTCCGCGCCGGTCTCGACTCGCCGTTCGACAGCGACAAGATCCCGATCCAGATGGCCTCTTACGTCCTCGGCCGTGGCGCGACCGGGAAGACCACCGTGGTGTTGGCGGCGGAGCTTGACCTGGGCGCCGTGGCTTTCGACGGCCAGGGTGGGCGCCGGGTCGGCATCCTCGACACCTATGCCCTCGTCTCGCCCCTGGGGCCGGGCGGGGTCCAGATGGTGGAGAAACGGATCGACCTCTCCCTGCCCCCCGACCTGCACGCGCGGGTGCTGAAGACCGGCCTCCCGATCGTGCGCGAGTTCGAGGTGGCCAGCGGCCGATACCAGTCTCGCCTGCTGGTGCGCGACGCGCGCGGAGGAGCGGTCGGGACCGTGCGCCACACCTTCGAGGTGCCGCCCGGCGACGCTTTCCACATCTCGACCCCGATCCTCACCGACACCCTCGTCTCCGGAGCGGGTGGCCAGCAGGTGCCGGTGCCCCTCGCCCACCGCCACTTCTCCAGTGGCTCCCGCGTCTTCTACGTGTTCGACGTCTACGGAGCGACGCCCGACGGCCGCGGCGGCAGCACGGTCACCATCGGCTACGTGCTGCGCCGGAGGGACGGGGCGGTCCTCGCCGAGACCCCCGCCCGCGAGGTCAAGGGCGGTGGTGACGGCTCGCTGTCGCACCGCCTGGAACTGTCGCTGGCCGGAGTAGAGCCGGGGGAATGCGAGCTGACCCTCACGGTGGCGGACAAGGGGAGCGGAAACCGAGTGGAGCGGCGGGACGTCTTCTTCGTGGATCCGCCTCGAAGCGGATCTCGCCGCGGCGCGGGAGACGAAAGCGGCGGCTAGTGCGACCGGGGGGCCTCCGCCTCCTTGGCTCGGCGCGCCAGCTCCCGCTTGAACGAGTCGGAGACGGGAGTACCGGCCTTCTCCGCGCGCCGGACCTCCTGTTGGGCCTCGTCGAAGCGGCCGCTCATCATGTGCATCACCGCCAGGTTGTTGTGGGCAGGGCCCAGCTTGGAGTCGATCTTCACCGCCTCCAGGAACGCCGTTTCCGCCTCCGTCATCTGGCCGGACCGGAAGTAGGCGCTGCCGAGACCGAGCATCAACCCCGCGGGGACGGCCACGACGTTTTCCTTGCCGCGCATGCGCGCACCCTCCAGGACGCGGAGGCGCTCCTGGAGCTGGACCTCCAGGCTGAAAGAGGATTGGCTCTTGACCTTGCCCTGCTGCGCGCGCAGCAGCCATTCCTTCACGTCCCGGATCTCGTCCTCGCGCGCTCTCTCCAGCCGGTTGTGCTGGTCGGCGTCGAGGGATGCGAGGCCCACGAAGACGTCCCGGCAGGACAGGTAGGCCTTGACCGCTTCGGGGTAGCGCTTCAGGGCCATCTGCGCCTGGCCCAGCCCATAGTGAGCGAGCCAGTGCATGGGGTCCAGCGCAATCGCGGTGCGGAAATGGCGGACGGCCTCGTCGAAGGACTCGCCTTGCATCCGCTCCTGACCGCGCTCGTAGGCTTGCTGCGCCTCGTCGAGCCGTGCTCGCTCTGCGCTCGGCGCGTGGGCCCCGGTGGGCGCCTGGACGCCGCCCGGCGCCGCGACGAGGATGAAGGCCGCCAACAGGGGCGCCTCCAGCATCTCTTCCTCCTGGGGTTGCCACGGGCGAACCCGGCCCCGCTGATCGCCCCAATGATCACGATATCGGATCCCGAAGGCAACCCCGCGCCCTGGGCTGTCCCGGCGCGAGCAGCGGCGTCACGGGGCCAGGGAAGGGGCGGGCACCTCGACGGAGAACGGCTCGCGGACCTCCAGCGTGCGCCCGGCGACGTCGTCGCGTAGATCGACGACCAGCTCGTAGCGTCCGGGCACCATTCCCTCGAGAGAGATCCGGCCCAGACGGGCCACCCGGCCGTCAGCCGAAGGCCGAATGGGGACGGGCGCGCCATGTGTGATCGCCGCCCCCTCGCGCGTGCGCACGGCAAAGCCGGAGCTGACGCGGGGGAGCCCCGAGGCCGGATCCCGGCTCGCGCCGTAGACCTCGAACTGGAAATACAGGGTCGCGCCGGGCGCGAAGGTGCGCCGGGCCGGGATCACCGCCCGCAGCGGCACGCCCTCCGTCCGCGGCTCGAGCGCGTCGCTCAGCACCGGAGTCGACACCCGCCAGCCCTGGAGATCCGGCACCTCGAAATCGTGGCTGACCGAGCCGATGGTCCCGCCGCGCGTGTCGCGCACGGCCAGCTTGGCCTGGTAGCCGCCGGGGGCGAGGTCGAACTCGCGGCTCACCGGAAGCCAGCTCCGGCTCAGGGAGAGACGGACCTCGGGCGGCAGCTTCAGCTCGAGCTTCTGGTCCTGGCGCTGGAAGACGCCGCTCGCGCGGTGGGTCACCACCAGCAGGAACTCGAGGGTGTCCACGGAGCGCCCGCCCTCGTCCGCGAAGGCGAGGCCGCGCACGTCGATGTCCGCGCTCAGCAGGGCCCGCGCCTTGCCCTTCTCGTCGCTCTCGCCGAACACGTGGTGGGTCAGGCGTACGGGGATGGCCTGGAACTCGAAC
>Ga0111539_10010635_pt1 | contig 11587 bp, 10 predicted proteins | sample RhiMethybrSRZTD1_FD_79667 | JGI IMG/M metagenome (GOLD analysis project Ga0111539, IMG submission 79667) | Populus rhizosphere microbial communities from Tennessee, USA - Rhizosphere MetaG P. TD hybrid SRZTD1 (version 2) (version 2) | ecosystem: Host-associated > Plants > Roots > Rhizosphere >...
ACCTGAGCAACGGACCCAACAACGGCGGCACTTACCGCCGCGAGGTCGCCGTCGACAAGCTGACCTTCAACACCGACGGCACGATCCGCAAGATCACGCCCAGCTCTGGGCTGCGTTTCTGAGGACTCAGCGCGCCGACACGTCGACCCAGGTCGCCACGGAGCCGAGCGGGATCACCGACGCGTCGCGCTCCTTGGCGAAAGAGCCCGCGACCGAATAGGTCCCGACGCCGGACAGCTGCGCCGGCTGCTCGACGCGCAAGCGCGCGGACGGGGTGTGGCCGTCGGCAGGGGCGAGCGCCACGCGCACCGCGCCGCTGTCGACGTCGAGCGTGAGCTCTTGGAACTGACCTGCGTCCAGCGTCAGCCAGAGCCCACGCGGCGCGAGATAGATGCGCTGCCGGAACGAATCGAGCACGCTGACCGTGACCACGTTCCCGCTCACGCTGACGTTGCCGCCGAACGCTTGCCAGCCGAACTCCGGGTGATTCACGACGTAGGTGGCCGTGTTCCAGGCGTGGCCGAAGAAGTTGAGCCCGTAGTCGCCGGTTCGCGCGTCCCACTTCATCGTGTCGGCGAACGAATGGAAGGCCATCGACGGGAAGCCCTGCTGGTCGATGTTGGACAAGGATCCCATCATCCCGCCGTAGCCGATTCTGAGCAGGTGCAGATCGTCCGGATGATCGCGGTACTCGCTCAGCACGGGGATCGCGTTGAGGCTCGATCCGTAATGGTGGAGCATGCGCTCGTAGCGTTCGATCTTGGCGCCTCCGTAGCGAAAATCCCAGTAACGGCGCGCCGAACCGTTGTAGCCCCAGTGCGGCACCGCGGGCATGTAGCCGAGGATGGAGTCGATGCAGACCTTCGCCTTGGCGCTGTCGCCGAAGTACTTGGTCCAGGCGTAGACCTCTTCTTGCCCGGTGGAGTCCCACGCCATTTCACTGCCGAACGGATAGGCCTGACGCCGCCAGACGTCGGCACGCGCCTTCATCTTGGCCTCGAGATCCGAAGCCTGAGTGGTCATGCCCTCGCGCTTCAGGTCCTTCAAGATCTCCAAGAACACCGATCCGTCCATCAGTCCGTAGCGCGCGTATTGGTTGCCGATCGTCGTCATGGCGACCGCCGTGCGATACGCGTGATCGAGGTACCAGTCCCAGGGGTGATTGCCGACGAGGCCCTGGTAGTTCCGCGCGAGCCGGTACATCGTGAAATAAAGCGCCGCCACGTGCGGGTAGTTGTACGAGCGCGGCACCTCCTCGGTATGCACGCGGTTCCAGGCGCCCCAGTAGGTCCAATCGATGCTCGCGTCGTAGTAGCCGCGCGGCAGCTGATTCGGCTCGTAGTAGAAGAGCGTGCGCTTGACGCCGTAGATCTGCGAGCCCTGGCTGTACTGCAGGCGGCCCCAGATCGGACCGTCGACGAACTGTTGATACTTGTTCACCTGGTCCGGCGTGGGCTGCCCGAACAGCTTCATCGCGCCCGCGAGCCAGGTGGCGCCGCCATCGTCGCCGAGACCGCACACCCAGGCTTGTTTCCACTGGGTGACGACCGCACCGGTTTCCTTGTCGTAGGTCATCACCGAGGGACTGCGCCCGAACGGATCGTTCGGATCGACGAACCAAGCCTTGCTCGTGAGAAAGCTGCCCATGTCCGCGACGGCCTGCGCGGCGGGCTTGATCACCGTGTAGTGGATCGTCTGAACGGTCTGGTCGGCGTACTCGACGGTGAGCCGCGCCCGGCCCCAGTTTTTCGCTCGCAGCCTGTAGGCCTTCCAGCAGTTCTTGGTGGGCTGATCGGCGCTGACCTCGATCGCCCCCGCGGGCTCGACGCTGACGTTGCTGACTGCGGCCGGGTAGTCGAGAAACAGCTTGGCCTCGAGGTCGGTCGGCAGGATGTAGCCCGGGATGCCGACGGCGACGGGGCGCCGGTTCGCCTGGAGCACGCGCTCGATGTTGCGGATCTGATCGGCGAGCACGAACACGAGCCCGTAGGTCTTCGACTCCCCGGGCGCGAGCGTCACGGCGCTCGGCGCGTTCCATGGCTGCACGCCGCGCCACTCGTTCTGCGCATACGCATCGCTGTGGACCAGCCACTCGTGGAAGCCTTCGAACGTCTGCTGTATCGGCGTGGGATCGGTGAAGACCGAGCCCGAGTTCAGGATCGGGTTGAACGCTTCGAACCCGGTGCCGCGCTCGGGCAAGACGACCAGCGCGGGCCCCTGGCCGCTGAGGCGCGTGACCTGGAGGTAGCCCGCGTCCCGTCCGACGTACGGATCGGCGAACGAGCAGGCCGCGTGCGCTTGATCGAGGTTTCGATCCGTGATCACGTTGTTGAAGATCATCGGCAGGCCGAGCGCCCCGATCTCGACCGGCGACGACGAAGAGTTTTCGAGCATGACGCGCATCACCAGGCGGCCGCCCTCGACCAGCCAGGAACGCGTGACCGAAAGCGGAAACGAAGCAGGCAGCGCCGGCTTCAGATTCGCAGCCGCCTTCACCGTGTCCGAAGTCGAAAGCGCCGTGACCGCCGTGCGCGACGCCGCGGTCGACACGTTTTGCCAGGACCCGCCGCTATTGCGCACGCGCAGCGTCAGATCGCCGAGGTGCATGTAGCCCGCCCCGGAGCGCGCGGACAGGCGATCGGCGGGGGTGAAATCGAAGCTCGACGCCGCTTTCGGCTTCAGCGCGGCGATGGTTTGCGAGCCGCGGGTCAGGCGCACGCAGAATTCGGCGCTCTCGAAATCGAGCGTGTTCGTTCCCGGCGTGCAGGTTCCGCTCACCGGCGGAAGATCGACGACTGGACCGCGGTCGCTGCTGCAGTTCGGACCGCCGCCGGCGGCACCAGTACCCGCGCTGCCGCCGCCGCCGCTCGCTCCGGCGCCGCCGCCCGCTCCCGCGCCCCCGGCCCCGCTGGCCGCGCCGGTTCCCGCGGCCCCGCTGGCGGCGCCAGCTCCGGCGCTCCCGCCACTGGGAGCTCCCGCCGCGCCCGCAGCGCCGCCCTGACCGGGCCGAAGGCCGTTGCTCGGTTCGGGATCCGAGCAAGCCACGACCAGTACCGCTACAAGCGACAGGGCGACCAACGTGGGAGCGCGGCGCTGCATCCGGCGAGTTAGTCGTCCCAAAAGGGGCGGGGCATGCAGCTATTTGAAGAGCGCGGGGCGGGCGATAGAGTTCGTGGATCAACGTGTCCGCCACCCTCGACGACTCCCACGAGCTCTATCGTCAAACCTGCTTGCGCTTCGCGCGCGAGAAGATCGAGCCCCACGTCGTGGAGTGGGAGGAAGCGGAAACCTTTCCGCGCGAACTTTACCGCGAAGCCGCACAGGCCGGGATCCTGGGCGTGAGCTTCCCCGAAGCTTACGGCGGCGGCGGCGGCGACGTCCTGCACTCGATGATCATGATCGAAGCGCTGCTCACCGGCGGCTCGAGCGGGCTCGTCGCGAGCCTCGGTTCGCTCGGGATCGCGCTGCCACCGGTGCTTTTCTTGGGCACGGAGGAACAGCGGCTGCGCTTCGGTCCGCCGGTGCTCTCGGGGGAGAAGATCGCGGCGCTCGCCATCACCGAGCCGGGCGCGGGCAGCGACGTCGCCGGCGTCACGACCCGCGCGGAGCGCGACGGCGACTCGTACCTGCTGAACGGATCGAAACTGTTCATCACCAGCGGCATGCGCGCCGATTACGTGACGGTCTTGGCGCGCACCGGACCCGATCCGCACGGCGGGCTGACGTTCTTCGTCGTCGAGCGCGGGATGCCGGGGTTCTCGGCCTCGCGTGCGCTGAAGAAGACCGGCTGGTGGGCCAGCGACACGGCGGAGCTCGCCTTCGACAACGTCCGCGTGCCCATCGAGAACCGAATTGGTGACGAGGGCAGCGCCTTCATCGCCTTGATGCGAAACTTCCAGAACGAGCGACTGGCGCTTGCCACCTACGGGCACGCCACGGCGGAAATCGTGCTCGCAGACGCAATCGCGTACGCCAAGGAGCGACGCGCGTTCGGCCGCACGCTGGCCGGTTTTCAGGTGACGCGCCACAAGCTCGCGGAGATGGCGACGCTGGTCAACGCCGCGAAGTCGTTCAACTACTCGGTCGCCCATCGCGTGATGGCCGGCGAGTATCTGGTCGCCGAGGTCAGCATGGCGAAAAACTTCTCGAGCCAGATCGCCCAGCGCGTCTGTTACGACGCCGTGCAGATCCTGGGTGGCATGGGTTACATGCGCGAAACCCGAGTCGAACGCCTGAGCCGCGACGCGCGCCTGCTTCCGATCGGCGGCGGCACGACCGAGATCATGAACGAGATCATAGCGAAGAGCCTAAATCTCTAGAGAGCTCTCTAGGCGCCCGCCCTTTCACGCCCGCACCATCCGTAGTACCCCCACGACACCTCATGAAACTGGCGGCGATAGACATCGGGTCGAACTCGGTGCACATGATCATCGCCTCGACCGCGGGCCACGCGTTCGAAGTCATCGATCGCGTGAAGGAGATGGTGTTTCTCGGCCGCAGCATGGCCGAGCACGGGCGGCTGAACGAAGAGGCTTTCGCCGCCGGTCTGGAAGCGATCGGCAAGTTTCACAAGCTCGCCCAGCGCCACGGAGTGGACGAGATCGTCGCCGTCGCCACCGCCGCCGTGCGCGAGGCCGAAAACGGCGGCGAGTTCTTGTACGCGATCGCCGCCCAGACCGGGATCACGCCGCAGGTGATCTCGGGCGCCGAAGAGGCGCGCTACATCTATCTCGCGGTCCGCAACGTGGTCGACCTGTTCGACCGCAGCGCGCTCATCATCGACATCGGCGGGGGCAGCGTCGAGGTGATCGTCGGCGACGCGCGCGAGCTCCGGCTCGGCAAGAGCCTGCGGCTCGGTGTTCAGTGCCTGCGCGCCCAATTCGGCGGCGGCGCACTGGGCAAGCGCGAGAAGAAAGACCTCGAGAGCCACGTCACCGAGCTGGCCGAGGCCGCGATGCGGGATGCGCGCGAAGCGGGCTTCGGTGTCGCGGTCGGCACCTCCGGAACGATCCTCGCCCTCGGTGAAGCGGTGAGCCGCGGCGCGGGCGGCGCCGGCGGCGAGCGCCCGATCGTCACCGGCCAGGTCGTCAAGCTCGAGAGCCTTCAAAAACTGGCGGACGAGCTGTGTTCGCGCCAGCCCGCCGAGCGGGTGCAAGCGCTCGGCGTCGACGCGGCCCGAGCCGATTCGATCCACGTCGGCGCGGTGCTGCTGTGCCGCCTGCTCGAGCTCGCCGGAGCCAAGGAGATCACCCTTTCCGACTCGTCGCTGCGCGAAGGCGTGGTGCTCGACTATCTCGATCGCGCCGCCGAGCACATCCGCGCCTTCGACGTGGTCAGCGACATCCGCCGCGCCAGCGTGCTCGAGCTCGCGCAGCGTTGCGGTCAGACCGGTGCGCATCCGGGCCGCGTGGCTGCGCTCGCGCTCGAGCTCTTCGATCAAACCCGCGATCTGCACGGCCTACGCGATTCCGATCGGCGCTTGCTGGAGTACGCGTCGATCCTTCACGACGTGGGCCAGCACGTCGGCTACGAGCGGCACGAGCATCACGCCGCGTACATCATCAGAAACGGCGACCTTCGCGGCTTCGACGACAAGGACCGCGAGATGATCGCCTTGATCGCGCGCTACCACCGCAAATCGCGGCCGCGTCGCAAGGATCTGGACTACGGAGCCCTTTCGCCACGGCGCCGGCACTCGGTGCGAATCCTGGCCGGAATCCTGCGCCTCGCCGACGGTCTCGACCGCAGCCATCACCAGCTGGTCCACTCGGTACGCTGCCGCTACAACGATCGGGACCTCGGGATCTCGGCGATCGCCGAAGACGACGCGGAGCTCGAGGTCTGGGGAGCGCGCCGCAAGGCGAAGCTCCTGGAGCGTGCGCTCGGTCGCAAGATCACCCTCTACGTGGAACCGCTCGGGCGCGCCGCTCGGACGGCTTGAGTCCGATGGGCGTCGTCAGCACCACGATCGAGCTTTCGACGCGGGGCGACGCCCAGGTCGTCGACATCACCGAGCAGGTCCGCGCGGGCATCGCAGAGAGCGGCCTATCGGACGGCATCGGCTGCGTTTTCGTACCCGGCGCGACGGGCGCCGTGACCACGATCGAGTACGAGCCCGGCTGTGTCGCCGACTTGCAGGCGCTGTTCGATCGGCTCGCGCCTCCGAGCCGCGATTACGAGCACGAGCGGCGCTGGGGCGACGGCAACGGCCACAGCCATCTGCGCGCCGCGTTGCTCGGCCCCTCCCTCGCCTTTCCGTTCAACGACCGCGCACCGAGCCTCGGCACCTGGCAGCAGATCGTTTTCGTCGATTTCGACAACAGGCCGCGCTCGCGAAAGATCGTGCTGCAACTGGTGGGCGACTAGATCGCGCCTTTTCGTAAAAAACCCCGCCGCTGCCCACTATTCGTTCTAGGCGCGGTGCATTTCCCGGCAAACTGATTCTTTCCAGTCGGAGCGGCTCCGGCACGGCGCTTTTCTGGAGGACCGTCATGAAGCATTGGCGAGGACTGAAATTCGCAATGATGGGCGCGGCGCTGACGCTTTTGCCGATTGCCTGCGGCAGCGACGAAAACGATGACCTCGGGGGAGCCGGAACGTCGGGCAAGGGTGGCGCGAGCGGCTCTGCAGGCTCGAGCAGCGGAGCGGGCGGTGGCGGCAGCGGCGGCGCGAGCGGCTCCAGTAGCGGTGGCGCCAGCGGCTCCGGCACCGGCGGTTCGAGCGGGTCGGGCACCGGCGGCGACAGCGGCTCCGGCACCGGCGGCGACAGCGGCTCCGGCACCGGCGGCACGGGAACGGGAGGGAGCGCGGGCCTCGACGGTTCGGCAACCGGCGGGACAGGCGGTGCGACCGGCGGCCGAGCGGGCGCGGGCGGCCGAGCGGGAGCAGGCGGCACCGGAGGAACGAGCGGTGCAGGCAGCGATGCGGGTGTCGATTGTCCCCGGCAGCACCCGCGCGACGGCAACAACTGCTCGCCGCTGCGTTTGCAATGCGACTACGGAAACGACACGTGCCTGTGCCTGCCGCGGGGCTGGACTTGCATCAACGTGTTGCCCGACGCAGGCGCTTGCCCGGCGCGGCCTCCCGAAGAAAACGCCGCCTGTACGACGAACGGCAACATCTGCCGCTACGGAAACAGCGCGTGCATCTGCGTTCTGGACGGATGGCATTGCCAACGGACTCAGGGACGCGACGGCGGCTGAGCGTCTTTCAGTTGTGGAGCAGCGCGCCCTCTCGATATGCTGGTGATTTCGTGCCGGAACCCCTCCGGCGCGCTCGCTTCTGGAGGATCGTCATGAAGCATTGGCGAAGACTGAAATTCGCAGCCATCGGTCTCGGACTGACCCTTTTGCCGATTTCCTGCGGCGGCGACGACGAAAACTTCGTCGGGAACGGCGCGGGAGCCGACGGCGGAGGCACTGGCGGCGCCAGCGGAGCGGCGGGTCTTAGCAGCGGCGGCGCGAGCGGCAGCGGCAGCGGCGGTGCGAGCGGATCCGGCACCGGCGGCGCGAGCGGGTCCGGTACCGGTGGCGCGAGCGGGTCCGGCACCGGTGGCTCGGGCGACGACGGCTCGGCGACGGGCGGAGCCGGCGGCGGCGACGCCTCGGCCACTGGCGGCAGCTCGGGATCCGCAACGGGCGGCAGCGCAGGAGCGGGTACCGGTGGCAGCGCCGGGCGGCCCACCCAAGATGCGGGCGCGGGATGCCCGGGCCAACAACCGCGCGACGGCGCCAACTGCCGGCCGCTGAATGAGCAGTGCTACTACGGCGGCGATGTTTGCCAGTGCACTGCCAGGGGCTGGACCTGCATTAACGTGTTCCCCGACAGCGGCTCGTGCCCGGCGCGCATGCCTCAGGAGAATGCGCCCTGCACGGCGAACGGAGCGATCTGCCTCTTCGGCCAGAACACCGCGTGCGTCTGCGTGCTGAGCGGGTGGCATTGCCAGCGCACCGGCCGCGACGGCGGCTGAAACCGAGCGCGTTTTTTCACTGTTGATCCGGCGCCCGCCGGAGCGGTAGCGATCGCGGCATGAAAGCGATCGTGATCACCTCCCCCGGCGGGCCCGAAAACCTGAAACTCGGCGATGTCGCGGACCCGCAGCCCGGCGAAAATCAGGCTCTCATCGACGTCAAAGCCACCGCGCTGAACCGCGCCGATCTGTTGCAGCGGCGCGGCGTCTACCCGCCGCCGAAGGGGGAGAGCGAGATCCTGGGCCTCGAGTGCGCGGGCGTGGTCGCCGCTGTCGGACCGGGCGTTTCCGCCGTGAAGCCCGGCGACCGGGTGATGGCGCTGCTCGCGGGCGGCGGCTACGCGGAAAAAGTGGTGATCCACGAGCGCATGGCGATCCCGATCCCCGACCGGTTGAGCTTCGAAGAAGCGGCCGCGGTGCCGGAGGCGTTTCTGACCGCGCGCGAGGCGCTGTTCACGCTCGGGCAGCTCCAGCCGGGCGGGTACGTTCTGGTGCACGCTGCAGCGGGGGGCGTCGGCTCGGCGGCGGTTCAGCTGGCGCGCGAACACGGCGCGCGCGTGATCGCGACGGCTGGCGACGCGGCCAAGCTCGCGCGCGTGGCCGAGCTCGGGGCGCACACTCTGGTCAACTACAAGGCCGAAGACTTCGTCGAAGCGGCGAAGCGCGCGACCGCGGGCGCCGGTGTCGACGTGATCCTGGACTTCATCGGCGGCGCGTATTGGGACAAACACGCGGCCTGCCTGGCGATCGGGGGCCGCTGCGTGGTGATCGGCCTGCTCGGCGGTACGACGGCGGAAGTCAATCTCGGGCTTTTGCTGATGAAGCGGCACCAGATCCTCGGGCTCGTGATGCGCTCGCGCCCGGTGACCGACAAAATCGCGATCAGCGCGCGCTTCATCCGCGAATCGCTGCCGCTCCTGGCGGAGGGCCGGCTAAGGCCGGTGATCGATCAGATCTTTCCGCTTGCGGAAGCCGCCGCCGCGCACGAGCGCATGGAGCAGAACCTGAACGTCGGAAAGATCGTGCTGCGCGTCGCGCCGTGACTCACTGAAGGTCGACCAGGCGCACGCCGCGCTGGCGCTTTTCGGCCTCGGTGGCCTGGCGCAGCTTCTCGTAGAGCGCGACCACGTCGGTCTTGAGGCCGTGGAGCTCGAGCTCGGGCGTGGTCTTGTCGAGAGCTTCGAGCACGATGTTGCCGGTGCCGAGCAGGCGCTGGAAGAACGGCCGTTCCACGACGTAGTCGTTGATCCGGTAGAGATCGATCTGGTCGAGGCGCTTCGAGAAGATCCCGCGCTCGACCACGACGCGCTGAGTGGTGATGCGATAATGCTGGCTTCGCGAACGCCACAGAAGAACCAGGAGCCCGAGCCCCAGCGTCAAAATCGAAAGCACAAGCGCGCCGAGGCTCGACACCAGCGCCGGGTGACCCTCGAACAGCACTTCTTCGCCGGCCCTGCTCGCTGGCTTGTCTTCCATCGCGCCTCTCGTCAGCACAGTACTAGATCTTCATGCGCGAACGCAGCAGCGAAAACGCCGCGATATAGGCGACCGCGAGCACCGCCAGCATCACCGTGAGATCGAACAACAGCGCCGGGCTCGGACTGCCGCGCACCAGCGCCCGCGACAGCCGGACCACGTGGGTCAGCGGCAGGATCTCGGCGAAGCGCGAGGCCCAGCGCGGCGCCCGATCGAGCGGAAAGAAAATACCGCTGAACAGGAACATCGGCGCCACCAGCAGCGTGAAGTAGTAGTTGAAAAACTCGTAGCTCTTCGCGACGGCCGTCATCACCAGCGCCATCGACGAAAACATCAGGCCGGCGACGAAGCCGAGCGGAATCACGCCGAGCGCGAGCCACGACGGCGTCAGCCCGAACAGCGTGATCACCGTGAGCACGCTGGCGGCGCCGAAAGCCGATTTGACGCCGCAGAACAGCACTTCACCCGCGACGATCTCGGGCACCGTGATCGGCGTCGCCAGCAGCGCCTCGAACGTCTTCTGGCTGGCGAGACGCGTGTACGTGCCGAACGTCGCCTCGAAGGTCGACGTATACATCACGGTCGAGACAATCAAGCCCGGCGCGATGAACTCGGCGTAGCTCATGCCGCCGATCTCGGGAACGATCGCGCCCAGGCCGAAACCGAGCGCAAGCAGGTACAAGAGCGGCTCGCCGAAGTTGCCGAGCACGCTCGGCAAGAGATAGCTCCGCCACACGATCAGGTTGCGCGCCGCCACCTGATACATGCCGAAAACGAAGCCGGGCGGCGCGTCGCGCGTCATTCCTCGAGCTCGCGTCCCGTGAGCTTCAAAAATACGTCCTCGAGCGTCGCGTTGCGGACCAGACAGCGCGCGCCGTGCTCCCGCGCGCGCTCCACCAGGAGCTCGACCCGCGCGTCGCGTTCGCGGAAGAACCAGGTCCGGACATCGGCGCGCTTTTCGCTCGGGACCCTGGCGAGCTCGAGCCCTTCGACGATTCTCTGCTCGACCACCGCTTCGCTTTCGAGCTCGACGACCTCGCGCCCGACGTGGGTCTCGATCAATGCGCGGGGAGCACCTTCCGCCAGGATTTTCCCGCGATCCATGATCATCAATCGGTCGCACAGGCGTTCCGCCTCGTCCATGTAGTGGGTGGTGAGCAGCAGCGTGACTCCCCGCGCGCGCAGCTCGCGTAGTTTCTGCCAGATCAGATGCCGCGCCTGCGGGTCGAGCCCGGTGGTCGGCTCGTCGAGCACCAGGAGCTCCGGATCGTTGATCAGCGCGCGGGCGACCATCAGCCGGCGCTTCATCCCGCCGCTGAGCTCCTGGATCTTCTTCATGCGCTTCTCGCCCAGCGCCAGAAACTGGATCAGCTGCTCCGCGCGCTCGGCGGTGACGCGGGCGTCCTGGGGGAAATAGCGCCCGTACACGCGCAGGTTGTCCAGGACCCGAAGATCGGGGTCGAGCGTGTCGTCTTGCGCGCACACGCCGAGCCGCGCACGCACGCGTTTGCCGTCGCGCACGGGATCGAGCCCGAGCACGCGTAGCCGCCCCGCGCTCGGAGCCGACACGGCCTGGACCATGCGCAAGGTCGAGGTCTTGCCGGCGCCGTTCGGCCCCAGAAACCCGAAGTATTCCCCGCGCTCGATGCGAAAGTCGATGCCGGCCACGGCTTCGAGCTCGCCGTAACGCTTGCCGAGCGCCGTCGCCTCGACCGCCGCCTCGACCGCGGCGCCGCTCATGACGACAGTGCCGCGCTCAGCTTGGCCACGGCATCAAGCGCCGAGCTCGCGGCGATCACCCGATCGGGTCGCTGCTCGTCGACCTTTCGTCCGGCCAGGGTCTGGCTCCAACCCTCGATCTCGAGCCCGACCACGATCCGACCGAGCTGCCACGCCATCGCGATCTCGGTCAGCGTTCCGGCTCCGCCGCCCACCGCGACCACCGCGTCCGCCATCGTCACGATCAGCACGTTTCGCGCGTAGCCCATGTTGGTCGGCACCGCGATGTCGACGTACCGATTTGCAGCGCCCGCGTCGCCGCCCGGCAGAATGCCCACGATGTCCCCTTCGCGATAACCGCTCGCACTCCTCGCTCCGCGCGACGCGGCTTCCATTACGCCGCCGAGCCCGCCGGTCACGAGC
>Ga0111539_10010638_pt1 | contig 11585 bp, 11 predicted proteins | sample RhiMethybrSRZTD1_FD_79667 | JGI IMG/M metagenome (GOLD analysis project Ga0111539, IMG submission 79667) | Populus rhizosphere microbial communities from Tennessee, USA - Rhizosphere MetaG P. TD hybrid SRZTD1 (version 2) (version 2) | ecosystem: Host-associated > Plants > Roots > Rhizosphere >...
AAGCCCGGTGTGAATGAGATGTTGAACTGTCGAACTTTTGAGGCAAAGCCAGTCCAAAAGATAATCGGCTTCATAATCGGCGAAAATCCGTGTTCATCTGTGGCCGAGTTTGTTTTTGTGCAAAACTCCTTGCCGATCCAATTACTTTCAAATTAACATAGCAACCTACCAAAACCATTTCCGTGCGGTTTGTTTGTTTCATCCGGGAGGGGGAGACGAATGTCAGACGAACACGAGCCGAAAAAGAAAACTGATCGGCACGATCCCAGCCGTCGCAAATTTCTCAAAGGCGTTGGCGTGGCCGGCGCCGGCGCCGCGCTGGTCGATCACCTCATTGCCCCGGACGCCCGGGCCACCACGAACAAGTCCATCGTCGCCGGTCAGCCGGTTAACGGAAGCGTCGACGTCGTGCTGGACGTCAACGGCGCCAGGCGAAACGTTACGGTTGAGCCGCGCACGACGCTGCTCAATGCCTTGCGCAACCATCTGGAACCGGCGGTGACCGGACCAAAACTGGTCTGCGACATGGGTAGCTGCGGCGCCTGTACAGTGCTGATGGACGGCAAAAATGTCTATTCGTGTCTGGTTCTGGCGGTCGATGCGGTGGGGAAAAAACTGACGACCGTCGAAGGATTCGGCACGGCCGAAAAGATGAGCGCCGTACAAGCCGCGTTCGTCGAGCACGATGGTTTGATGTGCGGCTTCTGCACGCCGGGATTTGTAACCACGATTTCAGCCTTTTTGAAGAAGAACGCCAACCCCACGCTCGACGAAGTCCGCGAAGCCTGCAAAGGAAATTTCTGTCGTTGCGGAACTTACCCGAGAGTGTTTGAAGCCGCCCTGGCGGCAGCAAAGGCCGGACGCACCTAACGCACTTACTGGAGATCGTTATGCCACAACAGCCTCAGGCACAACCCAGCCCGACACCGCCGAAAAAGAAAAAGATTCGCGTGCCGCGGGTGGTCAACGGCATCGAGCAAATGGTCGAGATCGAAGTTGACGACGTCGCCGGTCCCGGCTGGGGCCCGCACGATAAGCACACCTTGCTCAATCATCGGATTACGCGTGTCGATGGACCACTGAAAGTCTCGGGCGCCGCAAAGTATACGTACGACGTGCGTTTGCCGAACATGTTGTACGGCCGCGTCCGGCGTTGTCCGCACGCTCACGCCAAAATTAAGAAGTTTGATTCCAGCGCCGCTATGCGCATGCCGGGCGTCAAAGCAATCATTCAAGGGCCGCTGACTGAACTTCGCTTCGCGGGAGCGCCGGTGGCTGCGGTGGCCGCGACTACGCCTGAGCTGGCGCAGGACGCAGCGCGGGCGATTGTCGTTGAATACGAGGTGCTCCCTCACGTGGTTACTCCCGACGCGGCCATCAAACCGAACGCGCCGCGAGTCCTTCCCGAACCGCAGCCCGCCCCAGCCACGGGTTCTCCAACTCCAGGGACGGGAGGCGAAGACAATTTGGCCGCGAAAGGCAAACAGGGCGACCCGCAGAAAGTCGCAGCGGCGTTCGCCAACTGCGACGCAGTCGTCGAAGCTGAATATCGCACCCCGCGTCTACATCACTGCTGTCTGGAAACGCATGGAATGGTCGTCGATTTTTCCGGCGGTGAGACGGCCACAATTTACGCGACGACCCAGGGAACGTTCACCATTCCCCAGGACGCTGCCCGCGAGTTGGGTTTGCAGCAAAGCGCAGTCACCGCAACCGTGCAGCACATGGGCGGAGGTTTTGGATCGAAATTCGGCATCGGCATCGAAGGCCTGTTGGCCTGCCGCTTGTCGAAAGAAACAAAGTCGCCGGTGAAATTGATGCTGACGCGTTCGGATGAGTTTCTCATGACCGGAAACCGTTCCGGCTCGTGGCAGAAGCTCAAAGGCGGCGCGAAGAAAGACGGCACATTCGTGGCTTTGCAGGCCACCCAATATCGTCTCGGCGGCGTGGGACAGGGCTCGCAAGCAGGTCAGCCGTACTCGGTTTATCGCGCCGGTGATTTCTATCGCGAGGTCTACGCTCTCCACACCAACGAAGATTCAGCGATTGCGATGCGAGCTCCCGGGCACCCGCAGACCTCGTTCGCAATGGAATCGCTGCTCGATGAGCTGGCTTACAAGATCGGTATGGACCCGGTTGCGTTTCGCAAAAAGAACATGCCCGACGCGATGTATCACCGCCAACTCGATCGCGCCGCTCGCGAAATTAATTGGGCGAAGAGGAATGCCACGCCGGGCGGCGGCTCCGGCCCCTTGAAACGAGGCATGGGCTGCGCGGCCGGCACCTGGGGCGGCGGCGGAAACGATCAGTGCAAAGTCGATGTCACGGTTACGCGCGACGGAGCAGTCACAGTTGCTGTCGGTACTCAGGACCTGGGTACGGGCACACGCACCTTCACGCGAGCCATCGTGGCTGAAGAGCTGGGCCTGGGAATCAAAGACGTGGTCGAGCAGATTGGCAATTCAAAACTTGGTGGCGCGAACTCTTCCGGTGGCTCGACCACGGCGGCTTCTCTCTCGCCGTCTGTTAAAGATGCTGCTTACAAAGCCCGTATGGAACTGGCCGCAAAGTTTTCACCGCTGCTCGGAAATGCCAAGCCCGAAGAAATAGTTTTCGCCAACGGCAATGTTACCGCCGGCGGAAAATCGATCGCCTGGAAACAAGCGTGCGCGGCGTTGCCTCCGGCGGGAATCGTCGCTCACGGTGTCTGGCGTTCCGACCTGCAAAGCCGCGGCGTGCATGGAGTTGTCTTTGCCGAAGTTGAAGTCGATGTTGAGACCGGCAAGGTCCGACCCCTCAAGATGCTGCAAGTGCAGGACGGCGGCCTGCCGCTGAATCGCCTGACGATGGAAAGCCAGATCAATGGCGGCATGATCCAGGGCCTGGGCATGGCGCTGTTCGAGACTCGAGTGATGGATGCCGACCTTGGCATCCAACTCAATCCGAGCTTTATGGATTACAAACTACCGGGCTCGCTCGAGATGCCTGAGATGATCCCGCTCATCGATGACGAGGACAAGCGCGAAGTTGTAATCGGCATTGCCGAAGCCGCAATCATTCCCGCGATTGGTGCGATTGCGAATGCGGTCTTTAATGCGTGCGGCGCGAGGATTCGCGACCTGCCAATTACTCCGGACAAAGTTTTGATGGCGCTGGCCACCGAAAGGAGGAGCGCATGAATACTTTCGAATGGATGAATGTGACCACCGTCGCCGAAGCCGTCAACGCGCTCAAGTCTGTACCCTTGCCGCACGACATGGACGATGCCGCGCGACCAATCGCCGGCGGCCAGGACATTCTTACAACCATGAAGGATTACATCACGCGACCAACTCGCGTGGTGAATCTAAAGGGAATTCGCGGACTTGATAAAATTGAATCAGACGGCAAGGGCGGTTTACGCATCGGTGCTCTGGTGACTTTGAATCAGTTGGAGGAAAGCCCGGTGGTGCGTCGCAGTTTTCCGGGTCTGACTGAGGCTGCGCATTCAATCGGCACGCCGCAGATTCGCAACCTCGGCACCGTGGGCGGCAATCTCTGCCAGCGTCCGCGCTGTTGGTACTTTCGCCTGGAAGAAGTTGTGTGTTTGAAGAAGGGCGGCACTGAATGCTACGCGGCTACAGGGGAAAACAAGTATCACGCGATCTTTGGTGGTGGCCCTTCATACATTGTTCATCCTTCGGATTTGGCGCCGATGCTTTTGGCCTTAGGCGCCAGCGTCTCGGTCATGGGCGCTGACGGCAAACGCACGATTGCGCTCGATAAGTTTTTCACTTTGCCGTCGGACGGAAACCTGCGGCGGGAAAATGTCTTGAAGAACGAAGACATCATTACGGACGTGGTGGTGCCGGCCTCGAGGTTCGCGGCCCACTCGACGTATTTGAAATTCAAGGAGCGCGACTCGATGGACTTTGCGATGTCGGCAGTCGCAGCGGCGGTCACTCTGGGCGCCAACAAGACAGTCAGCGAAGCACGCATAGTGCTCGGCGGCGTGGCCCCCGTTCCCTGGCGGGTGCCAAAAGCCGAAGCCGCTCTGGTCGGCCAGGCAATCAACAACGACGTGCTGATGAATGTAGCCAAAGTGGCGCTCGAGGGCGCGGAACCGCTGGCTAAGAACGCTTATAAGGTGCCGCTGACTCAGACATTGGTGCGACGCGCCCTGGCCAGAGTTGGCGGATTGGCCTGAAGTCAGTACCGGGAGCGGACCGCGGTCCCCGCGCGGGCAGCCCGCGTGGGGTGGTGGTAGCGACCGGGTTCTCTGGAGAAGCTATGGCAAATGAAATAAACAAGGCGGAAACAGTGACGGAAACAACGCCAGTCCTGCAGAGTGCATTCTGCGGCTCGTTGCGCTCGAAGAAATTCTTCATGATTGCGGCTATGCCGACTGAGGCTGAAGACTATCTTGACGGCAGCAATCATTGCTGGTGTCGCGAGACGCAACAGGCCATTGGCCCGGATGGCGGGATGGCGCAGCCGGAGCATTGCATCTCTGCCCGTTCCTGTTACAGTTCGGCGTTTGACGCTGAGGCGTTGTAAACTATGTCCGACAAACTTCAGTTTGGCGAAGAGACGACAAGCTAAAGCTTGTCGGACAGGTTTTTGGAGGTACCGGAAATGAAGAGATTTTGGATGATAGCACTGGTTCTAAGCTTTTGCGCCGGAGCCATTGTGCTCACTTCACGCGCCGAAAATACGACGGTTAAAGGTGATTATGTGGAGGTGCGCACCGCCAGCGTGTTCGCAGGGGCGTGTCACTTCAACGGCGAAGTCACCACCGCCGGCCGTGAAGCGATTATGGCCTGGAGTTTCAGTTCGGGCAGTTGGAACGGCACCGACCTGGCCGGGATGCGCGCGATTGCGGTGGTCAGTTCCGATGGAAACTTAGAAAACGCATCGGCCGCTCGCCGCTCTGAGATCGTTCTCGATGGGTCGGCCAACCACGATCAGAAAGTTGCGCTCCTCAATGTTTTGAAAGCGAAGTACGCCGGGACGCTCGGCGAAATTGCTTCGGTGCGCAGCGCGCCCATCACTTTCAAGCATGAAGGAAAATCCTACGAAGTAGCTTCGGCGCAAGCGGCCATCAACGTCGAAGCAATGCCAAATGATCTCTGCTGCAAGCAGCCGAATCTGGTTTGGTACAACCCTCTGGTCCAATTGGGACAGCGCAAAGTCGGTTACACCTTGAAAGCCGCATACTCAGGTCACCTGGTTGGTGACAACTGGGAACGCTACGGCGAGAACAGTGCGTTCTATGGAAGTTTTGCCTTCTAGCTTGTCTAGCCGGCGGTTGCTTTAGAACGATGGGCGAGTTTCGACTCGCCCATTTTCATATTCACCATAGTCAAATTCTTTGGGAGTGCTGCGGTGTCCAAATGTGATCTTGAGGGGTCAGCTGTTCTTACCGCGAAGCGGTTATCGACCTCCAGCCCAGGGTTGTCGCTTCGGCAACCCTGGGTAACGTGCAATGATGGCCGCAACCCTGTCAGGGTTGCGCGAGTCACTAACGTCGCGACCCAACGTAGCCTGCGGCAACGCCCCGGCTGGAGGGCGATAACCGCTTCGCGGTAATTAGTGACTTAATAAATGGAAACTTACTAACAGGAGCGCTGATGATGAAGAAACAGATCCTGATCGGATTGTTATTAGTTTTGGCTTTTGGGTCGGGGGCCGCGCTGGTCTTCGCCGTTGCACAGACGCCTGGCAACGACGCGGGATACCTGCTGGAGCGCGACCGAGAAGTTGCGAAAAACGAACCTGGGCCGCATGACGGGGGCGGACCTTCGACCGGCTATGTCTTCTTTGAGAAGGCGCCGAACCTGAGGTTTTCGTTTCGCAAGCGAGTGTTGCACAAAGGCGCGGCGATCGGTTATCACCTGCAGAAAACGGACGAGGTTTATTATTTTACCGGCGGTGAAGGAGTCATGACGATTAACGGCAAACCGTTTCCCGTCAAGCCCGGCGACGCGGTGCTGACTCGGGGTGGGAGTTCACATGGTTTGGTGCAGAAAGGCGAATCGGATTTGACGATTGTGATCACTTTCCAGAAGGAGTAGGAGCGTAAACTCACGCCGTGATTTATGAGTGGGATCCAAAGAAAGCCGCGACAAATCTCTCGAAGCACCGTGTTTCTTTTGAAGAAGCGGCGTCAGTATTTCTCGACCCGTTTGCGGTGACCTATCCTGATCCGGATCATTCTGACGATGAAGTTCGAGAGATTACCGTTGGTCAATCAGCCAAACAGAGAGTAATCTTTCTTTGGCATACTCATAGGAAGAATCGTGTTCGAATCATTGGGGCACGAAAAGCGACACCACGAGAGCGCAAGCAATATGAAGAAGGCATCCGTCAAGAAAACCAATGACAAGATGAGGGCGGAATACGATCTTTCCAAGCTCAAGGGAGGAGTGAGAGGGAAATACTACCGTCAGGCCACGGCTGGAACTAACCTTGTTTTGATCGAACCGGAAGTGGCTAAGATTTTTCCCGACACGGAATCGGTGAATCGCGCCCTCAAACTCCTCGCTGACACGGCTCAATCTGCTACTGGAAAAGGTAGTCGTCGACGAGCACAAGGTGGACGATAAGGACGGGTCAATCCGTTGAAGCGTACGCCATGATCAGACCTTTCCGCGGTGTTCATCCGCAAATCCACGAAACGGCATTCATCGCTGACAGCGCGCAAATTATCGGCGACGTGCATATCGGCAAGCAGGCGTCAGTCTGGTACGGCACGGTCGTGCGCGGCGACATGTTCTACATTCGCATCGGCGATCGCACGAACGTCCAGGACAATTGCGTGCTGCACACGCGCACCGGCGAGAAACCGACGATCCTGGAAGACGAAGTCACGATTGGCCACAGCGTGACTTTGCACGGCTGTTACATCGAACGACAGACGCTGATCGGAATTGGATCGATCGTGCTGGATGATGTGCGTGTGGGCGCGCAGTCTTTGGTGGCCGCCGGCTCTCTGCTTTCGCCGGGAACGATCATTCCGCCGCGTTCATTAGTGATGGGAATGCCCGCCCGGGTGAAACGCCCTTTGACTGATGAAGAAGTCGCAGGGCTGGATCGCTTCTGGCAAAACTATGTCCAGTATTCGGCGATGTATTTAGAGGAAGATCGCTGAAGGAATTTTATCCGCAGATTACGCAGATTAAGACTTTAATCAGCCGGCAGCTTTGGCCACCACCGAACTTCAAACCCTTCTCTTAATGCGCGTCCTCACTGACTGACCCTCAATGTGTGAAATCTGCGTAATCTGCGGATAGCCTCGAAAACTATTGCTTTCCGCGCTGCGCGCTCGTAGAATTTCGCCAACCCAAAATCGTTTCTCAGCTCCCGGGGGTAATCACATGAGCGACGAAATCAGCGAAATCAAGTATCTCGATTTCGAAATCAGTGTGCAGCAAGTGGAAGGCGATGAATACGTTGTGCGGGCTAAGTCCGGCAAGGGCAAAGCCGAAATGCGCTTTACCAATCCATTCAATGAAGACAAACGGAAAGTTATCAGATCGGCGCTGACCGCAGCCGCCCTCAGATCAGCGTCCGCTAAACGCAAAACGAAAATGCGCGGTGCGGCTGCTCCCGAAGTTCGCGAGATGAAGGACTTTGGAACGCTGCTGTTTCAGGAAGCGGTCGGCGGTCCCGTCCGCGACTTCTATCAAAAATGCCAGGCGCAGGCCGACCGCGACGGCGCCGGCATGCGCTTGCGGCTCACTCTCGATCAGTCGGTTGACGACCTGCCATGGGAGTTTTTGGTTCTCAACGATGATTTCATGGCGCTCAATCCACGCAGTCCGGTGGTTCGTTACATTGCCGGTGCGGCCTCATGTTCGTTGGTTAAGGTCGAGTACCCGCTGCGTCTGCTGATCGTGATTGCCAAACCTGCGGATGAAGTGCCCCTCGACACTGATGCGGAAAAAGAATCGATCACGGCGGCTCTAAAGCCTCTCACCGATCAGGGCGTTGTCCATCTCACATTCATCGAGGGAAATAATACCTGGAAAAAATTGATGGACGCGTTGCTGCCTAATCGCACGCACATTTTGCATTTCATTGGTCACGGCACTTTCGACGAAAAGAACAACGAAGGCGTGCTGATCATGGCCGACGAAGAGGGCAAGACCGAACTGGTGGACAGTGAACGACTGCGCGTGCTGGTGCAAGGCCGATCGCGCCTGGCTTTGATTGTGCTCAACTCATGTCTGGGCACACAGGGCGGCGACGCGCAACCTTTCTCGAGTGTCGCGGCCGGACTGGTCAAGTCAGGCATCCCTGCGGTGATCGCGATGCAGTTTGAGATTAGTGACGAGGCCGCGCGCGAAATCTCCGAGACGTTTTACACGTCGCTGTCTTTGAACATGCCCGTCGATGCTGCGCTCACGGAGGCCCGCCGCAGAATCTTTCTTTCAAACCGAAACAGCCTGGAGTGGGCCACGCCCATTCTTTATATGCAGGTTCCGGACGGCCAGCTCTTTGAATTCAAAGGCGCACGGCCCACGACCGGTTCGGCGGCGCCGGCCGTAAAGCCGGCTTTCGAGGCCAACGCCGCCAAGCGCTACGCCGAAGGCGAGGAGGCGATGGCCCGCGGCGATTGGGCTGCGGCGGTAGTTGCCTACCGGGGAGCGATGGTTTACGTCCCGAATTATCGTGATGCGGGTGAGAAGCTTTCGATCTGCGCGAGTCGGAGTAATGCCGCGACCTTGTTGGAAAAGGCAAGGAAGTCGATATCAATAAAGCACTATGGCGCGGCGCTTCAGGAGTTGAACCAGGCGGCCGACCTTGATCCGACTTTGGATGTGGATCAACTTCGCGAAACCGCGAAATGCGGAGAGAAATACCAGCAGGCGATTGCCGAACTACATCGGGGGCACAGAAACACCGGGGCGGATTTGCTGCGCGAGGTAGCCGGCCGCCGGCCGGACTTTGAAGACGCCGCTCAGCGGCTGGAGGATTTGGCTGCCGGCGGAGACGGATTACTCGGTCAGCCGGCCCAAACGGATGCAATGGTTCCCGCCGAATCGCCGGAAGAGGCAGGTTGGAAAGGTCGTTTTACGCAACTTCGCACCTGGTTTACGGCAACACCGGAAGTGATATACGAGCCAGTCAAAGGAACTGAACCGGCGGCAGACGAAAAAGGTGTTTTCGAAAAGGGTCGGGAACTCTTGAACGATTGGTTGCCGCGGAAAGATCCCGCGGCGCCGCGTGTTGAAGTAACGCCGGCGCAGCCGGTGCCCCCCGTTTTGGCGCCACCAAAACAGGCATCACCTCCACCGGTCATGCCCGCGCAGAAACAACCGGCGTCTCCGCCAGCGCCCCCAAGGAAAGCACACCCGCAACCGGATCCGAAAACTCAGCCGCGTCGTGGTGCGGTAGTAACACAAACACCTGCGGCAAACGCGATCGAGTCGCGCATCTATCAAACCGGGCTCAATGCGGAGTTCGTTTGCCAGGCGATTCGCCAGTATTTTTTGAGCCAGGGTTGCGAATCACAGATACTGGAAGACGGCGGTATTTGGGTTGCTCAGGGTCAGAAAGGTGGACCTCGCCAAACGGCCCACACCAGCCTTGCCGCGACCGTTGTCCTGGAACCGTCATTCCCGAGAATGAGGGCTTCAATCGGTGGTGGCGCGTGGATTAAGCGGGGCGGTTATCTTGTGGCTGGCGCCGAACCGGCGGCTTCACTGATTACCGGACCCATCGGCATGACGGATCAGAAAACTTTAATCGATATTTTGTGGGGCATCGTGGAAAGATTTGTGGCGCAGAGTGGCGGACGCCGAATTGGCTGAGAGTATCATCCCGCGCGGAACTCGGAAGGATAGTAAAAAGATTCGCCTCGCCTGATAAAGGCGGACAGTTTCAACCACACGACGCGCTCCTCCTCGATATCGTTCGGTATCTTTAGATTGAAACGACGCAGGACATTGCCGCGGTAGTAATCAAAGGCGGTGCGCATGGCGTTACCGACGGCGCGCGCTGAACCCACCGCCGCGCGATAGGCGCCATAGGCGGCTACCACGCTGGCCAGCGCCGCGGCAAACAAAAGTATCGCCAGACTCCACTTGCTCAGCAGCAGCGGCGCAGCGGACGGCCGGGTCAAATCAAGGGCAATTGCCACTCCTGCAATTAATGACTCGACGGCAAACAAAAAGATCAGTAGCGAGAGATTCAACAAACCATTCAGGGCGCCAAAACTGCTCCTGAGCCCGTCAAGTTTTTCCGGCTCGATCTCCGCGGACAAACGCGGCCAGAAAAGTGCGGTGTCAATTGCATATCGCTCGAAGGGATATTCTTCGGCGAGGGCCAGGGTGTTCGCCAGGTCAGTGGCGCCGACGCGTTCAATGTCCTTCGGCAACTCGGGCGCGTCCGGATGCGACTCGATCTGCTCGTGAATTGCTTGAGTTTGCTGCTTCAACTGTTCGATTAGCGCCGGCAACTCCGCCTCTGAAACAGGCACGGCTCTCTCTTCTCCGTCGACATTCTCAAGCCGTACGCCGTGCGACACCAAAAATAAATACTGGCGACGCAGGATGAGTAGCGGGCCGTAAAGCTCAGTGTTTCGCCGGCGATTTCGACTCACCAGTGGTTGAAACAGCGGGCGTGCGATCGGCAACGCGCCTTGAAAAAAAAGCAGTACCCGGCCGGACAATGCCGACATCACTGCCGCAGCCACCAGGGGCAACACGATCAAAGTGAAAAAACTTGCGCTGAGGATTTGCAGGAGCAAGTTAGTGAGACCTTTGCCCTGCGCTACTTCGACGTTGAAAACCTGCGGCGCCGGTCGCCCCAGCGCCGGACCGATAATAAATAGCTGAAGCAGGACAAAGCCGACCGCCGGCAAAAAGTACCAGAAGAAAAACGAAGAGTTGAGCGGATTCTTTAGCCAATCCTTAACCAGGCCGCTCGCTTCATTAAAGATGCTCGTGGAGATACCTAACATGTGTTTGTGGCACAGACTTTAGTCTGTGATCTGACTTAGCCGGTTACCGGGGTTCACAGACTGAAGTCTGTGCCACTCTCCGCCACTCATTTCTTTGAAGAGCCCAGGAGAATCGTCCCGTAGTCTTTCAGGTTGATGTATTTTCCGCCGAGTCTATTAACGTCCGGAGCGGCCAGCGTTGGCCCGCCGGCGCTGCGCCGCACTCCCTCGACCAGTATTCCAACAGGCGTTCCGTTGGCTGTCACCACCAGCACGCGGCTGGGACTCAGGCGGGCCTGCGCTTGCGCGTCTTTTGTCTCAATGGTGTCGCGTTCGACTGCGGAAGCGGCGGTCAGATTTTCCAGGTCGTTGACCTGAGTGTCAGGCGCGCCCGCAACATCCGGCAATGCCGCCAGATCGCGAAAGCGTGCGACGGCCCACGAACCGTCAAGCTTCTGCACAACCAGGTGCCACCAGGGTTGCGCTTCCAGCGCTTTGAAAGCGGCCAGCGCCTGTCCAACTCTCGCCTCGCCCTTGACGGCGATGAAGCGATTCGTTTCCTTTCGCAGAGCTTCGTCAGAAATCGGCATTTGTCGGTCTCGGGCTGTAAATACTCAGAAGAAAGATCCACAGATTACGCAGATTACACAGAGACGGTCAA